>Ga0137419_10000817_pt1 | contig 12281 bp, 13 predicted proteins | sample CZODoug3_1_2_16f_FD_108279 | JGI IMG/M metagenome (GOLD analysis project Ga0137419, IMG submission 108279) | Vadose zone soil fungal communities from Angelo Coast Range Reserve, California, USA - CZODoug3_1_2_16fungal (Illumina Assembly) | ecosystem: Environmental > Terrestrial > Soil > Vadose... | reverse complement strand
TCCGTCATCTCCTCGAGCGGCTGATGGCAGGTCGGGTCGAACATCGTGATGACGTGGCCGTCGACGTCGATGGCGTGGGGCACGTACATCTCGCCGCCGAGCGCGTGCCCCATGCCTTCCGCGAGCACCGTCTTCCCGTTGCCAGGAGGGCCGTAGAGAAACACGCCTTTGCCCGCGTTGGCCGCGGGACCAAGCTGCTGCAGCATCTCGTCGGCGACGATGAGGTGCCCGAACGCCGACTGCAGCCGCTCGCGATCGAGAAAGCCGCGCGCCTCGTTGAGCTGGCGCATGTAGGACACGTAGGATGCCAGCGGCACGGGCGCCGGTCCGCAATAGTGGCTGGTCGCGAGGTACTGCTGGGCGCGATCGCGGCCGAGGTCCGTGAGCGCGTAGCGATACGACGCGGTGCCCGAGCCGGCCATGCCCTTGACCTCGATCAGCCGCTCGGCGCGCGCGCGCTCGAGCAGCGGCTCGATGATTGGAAACGGCAGCCGCATGCGATCCGCCACCCCGAGGCCGGTCGCCTCGCCGCCGTAGAGGATCTTGACCATCAGCATCTCGATCTGATCGGGCGCCAGGCCCGTCTGCTCGAGCGTCGTGGGTGCCGGAAACGGGGCGACGGTGAGTGCGACCGTAGTGCTCATATCTGCTGCGCCAGCGGAAAGAGGACCTTCACGAACTTGATCGCGGCCGGGCCGATGGTCACGACCCAGATGGCCGGAAAGATACAGAAGACCAGCGGGAACACCATCTTGACGCCGGTTTTCGCGGCGGCTTCCTCGGCGCGCTGCCGGCGCTTGGTCCGCAGCGTCTCGGAGTGCACGCGCAGCGACTGCGCCACGCTGGTGCCGAACTTGTCGGTCTGGACCAGCATCGCGACGAGCGACGACACGTCGTCGACGCCCGTGCGGTGCGCGAGGTTGTGGAGCGCGGCCGATCGCGCGCTGCCGGCGCGCAGCTCCAGGTTGATCAGGCGCAGCTCCTCCGAGAGGTCGGCATGCGCGAAGTTCAGCTCCTCGCCGACGCGCTGAATCGCCTGGTCGAGGCCGAGGCCCGCTTCCACGCTCACGACGAGCAGGTCGAGCGCGTCGGGCAGCGCGAGGCGAATCCGGTGCTGACGCTTCTTCGCCATGCGCCCGAGCACCATGTTCGGCAGCAGGAAGCCCAGGCCGGCGGCGCCAAGCGAGGCGGCGAGGTTCGGCCGGAAGAACAGCGGCATCGTCGTGATGGTGAAGAACGCGAACGCGACGCCGATGCGGAGGCCGAAGAAGATCCAGATCGCCTCGTGACGGCGATAGCCGGCGGCCAGCAGCTTGCGCTGCAGCTTGCTCATCTCGGCTGCCGACTTCGGCGCCATCTCGCCGAGCCGCTTGAGCCGCCCGACCAGCGCGTCGCGGTACGACGGACGATTCGCCGCGATCGTGCCGCTGGCAATCTCGATGAGACGCTGCTCGACGACCGCCGACGTGCGGGGCGCGAACGCCATCGCGGCGCCGGCGACCAGCAGCGAGACGAATACGAACGCGAGCAGGGGAAGGAGAAGAGTCACATTACACCTCGATCTTGATAACCTGCCGGATCCAGAAGTAGCCGATCGTCTGCAGCACGATGGCGCCGGCGAGCATCATGCGTCCCATCGGTTCGAGGAAGAGCAACTGCATCTGTTCCGGCGCGATCCTCGACAGCATCACCGCGAGCGCGGCAGGGAGCGCCAGCAGCACGTATCCAGTGAAGCGCCCGTGCGCCGTGTGGGTGCGGACCTGGCGGCGAATCTTGAACCGCTCGCGCACCACGTGCCCGAGGTTCTCGAGAATCTCGGACAGGTTGCCGCCGCTTTCCCGCTGAATCGTCACCGCGGTCACGAAGAAGCGGACGTCGAGCAGCGGTATGCGATCGGCCAGGCCGTTCAGCGCTTCGCGCAGCGGCAGGCCGAAGTTCTGCTGCTCGAAGACCTTCTTGAATTCGGGGCCGACCGGCGCTGGCAGTTCGTCCGCGACCATGCCGAGCGACGACGGGAACGCATGGCCGGCGCGAATCGCCCGCGCCATCAGGTCCAGCGCATCTGGGAACTGCTCCTCGAACTTCGCGACGCGCGTCGTCCGCTTGCGCATCAGCCAGAAGAAGGGAAAGGCGAGGCCCGCCACCGCGGCCACCGGCGCGACAAACGGCGTACGCACATAGATCGACATGGCGAGGAAGGTCAGGAACGCCGCGGCCAGGCTCGCGAGCACGATCGTCCCGGGCGTCGTCTGCACGCCCGACTGCGCGATGAGACGGCTGAGCGATGCCGTTCCGGGCGATTGCGCGATCAGGCGATCCACGACCGGGACGGGACCGCTCGGCTCCTGTTTCAGGACGCTCTCGTCGGTATCGGAGAGCATCGGCGTGATGTCGTGGAGCCTCAGCTCGAGACGCCGATCCTCCATCGCCTTGGGAATCGCGCGCGCGGCGTAGTAGCCGCCGAGCACGATGCCCATCACCAGCACGAAGACCATCAGGGCAGCAATCATCAGCGGATCTCCACGACGCCTTCGAACATGGTGCCGGGCAGCACGATGCCCGCGGCCTTCAGCCGCTCGCAGACCTTCGGGCGGACGCCCGTCGCGCGGAAGCGGCCGATCACCTTGCCTTCGGCGTTGATACCAAGCTTTTCGAACACGAAGATTTCCTGCATCGTGATCGTGTCGCCTTCCATGCCGGTGATCTCCGAGACGCTCGTCACCCTGCGCGTGCCGTCGCTGAGGCGCGTCTGCTGGAGGACCAGCTGAATCGCCGACGTGATCTGCTGGCGCATCGCGCGCTCGGGCAGGTTGACCGCGCCCATCGCGATCATCGTTTCGATGCGGGACAGCGCGTCGCGCGGCGTGTTGGCGTGGACGGTCGTCAGCGAGCCGTCGTGGCCGGTGTTCATCGCCTGGAGCATGTCGAGCGCCTCGGCGCCGCGCACCTCGCCGACGACGATGCGGTCGGGACGCATACGGAGGGCGTTGATGAGGAGCTCGCGCTGGCGAATCGCGCCCTTCCCTTCCACGTTCGGCGGACGCGTTTCGAGGCGCACGACATGTTCCTGCCGGAGCTGAAGCTCCGCCGCGTCCTCGATGGTGACGACGCGCTCGTGGTCACCGATGAAGGACGACAGCACGTTGAGCAGCGTCGTCTTGCCGGCGCCGGTGCCGCCGCTGATCAGGCAGTTCATCCGCGCCCTGACGCAGTGCGAGAGGAACTCGAGCATCGGCGCGGTCATCGCCTTCAGCGTGACCAGGTCCTCGGCTTTCAGGCGCTCGGCCGGAAAACGGCGAATCGACAGCAGCGGGCCATCCACCGCGAGCGGCGGGATGATCGCGTTGACGCGCGAGCCGTCCTCGAGCCGCGCGTCCACCATCGGCGAGCTGTCGTCCACGCGGCGGCCGATGCGGCTGACGATGCGGTCGATGACGCGAAGCAGGTGCCGGTCGTCCTGGAAGGTGGCGGTCACGCGCTCGAGACGTCCGCCGCGCTCCACGAAGACGTGCTTGTACGTGTTGACCAGGATGTCGCTCACCGTCGTGTCGCGCAGGAGCGGCTCGAGCGGCCCCAGTCCGAACACGTCGTCGAGCACTTCGGCGAACAGCCCTTCACGCTCCGCGAGGCTGAGCGGCGTGACTTCTTCCGCCAGCAGGTGCGTGAGCAGCGCGCGAATCTCGGATTCGGCGCGCGCGCGGTCGGTCTGCGCGAGCGCCTCGAGGTTGAGCCGGTTCAGCAGCTTGCGGTGCACGTTCGCCCGCAGGTCGAGATACTGGGCGCGGAGCGGCGACTGTGGCTGTGGGCGGGTCGGGACGGCAGCAGTGCTCATGGAGCTCACCAGAGGGACGCGAGGCGATCAAAGCCCAGCATGGAAGCGGGCCGGCGCGCCGGCGCGGCCTCGGGTTGTTCGGTCGCGCCCGGCAGGAACGCCCGCGTGAGGCGCTCGAACTGCGTGGCCAGGTCGCTGTTGCCCGCGAGCGTCAACGGCACCCCCGAATTGAGCGCCATCGCGACCGTGCGGTAGTCGCTCGGGAAACGCTGGTGAATCGGATGGCCGAGCGCGGCCTCGATCTGGGCCGGCGGAATCGGGTACGGCTCCGCGGCGCGGTTCAGCAGCAGGCGGATGCGATCGGCCGACGGACCAAGCTGGCGAATCCGCTCGAGGACGCGCTGCGTATTGCGGACCGAGGCGACGTCGGGGTTGGCGACCAGGCAAATCGTGTCCGCCGCGTACAACGGCGCGGTGTTCGCCGCGGTGAGCTGCGTGCCCGCGTCCATGACGACGAAGTCGTACTGCGACGACAGGATGCGGATCACTTCTTCCACCCCGGGTCCGTCGTTGGGGCCGGGACGATCGAACTGATCCGAGCCGCCGAGGAGGTCCACGCCCGACTTGTGCTTGGCGACCAGCTCGCGCAGGAACTCCCCGTCGAGCCGGTGCAGGTTGTCGAGCGCGTCGAGCAGCGTGTAGCGCGAGCGGACGCCGAGGAAGAGTGACACCTCGCCGATCCCCGGCTTGAGATCGACGATGACGGTCGACCGGCCGCTGAGACGCGCCAGGTCGACGGCGGTGTTGACCGCAAGCGTCGTCGTGCCGACGCCGCCCTTCGCCCCGAGGAACATCAGGACATAGGCCTGCGCGCGCGTCGTGGACGAGGATTGCACGCGGGCGGCGGTTCGCGAGACGGCCTCGTGAAACGCGGGTTCCTGCGGCGGCCACGCGAAGAACTCGTTCGCGCCCGCGCGCATCGATTGGAGAATCAGGTCCGGGCTCGCTTCGGCGGCGACCATGAAGATCGCGGCGGCGGCGTTGGTCGAGCGCAGCCGCTCGACGGTCGCCATCGCGTCGGCGGCGTTGCGGCGGCCGTCGACGAATGCGACGTCGGGCGCCGTTGCCCCGCGCGCGAGCCGTTCGTCGACGACGCTGACGCGGACCGTGCCGGCGCGCAGCAGCTCGACGAGCGTGGCCCGGAAGGCGTCGTCTTCCGTGAGGATCGTTCCAGTGAGTCTTGCCGTGGCCATGGTTACTGCACCAGCCGGATTGAAACCGGGAACACGCCGGTTGGTGCCGGCCCTGCGTTGTTGTCGACGACGCCGAGAATCGGCGTGATGCGGCCGTACACGTTGTTGCCGTTCCGGCTCTCGACGAAGAAGCCGATCCAGTTGGCCATCTTGAGCGTGGCGTTGCGGCCGTTCATCTTTCCGCTCTGGAAGTACTCGGGGTCGTAGAGCGGAATCGGGAAGACGCGAGGGCTCGGGCTCATCGCCGTATGCACTTCGTTCTTCGACGTGTCCCAGTAGGCGTTCGGGTCCTTCGCGATCAGGTCGTCGATCCCCTGCGTGGTCGGACCGACCATGTTGCCCGGTTCCTGCGTCATCTCGGCGCCGATGTGCATGAGCGTGGTGTTGCAGTTCGCGATGTTGTCGCGGTAGAAGCTCGCGCCCGTTCCGCCAGGCATGTCCCAGGAGTAGTACATCGACGGCGCGACGTTGTTCCCCGTGCCCGCGCGAATCATCAGCAGCAGGCCTTTGTCGCGCGTCGAGTCGTAGCCGCTGTAGCCGGGCTGGCCGGGCGGCACGTAGACGTCGGCGTTCGGGAGGAGATTGCCCTTCTTGTCGTATCGATCGAACGAGCTGTCCGTGGTCCACGGCGGATCGTTCTTCTCCGTCCACCGGTCTGGAATCGTGAACGGCTTGACGCACGTCATCGCGTTGGCCGGCGAGGCTTCCGCCGTCGCGGTGGCGTCGATGTTCACCGTCGGCACGCCAAAGAGCGGGCCGATGAGGGTCGGGATCGCGTTGGCGCGCGCGCCGGTGCGGAACACGTTGATGCGGACGCGGTTGTTCCCCGTCGGCCCCGCCGGGAACGTCACGTCGGCGGGCGTGGTGGACGGCGACGCGCCGATCACGCTGTTGCCCAGCGCGGTGTTGATGGCGCTCTGCACCGCGGGCCCGCCCGTGGTTCGATCGTCGAAGTCGTTGAACGCCAGCGCGGTCGCCCCGGCCAGCGCGCCCGCGTCAGCGGCGTTCTGTGCCTGCGACCGGGCCGTCATGAACATGCCGACGTCGATCGCGAGGGTCGACGCGGCCACGAACGCCATGAAGCCGAGGCCGATGAAGACGAACGACATGCCGCGTTCGTCCCGGCGCAGGTTGACGAATTTCTTCCACATGGCTCACCTCGACGGCGTCTGGAACGCGGGCGGGGGAGGCGCGATCGACTGGTTCTGCGGCGTCGGCGACAGGTACGGCTCGTTCATCCTGGGCAGCGCGTCGCTGACGCCCGGCGATTCGGTCCGCAGGATCTCCGGCGTGATCATCACGATCAGCTCGGTGCGATCCTTCTGCGCCGCCTTGCTGCGGAACAACTGCCCCAGGATCGGGATGTCGCCGATGCCCGGGATCTTCTGCAGCGTGGAGTTCAGCGTGTTGTTGAGCAGTCCGGCAATAGCGAACGTCTGGCCGTTGCGGAGCTCGAGCTCCGTTTCCGTGCGGCGCGTCGAGAGCGCCGGAATCCGGAAGCCGGAGAGGACGACGCCGTTGGCGAAGTCGAGGGTGCTGACCTCGGGACGCACCTTCAGGTGCACGCGGTTACCCTCGACTACGGTCGGCGTGAAGTTCAGACGGATGCCGAACTCCTTGTACGTGACCGAGATACCACCGTTTGCGGCGCTGCCCTGAAACACGGGAACCGGAAACTCGCCGCCCGCGAGGAAGCTCGCTTCCTTGCCGCTCTCGGCGACCAGGTTCGGTTCCGCGAGGCTCTGAAACAGGCCCCTCGACTGCAGCGCCTTGATCATCAGGCCGAGGTCGTACTTCTCGCTGAACAGGAACAGGTTGAGGAAGTCGCTGAAGGACACCTTCCCTTCGGCGCCCTTCACCGGCGCGCCGAAGTCGGCGCTGTCCTTGCTGTGCTTGAGATCTTCGAAGCCCGGCGCAGGAAACTGCTGCGTCGTCACGCGCCCTATCGTGTTCTGCACGCCCGTCGGGCTCGTGAAGAACGAGACGCCCGCTTCGGTCAGCGCGCTGCGGGACACCTCGGCGAAGCGCACGCGGAGCATCACCTGGTTGGTGACTCCGGCCACCGGCGCGACCTGCAGCAGCGAGACGACTTCGTCCCGCTTGTCGACGAAGCCGGCGGCCACGTCGACGGCGCGGTCCGCGATTTCCTTCGTCGGCACCGTCCCCGCGAGGACGATGTTGCGGCCGTTGCTCTCGACGGCAATCGTTTCCTTCGGGAAGAGGGTGTGAATCTGCTCGGACACGCGCGCGACGTCACGCTGCACGGAGATCTCGTAGCGCTGCACGCCGCCGGCGCGGCTCCAGACGAACATCGAGATGGTCCCCGGCGTCTTGCCGTGCACCAGCAGCTGCTGGGACGAGGTGACGAGCGCGTCCGCGATGTCCGCGCTTGTCAGCGACACGCGCGTAATCGGGGTGCCCGTATCGACGATCGCGGAGCGGCCGGCGAGAATCCGCACGGCCATCGGCATCGAGGCGTCTGCCTTCGCGCTAAGCGCTTCCGGCACAGCCTGCGCCATCAGCCACCCCGGGTGGAACACCGCGATCAGCAGAATGAACAAAAATGTCTTGGGACCCTTCATGGCTACTCCTAGCGGACGACTTCCTGCGCGCGCTTGTCGCCGCGAATCATTTCAACAGTGGGCGGCGGATCCAGCCTCGGCCCGGAGTCCACGAGGACACGCCGGGTGATGACCGCCGTCCGCGCGGGCGGCGCGTAGCCGAGCAGCGCGGCGGGCCTGATGCCAGGCGTCTGCGGCGCGGTCTTGTCGAGCGGATTGCGCAGGGCGAGCTGAATCTTGCCTTCGGTGCCTGCGAGCGTCAGCCGTTCCGCCTGCAGCGGATCGACGATCAGCGTCACCACGTTGACCGTGACCGGCTTGTGGTCCACGGTGTCGCGCTCGATCTTCGTGCCCGCGGTGAGCACTTTCACGTTCGTGAGAATGACCTTCGACGTCGTGTCGGGGTGCTGGTCCGTCGGGCTGATCGTCGCGACGACGTCAACGCGCGTGCCGGGCAGCACGTAGCCGGCGACGCCGATCACGTCGTTGACGCGAACGGAGACCGCGCGCATCCCCTCGGGAATGACCGGCGTAAGACCGGCGCCCGCCTCTTTCGGCGGCATCGCGCCATCGAGGATCGGCGCGTTCTGGATGACCGGCTGAATCAGGCCGCGGCCGATCAGCTCCTGCGGGTTCGAGAAGGAGCCCGCGGGCACCGAGCCGGCCGGCCAGTCGATGACCTTCATGTCCTCGCGGCGCAGCTCGGCGGCGAGGTCGAGGTTGGCCGCGGCCACGACGACCGGACGCGTCTGCATCTGGGCGACCGCGGCGGGGCGATCCTGGATGTAGCGATACGTGGCGAAGGCAAAAGTGCCGCCCGCAACGATGGCGATGGCGAAGACGGCGAAAAGTCGAATGCGTGCCATGGGTTGATCCGTTCAGGCTGACTGTTTACGTTTCGTTGCGCATCAGCGCGGAGACACTCATCGTGAGCGGGGCGCCGAGCGTTGAGCTCGGGTTGATCAGTTTCGAGATGGGCTGCAGCACCACGAACGTGAACGGGTAGCTGATCGTGATGCGCGACGCCGTCGCCGTGCCCGCGCCCATCGAGATCGTGGCGTCCCGCTTGATCGCCACCGTGGCCGCCGCGTAATCGGACAGCATGCCGTCGGACATGTACGTCTTGACGCGGTCGCTCACCATGCTGTCGGTCGTGCCCGGCAGCACGGCGATGCGCGCGCCTTCGCGCGCGGCGTTGGTGATGATCTGCCACGTCTGATAGGCGCGGCCGAACTCGAAGATGCCCGCGGCAATCAGCAGCATCATCGGCAGCGCGAGCGCCATCTCGAGCAGCGCCGCGCCCCTGGTGTCGCGGCGCAACCGGAAGAAGAAGGTGCGGGTCATGAGCGTTCCTCTCACTTGAACACCGCGAACAGCGCGCCGATCGCGATGGCCGGCGCGTAGGCAAACGTCTGGTTGACGAAACGGCGGCGCGCGACCGCGGTGGCGAGCGCGAGCAGGCCACCTCCGATCGCCATGCCGAAAAACGCGATCAGCACGCGGTCGGGTCCGAGAAACGTGCCGACCGCGGCGAGCAGCTTCACGTCCCCGCCGCCGGTCGCGCCGAACAGGTATCCAGGAAGCATCAGCGTCAAGCCGATGACGCCGCCGAGGATCGCACCTGCGATCCCCACCTGGCCGGTTCCCGTCAGCGCCATGGTGAGGCCGGCCGCCGCCGCCGCGCCCGTGAGGGCGTTCGGCACCGTGCGCGTGCGGAGATCGATCGCCGCGGCCGCGAGGCTGCAGATCGAAACCGCCACCGTTGTCACCACTGCTGGACTGGGCACCATGTCATGTTCTCCACTTGCAGATGGCAGCAGGCGGCGAGTGACATATGCACCCGGCTTGCCTGCTGCCCTCTGCGCCGTGACTTCCGCTACGCGCCCCCGCCAGCGGCAGCGGCCTGGCCGACTTTCCCGGCGACGGTGGTAAAGAGCGAGTTGATGTTCGTGCCGGTCAGTTCAACGGCGCCGTACGCGACGAGCGCGATCAGCGCGACGAGCAACGCGTACTCGAGCAGGTCCTGACCTGACGCGTCACGCCGAAGTGCACGCAGTCGACTGATCAGATACATGACTCCCCCTTAGGCTCCGCCGGCCGCCGCAGCGGTGCCGAGCTTGCCAGCGATGCTCGAGAAGATCGCGTTGACGTTGGTGCCGGTCAACTGCACCGCGCCGTAGGCGACGAGCGCGATGAGCGCCACGAGCAGCGCGTACTCGAGCAGGTCCTGGCCGGCGATGTCGCGCTTGAGCCCACGTAGACGGGTAATCAGAAAGTTCATGGTTTCCTCCACGCGTCTCCTCGACGCGTCGCGTTGTGTGTGTGTGCGATTTGCGATCACGCATCGGCGCAATCGCGACGACGCCCCCTAGCAAGGGCAACGGCTGTGCCACGCCTGCGAACGGCACCCGCGCAAGCGCAGATAAGCCGCTGTTCTCGGGGGTTTTCTGCTCAGTCGGGTCGGCCGCGCACCAGGGTCCGCCGGTGCCAATCGGGGTGCCGCCATTCAAATTCGTAAAACGCGTCGCGGAAATTGTTGGTAGGTGGGTGTTTCGAAGTGGGACGCGCCTCCAAAGGCGCTGCGCAGGTCTTCACGGGGTGCTGATGCAGCTTCGTAACGGCACCCCCTCGTTTCGTGCGCGCGGGCGCCTGGCCGTCGATCGCGGCAGCCGCGCGAAGGCGTGAAAACCCGCGGGAACGCACGCGATCCGATCCGCGCGCCGAGCCGGAACGGCAATTGCCAAAAGGCCTTGCGGTGAAACTCCGGGACCTCCTGCTGTCGGTGGCCGCCCTCGCGGTGCTCGTCGCGCTCCTCGCGCTCGCTGACGATCGTGTTCGCGAGCGGGTGAGCGATGTCAGTGCGCACGCGGTCTCGCACAGCGTCGCGGAAGGCACCACCCAGATGCAGTCGGCGACGATCTCGGCCCGCAACATCGTCGTGGAAAAGGGCGCGCTGACGGTGCTCGTGATCGCCGGCGGGATCCTGTTCGTCTTCATGCTTCGGACCTAAGGCAACATGTCCTTGATACTGGTCGTCGAACCCGACTCGCGCCACGCGGCCCAGCTCGCGTCGATTGCGCGGAATCACCTGCACGCCGAGCTCGTGATGGCCGAGTCCGGCGACCGGGCGGTTGCCGCCCTCGATCACCGCGTGCCCGACATCGTGTTGACGGCGCCGCTGCTGCCGCATCACGACGAGGCCGTGCTCTCGGATTACCTCCGCGCGCTCGGCGACGCCGGCGCACACGTGCAGACGCTGACGATCCCCATCTTCTCGACGCCCGCCGCGGCGCGCCGCGGCGTCCGCGGGGTGTTCCGGAAGGAACGCCCGAACCCGGTGATGCCGGTGGGATGCGACCCCGCACTCTTTGCCGAGCAGGTCGGCCAGTACCTCCATCGCGCCCGGCAGCGCCAGGTCGCCACGGCAGCGTCGCCTGCGCCGGCGATCGCGTTCCGCGAGACACCCACTGAGGAGCCGCTCGCCCGGGAGGTCGTCTCCGACCAGGAGGCCGGGGACCTCGATCTCACGCCCTTTCTCCAGGACATCTCGGAGCCGGCCGATCGCTACGAGTTGCAGGCGGAGCCCGCGGAACGATTCGACGCGTCGGGACAGTTCGAGCCGGTCGAACCGATGCCGACGTTCGAAGCGGCCCAGCCGGTGGCACACGTCGAACCCGTGTACCACACCGAGCCGATGCCGACGTATGAAGCGGCCGAGCCCGTTGCGCGGTACGAACCGATTTACCGGGCCGAGCCGACGCCGACGTTTGAATCGGTGGAGGATCAGCCCGAACCCATCGAACCGGAACCCATTGAACCCATACAATCCTCCCGTCTGCTCGCTGAACCGATTCAGGCTGCTCCACCAGTCGCACGGGTCGTCCCGAGCGCTCCCGTCCGACGCGTCGAAGCCGTCGCGCCCGCTGCACGCGTTGAACCCGCGGCGCGTGTTGACGATGTTGAACCGGTTCAACCCGCTGAACCGATCGAACGGCGTGAAGCCTTTGAACCGCGCCGCGAACAGGCGATACGTGCAGTAGAAGAGGTCCGGGCGGAACCCGTTCTCGTCGTCGAGCCCGTTCTCGTCGTCGAGCCCGTTCTCGTCGTCGAACCCGTTCTCGTGGTCGAAGCACCTCGTGCACCCGTTGCGCCCCTCGAGCCCCGCACGTCGTACGCACAGGCGCCGTCGCGCGCCGAACTGCTTCCGGCCGTCGCTGCTCCGCTCGCGCGCCGCCGCGAACGCCGGCCCGAGCCGGCGCAGGTGCCCGCCCTCGTGCCGCAACTTGTCCAGGTCCCGCAGGTGATCATGGTGCCGACCGGCGACGGCAGCTCGCAGACCTCGGTGAATGTCGCCGTGGCGGTGTCGGTGCAGGTGGCGACGCACACGACGGTGTCGTCAGCTCCGAAGCGCGGTGCGACAGGCCAGCCCAAGCCCGCCCAGGACGAATGGGGATTCTTCGATCCGGATCAGTGCGGGTTCCGTGCGCTGCTGGCGCGGCTCGATGCGATCGCCGCTCACGACGACGAAGGCTAGAGCGACGTCACAACCGTGGCTGCGTCATCAGCGGCTGCGCCGTTTCAGCAGCTGCATACCAGCGTCGGCTGCGCCGGGCGGTCCGATCCTTCGAACGCCGTCATAGCGTTCGGTAATCCAGTTGACGATGCCGAGCCCATACCGTGGATCGCGGCCGAATG
>Ga0137419_10000816_pt1 | contig 12291 bp, 11 predicted proteins | sample CZODoug3_1_2_16f_FD_108279 | JGI IMG/M metagenome (GOLD analysis project Ga0137419, IMG submission 108279) | Vadose zone soil fungal communities from Angelo Coast Range Reserve, California, USA - CZODoug3_1_2_16fungal (Illumina Assembly) | ecosystem: Environmental > Terrestrial > Soil > Vadose... | reverse complement strand
TCGAGATTCAAGGGCACTCCACGGTTGGAGAGCAGGGCTCGACCGGACAACGTCGCCAGCGGCGTGACCGGGCGGGGAGCGATCTTGTCGGGAGAGTTGACCGTTGAACCCACGGCGGCTCCTCAGCGCTCTGTGTTTTCGCGTTGCATCGCTCCTGCATTGTACGGCAGGTGCCTCAGCATCTGCACGGACGCACGACCCCACGCAGAATGGTACGGGTAGCGCGTTAAGGATTGTATTGCTGGCTGCCAGCGTGATTGTGCTCGATGGTCCCATTGAAAAACAAGACATAGTCATCGCAACCTAGGTCTGTAGCTCGCCCCGGGTCAAGCCGGCTCTCTTCTGAAGGAGTTGTGGCTAAGCTTTCGCGTCGCAATCGCGGCGAGTCAGCTACCGCACTCAAACGCCACAAAGCGGCAGGACGTCTTGGCAGAGCTGCTCCATCTGGGCCTCCTCGTCAAACACGGGATTCAGCAAGATATAGTCCACGCCGGCATCTTTGAGACGCAGGATCTGGTCTGCAATCCGCTGCGGTGATCCCCATAAGGCCACTTGATCTGCCATTTCAGGCTTGCCGTAAAAGGCTCCGAACCATTCCCGCAGGCGTGGCAGATTATCACCCAGTGCCAGATAGAGGCGTTTTGCCTTCGGAAAGTCCGGGGGCAACTGCTCGATGCTCTCGAGGAACGCTTTCATGGGCGCCGAGCCGGCACCAATGTGGCCATCTCCGAGCTCCACCGCGCGGCGTAACGCGGCCTCCGCGTATCCGCCGAACCAGATTGGCGGGTGTGGTTTCTGCACTGGTTTCGGTTCCATCGGTATGCTCATGAGATGCGAGAAGCGACCATCGAGCGTTACCTTCTCCTCGGTCCAGAGCCGCTTCATGATGGCGAGATTTTCGCGGAAGCGGGCGACGCGGCCCTCCGGTGCAAGACCGTAAGCCGGATAGTAGCTCGTGCTGCCGCCCAGCCCCACGCCGACAATGAGCCGGCCGTTCGACAGTACGTCAATCGATGACAAGGACTTCGCCAGATCGATAGGATTCCGTTGACCGATAAGCAATACGGCAACGCCGAGACGCAGTCGTTCGGTGACCGCGGCCGCATAAGCCAGCGTGGTCACCGATTCCAGGACAGGAGCTTTGCCGATCATCTGTTCGATGCACCATGCGGCCGCGAAGGGCAACTCTTCGGCTCGCTGCAGAAAGCGCCTGAGACGAACACGATCGGGATAGGTTTGAGGAATAGCGATTGCGTACTGCATTACACCTCCCGGCTGACTCGACTGTCCGGTCATGTCTGACGGTGACGAATGCATTCATGCGTCGATGAGCGCGCTCGAGTAGTCAGGCAGGGGGTTGCCCAGCTTTCTGCCGTAGTATTGGTACGGTTTCGTCCCCCTTCGGGAACTGCTGGTCCGCCCCGCGGTGTTAACCAGGGGAGCGCACTTCTGCTATAAAATCCAGACATTGCCGCTTTTGATGACGCTGAAGCTGCGCAGATGGGCTCCTCAACTGCAAATACTGGTCAACCCGCCCGGCATCGGACTCATCGTGTTCGCAATTGCAGCGAGATGAGATCTCCCTCGCAGTCTGGTCCGCGGAGGATTTTTCTTCTGTCGCCTGCCAGCGTTGCCGGGACTCGCGCCAGGCTCGTCCTGCGTGAGAGTGCCGGTTCAGAGATGGCTCGGCGTTTGCGGAAAGGCGGCGTGCCGCTGGGCGAAGTGTTCAGTTTCATGAGTGGCCTCTATTTTCGCGGCAAGTTGGCGTACGCCCGGGCCTTTGCGGACGCGCCGGCGGATTTGGAGGGCGCGTTCGTCATCACTGCCAGTGGCGGTCTGGTGCCGCCGGACACCCGTATTACGTTGGAGAGACTGCGGGAGATTTCGTCAGGCAACTTGGATCCAGCCGACGCGCGGTACCGGGTACCACTCGATCGTGACGCGCGAGTGCTTGCCGAAGTCGCAGGCCTGAATTGCGAGATTGCTCTTCTGGGCAGCATTGCAACTCCGAAATACGTGGAACCGCTGCTCCATGTTTTTGGCGAGCGGCTCGTCTTTCCCGCTGAATTCGTCGGCCGGGGAGATATGAGCCGCGGTGGGCTCATGTTGCGGTGTGTTCAATCCGGCATACCGTTGACATACATCTCTGTACTCAAAGCGGAACGGCACGGCCGGAAGCCTCCCAAACTAGAGCCTTTGGCTCGAAAAGCGCTTTGATCATTCTTTCCTCCCAGGTGGAGAATCGGGGGGAGGATCCAGAGTCGCGTAATCAGCCAATCCGGGACTCACATGGATGCTTTTTCCGCTGGATCCCAGAGCCTGGTCGCCTGTTCGGCAATCAGATCGGGCATCTCCTCGGCGAAAAACAGGTTCGCTCCTTCGATCCGCCGAACTCCACGGGACCCTGGCAGATTCTTGTCAAGCCGCTCCGCCCACGTGTCTGCCAGTTCCATCACATCCGCACATCAACGATCTAACCCGAGACACAATCTCTTGCATGGATGGGGGACTGGAACCCACCGCTGCTCCCGAGAGCTTTATGTTTGCGGGTTGCATCGCTGCTGCACTGTAGGGCAGTGCGGCTCAGAATCTGCGAAGGCATCCGCATACTTGTCTTGACATGGTTTCGGTTGCGAGTCTAGGCTACGCTCCGGCTTAGTCGGAGAAAAACTCTGAAATACTTCGAACCCGCCCATTCGCGCTTCCCCATACTTTCGGCTCTGTTCCTGATCGTTCTGACCGCTGCGCTGGCGTTACCGGCTGTCGCAGCTCCCAAGAAAATCATCTTCGATACCGATCCCGGTTCCGACGATGCGTTAGCCTTGATGCTCGCGCTTCACTCGCCGGAACTCGACGTTCGTGCCATCACGGTTGTTCCGGGAAACGTGACTGCGAGCCAGGGGCTGGAAAACGCTCTGCGCATGGTCTCGCTCGCAAACCGGTGCGACATTCCAGTCGCGGGCGGGGCGCAGCATCCACTGTTCCAGAAGCTGATCACTGCGGAATTCTGGCACGGCAAGAATGGCTTGGCGAATGTGGAGTTGCCCCCCGGCAAGTGCAGAGTCGACGCCCGCTTCGGCCCCGATCTCATCATTCAGCTGGTGCACGCCTCGCCCCACGAGATTACGCTCGTTCCTGTCGGGCCCCTCACCAACATCGCGCTTGCAGTGCTCAAGGATCCCTCGATTGTTCCGCTGGTGAAAGAGGTCGTCCTGATGGGAGGCTCCATTTCCGGTGGCAACGTCAACGCCTCCGCGGAAGCGAACATTTACAACGATCCGGAAGCCGCACAGATTGTTTTCCAGGCGGGTTGGCCAGTGACGATGGTCGGCCTCGATGTAGGCGACAAGACGCTGCTCACCGGGAAGTACCTCGATCAGTTGGGCAGCACTCATGGACCAGTGAATGACTTCGTCTATGCGGTCGCAAGGTATCTCATCGACCTCTCTGCCAAGTTTGGTTCGCAGGGAATTCCGATGTACGACCCTCTGGCGGTGGGCGTGGCGATCGACTCGACCCTGGTGAAAGCCCCCGCCATGCATGTGGAGGTCGAGACCCGCGGGGATTTCACCCGCGGCGAGACCGTGGCGAACCGTCGCGGTGCAATCGAGCGAAATGTCCTGCACGGCGATCACTACGTGATTGAGGGCGTCGACCAGGTGTCGGCCAACGCGAAAGTCTGCACGGAAGTCGAAGCCGAGCGCTTCCTGCAACTGTTCGTCGCAAGAATTCAAGGCAAGTAGAACGAGGCTGCGAATTTCCATGAAACTGCCGCCGCCAGGGCAGGGAACCGCGGGACGCCAAACCGTCTGGGACCGAAACAAGGAGAAACAATGTTCACGCCACAAAGTTTGGGCATCGCGCTGTTGATGATGATCACGAGCGCCGTTTGCTGGGGTTCCTGGGCCAACACCTACAAGGGCGTGAAGAACTACCGCTTCGAACTGTTCTACTGGGACTACGCCGTCGGGATCTTTTTGGTCTCCCTGGTGCTCGCCTTCACCATGGGCAGCACGGGCCACGATGCCAGCGGCTTCCTCAACAACGTCCACAACGCCGATACTTCCAACATCGTCTACGCGCTCGTTGGAGGAGCCTGGTTCAACCTCGCCAACCTCCTGCTGGTCGCGGCCATTGACATGGTAGGTCTCGCGGTGGCGTTTCCGATCTCGATCGGGATCGCCCTGGTGGTCGGCGTCCTGTTGAGCTACGTGCTGCAACCCAAGGGCAACGCGCTGCTGCTGGGACTGGGCGTGGCCTGCGCCTTGATCGCTGTGATTCTGGACGGCAAAGCCTATGGCAGTCTGGCAGGCGCCGGACGCTCGGTTTCGAAAAAGAGCCTGATCACCTGCGTCGTATCCGGAGTTCTGATGGGACTTTGGGCTCCGTTCCTGACCCACGCAATGACCACCGGAAACCCGCTGGGACCCTACAGTGTCACCGTGTTCCTTACCTTGGGAGCGCTGCTGTCCTGCTTCATCTGGAACATCTACTTCATGAAGCGTCCTCTGGTGGGCGAGCCGGTAAGTCTCAGCGGTTTCTTTCAAGGTCCGCCCTCGGGACATTTGCTCGGGCTGCTGGGCGGTTTCATCTGGGGCACGGGCACAGTCTTCAATATGGTGGCGGCTAGCCTCACCGGAGTGGCGATTTCTTACGCCATCGGCCAGTCAGCGCCCATGGTGGCCGCGCTCTGGGGAATTCTCGCGTGGAAAGAGTTTGACGGGTCTGGGCCGCGGGCCAAACTCTATCTGGTCTTGATGTTCGTTTTTTACGGACTGGCGATTCTGTTCGTTGCCAAGGCCAACGGGTAGGCTTTAGAAATTCTCCAGCATCCAGACGTTGGAATTGCCATTGCCTTTCCAGAACGCAATATGCTTGCCATCTGCCGAAGGGATGGCCCATCCCAACGACATCTTGGTCTCCTCAAGCACCGGCTTCACTTTTCCTTGGAGACTGACATTCAGCAGAGCTTGCGACCCTGTGGTCGTGAACGCCATCGCCCAGACTCCCTTGCCGTCGGCGGTCCAATCGAGAGTGCCGATTCCGCTCCAGCCCGGCACCGGGAGGTTCTGCTTGGAACCGTCCACAAGGGATACAATCTGGATGACCGGTACGGGTTGACTCCCTGTTTTCTTTGCCAGCGCCAGCTTGGTTCCGTCGGGCGACAGACTCCAGTTGAAGTCGTGCGGATCGGCCGACTGGACTTCCACCTGCGAGATCTCCTGCGTCTTTCCTTGCAGTGGATCAAATCGGAAGAATCGTTCCTTGCCCGGCTCAACTGTGCTCAGAAGGCACACGGTCGAGGGTGAGCGCCCGCATTGCTGGTTATTGATCCCGGCTGCCTCCACAACTTCCTGGGGAGGACCTCCTGCCAATGGCACTCGCATCAGACGGGTTTTGGTCGAGGTATTTCCGATGCCCGGCGCAATGAGATAGAGGATGTCGCTGGCGTCCGGACTGAGCCGCGGAATCATAGCGTCCTGTGCCGTTCGAACCAGCAATTCTGGTTCCGTGTCATCCAGTCTCTGTTTGAAGATATTGAACGGCCCGTTCCGGTCGGACGCAAAGATGACGGTCTTATTGTCCGGTGTCCACGAATACGGATAATCCGAGCGCTCATCGAGCGTCAGACGACGAAGCGCGCTTAGTCGCGTGCCGCCCTCCAGGTCAGCAACGTAAACATCCGGCTCCATGGTCCGCCGGAAATAGGAGAGCCTTTTTCCGTCCGTTGTAACGAAGGGGAAGCAGGCGATACCCGGCTCCCGGGTCAAGCGAACGGACGGGCCTTGCAGCTGTCCTGTTGGGCTCAACGGCAGCGCCCAGAGGTTGGAATCGTTTTGATTGGGGATGGGCTCGGAGAGGGAATAGATCAGCCGCTGATCCGGAGTCCAGGCGATCGTTCCGCCCAAAGCCGCGGACGCAAAGAGCACTTGGGTTTTTCTATTCGTCAAATCGAGAACTTCGAGCTGCCCCTGCATCCAGCTCATTCCGCCGGAATAGCATCCGCGCGCATAGGCAATGCGCTTTCCGTCGGGCGACCAGACCGGCGGGCCCAGCATGCTTTTGCCGTCTCCAACCAGTCTTTGGGAGCCCGCGCCATCGGACTGCATGACCCAGATTTCTGAGTCTTCGGTCGCGCCTGCCAGATACGCAATCTGGGATCCGTCGGGCGAGACAGCCGGATACCTGCCTTGAGCCGACAGTGTGACCGGGGCACCCCCCATCACCGAAATCTCCCACATGCTGGCAGATTCGTTGGGTCCGGCAACACCGACCATCACGACGTGCGCGCCATCGGGGAACCAGGCTGCTGGCTTGGCGTCAAACCCCTTGGGCAATCGGACCCGCTGAGTTTCCCCCGTATCGATTTGCCGAAGATAGAAACCGCCGGCATCGGCAAACGCCAGATACTTTCCATCCGGAGAGATCGCGCCGGCTTGCACCAAGTTTTCGGGAGCATTGGCCGTCAGCCTGCGTTCTGTCATTGCGGTTTTGAAGGGTGTCTCCTTGCGACTCATTCGCCGGCCAACGGCGATGCCGACCACTAACATGACCAGTGCCGTGGTCCCGAGGATCCACCATACGTAGGGAGCGTGCCTTGTCGTCTCGGCCGGGAGCGCCCGGGGCTCGCCGTTTACCGGTGCCAGGAAGCGATAGCCCCGCCGCGCCATGGTCTCGACAAAGCGAGGATTTTCCGCCGAATCACCCAGAGCGTCCCGGAGCCTGCGCACGGCTGCGTTCAGGCTATGGTCGAAGTCGACGAATGTGTCATGGGCCCACAGCCGGCTGCGCAACTCCTCCCGCGTGATCAGGGCCCCGGGGGCGCTCAAGCAAGGTCAACAAAACCTGCAGAGGCTGTTCTTGTAGCTTGACCTTGGCCCCGTTTCTGCGCAGTTCTCCGGTTTTGCGGTCGACTTCGAAGACGCCGAAGCGAACAATTCCCGTTTCACTGATGGTCGGCACTTGCGTCACCCCTAGGTCGATCAGAAATCCGGCACCGGGACTTGCGGTGCGCCCGCCGTGAGGCAGCCCCGCAACTGTTTGACGTGAAAGTCCTCTACCTTGTCACCCAGATTTCTCCCCGGCGTTACCCGATACCCTTGAGATACGTGCCCGCCAAGTCCACGGTTCCAGCCAGAAACCGTGGAGGTGAGCCGTGTGGCAAACGTCGAAAACCCTGTTGCTTGGTTGGATGTTGGGTTGCGCCCTGATGACGCGTGCGGAAGATCCGGCCCCTAGCAGGCGCCCGATCGCCATTGTCGTCTCCAACCACAGCGACGCATCCCGGCAACTCATCCTCGAGGCAGAGAACGCCGCCGCCGAGGTCTTCGACCGCGCCGGCCTGGTCGTCGACTGGATTAACTGTGGGAGGGAGCTCGACTTGTCTTCGAAGTCGCGCTGCTCAAGGCAGGTCGGTCCCAACGATCTGGTGGTGCGGATCGTTCCCCGGGCCGGCACCCTGCCTCGGTGGGTGTTTGGCGCGTCGTTCGTGTCGGAAGGCGTCGGCGCCTACGCGGATGTTTTCCTGGACCATGTAAGGCGAATCCAGGAGGAGCACAGGCAGACTAGCCTCGCCCGGGTCGTCGGGCACGTCGTCGCGCACGAGGTGGGACACCTTCTGCTCGGCACAACAGCGCACTCCCGCGCCGGGATCATGCAGGCCAATTGGGAGACCGAGCAATTGCAGGCGATATCGATGGGACGGCTGCTGTTTAGTCTCGAGCAGGGCCGGCAGATGCGTGCGAAAGTCGAGGCTCGGGCGCCTCGTCCCGCGGCCCCGATGCTGGCCGCGCTCACGCCTTAGGGATCGGGGCGGTGGTCTTTGTCGATTCCGGCTCCACCGGCTTGCCGCTTCCTTCTTTCAGGGTGTGGATCGCATCCGCGGGTAAATCGACAAAGCGCTCGACCAACCCGCTGGGCCAGCGGACTTCAATCCACTCGACCTTGGCCGCTGCTCCCAGCCCAAAGTGGACCCGCATGTCGCTGTTGGAGATGTAGCCCGATCCGGTGCGCACCTCGTCGACCATGGTGCGCGTTCCGGCCTTCACGGAGATACGCGCACCGATGCCGTCCCGGTTGGACCTGGTGCCCACCGTCTGCAGGCCAATCCAGTGATTGGGAGAACGGACCTGGTTCACCAACAGGCTGGGCCAAGCGTTCATGTTGCTGATCACTGCGGAGAGCCTTCCGTCATTCCACAGATCCCCGACCGCCAGCCCCCGGCCCGCGTGAGCAGCCGTAATCGCCGAACCGCCCTGCACCGAAACGTCGATAAACTTGCCATTTCCATCGTTGTGGTAGAGAATCCGCGGCTCTTCGTAGGAGCTTCCCAGCTTCTGCTTATCGACTTCGGGGTACACGTGCCCGTTTACCAGCAGCAGATCGGGCCAGCCGTCATTGTCGAAATCGAAAAACGTCGTGCCCCAGCCCAGGTACTGGGTGTGCAGCCCCAATCCTGCCGCGAACGTCACATCGTCGAATGTTCCGTTGCCATTGTTGCGGTACAGTGTTGACGTGTCGTCGGAGAAGTTGGTCTTGAAGATGTCGAGTTTCCCGTCCCCATTGAAGTCCCCGATGGTCGTGCCCATCCCGGCCTGTTCTCGCCCATCCTCGTTGTAGGCGGCTCCCGCACTCACGGCAACATCGGTGAAGGTGCCGTCGTGATTGTTGTGGTAAAGGATCGAGGCCGTACTGTCGCACGCCAAGTAGAGGTCAGGCCACCCATCCTCGTCGTAGTCGAAGGTCGCCACTGTGAACGCGTAGTGGCCGGAGCTCTGATCGATATGTGCCTTGGTCGTTACGTCCTCGAACCTTCCGCCGCCCAGATTGTGATACAGGATGTTCTTGGCGCCCGCCAGGCCCCGTGGTCCGCACATGACCGGAACACCTTTCCACACGCATGAGGCTCGTTCGCCCGGCACGGGCGCCGTCGCCAGTTCGAAGTCCACATAGTTGGCGACCATCAGGTCAAGCAATCCGTCACGGTCATAATCGACGAAGGAACAGCCGGTTCCCCATGCCGTTCCCGTCCCGGCCGTTCCGGACTTCTCGCCCACCTCCGTAAACACCCCGTGCTGATTGTGATAGAGGCGATTCTTACCGTAATAGGTGACGTAGAGGTCTTCCCATCCGTCGTTATCGTAGTCGCCCACGCAGACGCCTTGTCCCCAGCCGGAAGGTCCCGCGAGGCCGGCTTGGACCGTGACATCCGTAAAGGTTCCGTCATGGTTGTTGCGGTACAAGTGATTGGTCGGCCCTTTTCCTTGCGGGAAGCCTTCCAGCGTCGTCCCGTTGACCAGAAAAATGTCGGGCCAGCCATCGTTGTCGTAGTCAAAAATGGCGACGCCGGTTCCCGTGGTTTCGATGATGTATTTCTTGGTGTCCTTGCCGCCAAAGACATTCCGCATGGTTAAGCCCGATGTTTCGGCAACGTCGGTGAAATTTGCGATCGGGGCCGTCGCCTTGGCACCAGGAGCATCCTGTGCGGCGGCGGTGCCGCAATGGCCGTCATTCACGAGGACGATGAGAGCGACGACCGCCGCCTTGGCCCCAGGACAGGATAGGAAACGGGAAACAAGCCCGAGAACTGAATTCATGATGCAGATTGCATAGTAGGGTGACCGTTCTACAGGGGTCAAGCAACGAGGTTTGGCTGAATCTGTGTCTGCCCTGCCCGCCGAAGACAGTCCCCGACCTCTCCTTCATCCCGCTTTTGTTATCCTTACGCGCGTGACGCGCACTTTGCTCATCGACACCGACACCGCCTCCGATGATGCCGTCGCCATCATCATGGCTCTCCGAGCACCCGAGGTCCGGGTCGTTGCGATCACAACCGTCGCGGGAAATGTCGACGTGCAACAGTCCACTCGCAACGCGCTCTATACCGCGCAACTGTGCGGGTCGGATGTTCCCGTCTATACGGGAGCTGAGAAGCCGTTGCTTCGGACCTATCAGAACGCGACCTGGTTCCACGGTCGCGACGGACTTGGCGACCATAGCTATCCGCCGCCGCGCCAATCTCCGGGCTCATTGCATGCGGTCGACGCGATCATCGATGCGGTCGAGGCCAATCCGGGCATTGTCATCGTCACGCTCGCGCCCCTGACCAATATCGCCCTGGCCGTCGCCAAGATGCCGTCCATCGCCCAAAAAGTCGGTCGCTGCGTCATCATGGGAGGAGCGCCTTGCTGCGAAGGCAACGTAACGCCCGCCGCGGAATACAACATCTGGGTTGACCCGGAAGCTGCCCGCATTGTGCTTCGCAGCGGTCTCCCGATCGAACTCGTTGGCTGGCATCTTTGCCGCGGAGAGGCTGTCCTCAACGAGGCCGACATCGCGCGCATTCACGGGTTTGACAACGACCTTGCGCACTTTGCCATCGAGTGCAACAGCCACGCGCGTCATGCCTACAAGATCCAGACCGGCGAAGACGGCATTTCGCTTCCCGACCCGGTCGCTATGTGCATCGCTCTTGACCCAAGCATCGGAACGCACTGGAGTTCGCACTACGCCGACGTTGAGACCGATAGCGAGTTGACGCGCGGCATGACTGTCGTTGATCGGCTGAACGTGGCTGGCGACGACCGCAACCGGCCCGTGTGGGATGCAGTCTTGGGCAGCGATCGAAAAGCCAAAGTCTGCTGGACCATCGACCACCAGCGCTGGAAGGAATCCCTGTTCACAGCCCTGCGCTAGCTGCTCCACCCGGGGATGGTGCGATTGCGAGCGAGCATAAAACCGTTCCCGTCGAAGTGTCAATCGACTGAAAAAAAAGGATTTAGTCGTACGATGGTTCTGGGGTACAAGCGGCAGCAGCCCGCCTGGTTCCCAGAGGTCGATCCATCTTCCAAGCCAGCTGCCCACGAAATCAATCAAATTTTCCCAACCGCGATGAGGGGATTTCCGCGCGTTTTACACATTTGCTAACAAGAAGGCACAGAAGAGCAGTCGCAACCCCTGGCCAGCGACGCTAAAGAAGGGGGTAGCTGGCCGGGGATCTATTCAGAGAGTCGGACTGCTCGGGGATCCAAAAACTATCTTGAAAAGGAGTTGGACTATGCGACTGCGACCGCTCTTCCCGATACTCACCCTCATGATTTCCGGGAGTCTTGCCCAGGGGCAGGATCTGCACATCAAGAAGAACGTCTCGGTGGGTGGAAATTTCGTCTCCACCACGGAAACCGCCATCAAGGGAGCACGGATACGGGACGTGAATCAGACACCGGCTGGCAGCACGGTCACGCTCAGGCAGTGTGATCTTAAGCGCACGGTGACCCTCAACGAACAGGCCCAGACCTACTACGTTGCCAAGGATCCCCAGGATGCTGGCGCTGCCCGCGCCGCTGCGTTGGCCACCGGCGCTCCAGTGCCCGAGACGACGACCGGCGGTGGCAAAATCGATGTCACCACCACGATCACCGATACGGGCGAGCGAAAGCAGATGTTCGGGTACCCAGCGCGCCACCTCAAGATCAAGGTGACGCAGGAATCTTCGCAGAATGCCTGCTCGCCCGGTTCACCAGAATTTCGATATCGATGGCTGGTATGCCGATGTGGGCAAGGAAGTCGCTGGCTGCACGCAGGTCGCGCCCCCCGTGCAGCAAGGCCAGGGTTTGTCAGGACACGATCGTCGAGCACCACAGCGGAAGCGGGAGAGCCGGCTATCCGTTGTCACAAAACATCACCATGCCCAGTCCTGACGGGACCTCGATGACTGTCACCATCACCGTTGCGGAACTCAGCAAGCAGAGTCTTGAGCCCGCGCTCTTCGATATCCCGTCTGGATACCAGCAGGTCAACTCTCTGGCAGAGCTCCATGGGATGTCTCAGGTGTCCCCGCAGGCAGCAGGCGCCACGGGAACTGCGCCAATCCCGTCTCCTGCGAACGGAGCTGTGAACGACAACCGCGCGTATGGAACGCAGGTTGCCAATGCATACGGGCCGATGGGCCAGCAGGTGATTTCGCAATACGCGGGTGCCAACCGTGTCTCACCCATGGGGCTGATGCCGAACATGGCGGGCATGCCCGGAATGCAGGGCAATCAACCGGCCAGCGTATCGGTGGCTGCTCCGCAAGCTCTCGGTCCAAAGGCGCCGGGCAAGATCCGAATTGGGGTCGCACCCTCCCGATGCGCAGCGGGGACAAGGCAACAACGCGGGGGCCGATTACAGCACGCCCATCCGCGTGACCACCCCCATGGGCGCGATGGCCCACGGGGATGGGCGGTGCCATGGCCGCAAGCGCTGCCTCCGCCGCGGCCTCGGCGGCAGCCATGTCTGCTCAACAGCAAG
>Ga0137419_10000815_pt1 | contig 12292 bp, 9 predicted proteins | sample CZODoug3_1_2_16f_FD_108279 | JGI IMG/M metagenome (GOLD analysis project Ga0137419, IMG submission 108279) | Vadose zone soil fungal communities from Angelo Coast Range Reserve, California, USA - CZODoug3_1_2_16fungal (Illumina Assembly) | ecosystem: Environmental > Terrestrial > Soil > Vadose... | reverse complement strand
GAAAATCAATGAGTTGCAAAGAGAGTTCTACAAAAGAAGGTGCGACGCGCTACAAAAGAGGATGCGACTGGGTAAGCTTTTACAGAAGTAGATGCGACGAGATTAAAAATGGAATATGAAAACTTTTCTAACAACTTCAACGGCTTGTGCGAATTCTTACCCTCAGTGTCACTTTCAGAATTATCTGGGTTCTTGGCCACTTTTGGTGATAGGCTGAAGAGAAATACCGTATGCCGCTCATATACGCCACCTCAGGGAAGACAAGCACTGCTCTCACGCCAGGGACTCCCACATGTGCACACTGTCAGCCCTCACGCCGCATGGGGCGGTGCGCGCGGCTACGCGGCCTCGGCGTGGGCCTGTGCCGGGCCATCGCGTGGGGCCCCGACGAAGCGGCGACTCAGGAGATCAAGACGCGCGCGGCCAAACATCTGGCGTTTGAGCATTTTGAGACGATTGATATGCCCCTCGACCGGGCCGGTCGACCAGGGCAAAGTCACGCCCGCTTTGACCACCTCGTAATCCTCATACAGCCCTTTCGCAAAGCGTTGCAAGGCCTCCAGCGTACTGGTCGTCGCGCGCTGCAGCCAGGGATCAAGCGCGTCAGGCTGGCGCTGGCGTACGCACTGCGCAAAGTCTTGGGCGAGGTCAATCGCCTCGGCCACCGCGGCAGACTGCATGTGGAGTTGCGTGAGTTGCTGGGCCTCGGCCTCCGTGCGCTGCGCCTCACGTCGGAGCACGAGCCACGCCGCCCGGCGCGGCGTCAAGGGCTGGCACAGCGGCTCGGCCACCGCGGGCAGGGGGTGGCGCACGCGGCGGTGCCCGGGCGGCAAGCCCTGGGCCTGCCGCAAGCGGCGGGCATACGCCGCAACCACGCCATAGCCCCCAGCATAGCCCCGCTGGCGGAGCTCGCGAAACAGCCGCATGGCCGTGTAGCAGCCGGCATTCCAGCGCTCCAGGAGATACTCTTTATAGGGGGTGAGCCCACTGTCCCCGTGGTCGCTGCGGCGTTTACGCCCCGCAAACGTGGTGGTCCGGAGATCGCGCTGCACGGTGCGGAGACTCAGCCCGACCTCCTGGGCAATGGCCGAGGCCGTCCAGCCCTGCCGGTGCAAGGCCCAGACCTGCTCATGCAGTGCCTGCCGGCGTGCCTGGCGCTGCGCGGTACGCTGCTGCGCCGGCAGGGGGATGTCGTGGGGTGGCACGGGTACCGCGACCACCCCAGCAGGGAGCAGCAGAGGCTGCTGGCGCATTGTTTCATTGACGACGTCGAGGACGGTGCTATGCGTGAGGAACACCTGGTCCAGGGCTTCCCGGAGATTCTGGAGCAGATGAAAGCGGTCGGCGACCTGCGTCGCCGCGGCCGCGCCTTGGCGTGCACCCTCGGCATAGGCGGTCGACCGATCCCGTGCGATGACCTCCACCCCAGGGTGCTCCCGGAGCCACTGCGCCACGGTGTCGGCGGTGCGCTCCGGCAGGAGGGCCACGGGCTGGCGACGCTCCAGATCAATCAGCACGGTGCCATACGCGTGGCGTTTCCGCAGCGCGAAGTCATCCACACCGAGGACCCTGGGGGTTGGCAGAGACGGGACAGGCAGACGCCGGAGCAGGCGTAGCAGGGTATTCCGGCTCACCGCGAGGCCCCACTGGTGACTCAGACGCACCCCAGCCTTGCCCCCCAGGGCCACGCCGAGCGCGACGAAGCGCTGGGCGAGCCGCAGGGTGCGCCGGGCCCAGGGGGCCGCCACGGTGGGGAGCCGTTCGGTAAAAATGCGGCGGCGACAGGTGCGATTACGGCAAAACCACTTGCGGACGCGCAGCTGGAGACGCACGCGATAGTCGGCCCACGGCAGATCGGCCAGGGTCCGGGTGTACTGGCTGTGGATACGCCGTGCTGGTGTGGCACACAGCGGACAAGGCACGCTCGGCTGCGTCGCACGCACCAGGAGCGTGATCTGCGCCGCGGTGGCGTCGACATAGCAGGCGGCAAGGCCCAGCGTGGTGGGATCGGGTAACAAGCAGGCAAGGACGTCAGGCGTTTGGGTAGCGACGAAAGCGCGTTCCTCCTCCAAGCGATGCGGTCTCTGGGGCAACGCCATCGCGTTGCCCTCAAGCATCAGGTCTGTCACAAGCAAGTCTATGGATGTATTAGTTATAACAGCGAAGAGTCGGCAGAAATTCCACAAAGGCACATCACCAAAAGTGGCCAAGAGCCTACTTATCGCTGAAGATCACAACATTACGGTCCTGGCACCCTGTCGATTTAACGGGCGTTTTTCGTGCGTACGCAGCAAGAGAAAATCCTTGTTGTACAAAGCGCCAGCGGACTTCTCCACTGCCTCTGGGGAAAACTCTGGGGCAGACGGGGCTAACTCCAGGCAGAATCAGGGTGTCAACGCAGTGCCTCATGGCGCGCCAGTGTCGCCATGAAGGCAGGTGCACGGGCCAGCGCGAGCTTGCCATACAGATACCCCAGAGAGGGTAGGCTGGCGAAGTCACCCTCCCCAGGCCCTCACAGATCCGAACATGTCCGACTCAGGCATTCGGTTCCTTAGGACCCCAGGTTGGCTACGTGCCAACTGTCGTAGGAGAGTGCAAGGCGCGTGCCAGGTCTGGGCCCAGGCTTGTGGTGCTCCGTCCCTCTGGAGCCGGCAGATGAGGATGAGGGCAGGCACCATCTGCAACTATAGAGCAAGGTTGGTACCGCCCCTGGTGGGAGGCAAGGTGAGATGGGGCAGAAACAATCGGGAAAGCTCGGCGAACCCCTCGTGGTTCTTTGCTGTCATCTCTTTAGCTTTGGTGCATTCCCATGGCTACAAGGGGCAACGTCACCGTAAACGTGGTGCCCTGGCCTGGCGCGCTCTGGACGTCGATGGTCCCATGGTGGGCCACAACGATTTCGCGCACGACATAGAGCCCCAGGCCTGTCCATTCCGAACCTGTACTGTATAGAGATTCAAAAAGGACGTCAAACTGCTCTGCGGAGATGGCACTGCCAGTATCGCGTATCTCGACGACACTATGGGAGGCAGTGCGCCGGCCCCGTAGGGTAACGGTACCGCCCTGCGGCATAGCGTCCAGCGCCCGCTGCAGCAGATTCACGAAGGCGCGCTGTAAGATCCCTTTGTGGAGGGACACAGAGCCAAGGCGTACCAGTCCTTGCAGATGGAGCATAACTCCACGGGTTCTCGCCTGCTCCTGCATGACGCGCCCGCACTCGCGTAGAAAATTGCCCATATCCTCAGGCTCATATTGCACTATGGCAAGACGCGCGAGGGCCAGATAATCCTGCATAATGTCATACAGGCGTCTAACTTCCATTCTGATGTCCGAGAGGGATTCCATCATTTGGGTACGGCTGTCAAGCGTCGGACACTGGAGTTCCCCCAGCACCACATCCACATGCAGGAAGATAGCATTCAGAGGATTGCGGATCTCATGGATTATCTTCCCAGCGATATCGCCTAGCAGGACACTACATTGGACCTGCGACATTATCTGCTCCAGGCGCTGCTGGAGTCGCTTCTCGCTCTCAGTGAAGGCGCTGTCGAGCGTTTGGCGCACAGCGGGGGGCAGTGCAAGTTCAGTGAGGCACTGGCGCAGGGCAGCTAGTTCCGGAAGCTGTCCTTGGGCCTGTTCAGCGTTCGTCATGGCATTATCTCCTCCTGCACGCACCATCCAGACGATCTCATACACGAGCCGAGTCTATGCAGGAGAGCGTGTAGAGATGCTGGTGCATTTGGTGCACAGGGAGCATACGTTGAGCCTCCTCGGAATGCAATCTTTATGCCGAGGGCTGCAGTATCGGGGCTGCCGCATGGCATACGGCAAGACGGATTAGAGATTGACAGACAAACAAGGGACAGCAGAACTTTACGAGGCCTCCAGCCATGAGTGGGATAAGATAGTTCACAGGCAGAGAGTTCGGTCTCTCATTCTGATTGTCAGTCTCTCATTCTGAGAAAATCACCGTAGCACACAAACTGCTTACCCCATCTAGCCAAGCAACAATAACAGGAAAAACAAGGGAAACACGTACACCAGCCAACCAGGAACACACACGCTAGCAGCACGTACCGTGCTTGTATAGTCGAATGCCTGCCGTACTGCAATAACCGCGGCAATGAGCATCCACACGGCGGCAACGAGAAACGCAATTCCAGTGAGTCCTGGTAGGGCTCCAAAGACGCGAAACACCCCGGGAGCGCTGGCAAAGCCAAGCGTACGCCATAACTTCCGGTGACTTGCCGAGGTCTGGGATACAGGGAAGAGTTTGGAACCTATTATATAAGTCAAAAAGGTCCATACATACCATGCAAGCAGCGCCACAAGCCCCATGACCAGTCCGCCCAGGCCGGCATACGTAGAAGCACCTATGCTAGCAGCCAGGCTAGAGAGCAATACTACCACCAAAGCTTGACTCGTGGCATCTTTATCAGTTTCAACCTCTTCATATAGGCGTGATTCAAGCTTCGCAGCACGTATAATGCGTGCTATGAACTGCACTATGTAATCTCCTTGTTTCCCCAGCTCCCTGACAAAACAGTCTATGTGTCTATACAAGCAAGCAAGCTCTATGCCATTTTGCGTCTATATTCTTCCTTAGTCCTACTCCGGGTTCTGCAAGATGTGGTCTCGTAGCATGCCGAAGTGCGTGAGCGTCGCAGGGCTGCGTTAGATGGAGTACTGCCACTGGCACAGAATTTGCTCAGCCTTATGGTTGTATTAGGGATAAGGATCGGCCTCGCGTGGGCCCTGGTATGTCCCGACTGCCGCAGGCTGAGCGCTGCATGCTTCCCCCTTCCAAAGCACATATAACAATGTGGCGGTGGGGAGTGGGCCCAAAACCCAAACCATGCGCAACGAGCATGGGGTGGTCATCAATCTCTCGTCCGAGCAGCAAGGTGTAAAACGGACTCTAGGCGGCCAGGGTGTACGCATCACGCTCCAAGACGGGTAAGGCGCCTGTCGCAAGGTTTCTCCTCGAGCCCCTTGTCCCAGCGTGGGACAGGAAGAAAGCGAGGAGGAGAGGAGAAAAAGGTATGAACAAAACCGCGATACTCATCGGTGGCCTCGGTCTCGGTGCCGGGCTCATATACATGTTGGACCCGGAACGGGGAGAACGGCGCCGCGCCCTAGCACGGGCGCAACTCGAGAGGTATCGGCGCCAGACTGACGACCTCTGGGATCACACCACGCGAAGCCTGGGCCGTCAGGCGCGTGAACTCTTAGCCAGGACACCCCTGGCACGCAGGTACCGGAGGCCAGGACCGGCAGAGCTGCTGCTAGCCCGTGCGGAGCAGCTAGGAATCCTGAAGGGTATCCTGATGCTTGGCTGTACGGGGCTCGGCGCCGGGATGATGTATGTGCTCGATTCCAGGTTGGGCAGAAGGCGTCGTGCTCTCGTGCGCCATAAGGCCCAGGCCTACTGGCGCCGCCTGGGGAAGTTCATCAGTCAAACTGTCCGCGACGCGCACCAACGCACCTATGGCCTGATTGCAGAGACACAGACGCAGCTCAGAGGGGCTAATGTACCCGAGGATGCAGTCTTGGTGGCACGGGTGCGGGCCCAGATTGGGCACGTGGCCGCCCAGGCGGGGACCGTTGAGGTGACCGCCCATCAGGGACGCGTCACGCTCAGCGGCTCAATTGCCGCGCACGAGGTAGAAAAACTCCTATCGGCCGTGGCCTCGGTCGCCGGCGTCACCGCGGTAGTCAATCGCCTGGAAGCCAACCATGCTACAGCGTCCGCCGCAGGCGGGCGGAACAACAATGCCACGCACGCGGGAGATGGCTGGGGTGAGCGCCTGTAGGCGCTCATCTCCTGCGGGTGCAGGTCCTCCTTGGCAGGGCGACAGTGTCACCCTGCCTCTGTCTCCTCTCCAGCCTTACGAGCAAGAGAGATGTATCTGTTCAGAATACACCAATAATAGGTGGCGCAAATCAAGAAGGAGCACGAGCATGGAAACCATTATGTATCGGAAGGTAGAAAAACATCCGTGGATGCAGGAGCTGCACGCCAGCGAGCGTACGAGCAGCACAGCCGGCATGCCCGATGCTGTCCGTGAGACGGGACCACTTTCCCTGGATCTTTTTTTCCCCGTAGTGACCGAGGAGGAGATGGTCATCTGGACGCACTGGCTCCCCACATGCATGGTCTTTGATGGCGCGAGTGTGCACGCCCCCGCGGATGTGATCAGCACGCTCACACAGCTGAAAGCGCCACCAGAAGTACTGGAGGAATTTCACTGGGCCTGGAAGCTCGGCCTGTTTGAGTCCTATGAAATACGCACCCCGGTGCGCACTGACACACGGGACCCCCTGTTACTTGGACGCGTAGGGGAGCAACGCTACCGTCTGGCCCTCTGGGGGGAAAGTCTTTTACCTCTGGAGCAGATTACCACGCTGGTACAACAGAGTCTGGCTCTGAGGACACGGGTAGAAAAACGCAAGGGCTGGGTGGCTCTGGGTGGGGCACTCTTTGGGCTTGCCATCGGGTTATTGTGGGCGTGGCTCTCACCGGTGACCCAACCTCTAGGCATAAGTTTCTTGTTTGCCTTCGTCGGCTTTTTCCTGGCATGGCTGCCAACGTTTCTCTATACGCCGGAGAATCGCCAGCACGATTTTCTCGATCGCTATCGTTGCTAGCACAGCCCGCAGTGAGCTGTCCAGGGCAGCAGCTCGAGTGCTACAGCCGGTCACATGCGTGACCGGCTCTCCATGGGGATGCCGTTCCCTTACACTGTACCCTACACATTCTGCACCGTCGCCATGCTTGTGCTCTTCGCACGCATGCTCAAGAAACTCTTTGGCCACGGCAGCCGAATAGATCCCCGTAGCCATGGAGTAATGAAACTTGTAGCGCGGTCGGCAGGGCAAGACGAGAGACGCAAATATGGCACGAAATTTGCTGTAATTCTTTGAAAAGAAGGGTGCAAGAGGGTTGGCGTTCTGTTGCTGTGCACCGTCCTCATATATTGAACTTCTCGCCCTCAAAGGCACCTATACAATGCTGGTAATCGGTTTGTCCCTGCCTGTAGTACGGTATTTGTGGTCATTTTCACGCTCGAGGCAACCTTTGCCAGGGCACGAGTATGTCTGCCTCAGAAAGTTCGCTATGAACCCTCTCCCCTTGCCCACATGGCGCCACGCATGGGGAGAGCGCCCTGGATTCCCTCTTGCGTCACGGCCTCTATGCAGAGGCATGGGACGCCCCATGCCCAGCACTCATCCTGTTGGATCTAAACCTCCCCGCCATAGACGGATGCGAAGTCTTGCGGCAGATCAAACAGGACGCACGATTGCTGACTATTCCTGTGGTCGTATGCACCACTGCGGCCCAGCCACACGATATAGACGTGTGTTATCAACTCGGCGCCAATAGCTATATGGTGAAGCCTGTGGACTTCGAGCGCTTGCGGTATGCCCTGGAGCGGCTGATGCGGTACTGGTTCAGCGTGGTCACACGGCCTGAAAGGAGATCACCGTGATAGCGCAGACGCCATTGACGATCCTGCTTGTGGACGATAGCACGGCGGACCGCGCGCTATATCGCCGTTTCCTGAGCAGCACAGGGATTTATACCTTGCTTGAGGCAGCCACGGGCGAAGAAGGCTTGCGCTTGTGCCAAACTGCCCAGCCTGACTGCGTGGTACTGCACTTCTATCTGCCGGACATGGATGGGTTTGGATTTCTTGATACCTTGCAAGGGGGGACCGTCTCCCTCCCCTATCCAGTAGTCATGCTGACCGGGCAGGGGAACGAGCAGCTCGCCGTGCAGGCCATGCACCGTGGGGTACAGGACTATGTGGTAAAGGATGATCTCTCGGCTCACACGCTACGCCGTGTCATCGCCAACGCGGTCGACAAATTCCGCCTGCAGCAGATACTGCATACGCACCGCAGCCTGCTGCAGGAACAGAACCTCGCCCTGTACCAGCAAGAAGACGCACTGCAAACCCTCAATGCGACGCTCGCCCAGCAGGTGGCCGAGCGCACTGCCTTGCTGGAGTTGCTACAAGCCATCACAGCCGCGGCTAACGAGGCCGCCAGCCCTGAGGCCGTGTTCCAGTTGGCGTTGGATCAGATCTGTGCATACACTGGCTGGCTGGTTGGGCATGTCTATCTTGCCGCACCCGACGGCTCGGGTCAGTGGATGTCTAGCACCATCTGGCACCTCGACATGCCAGAGCGCTTTGCGGTGTTCCAGCAGGCCACACAGGCCCTGCATATGCCTACGGTAGGGAATGACATCATTGGACGCGTCATCACTTCGGGTCAGCCAGAGTGGCATGAAGATGTGACCGCGGATCCAGCGTTTCGCCGCGCAGCGAGCGCAAAAGAAAGCGGACTGCAGAGCGTTTTTGCCTGCCCCATCCTGGTAAGCCGAGAAGTCGTGGGCGTGATGGAGTTTTACGCTCGCAAGATGCAACAGTCGTCTCCCATGCTGCTCGATATTGGGGTGCAAATCGGTATCCAGCTCGGACGGGTGGTGGAACGGCAGCGCGCAGCCGCACAATATCAACTGCAGCAGGAGGCGCTGTACCAAAGTGAAAAACTCGCGGCCATGGGTTCCCTGCTGTCCGGTGTCGCCCACGAGTTGAATAACCCCCTGGCAGTAGTCCTCATGCACGCCGACCTCTTGCGAGAAGAACTCGGCCATAGCTCTTCGCTCGCATTGGTTGACGAGGTGACGCGGGCCGCCGAGCGTTGCAAGCGCCTGGTGCGCACTTTCCTCACCCTGGCACGCCAACACACCCCAGAGCGCACGGCAGTGTCCCTCAACTCCCTGGTCACCGATACGGTCGAACTGCTGGCCTATGCGCTACGGGTGGACAACATTACCGTGCACCTGGCTCCGGCCGAGAAGCTCCCACTCCTGTGGGCTGATGCGCACCAGATACAGCAGGTGATCACGAACCTTATCACCAATGCGCACCAGGCGCTGCGCGAATCGTCGGCCCGGCGGCAGTTGACCCTGACTACCCGGTGTAATGCGACGCGTACGCGTGTCACGCTTACCGTGACAGACACCGGTCCCGGCGTTCCCCCGGCGTTGCAGGCACGCATTTTCGAACCCTTCTTTACCACAAAACCGGTGGGCATTGGCACGGGGCTGGGCCTCTCCCTATGTCGGGGGATCATCGAGAGGCACGGCGGCACTATCACTGTGACAAGTCAACCAGGGCAGGGCGCTACCTTCTGTGTCGAACTACCCGTTGAGGCCGTCTGTGCGACAGCGCCCGTCTCTCCAGAAAGGGACCGCGTACCTGCTGTACATGACAAATCCATCCTGATCATCGATGACGAACCCAGTATTGCCAGTGGCTTAAAGAGGCTGCTGAGTCGTGACGGCTACGCCGTAGAGACGGTAGCAAATGGACACTTGGCGCTGACGAAACTCCGAGAGCGCTCCTATGACCTGTTGCTGAGTGATATGCGCATGCCGGAAATCGACGGGCCGAGTCTCTACCGGACGCTGGAACGCCAGTATCCGCACCTGCTTCGGCGTGTTATCTTTCTCACTGGGGATACGCTCAATCCCGAGACCAAGATGTTCCTCGATCAAAGTGCGGCGCCGTGCCTGACCAAACCCTGTACAGTTGCCGAGATCCGGCGTGCCATCCAGCAGGTGCTGGAGACGGAGTGACACGAGAAAAATACGCGTGCAGCGATGGATACTATTCTAAACATGTGCCCTATGCGGTGATCAGCTCCTCGTGCGCGTGGGAACCTATCAGGGCATTCCCATTCTGACCCCACGCGCCTTTCCGGAGGTCCTCTACAGCCGGACGAAGCCACCCACGGCCTAGGACAATCACCAACCCTTCCCAGGTTTCCTCACGCGAACACCTATGCCGGAGAGCTTGCCCTGTACACAATAGAGTGCATTGGGCCGGTAGCACTTTCAGTGCTGATGGGACCACTTGGCCAGCTCTGGCTTGAGTGGCCTGATACCCGGCTCTACTGCTTCTCGCATGGTCACAACGATCTGGCGTTCGAAAACTGCCTGATTGAAGTGTTCCTTCAGCTTGCGAAAGCGCTGCTCTTGCAACAGATTGAGGTAATTGAAGAATCCTGGGGGCTGTATTATCAGCGTTTCCGGGGGGGCGTGTGCGAAATCAACCAGCAGGCGGCATCATAGCAGCACCGACTTAACCGCCTTCTTTTAGAAGGCAGCACTGCTATGAGCCGATCCATGCTAGCGCTTTCTCCCGACCAACTCACGGCCTTTGATCTCGACGCCTTTATCGCCCATGCCCATGCTCTCAATCAGCAAAACCGCATCACTTTTACCACACCATTCCCCAAAGCCTTAAGCCGTTGGCTCTCTCACTACGAATTCACCCCCGATCCCCTTGAGTTTACGTCTCAAGGCGATGTCGACGGCGACCTCAGTTGGCTCGTCGGCGTCACCCTGGACTTCAGCTTCACCCGCTCCCTGTGTGCCCCCTCCTACGGCAGCCGAGGTGGCTCTTGCTACGACCCGGCCAGCCTCGTCGTGCTCGAAGTGGCCGCCAAAGTCGATCAATACGTCGATTACGCTCAGTTCTGTCGCGATCTGCACGACAGCGACAAGGGACGGCGCTCCCGGCAACTAGCCGGTCTCCATGGCACCGTTCCGGGCGAGGACGATCTGCGTAACTTTCGCTACCGCATTGGTGACTCGGTGATTGATCAGATCACCGCCGTCGTCGTGGACTTTCTCCGCCGTTTTGGCCTCATAAAAGGCGAGTGACTCAGCACCGATGGCCAACTCGAATCGTCTTACTCACGCTACAAGGGCTGCATCTATGCCTGCCCGGACTGCCAGGCCTTTACACTGAGTGAAGCCGATCGGCAGACCCTTTTGGCTACGTGCATCTCAAAACCACCGACCTCAACCTGGAGCTGGCTCTGGAACTGCCAGTTGGCAACTCCACCGACCCGGCCAATGCCAATGAGGGCACCGGGTTTATCCCGCATCGGAGCAAACTCGCTGTCCCACTACGGCCGGGGCAGGTGCACCTGGGGGACGCGGCCAATGACATCACCGCCAACTACGAGTGGCTTCATGAGCATGGCGCTATCGCCGTCTTTGACTATAACCGGCGCAACGAGCACGTCGATGAGACCTCCCTGTTGAACCGAGGTTACGACCAAAACGGCACGCCCTATGCCCCTTGTGGCCGCTTATGTCACTCCAATGGCTACGACTACCAAGCGCAGAGCCGGCAGTATGTCTGCGGCCTCCCGTGTCCCCCCGAGGAGCGCCAACGCTGCCCGCACCGCTTTGGCGTCCTGGGCTATTGTCACCGCATGAGTTTCAAAGACCACCCGCGCCTCATTGGACCCATTCAGCGCGGCTCGAAGGCGTGGCATCACCTCTATGGGGCTCGCAGCTCCAGTGAACGCACCAACAGCTACGATCAGGAAGTCATCGGCAAGGCTCACCCTTTACGGATGCAGGGGCTCAAAGCCTTTCGCTTTGCTGGGGCGATCCGGACGTTAGCTCAGCTATTGCGCCGGGCTCTCAACTTTGTACTCGGTGTGACCTATACGCTGGACAAGGTGCCAGTGTCCCAGCCCTAATCCACACCGCTCTTTGACAACATACGGCTGCTCGACTCAGCGCTGAGGTTCCCGTGGAGTCAAGAGGCGCGGTGCGTCTCAATGGAAACGTTCATCTCTGCTTGAGACCCCAACCAAACCGGTGACCAGGCTGAACACCCGAATTCTTCAATTACCTCAATATGAGCAATTGATTGGGCGAATGGGGAGATACGTTGTTATTCTCCCCATTCGCCGTACAGAAAGTCCAAAAGCTGAATTTCTGGGGGGCTCGAGCTGAGGGTCGACTATCCTTTGAGCGCAGGACGTGCAGTTGCTATGCTCTCTTCCACAGACTCCCCCGGATTTAGTGGTAAAATTTCAACCTATTGATATTGTTAACGTTATTTTACGGCTGGTCTTGCGACAGCGCGTCGTATATCAACGGGAAATCAAGGGCTGAGCTGCCCTCAACATCCGATGACAGCTGTCCACCACTAAATCCGATGGAATGTGGGAATATTGGTGAGGCTAACATGACTGACCCATCTTTACGATACATATGAAGGTCAACACCGTGGCCAATTTTGAGAGCCTCAATGAGACTCTGCAAATGGATATCATGCCCGCGATTTCTCAGCTCCTGTTTGAGTTCATATAATGTAAACTGGACGCCAACAAGATTGTCTAAGTACACGCCATTGAGTCGGTCACAGGCAAGCTTCCGGAGCGCCTCCTCCACGAGTTCTTCCCGGGGACTGGG
>Ga0137419_10000809_pt1 | contig 12322 bp, 7 predicted proteins | sample CZODoug3_1_2_16f_FD_108279 | JGI IMG/M metagenome (GOLD analysis project Ga0137419, IMG submission 108279) | Vadose zone soil fungal communities from Angelo Coast Range Reserve, California, USA - CZODoug3_1_2_16fungal (Illumina Assembly) | ecosystem: Environmental > Terrestrial > Soil > Vadose... | reverse complement strand
GGGAAGGCGCTGATCTTCTGGGATCCGAAGCTGCCCGGGACGAAGTTCGGCCGGAAGCTCGACGCCATCGACACCGACCAGATCACGCCGGCCGCCGACTGTGTGTCGGAAAGCCTCGACACGCTCGACGAACGATGGAAGGCCGGATCGTTCCGCTACCTGATGCCCGATTTCCGCGAGCGGGTGCATCGCGGCGAGACATTTGTCATCGCCGGCGATCGCTTCGCGATCGGTTCGTCGCGCGAGATGAGCCCGGCGGGCCTGAAGGGGGTCGCCGAGGAAGCCGGCCTCGAGATGGTGATCGTCTGCGGCAGCAACATGGGCGACATCTTCCGGCGCAACGCGCTCAACCTCGGACTGCAGGTCGTCCAGAGCCCCGAGGCCGTTGCCGACGCGCGCGACGGCGACGAGTTCGCATTCGATCCGTCGTCGCGGCAACTCACCAACGTCACCCAGGGCAGGACGTACGACCCGGTGCCGCTCACGCCGAAGGAAGACGAGATCCGCCGCACCGGCGGCATCTTCGCAGTCGGCCGCCGGGAATTTCGCGCCTCGGTCGAACGCGCACCGGCCGTCGAGTTTCCTCCGCCGGATCTCGCGCGGCGGATGACGACGACCGAGCAGATCGTCTGGGCGCACCGGGTGGACAAGAGCCGCCGCGAGCTGCGGCCCGGCGACACACTGCAGGTCTACGCAGACCTGCTCCCCGCCTCCGACGGAACCGCGCCGTTTGCCATCCACACCTTCAACCAGATCACCGGCGGCGGCACCATCTACCCGCGGGAGGCTGCCATCGCCAACGATCACTTCGTCTTCACCGGACGCGACGACGACGAGCGCCAGACGGCGATCGGGCGCGCGTTCGCGAAGGAGCACGGGCTCGAGAAGCCGTACTACGCGACGCCGGGCGACGGCATCTTCCACTTCTATTTTCCGGAGCAGGGCCTGGTGGCGCCGGGACAGTTCATTCCCGGCGCCGACTCGCACAGCCGCGCGTACGGCGCGTACGGGGCGGTCGGCATCGGCGTCGGCTCGACCACGCTCGGCTTCGGATGGTCGACGGGCTACGTGTACTTCACGCTCGCGAAGGCGAGGCGTGTCACCTTCGCCGGCCGCCTGCAGCCGTGGGTGAGCGGCAAGGACATCGTCCTCGAGCTGCTCCGGCGATGGGGCGCGGAGCAGTCGCAGGGCATGTCGGTTGAATTCGTGGACGCGAACCGGCAGCTGCCGATTGCCTACCGCAACACGATCGCCAACATGATGGCGGAGGCCGAAGCGCTCAACGGCATCTTCGCGGCCGACGACACCACGTACGCGTGGTACGCGAGCAAGGGCGTCCGGGACCTGCCGTACCCGCGCATCGGGCCGGGCGCCGACGCGCGCTACGAGATCGACGAGACGCTGTCGCTCGCCGACGTGCAGCCGATGATCGCCAAGCCGTTCAGCCCGGGCAACGCATTCCCGGCGGGCGAGGTCGCGCGCGAGCACATCGAGTTCGACAAGGCGCTGATCGGCTCGTGCACCAACGGCAGCTACGACGACCTGCTCCAGGCGGCGCTCGTCATCTACAACGCCCGCGCCCGGGGCGTCCGCAAGGCCGCGCGCACCCTCGTCGTCTTTCCGGGCTCGGGCGGTGTCGCGAAGCAGATCGAGCAGCCCGACCCGCGGCTGGACGGCGAGTCGATCGCCGAGGTGTTCCGGTCCGTCGGCGCAGAGATCCGCGCATCGTGGTGCGGGCCCTGTTTCGGCCAGGGCCCGGATGCGTTACAGAAGGGGGAGCGCGCGATCACGTCGTTCAACCGCAACTGGCAGAACCGCATGGGCGTCGGCGGCGAGGGCTACCTGGCGAGTCCGGCCGTCGTGGCCGCGTCCGCGCTCGCCGGCTACATGGCGCCGCCCTCAGAGCTCGGGCTCCAGTGGGACCCCGAGCAGTACGGAATCTGATGAGTGCACATCCATGGTGTTGAGGAGAGGAAACAGCGGCGATCCCGTCAAGGTGCTGCAGCGCGGCCTGAACAAGCTCGGCGCGATGCTGCTGGTCGACGGTGACTATGGCACGGGCACGGAAGCCGCCGTCGCGGACGCGCGCGAGACGCTCGCGATGCCCGGACCAGCCGATGTCTCAGACGACGCGTTGCAGGCGGCGGTGGCGGCGCTACCGGAACCGTGTGCCCAGGAGGCCGCCGCCGGCGTCACGTTCATCGCGCGACAGGAAGTCACCGACGCGGCGCGGTATCGCACGCGGTACCAGACGCCGTGCTGGCCCGGGAAGAGGAGTGGCATCACGATCGGCATCGGGTACGACTGTTCGTTTGTCGGAGCGGACCGGTTGCGCGCCGACTGGGGCGTTGCACTCGGGGCCGACGCGATTGCGCAACTGGCCGGCGTCGTGCGACAGGTCGGGTCCGACGCGCTGCTGGCGCAGGTGAGGGCCATCGCGGTTCCGCTCACGGCGGCGATGAAGGTCTTCACGACGTCCACGCTGCCGCGCTACCTCGCGGACGCGCGCAGGGCCTTTCCGCAGATTGACGACCTGCCGCCGGCGCGGCGCAGCGCGCTCGTCAGCCTCGTCTACAACCGCGGCGCGGGGCTGAAGGACCTGAACGTGCTGAAGGAGGACCGGAAAGAGATGCGCAACATCCGCGCGCTGCTCGCCGCGGGCGAGCTCGAGGGCGTCGCGGCGCAGTTCGAACTGATGACGCGGCTGTGGGATCCGGACAAGGAAAAAGGGCTGATTCAGCGCCGTCGGGACGAAGCGGCGCTCTGGAGGGACGGCTTCGCGGCGCTGAAGCTTGAGTGATAGAGTACCGCCCTTGGCGCCATGAAGCCGGCCCTGTTCGCGTTCGCCTGCGTCCTCACGGCGGCGGCCGCCACTGCACAGCAGGGAAGCACTGCGCAGCAGGGAAACACTGCGCAGCAGGGAAGCACTGCGCAGCAGGGAACTGCTGCTCGGCAGGGAAGCGCTGCACCGCAGGCCCAGGATCCCCAACAGCCGACCTTCCGCACCGGCGTTGACGTCATCACCGTCGACGTCGGCGCTGTCGACGGCCGCGGCCAGCCGGTCACCGACCTCCACGGCCCCGAGTTCACGGTCAAGATCGACGGGCAGGTCCGGCGCGTCGTCAGCGCGGACCTGGTGAAGTACGACTACACGCCCGACGCCGGCATCACGCGCCGGCCTGCTCCGAAGCAGCAGGAGTTCGAGACGCCCTTCACGACGAACATCACGCAGCCCGAGGGGCGGATGATCATGATCGCCGTCGATCAGATGAACATCCGGCCGGGCGCGGCGCGGCCGATTCTCGACTCCGCGAAGCGCTTCCTCGACAGGCTCAATCCCGCCGATCGTGTCGCGTTCGTCTCCTATCCCGAGCCCGGCGTCGTCGTGGACTTCACCGGCGACCGCCAGCGTCTCCGCCTCGCGATGGAGAAGGTCATCGGGACGCAGTCGCGCTTCGTGGGGCGGCGCAACATCGGGCTCGTCGAGGCGATCGACATCGCGCAGAAGGGCGACGACCGCCGCATGCAGGAAGTGACCAACCGCGAGTGCCGCGGGCTGCTCGACATGGCGCTCGAGCAGTGCATGCGCGACATCGTGGACGAGTCGAACTCGATTCTCTGGACGACGAGGCGCGACACCGAGGCGTCGCTGCGCGGGCTGCGCGAGTGGCTGCAGCATCTCGGCGAGACCGAGGGGCAGAAGACGCTGATCCTCCTGTCCGAGGGGCTCGTCACCGACTCGCCGTCGGATCTCGAGGACGTCGTGCGCGCGGCGATGCGCGGCCGCATCGCGGTCAACGTGCTGCTGATGGACGTGCCTCGCTCCGACGCGACGCAGGGGCCGCTGCCGCCGACCTTCACCGAGGATCGCGAGCTCGAGATTCGCGGGCTGAACGACCTCGCCTCGCTCTCGCGCGGCTCGATCTTCCAGGTCGTCGGCACGGCGGACCGCGCGTTCGAGCGCCTCGCGTCCGAGATCTCGGCGTACTACCTGCTGAGCGTCGAGCAGGCGCCGGCGGATCGCGACGGCCGCAACCACCGCATCGACGTCTCCGTGTCGCGCCGCGGCGTGACCCTGCGGTCGCGCCAGGCGTTCGTGCTCGACCCGACGGGCGGACGCAAGACGCCTGACGAATCGCTCGTCGAGTCGCTCCGGTCGCCGCTCGGCGTCGCCGGCGTGCCGCTGCGGCTGACGACGTTCATCTACCAGGATCCGAAAGCCAGCGGCAAGGTCCGTATCGTGATGGCGGCGGACGTCGGTCAGGCCGGGACGGCCTCCGGCCAGTACACGATGGGCTTCATCGTCGTGGACGACCAGGGCAAGGTCGTGGCGTCGCGCAGCGAGAAGTCGAAGCTCGAGCCGCTCGAGGCGCGGACCAACACGTCGCTCTCGTACCTCGATTCGGTCACGGTCGATCCAGGCGTCTACGAGGTGCGGCTCGCGGCGGTCGACGCGGACGGGCGTCACGGCAGCGTGGTCCGCGACGTCAACGCGTGGAAGATGGCCGGCGAGGAGTTCACCTTCGCCGATCTCGTCGTCAACCACGCGGCGACGGCGAGCTCGGGGCTGCGTCCCGACGTCGAGCCGCACGTCGATGCCGACGGCGTGGCGGCATACATGGAGCTCTACGCCGCGTCGGAAGAGACCTTCAAGGACGTGAAGGTCGAGTTCGAGATCGCCGAAGACGACGCCGCGCCGGCGCTGCTGACGATGCCCGTGGAGCTGAAGCCGGGTGCGCAGCCGACGTGGCGCAACGCGCAGGGATTCATCGGCGCCGAGCCGCTGCCGTCGGGCCGGTACGTGACGCGCGCGAAGATCATGCGCGGCGGCAAGGTCGCCGCCGTGTTGGTGAGGCCGTTCATCCTCGAGCCGGCGCCCGCGTCGAAAGGCGGACCGATTGTCATCCCGGCCGCGTTCGCGCGCGTCGCGACCTTCGATCGCAGCGCCGTGCTGCAGCCGGCGCTCGTCAACGGGATGCTCGATTCGATCGCAGCCACGTCGCCGTCGCTCAAGAGCGCCATGACCGAGGCGCGCGCGGGGCGCTACGGTCCCGCGGCGCTCGAGGCGTTGAGTGCCGGCGATCAGCAGACGGCCGCGTTTCTGAAAGGGCTGGATCTCTACACGAAGGGCCAGCTGCCCCAGGCCGCCATTCAGTTGAACATCGCCGCGGGCCCGCGGCGCGAGTTCTATCCCGCCGCCTTTTTCCTCGGGGCGTCCTTCGCCGGACTCAGCAGGGATCAGGACGCAGCGGGTGTCTGGCAGATGGCGCTCGGCGCCGAGCAGCGCCCGCCGATCGCGTACACGCTGCTGGCCGACGCCCGCATGCGGGGCGGCCAGATCGACGCCGTCATCACCGTCCTGAAGCCCGCCTACGCGCAGCGTCCGGCCGACGACGAGGTCGGCAAGCGGCTCGCGATTGCCTACCTGGTGACCGCGGCGTTCTCGGAGGCGCTCCCGATTCTCGACAGCTACCTCACCCGCCACCCGGCCGACGGCGACGCGCTCTTCGCCGCCGTGCTCGCGCAGTATCAGATCGCGACGGCCACCGGCGCGGAGCTCTCCGCCGCCGATCGCGCGAAGCTGCTCAAGTACGGCCGCGCGTATAAAGGCCCGCAGGAACCGTTGCTGGCCAAGTACCTCTCGTCGATGGGGGTCAATCGCTAGCTCCGCTTTACGCTCGCGCCGCTGCGACGTCGTAACTCCCGGCCTCCGTGTCACCGTGCCGTGCGGGAGCTGTCGAACGCTTTGCAAAGCGGCGTCTGTAATACCCGATCCAAACCGCGGTCACAGGCGTGCCGATGATCGACGGCGCGAGCCACACGATCATCGACCCGCGCGGCGCGCCGACGAGCGCCGCGTTGGTCACGAGAAACGCGGTGGTGGCGGCGATGCAGGCGCCGAGCATCGCGGACATATGCCGGAGCCACCAGTGCATGCGACAGGTCGGCGGGCGCAGCCAGTACCAGAGGCCCTGCACACCCGCCACGAGGCCGATCCCCGAGAACGCGACGAACAGCGCGCGCGACGTCGCGATGCCGTAGACGGCCATGGCGACCGACGTGACCGTCAGGAGCGCCGCGAGGCCGACGTCCCACGGGTGCACGTGGGGACCGGTGCGGTCCTTCATTCGAAGCGCGCGGATCCCGACCGACACGGCGTTGCCGGTGAGGATTGCGACGTAAAAGAGAAACAGCGCGAAGGCCTTTGCCTCGGGGCGCGGGTCGAAGAAGTAGCGCGCCGCAGAGAGCATGAGCGCGGTGACGGAGACGACGGTCATCCCGCCGACGAACACCCAGCCGCTTCGGCGATGGGTGCGGCCGCCCTTCCGGGTGACGAGCGGGATGAACATCGAGAGGAGCGCGGCAGAGCCGCCGGCGATGTGCAGGTAGAGAATCATCTTGAGCATGCCGCCGATTCTGCGCGTTCCCAGGCGGCGGCGCATGTGCCGCAGGTCACGGCCGCGATCCATGACTTCCGGCACACCCGCGCGCGCCGGCCTCCCCATACAATGCCCGCATGAAGCCGACTGACTGGCTGACGGCGGCCGGGCTCGTCACGTGGCTGGCCAGCGGTATCCCGTCGGCGCTGGCCATTGCCGGAGGACGCCTCATCGGCGTCGACGCCGTCGCGTGGCTCGTCGCGTTCGCGGCCTTCGGCATCGCCTTCAGCCTGATCTGCTTCCGACGGTCGCGCGGCGTCCGGTTCGAACGTGCGCTCGTGCTGACGCAGTCGATTGCCGGCGCGGTGATGGTCGTCGTCTCGCGCGACGGCATCGCGGGAGCGACGCTGGTCGTCGCGGCGGCGCAGTTCGCCGGACTGGTCCCGTCACGCGTCGCGGGCGTGTGGATCGGGTTGCAGACGGCCGTGATCGCGGCCAGATTCTGGTGGCTCGACGGCCCCGTGAGCGCGCTGATCGTGGGCGGCGCGTATCTCGGCTTCCAGATGTTTGCCATGGCGACCTCGACGCTCGAGCGGGGCGAGCGGATGGCGCGCGAGCAGCTGGCGCGCGCCAACGCCGAGCTGCACGGCACTCGCGCGCTGCTGGCCGAAGACAGCCGCGTCGCCGAACGGCTGCGCATCTCGCGCGACCTGCACGACACGCTCGGCCACCATCTCACCGCGCTCAGCCTTCAGCTCGAGGTCGCATCGCGGCTGGCGTCGGGCCCGGCGGCCGATCGCGTCGCCGAGGCGCACGCGATCACGCGCCTGCTGCTCGGCGACGTGCGCGACGTCGTCAGCCGTCTCCGGGAGAGCAGCCGTTTCGATCTGGCTGCCGCGATTCGATCCCTGGCGGATGCCACGACCGGGCTCCAGGTGCACGTGGACGCGGCTGACGTGACCATCGACGATCCGCTCCAGGCGCACGCGATCCTGCGGTGCGTCCAGGAAGTCATCACCAACGCCATGCGTCATGCGCAGGCGAGGAACCTCTGGATTTCCGTGCAGCGCCGCGACGACGGCATCGCCTTGACCGCGCGCGACGATGGGCGCGGCGTGGACGCGGTCACGTGGGGCAACGGCCTGCGCGGCATGCGCGAGCGGTTCGAGGAGCTCTCGGGACGCGTCGACTTCTCGTCCAGGCCGGGGGCCGGCTTCGAGGTGCAGGCGTTCGTGCCGAAATGATCCGTGTCGTGCTCGTCGACGACCAGACGCTGGTGCGCCGCGGCGTCCGCGCGCTGCTGGAGCTCGCGGGCGACATCGCGATCGTCGGCGAGGCGGAGGACGGGGTGGCGGGCGCGGCGATGATTCGCCGCGAGCGGCCGGACGTCGTGCTGCTCGACGTGCGGATGCCGAAGGCGGGCGGCCTCGACCTGCTGCGCGACCTTCGCGCGTCGGGCGAGCTGCCGCCGACGATCCTCCTGACGACGTTCGACGACGATGACGCGCTGCTGGAAGGGGTGAAGGCGGGCGCGCGCGGATACCTGCTGAAGGACGTCTCGCTCGAGCAGCTGACGGGCGCCATTCGTGCGGTGGCGGCGGGCGAGACGCTGATCCGTCCAGCGGTCACCGAACGCGTCCTCCGCGGCCTCGAGCACGTGCGGCGCGACTTCGACGCGCTCGATCCGCCCGACCCGCTGACGAAACGCGAGACCGAGATTCTTCGACTGATGGCCGGCGGCTACAGCAACCGCGAAATCGCCGACGCGCTCGGCACCGCGGAGGGGACGATCAAGAACCACGCGTCCAGCATCCTCTCGAAGCTCGGCGTCCGCGACCGCACGCGCGCGGTGCTCAAGGCGCTGGAGAGGGGCTACATCTGAACCCTCGAACCACCGGATCCTTCGTCCACGGTGTGAACTATCCCTGGTCCACGGACGGGCAGACGATCTTCTACGGCCTGGACTTCGGCAGCAACGTCTGGGGATCACATCTGGGCGTGTCCACTCGCCGCCCGGCGATCGAGCGCGACTTCGACGAGATGGCGCGCCTCGGCTTCGTCGTCGCGCGCTGGTTCGTCTTCTGCGACGGCCGCGCGGGCATCGTCTACGACGACCGCAGCCTGCCGGCCGGCCTGGACGAGGAGTTCTTCGCCGACGTGGATGTCGGCCTCGAGATCGCGCGCGGCGCCGGCATCCGCGTCGATTTCGTGCTGTTCGATCATCACTGGCTGTTTCGCGGCATCCGTCACACGCTCGCGGACCCCGTCAGCGGTGATTTGCTCGAAGCGCGCCTGCCGGAGGGGCGCGCGCGCATCCTGTTGACGCAGGAAGGACACGACGCGCTGTTCGGCCGGGTGATCGAGCCGTTCGTTCGCCGCTACGCCGCTGGAGGCACCCGTGCCGACCTCTGCGAGCAGATCTTCGCGTTCGAGTTCATGAACGAGCCCGATTTCGTCGTGGACGAGTGGGACCGCGACCGGAGCCCTCGCGTCCGGCGCGCGCTGCCGTTCGAGGCGCTGGCCGCGGCGATATCGCGGCTCAGCGACCTCGTCCATCGCGACTCGGCGGCGATCGTCACGCTCGGAGGCGCGAGGGCGGACAACCTGTGGGCGTGGGACGCCGACGCGCTCGGCCTCGACCTGCTGCAACTGCACGCGTATCCGGATTCACCGCATCCAGGGGACGTCGATGTCTTCAGCACGCCCGCTCGAGCGCTCGACGTGCGGCGCGAGGTCGTCCTCGGCGAGTTCCGATCGAGTGCCCCCCTCGACGAGTCGCTCGAGAGCGCGCTCGCCGGCGGCTACGCGGGCGCGTGGCCATGGAGCTTCAGCGGCACCGATACGCACGGGCGGCTGCCGGGGGACGCGCTGAAGCGATTCGGCGGGCGGCATCCCGACCTGGTGAATCCGCGCTTCTCGCCGTCATAATTCTTCGCGCATGAAACTGCCGCATCCCGTGATCCTCCTCGTCGCGGGCGTCGCCGTGTGCGCCGTGCTGACCTGGATTCTGCCCGCCGGCGAATACGACCGTCGTGACGACGCCGCGACCGGCCGCAGCGTCGTCGTCGCCGGAACCTATCACCGCGTCGATCCGGCGCCTGTCGGTCCATTTGGCGCCGCCGTGGCAATCCCGCGCGGGTTCGTCGAAGCCGCCGATGTGATCGGCGTCGTGCTGTTTGTCGGCGCCGCGTGGATCGTGGTCGATCGCGTCGGGACGCTCGGCCGGCTGATCGCCGCGCTCGTCGGCGCGTTCGGCAGCCGCGGCCTGATCGCGATTCCCGTCGTCTCGCTCTTCTTCGCGACGATGGGCGCGCTCGAGAACATGCAGGAGGAGATCATCCCGCTCGTCCCGGCGCTGCTGCTGCTCGGGCGGGGGCTCGGCGTCGATGCGGTGTCGGTGGTCGCGATGAGCACGGGGGCGGCCGCGATCGGCAGCGCGTTCGGGCCGACCAATCCGTTCCAGGCGGGCATTGCGATGAAGCTGGCGCAGCTGCCGCCGATGTCGGCCGCTGGATTGCGGTGGACGACGTTCGCCGCGGCGCTTTCGTTGTGGGTGGCGTGGACGATGTGGCATGCGGCGCGGAGCCGCAACAGGGATCAGGGATCAGGGATCGGGGATCAAGAAAGCGAGTCCGAACAGCTCTTGATCCCCGATCCCCGATCCCGGATCCCTACTGCGAAAGACTTCGCCATCCTCCTCATCGCCGTCGCGCCCATCGCTGCATACGTCTACGGCTCCGTTGCGCTCGGGTGGGGTTTCAACGAGCTCTCGGGCGGATTTCTCGTCGCCGGGTGCATCGCGGGGCTGCTCGGCGGCCTCGGCGTCGCGGGGACGACGGCCGCGTTTCTCGAGGGGATGCAGGCGATGCTTCCGGCCGCGATCCTGATTGGCGCGGCGCGTGCGTTGTCGCTCGTCCTCACCGACGGCCACGTCACCGACACGATTCTCAACGGGCTCGCGACACCGCTGTCGCGCGCGCCCGCGGCGCTCGCGGCGCTGTTGATGATCCCGTTCCATTCCATCGTGCACGTCGCGGTGCCGAGCGTCAGCGGCCAGGCGGTGCTCACGATGCCGATCCTCGTGCCGCTCTCGGACCTGCTCGGCATCTCGCGGCAGGTGACGGTGCTCGCGTATCAGACCGGCGCGGGGTTGACGGAGCTGCTGACGCCGACCAACGGCGGACTGATGGCGGTGCTGCTCGCGGCAGGCGTCCCGTTCCCGCGCTGGATCACATTCGCCATCGTCGGCGTGCTGCTCGCGCTCGCCGTCGGCGTGGTGGGGATTATCGTGGTGCTCGCGGGATAGCGGGTAGGGCGTGTAGGGCGGGTCCTTTCGCTTCGCCGATGTAGGGCGGGTCCTTTCGGACCCGCCAGATCAACGGGGCGCCTTCGAAAGACTGATTAGATTCGCGAACTGCCGGTATGCGCCAGGCACGCCCGCCGGCAGCTGCCGGAACCACGAGTACGCGGTGTAGACATAACGCCCCTTGCCGACCTCGGCATACACCTCGGCGCCGCGCACCGGCGGCTCGCCCGGGTCGGCGCATTCGAGCAGCGGCACGTAGCGCGCGTCGAACATGCTGAACGCGTACGCGTTGCGCTCCTGCACCCACCCGGCGAAATCCGCGTCGGTGATCCTGTTCGGGAAGTTGAACACCGGGTGCGCCGGCACCAGGATCTTCACCGGCGCGTCCTCGACGGTCACGCGCGGGTTCGCGTTGGTCGGCGGGCCGGCCGGGAACGGCGGCATCTTCCTGTTGGCGTACTCCTGCTGCTGATACTGGACGATCAGCGTGCCGCCGCGCTGCAGGTAGTCGAGCAGCCGCCCGTTGTTCGCCACGAAATCCGGGTTCGCTTCCGACGCGCGGATGCCGACGACGATGGTGTCGAATCGAGAGAGGTCGCCGGTCGCGAGCACGTCGCCGTCGAGCATCGTCACCTCGACACCCATGCGGCGGATGGCCTCGGCCACCTGGTCGCCGCTGCCCATGATGTAGCCGACCTTCACGGGCGCGACTTTCAGGTCGAAGATCTGCGCGGTTGCCGTCGCCGGCCAGTAGAGGCGATGCGTCTGGATGTGCGGGTACGCGATCACCTGCACGTCGCGCATGAAGGTTGCGCCGTCCGCGACGGCTTCGGCGCCGATTTCGAGGCGGCCGGCGGTGCGTCGCGCGGGCGCCGTGACGACGAACGGCGTCGAGGTCCTCTCGCCGCTGGCGTTCAGCGTGAAGGAGGCCTGCGCGGGCGTGGACGTCCAGCCCTGTGGAAGACGGAGCCGAAGCGTGCCCGTGACCGGTTTGGCAGAAAAGCTCGTCGCGCGCACGACGAGCTTCTGCTGGTTGGCCGTGTTGCCGAGCGGCACGACGAGCAGCGGCGTATCGAGCCCCACCGCGACGCGCGGCACGACGTTGACGTCGCGGCGAAGCTCGCCACGGACCGAGTCGGCGTAGCGGAACTGCACGGGACGCGTGATCGTCACGTCGGCGCCGCCAATCGTCGCGACGAGGGATGCCGTCAGCAGCGGCGGCTGGAACGGAAGACCTTTCGGGTCGGCGTCGGCCCACGTGTAGGTGTCGCCCGTGCGCGGTTGCCTCAGGTAGTACGGTTCCGTCAGGGACGCATCGGCGGGAACGGACACCCGATAGGGCTGGACATCGGTTGGCGTCTCGCGTCTCCCGAATCCGCCGGCACTGATCGACAGCGCCTCGAGCGGCAGCAGTTGGACCATCCAGCCGGCAGGCGCGCTCACCGACGTCTTTCCGAGCACGACGCTGCTCGACCCGGCGGGCACGAACGTTCGCACGACGACATCCATCTGGTCGCCGGGCACGACGATTTCCGTGCCGGCGAGCGGATCGACGTCGACTTCAGCGGCGCGCACGAGCGCTTCGGTGAAATCGGTCTCCTTGACGGCCAGCAGGAAGTCGGCCTCCGCGCGAACG
>Ga0137419_10000805_pt1 | contig 12359 bp, 12 predicted proteins | sample CZODoug3_1_2_16f_FD_108279 | JGI IMG/M metagenome (GOLD analysis project Ga0137419, IMG submission 108279) | Vadose zone soil fungal communities from Angelo Coast Range Reserve, California, USA - CZODoug3_1_2_16fungal (Illumina Assembly) | ecosystem: Environmental > Terrestrial > Soil > Vadose... | reverse complement strand
TCGGACGGACTAGTTGAGTACCACAAGAACGGGGATTCCGGGAGTACCAGGGGCAATTGGCGCTCTCAGCTCAAGACGTGGCGCAACTTTCTGAGATGGGCTATCGAGGCGGAGCCGCCAGTTACCTGGAGGTGTTGACCAACGAAACCAATGACTTTGCTGCCGAACTGGGACTCGCTCAGGCTCAGTTGAACGAACTTGTAGGTCTGGTTCTCATTTACAGAAACCTCGGTGGCGGCTGGCAACAATAAGACGCGGCGGGGATTGGACTGGCTTCAGCTGGAGACTTGAGTTGATAACAACGATCACCCGAGTGAAGCGGATACCCTTTCTTGCGTTGTTCTTTGTCTCCGCGATGGAGTTTACCCTGGAGCGCGCGCTGATAAATCTTGTGCTCATGTCTGGGGCACTCGCGATCTTGTTATGGGGCGAGTGGCGGAAGCCATGACACATTTATACGCCTTTCAGAAAATGCGCCGAGACTATCTCGAGAGCGCGACGTTAGCGCCCAGACTGCGTTTGTGCTCGGCTTCGTCAGTGGTCGGACCAGAGAGGCGAGGACAAGAAAACGATCCGTACTTCATCGACAACGATACCCGAACCAAGGAAGGACGCCGCAATGAAGAAGCCACAACCCAGTCCTTTTACGCAATCAAACGCAATTCAACCTCCAGACCAGATTCAGGGGCAAATCCGCCAACGAGCCTACGAAATATACGAGCTGCGTGGAAGAGAGGACGGTCACGATCTTGATGACTGGCTTAGAGCGGAATCGGAGGTGACTCGGAATTTTGGGGCCTAAGCGTCAGGGACTAAGAGCGCGAAAGGCATTGCAATGGCTTCAGAGATTGAGGGCGACGTTTTCGAGGTAGAGGTAAAGGTGGGGGTCGCCGAATCCCCGGAGCGTATGCCGTGACTGTGGGGCGCGAATTGCGGTGCACCTTGGCCGACCGCTCTCCCCCGCATGTTGCCGGGTGCATCGCGCCCCACCAGAAATCTGGTCACAGGAGCCGGGGGGAGCAAAGTCAGTGGCAATGCGGAACGAAACTGCGACTATTGGAGGTACATCAGATATGAGAAGTAAGAAATCAGTCAGCGCGGAAAAAGCAAAACACATGTGCTGGGTATGAAAGAAGTGAAACTCGTGAACTCGACGGCGGCGAGGTTCCTCGCGATGCGAAGGTGAGGAAATCGACCTCAGGAACCGGCCGTTCCGAAGGGAAAGGTGATTAGTGCATCGCGACGACACGTCGATCAGTGAATTCTTGCAGGAGGAAGAAGTCGCCTCCAGTTGGAACAGTTATCAACCAGAAGTGCCATCAATTTGGTCCGGTCGTCTGAACGAAGAACCGCTCACGTCAGAAGTACCGTGTGATGACGTCCAGTTGCAAAGTGTCCCGAGCTCGGGCCACGAAACCGACATCCATAGCAGGTTGCAAGGAATTATCGGCTCCAGCGCAGCCCTCAAGCGCGTGTTGGATCAGGTCATGACCGTCGCGCCGACATATTCCACCGTGCTGATTGAAGGCGAAACAGGAACAGGCAAGGAACTCCTCGCGCGCGCCATCCATGACCTTAGCCCGCGGCGCGAAGAGAAGTTCGTGACCTTCAATTGTGCCGCAATTCCACTCGGTCTGCTGGAGAGTGAGCTATTCGGTCACGAAAGAGGCGCGTTTACCGGTGCGATCGCCCGCAGGATGGGGCGTTTTGAACTGGCGGATAACGGAACGCTTTTTCTCGACGAGATCGGCGACATCTCTCTCGAGTTCCAGGCCAAGCTGCTGCGAGTTCTGCAGGAGCAGGAGTTTGAAAAACTGGGCAGCACCCATACGCAGCGCGTGAATGTGCGCCTGGTGGCTGCAACCAATCAGCACCTGAAACAGATGGTCGCTCAAAAGCAGTTTCGCAGCGATCTCTACTTCCGCCTCAACATCTTCCCAATCGCTGTCCCTCCGCTGCGGCAACGGCGTGAAGACATCCCTTTGCTGGTGGAAGCTTTCGTCAACGATTGTTCTCGCCGTATGAACCGGCGAGTTGATACCGTTCCTGTGGAGACGATGGCAGCTCTTATGCAGTACGCTTGGCCCGGGAACGTGCGCGAGCTGCAGAACTTCGTCGAACGCGCGGTCATTCTGTCTCCGGGCGCGACACTTCGGGCGCCGTTGGAGAGTCTTCGATGGGCGGAACAAGTCAGTCCGGCTCCGCCAGTGACGCTGGGGGAGGCGGAGTACAACCACATTCTCAAGACTCTTATAGAAACGAACTGGGTGATTGGGGGCCCGAAGGGCGCGGCGAAAAGACTCGGAGTCAACCGCACAACTCTCAACAGCAAGATGCGGAAGCTGGGTCTCTTGCGTCCGAACAACACTGTGGCCGCATAAATCAGGTAAGTATCCTTACCGGATTTGTGAGGCACGTGTAGCGAAGATCCTCTCTCCCGCGCGAAGGCCGCGGGCCCAATTCTTCTGTCCCTTCGAAACTGGGAGCCATGCGGGCGGAAACCGCCCGCATTCATGGCAAATCACATCAAATCAGGTACCGACCATTCTACACACCATCAGATCTGTCATCTTCGGCGACTATTCATCACAGCCGACTCGATTTCGTCACGTCCGTCTGGGTGTGGCGTTTCGCTTTAAAGAGAGCTAACCGCTAAGTTGTTCTCCAACCAAGCAGAAGCCGAAATTCCTTAGTCCTGGCCACGTTGGAACGATGTGTGCAATTAAAGAAATACCAACGAGCGCAACCGGAGCCTGATTCAAGGAGAACACTACGCAGTTACTGCTGCTTGCGAATGGGACGAAGACCGTGGAGTGGGCCACACCTACTGTCGAAGCAGTTGCGCTGAACTGTGAGATCAACTCTTAGACTCCGGAAGCACCGCTCCAAACACACACATTCGGACACAACTCGATATCCGCTATTTGGTTTCCTGATTGAGAGTTAATGACCGATGAAGTTGCTCTTCAACTCAGTCTCTATTGATAGGAAAAAAACACGGACGCCTTGGTATGTCAACAATCCACCGCCTCAGAGTCGCTCAGAAACCACAATGCACCCTGGGATCGCCTAAAACGGGATACGGAACGGAACCGAGGTCTCACTCGGCGCGACTTTTTTACGCCGGCGTTACAAATTTGTGACATGCAGCGCCCTGTACAAATGTAGGGTGAAAATAAGCGGTCGAGGTCCTGCCGATCGAACCATTGCAATACGACTTAAGCATCAGGAAATGGAGTGCAAAGTATGAATCGGAAACCGGCAATGGAAGTGAACCTAAACAGCACTGATTCTCTGACAAAAGAAGACGAACATAACTCCGAAGATCAAGGCGTTGCAAACCGGCGCTCATTCTTAAAAAAGAGTCTGGCAGCCGGCGCTGTGGCGACGGCGGGTGTGGGGAGTTTGGCGAAGATGCCATCCGCATTCGCTCAGACCTCCCGTGGATCGCTAACCAAAGGAGATGTTGCCATCCTGCAGTTCCTGGCCGCAGCCGAGATCATCGAGAGCGACCTCTGGCTGCAGTACCAGGAACTCGGGGGAGTACAGGACGACGAGGTGGCTGAGCTGGCTAGCAAACTGATTCCAGGCTACCCCGCAAAGGCCACTGGCGGAAACCCGTTATACATGCAAGACCTGGTGCCGCTAGACGGCGATATGTCGCAATACATTCACGACAACACTGAAGATGAACTCACGCACGAAGCTTTTATCAATAAATATCTAGCCTCGAAGGGCGCTCCAACCGTCAGTCTTGACCAATTCCGAACCCTACCCAGCAGCAAGGCTACCGGTGCAAATCAATTCGGGAGGCTCACGAACTTGATGCAGCTGACAGTGGATACCTCCTGGTGGACACGATACCGCAGCCGCAGCAAAAACCCGGATTTCGGCGACTCATTTCCGCAAGCCATTCCGTCACTGGCCGTTGGGCAACATCCCGCAATTCCACGGACTGATAATGATGCAAACGACGCCAATTTCTTTCAAGCAATCGTAAATACCGCCGGCTTTCATTTTGCTTTTATCGAGCAAGGAGGGACGAGCCTCTACCCTCAATTGGCACAAAGAGTCCGCAATGTGGAGGTTCTCCGTATTGTGCTCAGCATCGGCGGAGTGGAAATCGCCCACTTCCAGACCTGGCAAGACAAAGCCGGCAATGCGCCGCAACTAACAGATGTCGTGGATCCAGTGACAGGCGTTAAGGTGACCTTTCCGGATCTGAATGCTCCTCCCTTTGGGGGAGAGGACTTTCAAACCAACCTGATCATGCCCGAGCCGACCACATTCCTCAGTCGCCACCTGCCGGCATGCTCCATTATTCGTCCAACTGAAACGAAGGGGGCCGCAATGGCAGCTCTGGCGAGTCTGACTGCCGACGGGCTCTTCATCGGGCAGTCGACGGCGTTCTTCGGATTCCTGCGTGACCTCGCGGAAAATGCGGACGCAGCTCGACACGACGAGTGAATTGCTCAGCCAGTCTTTTGGCGGGCGCCGTACCGGCCAACAACCGCTTCCTGCGCCCGCACCTCTTGCAAGTGCCATACATGAGTTTCCTTAAAGGAGCAAAGATGTTCGAAGGACTACTGCAACCCATGCACCTGCTGGTCATTTTCGGAATCGCACTGCTGGTGTTCGGTCCCAAGAAGCTCCCTGAGTTGGGCAAGGGAATCGGAGAGGGCATTCGTGGCTTCAAATCCGCTATGAAGCCAGCGGAAGAACCGACGGATACCACAAGCTGACCGCACCCCACGATCGAACGTGATCAGCAGATGATGCGACACCGTTGTTCTTGAACAAACCCTCTGCAAGAGCCGCTCCAATTTCGTGTTTTTAGCAGTCGAGTATCTGCGGATTGACTCGACAGGCCTTCTTATCAACGAGCCCTCAAAGTGTGGAATTGCTTTGGCTGCCGAGATAACTCTCAACCCATTACTCATTCGATGTGACGGAGGAAGAAATGTATTTGAAGACGGTTTCCAGATTGTGCACGATCTGCGCGCTTACGATTGCCGCCGTGCTTGCTTTCGGTGCGCTGGGCATGGCGCAAGCCTACAAACAAACCAACCTTGTTTCAGATATTCAGGGCCTCGCTCAAAACCCGCCCAACGGCCAGCCCGACACGCAGCTTGTCAACCCTTGGGGCCTTATCGCGAGTCCTACAAGTCCGTGGTGGATTTCCGATAACAACGCCGGTGTTTCGACTCTCGACAACGGACAGGGAGTGAAGCAAGGGTTGGTCGTAAACATCCCGTCACCTGTGAATGGGACGGCGGGCACGCCCACAGGAGTGGTTTTCACGGGAGCGTCGGGGTTTACGTTCCAGGCGAAGGGCACTACGGCCAGTTCAGTTTTCACTTTCGTGACAGAAGATGGAACGATAGTGGCCTGGGGTCCGGGAATCAATCCCCAGGACCTCCCCAATGACGCATTCGTGGTCGTGGACAACTCGGCGAATCCCACCGCCACCACCGGTGCGGTTTACAAAGGCGCAACCATCGCGCAGATGACGGCTGGTGGACCATTTTTTCTTTACGTCACCAATATTCGTTCTGGACGCATCGAGGTTTACGACGCTAACTTCAAGCCCGTGAATCTGAACGGTGACGATGGTGGCCCCGCGTTCCTTGACCGTAGAATCCCAGAAGGTTTTGCTCCCTTCAACGTGCAGGAAGTCAATGGGAACTTGTATGTGAGCTATGCTAGGCAGAACGCCACGAAGCACGACGACTTCGATTTCCCGGGCTTCGGATTCGTGGATAAATTCTCACCCAAAGGCAGGCTGCTGCAACGCCTGGAGAACGGTGCGTGGCTGAACGCGCCCTGGGGGGTGGCACTTGCGCCCACAACCTTCGGTTTCTTCAGCAACCACCTGCTGATCGGCAATGCCGGAAGCGGGCAAATCGCTGTTTATGACGTCGAGAGTGGCCGCTTCGATGGCCTCCTTCGCGATGCCAGTGGACATGCCATCGAAAACGATCGGCTGTGGGCCCTGCGCTTTGGCAACGACCAAGGTGCCGGACCGAGCAATTGGCTGTTCTTCACTGCCGGCATAAGCGACGAGGCGCATGGCCTTTTCGGCTTCTTCACGCCTGCGGACAAGAGCGCTCCCGAGGCCAACGGAGACGATCGATAGCTCAGAATCCGGGACTGGTGGCCTTTGTTAAGAGCCCGTTCTTTGTCAAGGGCCACCGGCTAACAACGCGCGAAACATATGGTGTGGCAAGGTGAAGGCGACCGGTTGTCCATCCGGCGAGAAGTTAATGGTCACGCGGTGACGATTGCACTTCGCCATCAGTTCGTTGCGAAGGCATCATGAACTTAGTGTGTGCTATCAAGTCTCGACTTGGAGAAGAACGGATGGAGGTGTAGATGACATTAACGGACTTGAACCACTACCGGGCAGCATTAATCTTGGCCATCGCAGCCGCGAGGCAACTTTAGCCCGCACGTGTGTTCATCAGTCTTTGCTCTACGCAGAATTGCCGCAAGAGTCGCCCGAATTCGCGTTCTTACGAGTCAAGTACCTGCGGTTGGACTCGATAACACTCTTTGGTTCTCAAGGAGTCTCGAAGTGTGGAATTGCGTGCGATGTCGGATGACAGGCGGGAATATGCCTGTTGCGTGGTCAAATCGTTCATGATTGCGGGCCCAATTCTCTTGTTTGTATTTCTGGCGACGCCCGTGCATGCGGAGAAAGGTCAATCGTCGTACAAGCAGGGCAGAGACCTAGAGGCCCGTCAGAATTACGAGGCTGCCTAAATGGAGCCTACCAGCGAGCTTATGATGCGAACCCGTGGAACACCCAATATCACGCGGCACTCACCCGAATGCGATTCCCGGCCGCGGCGTCAAAAGCGGACCGTGTAACACCTACTGCAGCAAGCGGGAAAGCTCGAGGAAGCTCTGACATTGTTTGAACAAGCCGTGAGAATTGATCCGTCTAGCCCCATCGCGCGCAGCAGGTGATAAGGTGTCCGAAGGAATGTCGTGAAGAAACTTCTTTTGTTTCCTGAAAGAGCACTGCAGTTCCACTGTTGTAAACAAACCATGCCTTAACTTCGGCAACCACCCCAACTTCGATCAACCGATCGGAGATATCGGGAACCCGGCAATTCGGTTCTATTGTCAGCACCGTCAATAAGCCGACGTCTATCCTGGGCTCGCTTCTGGGCGGCGACGCTTCGCCGCGGCTGATCCAGCTGAATGCCGCGTTGGCATTCTAAAAAGTTCGTACTAAAAGGAGGGTAGCGCAGTTTTCGGGGTCGCCTTTCGACAAACGCACTAGGAACTGACGCTTATCTCCGAAAGTTTGAGAGGCCCGAGTCCGCTTAGCGCGCTTGGAAGAATGGTAAGCAAAAAGCGGGACGACGGGTTTCCAGACGGTACAACGACACATTAACGGTAAGGGAGTGATTTACATTTCATTACACAAATCCCGGCCAGCCGCGGCTTTTGGCTGCGTCTGCTCACCCCGAATCCGCATCCAATCACGTGGAGAGGGTGGGATGATTGCATTGGGGTTAGTACGTTCGATTGAACATCATTCCGACAAACTGACTGCCGAGTTGATCCGCGAAACTTGAAACTTCCTCGCACACCGCCGACCTGCGCAAAGTGCCCGTCGAGGAATTGCGGCGACGAATCCAGGAAATCTTGCGGTACTTGAGCGAGTGGCTACTCACCAAGTCGGGCTATGACATCGAGAGGCGTTATTTAGAGATTGGTGAGCGTCGTGCCTCGTAGGGGGTCGCGCGCTCCGACTTCTGCTGGGCAATTGTTCTCACCAAGGGACCCTCTGGGAATCCCTGCAGCGCCAGGGCTTCATACGCGGCCCGGTCGACATCTACGGCGAGATGGAATTGTTGCACCTCTTGGACCAGTTCTTCGACCGCGCTTTGTGCTTCGCAACTAAGGGCTATGAGCAGTACATGCAGTTGCAGAGTGGTTCCGAGAGTCTCCCCCCGCGAAGTGGAGAAGGCAAGCCGGTCGTGTGGGTTCGTCGCCAACTTCCGCAGTACAAACGATTTCACTTTACCTCTTAATCATGGTTTGAAAGGAGCGTTATGAGAGCTTTCTCTATACTTTTCTTGACTTTGATCCTGGCTGCACTGTATACGGTCGCCGCGGATCAGCCTCAGCCGCCAAACGCGGGCACCTTGGCCCCCACTTTCACGCTGCCCAACCAGGAAGGGACACAAGTGTCGCTTGATCAGTTCAAGGGCAAGTGGGTTGTGCTTTACTTCTATCCGAAGGACTTCAGTTCGGGCTGCACGGTCGAAGCTCACAATTTTCAGCACGACATCGACAAATATACAGAGAAGAATGCCGTGATCCTAGGTGTCAGCGTCGACGAAGTGGAATCCCACAAGAGCTTCTGCACCAAAGAAGGCTTGAACTTCAAGCTGCTCGCTGATTCGAGGCATGCAGTCATGCAAAAATATGGCTCGATCATGGAATACAACGGGATGACTCTTGCCGCTCGCAACACTTTCTTGATCGATCCTACAGGCGTAATCAGAAAAATGTATCTCAAGGTCAATCCGCAGGGTCACAGCGAGCAAGTGCTGGCCGATCTCCAACAGCTGCAGTCCGCAAAGTAAAGGCTTGCACCGTCTGCGGTTTTCCTTGGGTATGACTGAAACAAGGGCGGATCGTCATTGTCAGCAGCGACGACGCGTCAATCAGGCCCGAAGGAGGGTGTTCTGTCGGACAACCTTGACGGCCTCTTTATCTCCTACTGATTGTTACTGCAGGTTCGGGCATTGTAGAGCAGCGGAAGGAACGTGAGGGAGCAGCGAGGAAGATTGTCAGCGGCTAGCTTTTTGATAGTTCTCGATGGAGTTGTTGAAGCCACGCTATGGTGCTGTCCTTGAGTTCAGTCGCGAGGGTTTATCATTGCTCTCAATTCCTGGTCTGACACTGCGCCGGCAACGTCATAGCTCGATTTGTTGCTCCTAGTTGTTAAAGGTCTTGAACCTTTGAAGCAACCCTTTACGGTGAGTTCCAGGGGCTCGATTGTCTTAACGTGGTGGCCGGCTTAGATTGCGGTGCGATGCCCGGAGGCGCGGAGAGAACTATGGCTAGCTAAGCTTAGCTAGTGGAGGGCCGCGCTGAAAGCAACAATGAATCGAAGGTCGGTGGACACTGCTTTGACCGTAGAATCGGCGCGGTTGCGCTCCAGAATCCCAGTATGACGAAGTCATTCTGGGGCTGCGCCGTCATGACGCATGTCGTGCCAAAATCGACAATTCATGTGTTTCTCGTTAATTCTGTCTGAGACACAATGTTTAACCAGCAAATCGTAGCGAATTGAATGGTTATGACTGCCCGCTTCTTGAAGGCGGTTCTCGCGCTCCTCATTGTGGCCGGCTATCAGCAAGTCAAATCACAAAGCAACAGTAGCCGGACTCGATCTGGTTGACAAAGTCGGAAACGTTCGCAAAGCCCTCGAGAGCCCATTTCCACGCGGACAATTATTTGACATTGATCTGACAAATCTTTACGAATTAAATCTTCCTCACTGAATCAAATGTTACATGCACTCAGGCATTCAGTATTTCTGGAGTGAGCTTCCTCACTTTGCAGATAGCACTGTAGTGGCTCAGGTTGTCGAACCGGAAGAACACAGAGTGTAAATAACAATCATCGTGAACCACCATGAAAGAAGAGGGAACAATGCACTATATTATGAAGCCTATGTTATTCGCTGTAACGGCTGTACTTGGTGTAGCATTTACAATCGTACCAGCGCATGCACAGAGTAGAAGTCGCGTCCTAGCAAACATACCATTCGATTTCTCAGTAGGAAACACTACCCTAAAGGCAGGCAGCTACACGATCTCGCAGCTAGAATCCGGACTTCTTGCCTTTAGCAGTGACGACGGAAAAGAACACCAGTTCGCGTTGACTGTCCCAGGCGATGCTGGCAGTCTGAGCCAAGAACCCCACCTTGTTTTCACGCGATATGGAAACGAAGCCTTTCTCAGGAGAGTGTTCTTCGCTGGCAACGAGGACTACCACGAGCTGCTGCGGAGCAGTAGGGAAAGGGAGCTCATCAAGAATCAAGCATCTGGTGCGGAGTTTTCTCTGCTCCTCGAGCCAGCACCTTAATGTTGGTGACGTCGGCCTTGCTGAGCATTGGTCAGAGCCGCATCACGAGGGACCGATCAGCGATCCCGTGATGCGGCGGGCTCGGCAGACTCTCAAGATCACAATAGGAACCGACGCATATCGGCTTTGGCATAAGCGTGGCTCGCTTAAACCAACAATTCTGGCTCCACTCCGCCTGAGGATTTATTCGACGCTGCTCTCGGGTTGGCCTTAAAGACCGGGCAGGTCAACTGGTCAAAGAAGTTGCAAGGTCCCGACACTTGGACAGTGGCATGCATTACCTCTTCAGGACCAAACCCGAATTGTCCGGTACCCAGCAGCCCGGACTTCGACCTCGGGGGAGCGGGACCTAATCTCGTGGCAATATTGTCGGCCTTGGCCACCAGGGGAATGACTTCTAACTACGCGGGTCACTCACCCAGCTTCCGCGCCGGAACATCAGCATTGAGAACCTCCCATCGGCGCGGCGTGAATCGCCACTCGATCTCCGACTTTCAGATCCTTCTGGGTTGCCGCCGCCGTACCCTTCACAGACTTTGTGCTGGGCATGACCATGACGGTTTTGTCGCCCTCTTTGGTCTTCACGACGATCGAGCCTTCCTCGATCTTAGTGACTGTGCCCATGACATGTTTTTCATCGCCGTGGGCAAAGACGAGCGCGGATAGAAACAGCAGGGTGCAAATCACAGAAGTGACAAAGTTCAAAGCGTCTCCTTAATCATGATGTGAATGTTGGTCCGCTGGCGGACTGCCGGTTACATTCTTTACGTGTTGCGCGTTTGACGAGACACATCTCTAGCCCGCGGGACTCCAATATCTGATGCACAGGAATCCAGTACACGCTCGTTGACTCCATTGCCCCTGAGCGAATCCCGCACTGCTGAAGCCAATCTGAAAGGGCATTCAGATCGCGAGTAAAGGTAGGGAAACTGCGAATCGGTTGGGGATCACGATCAGCGCTGACTGCAACAAACAACTCGCTCGCGCCTACATCGATGCCGGCTGCATCCGGGTGCAACGTGGGCAATTCCTCACATCGTTTCTTTGATCTCTTCGCCATTGGCTCCTCCGAGCTGCCAGTCGGATGCCCAAGGCGCGGATCGAAAGCAAGCTCTCAATCGAGGTCGTCGTCAGAGCTGACGAGCGTCATCACACGTCTGTACGCAAACCTCGGACCCACGCTTCACCGTCGGGCTTGAACACCGAGCACCAATGTCGGCGCGGGCTGTAGCAGTCATCCGACCGGTGCCCAGCATCATCTCTCTCCTCCTGTTCCTTTGGACCCTGTCTGGCAACGCCAGTTGCACGCTTCACAGGACTAATTCCGCCATAGAACCCGGATAAGTTTTCGGTTTGCCGACAAACCGCCCAGTGTCCGCCTGTTCTGGAGTTGTGGGTGTAACGGGGACGTCCGTGGTCAGGCCGTGCCTAAGGTTTTATCCACTTCGCGCGGACGGTGCGAAGGAGTGACGGGTAGACGACCAGCTTGCGGAAGGGGCCGATCAGGGTGATGTAGATCGATGTGAAGCGACTGACGCTGCGCACGTAAACTCCGAAATAGAAGCGGTACCCATTTGCCGTTTCGACAAGGGCGCTCAGCGCTGCGGCGTGGGCGGTACGGTTGATCAGCTCAAGGAGTTGCTCGTTCTCGAAGCGGTATACGACGCGGAAAAGTCCCTGGCGCGTGCCCGATGGCGCAAGGGACCTGGAGCGATCGGCGGTTGTCATGCGCGTTGCGAAGGATTCCCAGGCGGTTGCGGCCGGCTCGCGATCCCAGCCAAGCAGCCGGCCAACGAAGAGACGGATGTTCAGCAGCGCGCGCACGACCGGCGAGGGCTTGAGCAGACCCGAGCTTGCCGTCCGCAAAAACTCATCCAGCGTGACGCCGGAGCGCCTACGTGGCAGATCGATGGCCCACAGGTCATGAAGCGGCACGCCGGCAAGAAAGTCGTGAACCCGCAGTGGCAGCCGTTCGAACTCTTGTGGCGAGATCTGGGGCATCGGGCCTCCTTCGTGGTTAATGAGTGCAATCGCTAGAAGACGCATCGGCCTTACATAGAGGGTTCTCAAGAACTCCTTTGTACCGGCAGGGCCAATCACCCGAACTATCACTGGCCCCATCTTGGGGAGGGCAGCCACCTCGAATGCTAAGAAGGGGCAACATTCGCGGTCAGCCACAATCAATTCCGCTATAAGCCCAATCCACTTGCCATCGCCGGGACCGCGGAAAGCATAGCCATCCGGGA
>Ga0137419_10000802_pt1 | contig 12380 bp, 10 predicted proteins | sample CZODoug3_1_2_16f_FD_108279 | JGI IMG/M metagenome (GOLD analysis project Ga0137419, IMG submission 108279) | Vadose zone soil fungal communities from Angelo Coast Range Reserve, California, USA - CZODoug3_1_2_16fungal (Illumina Assembly) | ecosystem: Environmental > Terrestrial > Soil > Vadose... | reverse complement strand
TAGTCGGCGACGAAGTGCCGGTGGTAGTCCGCCAATTCCTTGGGTGTGAGCTTGTAGACAGCCCGGCCGCCTTCATTTTGAGGTAGGCCCGCATTCGGCAACACCGAGACGTCTTTCGTGGAATTCAGCCCCAGGTAGCGAACCGCGTCGTTCATCTCCACTGGACCGGTGGCGCAGTTCAGACCTAGGATGTCGATGTCGTAAGGCTCCAAGGCCGCGTGCGCCGCCCCAATCTCCGTGCCCAGCAGCATGGTTCCAGTCGCTTCCAAAGTGATCTGCATCTGCACCGGAAGCCGCTTGCCTGCCTTCTTCATCGCGTCGGACACACCCGCCAACGCCGCTTTCGCTTGCAACAAGTCCTGGCAAGTTTCGATGAGCAGGATGTCCACGCCACCTTCGATTAGTGCCAAGGCTTGTTCTTCGAACGCCGCAGCCATGTCGTCAAATCCAATGTGGCCTAGCGATGGCAGCTTGGTTGTCGGGCCGATCGATCCGGCCACAAATCGCGGGCGCTCCGGCGTGGAAAACTGCGTGGCTACATCTTTTGCCAGGCGGGCCGCCGCTTGATTGATTTCCGCAGTCCGATCTTGCAAGCCGTATTCCGCGAGCACTGTCCGCGTTGCGCCGAACGTGTCCGTCTCCACGACGTCGCAGCCCACCCGCAAGAATGACGCGTGGATATCTCGAATCAAGTCCGGCCGGCTGAGAACAAGAATCTCGTTGCAACCTTCATTCCCCCAAAAGTCATCCACCGAGGGCTGGCACACTTGTACACTCGTCCCCATCGCCCCGTCGTAGACGATGACGCGCTCGCGCAAGGTTTTCAGAAAGTCCGACATGATTCCCTAACAATCTCCAGATACAACAAAGCCGGTCCAAATTGCAGGACCGGCTCGCGAAAGACAACGAAGACGCGGCCGATTAGCCCGGCATGGCGCGCTGCGTATCCATGTCAGTCTTGTTAAACACGGCATTCTCACCCATCTGCGCCGGTTTGATCGCCAGCAACTGCTCCTTGCGGTAGACCAAAGTCCCCGCGTTGAACGTCGCCAGCTCAAATCCGTGCCCATGCGTAATTGCATCGGTCGGGCACGCTTCCACGCAATAGCCACAAAAAATGCACCGGTTGTAGTCGATGTTATAGACGGCGGCGTAACGTTCGGCACCACTTACGCGTTTTTCAGCAGTATTTTCAGCAGCCTCGATGTAGATGCAGTTCGAAGGGCAGGCGGCGGCGCAGAGGAAGCAGGCAACGCACTTTTCCAGGCCGTTTTCGTCGCGCTGGAGGACATGAACGCCGCGGAAACGTTCCTGAAACTTGGCTCCGCGGAAAACGCCGGGGCCGTCGGGATAGTTTTCCACCACCGTGGGCGCGAACATCTCGCGGAACGTGATGCTCATTCCCTTGGCGATTTCACTGATGTCTTGAATCATCGACATGGCTTCCTCAGTATACCGGAAGCAGCGGGAAGGGCGCTTGTGGGGGAGCCCGCCCCCACGGTTGGGGAGGGGGTGCGTAACCAGTGTTTTTGTGACCAAGCCCCGCCCGGAGGGGGAGCATCACCCCACTGGTGGGTAGTCTCTGAGGATGCGCGTTTGCGTTACTTCCGTATCTGAAACATAATGTTCAATCCTGACATCCCATGCTAGCCTTGAAACGTGCAAAAAGGTTCCGTCACGACGGTGCTCTTCGACGTGGGCAACACGCTCACCTACGTGGATTTGGAGGTGGTCTTGCGGCCTCTGACCAAGCGGGGCGTGAAGGCCAGCGAAGGCCAGTACCGCATGGCGTCGGTCTTGGCACGGCGGGCCATGGACCGGTTGTGCGCTTCCGGGCAGCAGGCGAATCCAGACGCGCAATATTGGAAGCTTTTTCTGGACGGGTTTCTCGAGTTGGTGGACGTGCACGATCCCGGCATCGCCATGGAGATGGCGTTTGAGTGGCGCAGCGCGCGCAATTGGACTCGCATCGCTCCAGGTACGACCGATGTACTCGACCGGCTGGCCAAACGGTATGAGTTGGGTGTAATCAGCAATTCCGATGGCACCATGGATCGCCTGCTGAAGGCGGTCGGGCTGTCGCGGTACTTCCGGGCGATTGTGGATTCAGGTACGGTCGGATATCAGAAGCCATCGCCGGAGATCTTTCGCGTAGCGCTGGAATCGATGGGCGCCGAGCCTCAACGAAGCGTCTATGTGGGCGACATTTATTCCGTGGACTATCTGGGGGCGACAGGGGCAGGAATGAATGCCGTGCTGATTGATGAGTTGGGTACGTATGACGGGCTGGACTTGCCGCGGATTGGTAAGTTGGCGGAATTAGAGGCGGTTTTAGAAACGCTCTAGTAACAGCATGAGGCCTGCGGGCAGGCGAGGGCGCCTGCCCCTACACGAGACTTGCTACCAACCGCGGGTTTGCAGCATTTCTGAGTCGGGCAAACCGGCTACCGACAATCCCTTCATCGCCCCTGGCACGTTGGCACTCACTTCGAGCAGCACTTTCGGATCGTTGAAGTGCGTAGCCGCCTTCACGATGGCTCCCGCGCGCAAGGCCGCTTCTTCCTTGCTGGCCAGTTCGCTGGAGCTGTTCATGAAGATGCCAGAGCCCACGAACACCGCCTCCGCTCCGAGCTGCATGACTAAGGCAGCATCGGCCGCCGTAGCTATCCCGCCAGCCGAAAAGTTCGGCACCGGCAGCTTTCCAGATTTCGCCACCATCTGCACCAGTTCATACGGAGCCTGCAATTCCTTGGCGCGGGAGTAGAGTTCGTCCTCGCGCATCGACGTAAGCTGCCGAATGTCCTTCATGATCTGGCGCATGTGTTTCACCGCGTGAACAACGTCCCCGGTGCCAGCCTCGCCCTTGGTCCGAATCATCGCCGCGCCTTCGTTCACTCGCCGCAGTGCCTCGCCCAAATTACGCGCTCCGCAGACGAACGGAACTTTAAAGTCGTGCTTGTCCACATGGTGCTCTTCATCGGCTGGGGTCAGCACTTCAGATTCGTCAATGTAATCGACGCCCAGCTCTTCCAGAATACGGGCTTCCATGAAGTGGCCGATGCGGCACTTGGCCATCACCGGAATCGACACGGCGTTCATGATCCCCTTGATCATTGTTGGATTGGCCATGCGGGCCACGCCACCCTCGGCGCGGATCTGCGCCGGGACGCGCTCCAGCGCCATGACGGCAACGGCTCCAGCGTCTTCCGCGATCTTGGCCTGTTCGACGGTGACCACGTCCATGATGACGCCGCCCTTAAGCATTTCGGCGAGGCCGACTTTGAGGCGGGGGCTGGTGTGACCAAGATTAGTATCCCCGGGATTGGAGTTGCCGTTGTTTTGCGACATGATTTGCACTCTTTCTGGAGCTTGAAAGCTGTCCGGCATGGGCCGGGAGCGTGAGAGGGGTTGGTGCTTGTCCCACTGTTTATTCTACAGGCTGGAGGCGGCGTGAAGCACGTACCCAACGGGCAGCCTTTGCAATGAGTATCGCCGGGACCTCAATTTCTGCTTCTGCCGGGTTCTGCTTCTGCCGAGCAAACCAGCCCATCACTTCCCTTTCTGCTCCGCGATCCATTTGTCCGTGCGTGCGTCGAGCAGATCAAGGGGCAGGGTCCCGCCGTCGAGCATCTCGTCGTGGAACGTCCGGATGTCGAACTTGGGGCCCAATTCTTTCTGGGCACGTTCGCGGAGTTCGCGAATCTTGAGCTGGCCGAGCTTGTAACTGAGTGCTTGCGCGGGCCAAGCAATATATCGGTCGGTTTCAGACTGGACAGTCGGCTCGTCGACCGCGCCAGACTTGCGGAAGAAGTCGACCACTTGTTCGCGGGTCCACCCTTTCGCATGAATTCCGGTGTCAACAACTAGGCGCACGGCGCGGAACAGTTCCGAAGACAGCCGACCATAGTCCGAAACAGGATCTTGGTAAAAGCCAACCTCTTTGCCCAATTGCTCTGCATACAAGGCCCAACCTTCGCTGTACGCATTGAAGCCGAGACCATGCAGCCGGAACTTGGGCAGCCCGGTGAGCTGTTGCTGCACAGACAACTGCATGTGATGTCCGGGGACGCCTTCGTGGTAGGCGATCGCCTCGTCGTCGACCAGCGAGCGGTCAGCGAAGTTGGAGGTGGCGACGACGACGCGGCCCGGTCGCTTGCCGTCCGGCGTTCCGGTAACGTAATGGGTGGCAGCCGCAGCCTGGAAGCCGGGTATGGCCTCGACTGTGACGGGCGACTTCGGAAGCAGATGAAACAGGTCCGGAAGCTTGGATTCCATCTGGCCGATGTAGTGGCGGAAATCGTCGAGTATCTGTTCAGCCGAAGTCGGAATGTATTTGCGATTGGTCTTTAGAGATGCGCGAAAAGAGGCAAGGTCGGCGAACCCCTGCTTCTTGGCGATCACGGTCATCTCTGCCTGAATGCGCTCAATCTCCCGGAGTCCGAGTTGATGAATCTCGTCCGCCGTCATCCGCGTCGTCGTCCGAGCGTAGATGTCGTTTTGGTAGCGCTTCTCGCCGTCCGGCAGAGACGTGACCGAGAGGGTGGTACGACCCATAGGCGCGTATTCCGTTCGGAGGAACGCAGCGAAGGTCTTGTAGGCCGGGAGCACGTCGAGGTTGATGGCGTCCGTAATCTCCTGCGTCAAGTGCTTTTGGTCCTCGGGAGAAATGTCCGCGGGATACTTCTTTGTCGGAGTCAGAAAAGGGTCTGCTTCGATAATCCCCTGACACTGAACGGGGAGCTTTTCCAGAAGAAATCGGACTGGCATGAGCTTGTCCTTCATGCCCGCCCGCAACACTTCGGTGGTCTGGCCGAGCACGCGCGGGATTTGGTGCAGCCGCGCGATGTAGTCCTCGTAGTGCTTGACCGAGTCGAGCGGTACCGACAGCGGCAGATCCGCCAGGCCAGTATGGACGCCGTTCTGCTGATTGATGGGCATCTCGTACTCTTTAAGATCGAAGTCGGCGATGCGCTGCCCGAGGACGCGAATCAGAAGATCGTGAGAAAGCTGGTCCTGGCCGGAGAATCCCTCACTCGGGATGGCTTCAAGCCGGCTCAGAAAAGCCTGGTCGGTCTTGTGACGCTGAACGATGGCTTCGATGGAGTGTTCAGCAAGCTTGTCGTTGTAGCGATAGTCGCCGTATGCGGTAGCACGCTCGGGAAAATTGCGAAGATCGGACTCGTACTGCTCTTCGAAGAGAGCATTCTGTGCGGCGGCGCGGTCGGCCACCGGTTTCAGATCTTGCGCAAAAATGGAACCAGCCGCGGCACACAGAAGAACCAGACTCTGGCGAAAGCGCATAGGTATGCAGCCTACCAAAGGCAAAGGCGGCCGCGCAAAGAAACGGTTTCTATTGAGCCACTCCACGACTTCGCTACGCTATTTCCCTTTCGCGCCTGTTCTGAAGTACAAGCTTGGTGTAGTCCCCAACGTCTTTCTGAACATGCAAATAAACGCGCTCGGTGTACTATAGCCCGACTCCAGAGCCGCGTGCGTGACCTTCGCTCCTTCCGCCAAAAGTCGCATCGCCTGCATCAGCCGAAGTTGCTGCCGCCACTTGCCGAAGGCCATGCCCACGTCTTCCTGAAAGAGCCTTTCCACCGTTCTCTTGCTGGCACCCACTTCTTTGCAGATGTGCGCAAGCGGGCGACGGTCACTCGCATCGGCCAAGAGCATTTCGGCAACCCGCAGCGCCCTTGGATCCGATGGATTCGGAAGTTGCAAAGGAACTACCGGGATGGCCTGCAACTGGTCCACAATCATGTCGATCAAATGACCCTGCCGCTGGATCGTCTTCTTCAGCGCTGCGTAGGTGCAAGCATGAAGAATCAGTTCCCGCAACAGCGGCGATACGTTGACCACGCAACAACCTCGCGGCAGGGATTTCACCAACCGCGTTCGTAGGTACAGAGTTCGCATCGCCACCGCACCTGACATCGTAATGGTGTGCGGAATCGCTGCCGGAATCCATACTGCCCGGTGTGTCGGAACAACCCACATCCCGTCGCGGGTGCGCACGGTCATCACTCCGTGCGAAGCATAGACAAGTTGGTCCCGGTCGTGAAAGTGCAACGGGACCACGTGCATCGCAGGGTAATCGTGCGTCAGGGGCTTGATTTGGGAGTGGCTATCTCCTAAGCGATCGAAATAAGCTAATTGCCGCTTTTGCGACATATATTGTCACAATATCGAAAGTGTGCAACCTCGGCAACCACTATGCTGAGGCATCTTAAGTTCAGCATAAAGGGGAAATAGATGAACCGCCTGCACCACTGGTTGTGCCGCTCTCCGAGATGGCGAAAGATCGTTCATCAGCGAGTACCGTGGGCCCTTTCGGACACCGATCTCGGGCCGAATGTCCTCGAGCTCGGACCGGGGCCCGGCCTTACAACAGATCTTTTGCGCCTCGCCGCGCAGCGTGTCACGGCTCTTGAAATCGATCCCCACTTGGCGGAGTCCTTGAGCTCCCGCTTGGGCGGGGGCAACGTTAAGGTCGTAACGGGCGATGCCACTGCCATGCCGTTCTCGGACGCTCAGTTTTCCGGAAGTGTCTCGTTCACAATGCTTCATCACGTTCCTTCTCCAGAGCTACAAGACAGAGTCCTCCGCGAAGTCTGGCGCGTCCTCGAACCGGGAGGAGTCTTCGTAGGCAGCGACAGCCTGCAAAGCCTGTTCATGCGGCTGATCCACATCGGAGACACGCTTGTGCCAGTGAACCCCGACACGTTCGGCCGGCGGCTCGAGGCAGCAGGATTCGAGGTTTTGGAAATAGAAAGGAACTGTGACGCATTTAGGTTCCATGCACGGCGGCCGCAGGTACAGCCCTTGATTCACAACAACAACTAACTTGCAGGAGGATACAGCCATGAAGCAAGACACAATTGTTCGAACTCCAGGATGGTTCAGAGGGACACTCTTTACGCTGCTCGTCTGCTTGGCCGTCCCCATGATGATTTTGGCGGCCGACAACCCGGACTCCACCGCAGTGGGGACACGCACAGTATCGGGACTCGTGCGCGACATCGCCTGCCCGCTGCAAAACAAGAAGTCCACTTCGACTTCCTACAGCAAGGAATGCATCACAATGTGCGCGAAGTCAGGCTCGCCGATGGGGATACTGAGCGAGAACGGCACAGTGTACGTTCCGGTCACCGAATCCATGCCGGACACAGGGCAGGATGCGCTGAAACCTTTCATTGGCGAGCACGTGCAGGCAACGGGCAAAGTGTTCGAAAGGAACGGCGGGCATGCTATCGAAATCAGCGAAATCCACAAGCTCCCCGGTGACACGCCCGCCAAGTAAAACCCTGCCGCGCAGCAAGCGAAGCTAGCGAGCAGCCATCATGATTAGAGTGGTATTATGCCCTCGCTCAGCGGGTGAAACCGGCTGGCGAGGGTCTTCCATGGTTTCCACCACGATCGCCGAACCTCCGCAAATCGCTACCCCAGCAAGCGGTGCGCCGGGTCTGCTCCGTTCGGACCGCATTGTCTCAGTAGACCTGATGCGCGGGATCGTTATGGTGATCATGGCGCTTGATCATGTGCGTGATTATTTCTCGTTTCTGCAATTCCAGCCGGAAGACTTGACGCAGACCTATGGATGGCTCTTCTTCACGCGCTGGATCACGCACCTCTGCGCGCCGACGTTTTTCTTTCTGGCGGGGACGGGGGCGTATCTGGCCCTCGGGCGCGGGAAGACTGTGGGGGAGATTTCACGCTTTTTCTGGACGCGAGGGTTGTGGCTGGTGTTTCTGGAATTGACGGTGCTGAGCTATGCGTGGACGTTTGTGCCGGGCATGGTGATCGGCTTCGGTGTGATCTGTTGCCTCGGCGCCTGCATGATATTGATGGCGCTACTGGTGCGGCTACCCATCAAATGGTTGGGCGCGTTTGGTGTGGCGGTGATCGCGCTGCACAACCTTACGGACCGGGTCGGTCCGGATCAATTTGGAAGGTTCGCGTGGCTGTGGACATTGCTGCACGTGCCGGGGCCAATTGCGATTCCGGGGACAAAGTCGGTTTTCATCGTTCTTTACGCCTTGATTCCTTGGGTAGGGGTGATGGCGGCAGGGTATGCCTTTGGCGCGATTGTGCGGCGGCCGCCGGAGGAACGGCAGCGAATTATATTTGCGATTGGTGCTGTGGCAACGATTGTGTTCGTTGTGTTGCGCGCCACAGGAGTGTACGGCAATCTGGCCAACGGGCTGATGTTCGGGTTTCAGGTATCCCCGGGGCTCTGGCAGCATTTTCCCAGCCTGACGCTGACCGTAATTTCTTTCCTCAACGTGGCCAAGTATCCGCCGTCGTTGCAGTACCTACTGATGACGCTGGGGCCGATGCTGATGGTGCTGGCATGGCTCGATCGCGTGACGCAGGGCGGACGGCTCAACGCGTTAGGTCGATGGATTTTGGTGTTTGGCCGGGTGCCGCTGTTCTACTACGTGTTACACGTCTTCCTGATTCACCTGATGGCTCTGGCGGTGGCGGTGGTGTGTCATCAGCCGACGGATTGGTTACTGCATGGGGCGTTCTGGGCGGCTCCCAACCCACCGGGATATGGGCATGGGTTACCGTTTGTGTATGCCATGTGGGCGTTTGCGATTGTTTTTCTGTATTTTCCTTGCGCGTGGTTCGCGGACGTAAAGGCGCGACACGAGGATTGGTGGTTGAGCTACATGTAGCTCTTGCCGTGTGAACGTGTCGATGCGCCAACGGTGTGTTCGCGCCGCCACGGAATTCGTTTCAGCCGTCACCGTGAACCCTTGCCGAATCAATTACTTCCCCCTTGGCTTCCCTCTTGCACTCAGCGTAGGTGCTGCTCAGCAGCAGGAGGTGGTTGCCATGAAAAGCTTTGAAGCGGTGGCGAAAAATGCAGAAGCCCCGACCTCGGTGGTTTGGGGTAGCAAGATGAAGATCGGCGCGGTGACGTTGGCTGCGCTGTTGGTAGCTTGTTCCATAACCGTTGGTTGCTCGAACGATAAGCCGAAGGCAGCCAGCGCTAGCAGTCAGATTCCCTTGACGCCGCCGCAGACGATGGCGTCGAATTTGCCGATGCCGGATAGTACCAAGGAAGTCGCGAAGCCGGCGGTCAAGAAAGTTCAGAGGAAACGCCCTGCGACCAAGATGTATGCGGACAAGACCTACGGTGTTTCGTTTGAGTACCCAAAGAAGTATGAAATTGAAACTGGGGACAAGGCGAAAGATCTCTTGGCTTCGGGTGCGGTCACAGCCAAGCAGGACGGCGAAGTGTTGGCTGCGGTGGAATTGCCGGGGACGGTGTTTCCCAATACCGACTTTGCCGGTGCATTTTTCAGCGTGAGTGTCGATAAGGGGCTTTCAGTGGAGCAGTGCGGCGGTTCCTCGGAACAGAAGGCCGCGGTGACGGAACCGGCTCCAGCTGTGGTTCCGACTACGGACGCGCCCGTTGAGACGAAGCAGGAAGTGTCGTCTACCGGAACATCTGAAGCTCAGCCTGTGATTGAGGATCAGAGCAAGCGCATCCTGGGTGACTCAGAACTGCACGCAACCGAAATGGTGACGGGCGAAGGCGCGCGGCAGAGTGACGCCAAGTACTTCCGCACGTTCCAGAATGGTGCCTGCTACGAGTTCACATTGAACGTTACGACCGTGGGCAACGACGATGCCACCATGAAGCATGTGGATCGCGACCGCGTATTTGACCGGCTAGAGAAGATTTTGGCGACGGTCAAGATTGCTCCGCTTGTGGCCGAACCGGCTCCCGCGGTGCAGACTACAGCCAGCATTCCGGCGGCTCCGACATCGGAGACTCCGGCACAGAAGTAGGCTGCAACTCGTTGAGTATCAAGCGGAGGCACGGGCGGGGACGCCCGTGCCTCCATTTTCTATTGGGCGCGATCCAACTGGAAGGCCGATGCCTGGTAGTCGCCCTTCATGTCGGGCTGGACGCCGTGATTCATCCACCAGGCGCCGGAGGCGCTGGCAGGGGTATCGGGGCGGGCCTTGCCTTCGATCCAGGTGAGCCTGTATTCCACCGCTGGGTCAAGGCCCTGGAGTTGAAGATTTGGGAAGCCAACGCCTTGGATGGTGGCCGTAGAGAAGGCGAAGACCACAGCTTGGGTTTTATCGCCGGAGACAGTTTCCGTGGCCGAAAACTTGCTTCCGTCGCGGGGGCTAATGAGGCGGTAGAGAGCTCCGCGGACGATAGTTTTCTGAACGGCGTGATAGGACGCGATGAGGCGCTTGGCGGTGGCGAAGTCTTCGTCGGTCCAGTGATTGAGATTAGCGCCGATGCCGAGCGACCCTTGCATGGAGCTGAGCATGCGGTAAATGAGCGATGTGTTGCGGCCGTTGAACCAATGCGGCGAGTCCGTGACCCACGCCATCATGATCTGCGGCGTGTAGGCGTAGGTGAAGCCATCCTGCATCGAGATACGGTCGAACGGATCCGTGTTGTCCGAGGGCCAGACTTCATCGGTGTAGCGCAGGATGCCGAGATCGACGCGCCCACCTCCGCCGGAGCAGGATTCGATTTCGATTTTTGGATGCTTCTTGCGTAGCTCCGCGAGGATCGAGTAGACGTTGCGGATGAACGCGACGTAGACCTGGCGCTGCTCATCAACCGGAACCTGGTCCCAGCCGGGCTCCGACCAGTTGCGGTTGTAATCCCACTTGAGAAAGGCGATGTCGTTGTCGGTGAGGATCTTGTCGAGGAAACCCTCGACGTAGTCGCGGACGTCTGGACGTGCCAGGTTGAGAATTAACTGATTGCGGGATTCGGTGCGAGGACGGCCCGGAAAGTTCAGTACCCAGTCGGGGTGTTTGCGATAGAGGTCGGAATCCGGATTAATCATCTCCGGCTCGACCCAGAGACCGAAGTCCATGCCGAGGGAGTGAATCTTGTCGATGAGCGGCTTGAGGCCGTGCGGGAACTTTTCGGGATTGACGTACCAGTCGCCGAGTCCCGCGTGGTCGGTTTTACGCTGGCCGAACCAGCCGTCGTCCATGACGAAGCGATCGACACCGATGGAGGCGGCCTTTTCCGCTAGAGCGATTTGGCCGGGCGCGTCGACTTTGAATTCTGTGGCTTCCCAGGAATTGTAGATTACGGGGCGAGGCTTGGGATCGGGCGCTTGCGGAAGGATATGAGCCAGTTCGAAATGATGAAGCAAGCGCGCCGCGCCGCCCAAGCCGTGCGCGGAATAGCCGCCGTAAAAGATTGGCGTTTCGAGATGTTCGCCTGGTTTGAGTTTGTAGCCGAAATCAAAAGGGTTAAAACCGCCGGTGACCCGGACAACTTCGAAGGGTGTGCGATCGACGGTGATGCGCCAGGAGCCGGACCAAGCTAGCGCGCCGAACCAGACTTGCCCGTGAGTTTCACTGGGTGCGGACCCAGTTGGTTCCAGGCGCGAAACGGCAAACCACGGATTCGCCTGGTGGCCCGTAGTCCCGCGGCGGCTTTCGAGGACGCGTGCGCCACCCTGGATGAGTTCTTGATTAAGCGTCCACTCGCCGCCCCAGCGCCCCGTTAAGTAAGTGAGGGCGTAGCGAGCAGGGGGGAGAGTCCACTGCGCGGCGGCAGCTTGTTCGATCACAACGGGCTGCTTCTCGCCGTTCTCGATGGTTGCTGAGCGGGCTAGGATGCCGCTCTCTGGGTCCATGGCGTAGCGCAGTGTTACGTAGACTTCGCGGGAGATGTCTTTGAGTTGAATCTCTACTGAGTGTGGGTCTTTCTGGGTGGCCTCGACGAAATGCAGAACCAGATCGCGGTTGCCGTCGGCGAAGCTAACCTTGAGAGCAGGCTCTGTGTAGAGGCCTCCGCCCCAGCCGGCGTATTCCTGCGGTGTGGTGGTGTTGGGCGGATCGAAAGAAGCTAGTTCTGGGAAGGAGTGCGCGGAAGAGATGCTGTCATGTTCGCCGAGGCGGCCTCCCCAGTAGAGCGGTTGCAGGTCGCCACGCTCGTTGACGCCGAAAGAATAGGTGACATCGCCTCCGTCGAGGCGGAAGACCTGTTGATTTGTTTGGGCAAGGATAGGGCTAGCGGAGAACGCCAGGATGGCGACGAGAGTCTTGCGTTGAAGAGATTTCATTCGCCCGTATCGTAGCATCGGGTTTGAGGGTTTGTCTTGGCAGCTTTGCTGGGCGAAGGTCCGCCTCCGCTGGACACGCGAGGTCGCCTTTCCCGACATGACTTTTGGCTGGCACGGGCGGGGACGCCCGTGCCTCCATGGAATTGTTAGAACTTGCGGCTGTGTTCTTTCGCCCAGCGCTCTACCACTACTTTTTTCTCAGTATAGAACTCGATGGCGTCGCGGCCCTGGCCGTGCATGCTGTCGCAACACCTGTCTCTCCAGCCCGTGGAGGGCAAGCCGGGCATGTGAGCGCTCAAGCCGACGTTGACG
>Ga0137419_10000800_pt1 | contig 12402 bp, 10 predicted proteins | sample CZODoug3_1_2_16f_FD_108279 | JGI IMG/M metagenome (GOLD analysis project Ga0137419, IMG submission 108279) | Vadose zone soil fungal communities from Angelo Coast Range Reserve, California, USA - CZODoug3_1_2_16fungal (Illumina Assembly) | ecosystem: Environmental > Terrestrial > Soil > Vadose... | reverse complement strand
GTGGCAACTGAGCAAGTTCCACCGGCGGGTCTTTCGCCCGCTGGAACATCAGCCAGCATCGCTGCACCTACTCCTTCAACGTATGAAACTTTCATTCACAACAGCTTGCCGGTTTTAACCGGCGCACGGAGAACTGCCATGATGCGTCGCAGAGAATTCGTTCAGAAGGGGATCGTCGGAGCAGGAGCACTGCTCTTCGGCCAATGGTCCAAGTTGGCCGCAGACTCTGCCGGAGTTGGGTCCCGAATTGAAGTCCTGCCTAACGAACCGCTGGGGATCATCTCACCGAACATTTATGGTCACTTCGCCGAGAATTTAAGCGGTGTCGTTTATGACGGCATGTGGGTGGGCGAAAATTCTAAGGTTCCCAACATTCACGGAGTTCGCAAAGAACTAGTCGACGAGATTCGCAAGATCAAGCCGGCAGTCGTGCGTTTTCCCGGAGGATGTTTCGCCGACAGCTACGACTGGAAGGACGGAATTGGGCCTGCGGAGAAACGCCCCCGGCGCACCAACTTCTGGGCGGAGGGAGAAAGACCCGATGCTTCGGCCAGCCACAAGTACGATCCCAATCAGTTCGGAACGAACGAATTTGTCCGGTTCTGTAAGTTGGTGGAGGCCGAACCCTACCTGGCCGCGAACGTGCGCAGCCTTCCGGCCGAGGATTTCTATCGCTGGGTCGAATACTGCAATTCTCCCGCGGGTAGAACCACCCTGGCGGAGACACGTGCTGCGACCGGATCGCCTGAGCCATTCAATGTGCGCTACTGGGGAGTAGGGAACGAGTCATGGGGATGCGGCGGCAACTTCACGCCGCAGGAATATGCGGTGGAGTTCCGTCGCTATGCCACCTGGGTGCCTGAGTACGGGCAAAAGCTGTCCTTCATCGCGTCGGGGGCAAGCGACGACAACTGGAGCTGGACGCGGGGTTTCTTCGAAGAAATCTTGCGCAAAGGAAAAGAGCAGCTGCGGTCCATCTACGGGATAGCCCTCCACTACTACACGTGGAACCTCAGCCGCGGCGCGACCAAAGACTGGGTGAAAGGAAAGGGGGACGCGCTGCAGTTTGACGCCGTGGACTGGTACGAGTTGATGCGTGAAGGCGACGTGATGGAGTCACTCATCAAGGGTCATTGGCAAGTGATGGCCGAAGCCGATCCCGAGCACTTGGTCAAACTGGTGGTCGATGAATGGGGCCCGTGGTATCGGCCAGGCAGCGAAGCCACGCCCGGAGATCAACTCGAGCAGATGCCCACCCTGCGCGATGCCGTCCTAAGCGGAATGACCCTCGACATCTTCAATCGCCATCCGGAGAAAGTCGCCATGGCGAACTGTGCGCAGTTAATCAACTGCCTTAACAGCTTGTACCTCGCGCACGAAGACAAGTTCTGCGTTACGCCGGTCGGACACGTGTTTGCGATGTACGCGGGGCACCAGGGCGGCAAGGCGCTGCGCACGATCTTTTCCGCGCCGAACGTCAGCTACGACCGCGATGGCAAGGCAGCTTCGTTCTGGGGACTCAACGGAGCGGCATCGTTGCAGGACAAGCAACTTGTCCTCACGGTCGTGAATCCGGACATCACAGTCGGTCGCGAGACGGAGATCGGGGTTCGGGGAGCGAGTATACGATCGGGGTCCGTAACCACGCTGACTCATTCCGACATTCACGCCCACAATACTTTTGAGCAGCGCAATGTGGTGACTCCGCAAACCAAGGCACTCGAGAAGAGCGGGCGGACCGTGACCTACACATTTCCCCCGGCGTCGGTTACGAAGTTGACTCTCGCTCTGGAGTAAAACCGTCTGAGAGGTCGCTTCATATCGCGAAGCGCGCAAAACTGGTTGACAAAGGCAGGTGGGTGCTCTACTTTTTCGAAGCCCGGTAAACGCTTACAATGGCTAAATTCGGGCATCAAGTGAGATTGCGCCCTTCTCTATGCTGCTACCAACCTTGCGCGAACTGGTACTGGAAGCCAACCTCGAACTAGTTCGCCGGGGCCTAGTGCTTTATACCTTCGGCAACGTCAGTGGCATCTCCCGCGAACAAGGCTTGGTCGTCATTAAACCGAGCGGCGTGCCCTACGAGGACATGAAGCCGGAGCATCTGGTCGTGACCGACCTTGCCGGAAAAATTGTCGAAGGAACACTGCGCCCGTCATCTGATCTGCCCACGCATCTTGTTTTGTACCAGGCGTTCCCCTCGGCGGGTGGTGTGGCCCATACCCATTCCGAATATGCCACCGCCTGGGCCCAGGCCCGCTCTCCAATTCCGTGCTTCGGGACCACCCATGCGGACTACTTCCACGGTCCCGTTCCAGTCACCGAAGTGATGCCAGATCACGAGGTCCAATCGGAATACGAGCGCAACACCGGTCATGCTATAGTGCGAGCGTTTCAAAAAATCGATTCTTCCGCGATTCCAGCCGTGTTGGTCGCCAACCACGGCCCATTCTGTTGGGGTCCCGATGCGGGTGCCTCGGCGCACAATGCCGTAATTCTCGAGTCGATTGCCCGCATGGCCTACTTTACCCGCGGGATCAACGACAACGCGGATCCGGTTGGCCGTGGATTGCACGATAAGCACTATCCGAGAAAGCACGGAACGAACGCATATTACGGGCAGGCAAAGGATAAGAAATGATGCCAGCTTTGGCCTTGTTTGCGCTGGACCGAATGGTGCATCTGTCTGCAGTGGATGTAGCAATTGTGGTTATTTATTTCGTCCTGGTCCTTGCGATTGGTTTCTATCTAAAACGCTTCGCCAACACCAGCGAAGATTTCTTTCTAGCCGGCCGCGAAATGACTGCTTGGGTGGCCGGACTCGCCTTTGTCTCCGCCAATCTGGGTTCCCTGGAATTGTTGGGCTGGGCCGGGAACGCCTACCAGTACGGAATCATGGCCGCTCACTGGTACTGGATCGGTGCCATCCCCGCCATGGTCTTTCTGGGCATTGTCATGATGCCCTTCTATTACATCTCGAAAACGCATTCCGTACCCGGCTATCTGCAATTGCGCTACGGACCCGAAGCCAGTGCGCTCAGCGCAATCACCTTCGCTTTCATGACCATTCTGATGTCGGGCGTGAACATGTACGCCATGGCGGTGGTGATGCAAGTGGTCCTTGGCTGGAATCTCCACTTCAGTCTCATCACCTCGTCTTTGACCGTGGGCGTCTACGTGGCGGCGGGCGGACTGTTTTCCGCGATCTTCAATGAAGTCCTGCAATTCTTCCTGATCTGGTTCGGCGCGCTTCTGATCCCCATCCTTGGTTTGATCGAAACGGGCGGCTGGAGCGGCATGGTCGCCCGCATTCACCAGAATTTCCCCGGCCAGGACTTCACCCACATGTGGGCCCCGATGCATTCGTTCTCTTCGAATCCGATGGGCATCCACTGGACGGGTATCGTGTTTGGCCTCGGCGCGGTGCAGGCAATGGGCTACTGGACCACGGATTTTCTGGTTGTGCAGCGGGTGCTCTCAGCCAAGGACGTGCGCTCGGCAAAGTTAGCGCCCATCATCGGCTCCTTCTTCAAGATGGCCGTGCCCTTGATCGTGATCCTTCCCGGCCTGCTCGGACGCGCGGTGCTCCCGATGCACCTGGTTCCGGGCAGCGAAGCGACGGCCGGGCAATTCAAGTACGACGACGTATTACCACTGATGTTGGCGCGCTACTGCGGCCCCGGGCTGCTCGGTCTTGGCATCACTGCTCTCGTGGCCGGATTCATGGCCGGCATGGCCGGCAACGTCAGCGCCTTTGCCACCGTGTGGACCTACGATCTCTATCGTCCGTTTCTGCGTAAGGATGCGCCCGATCGGCACTACGTCTCGATGGGTCGCTGGTGCACGATCATCGGCCTCTTTATCAGTATTGGGACCGCGTACCTGGTCATGGCCTTCGCTAGCATGATGGACTACGTGCAGGCGCTCTTCGGATTCTTCATCGCTCCTCTGTTCGGCACGGTATTGCTGGGAATGCTCTGGAAGCGCGTAACCCGCGCCGCGGGATTCTGGGGATTGCTGGCCGGAGTCGGTTCTTCGGTCACCATGTTTTGTTTGATGAAACTGGATCCGCGGTGGGTCAGTGTCTTCGCGCTCTCCCCCATGGCCAAAGGACTCGCACAGGCCATGTACCAGGCGCTCTGGTCGTGCGTGACGTGCGTAGTGGTCACGGTCCTGGTTACTCTGGTGACGAAGCCAAGACCGGACGCGGAATTAAAAGGTCTGGTGTACTCCCTCACGGAAATCGCCAAGGAAGAACACGCCAGTCTGTTTCACCGCCCGATTTTCTGGGGGGCTTTGGCAATTGTGCTTTTGATCGTTCTCCAAATCATTTTCTGGTGATTCTCGATGAGCGAAAGACATCACATTATCCCGGTTTGGTTTTTTGTGGGTGTGCTGTTCCTGGTGTACGGAGTCCTGATTTTCGGGAGCGGCTTGGCCGAATGGTCTCATCCACCAAACACGGTAGAAGCCGAGCTGCACGCCCCGGTGTGGTGGGGCGCTCTGTTGATCGTGCTAGGCAGCATGTATTGCATTTTATTTCGACCGGGACGAAGCACTTAAACAGTTGCAATCTCTTCAATCCGGGAGAGAACCCATGCTTGCAACACGCGGATCGTCGATACTGCGCAGCGGCGCTAACTCTGGCAGTCGTGCCTGTATTGTGGAAGGGAATTGTGTCGGGCCATGGCAACTGATGGAAAAATGACGATGGGCCTGATCGTAGGGAATCGCGGTTTCTTCCCCGATCATCTGGCCAAAAGCGGACGCGAAGAAATGCTCCGCGTGCTGCAAGCCGCAGGCATCGATGTAGTCGCGCTCACGCCGGAGGAAAGCAAGTACGGCGCCGTTGAAACGCGGGAAGAAAGCAGGCGCTGCGCGGATCTGTTCAAGCGCAATCGCGATCGAATCGACGGCGTGATTGTGACTCTTCCAAATTTCGGTGAAGAGCGTGCGATTGCCGACACCCTCCGCCTGTCCGATCTGCACGTACCTGTGCTGATCCAGGCCACCCCCGACGATCCCAAGAAAATGACCATCGCCTTCCGCCGGGATAGTTTCTGCGGGAAGATGTCTGCCTGCAACAACCTGCGCCAGTACGGTATCCCTTACTCAATCACGACTCTCCACACCGTAACCCCCGATTCTCCGGAGTTCGCCAAGGACCTGCAATGGTTCGCCGGCGTGTGCCGCGTGGTCAACGGATTCCGCAACCTGCGGGTAGGATCGATCGGCGCTCGCCCAACCGCCTTCAACACGGTGCGTTACAGCGAAAAGATTCTGGAATCCCAAGGCATTTCGATTGAAACGCTCGACCTGTCCGAAGTCCTGGGCCGAATCGAAAGAATGAAAGATAACGACGACAGCGCCCAGGCCAAGCTTGCTTCCATCAAGAAGTACGTAGATTCCAGCGGAGTTCCGGCTGTAGCGCTGCTGAAAATGGCAAAGCTCGGAGCCGTGGTGGACCAGTGGATGGCTGCCACTGAAGTCGCCATCAGCGCAGTGCAGTGCTGGACATCAATTGAGGAGAATCTTGGTGTCGTCCCGTGCACCATCATGAGCATGATGAGCGACAGCCTCTTGTCTAGCGCCTGCGAGGTCGACATCTGCGGCGTTCTCGGCATGCATGCTTTGCGGCTGGCCTCCGGCACGCCTTCAGCCCTTTTGGACTGGAACAACAACTACGGTTCCGATCCGAATAAAGCAGTATGCTTCCACTGCTCGAATTTGCCCAAACACTTCTTCCGCTCCGTCAAGATGGACTTCCAAGAAATCATCGCTGGAACCGTCGGGAAGGAAAATACCTTTGGTACCTGCGTTGGACTCATCAAGCCCGAGAAGATGAGTTTCGCCCGCTTCTCCACCGACGACACCGCTGGCAAGATGCGCGGCTACGTCGGCGAAGGCAAATTTACCGATGACCCGCTAAACACCTTCGGCGGCGCGGGTGTCGTCGAGATCCCTCAGATGCAAAGGCTGCTGCACTTCATTTGTGAACGCGGCTTCGAGCATCACGTCGCAGCGAATCTTTCCAGCGTGGCCGGGGCTGTCCAAGAGGCGACCACTCGCTACCTCGGCTGGGACATGTATTGGCATGAAGGACCGAACCAGGCTTGTTGAACTGGAACCTTTATCTTCGAGTTTGCGTCGTTCTAAGCTTGTTCAGCTTGCCAACCATACCGGCGCCAGCACTCGGCGAGCCGACTCCGCCGGCGGATGATCAATCCTTGCTCGCCGCGACCCCACCCATGGGCTGGAATAGCTGGAATTCCTACGGTACGACCATCAACGAAACCCAATTCGAAGCCAACGCGCAATGGTTGGCGGAGCACTTGAAGTCTACGGGCTGGCAATACGTGGTCGTCGATATGGAGTGGTTTGTCACCAATCCCGTTCCGGAAGGGAATTCCAAGACCTCGCAGTTCAGTCTTGATGAACATGGCCGCTACACGCCAGCGGTGAACCGCTTTCCCTCCGCGGCCAATGGCGCAGGATTCAAGCCACTCGCCGACTACGTGCATTCGCTCGGCCTCAAGTTCGGTATCCACATCCTGCGCGGCATTCCGAAACAGGCAGTAGAAAAGAATCTGGCGATCGAGGGATCGTTCTACCACGCCGCCGATGTCGCGAACCGTACCGATCTTTGCCCTTGGAATCCGGACAACTATGGGACCGATCCCAGCAAACCCGCCGCCCAGGAGTACTACGATTCAATCGCCCGGCTCTATGCCAGTTGGGGCGTGGACTTGATCAAGGCCGATTGCATCAGCAGCCGTCCGTATAAGGGCGACGACATCCGCATGCTGAGTATGGCCCTGCGAAAAACCGGACGGCCGCTTGTTCTGAGCCTTTCGCCGGGAGCTGCTCCCATCGAGAAGATCGACGAAATGGGCACTTATGCGCAGATGTGGCGTATCTCCGACGACGTCTGGGATCTCTGGCACAGCACGGTGGATTACCCCCAGGGATTGGGTGATCAATTCCCACGCATCGCCAAGTGGGCGTCGCTTTCCGAGCCCGGTCACTGGCCCGACGCCGACATGTTGCCGCTTGGCTATCTGGGTCCGGCCCCGGGCTGGGGAAAGGCGCGCCAGACACGGCTTTCGCATGACGAACAGCGAGCATTCCTGACTTTGTGGTCAATGTTTCGCTCGCCGCTGATGATGGGCGGAGATTTACCCTCAAGCGATGCCTGGACCACCTCGCTGCTGACGAACTCCGAGGTGATTGCCATCGACCAGCATTCCACCAGCGGGCATCCTGTGATTACCACCGACAAAGTTGTCGCCTGGGTTGCGCGCGCGGCCACCGGGGACCTGCAGTACCTGGCCATCTTCAACCTGGGAGAGGCGAGCCAAACCCTGCACTATTCGTGGAAGGAATTGGGTTTCTCTTCCCAGAAATATAAGACTCGAGACCTATGGGAGCACAAGGACCTCGGCGCCGTCGATTCTGTGAACGTAACCATTCCAACCCACGGTGTATTTCTCTATGGGGTTTCGCCGGCGCACGAAGCCGGCAGCGGGCCTAAATGAACAAGTTGGTAGCGATGGCCGCCCAATCACTGCGGCTATACTCAGGGAGGCAATTGTGAAATCTCGCGCAATCGTAACTGCACTGATCGTGGCTTGCATGCTGCTGACTTGCATCTTGGGAGGCGCCGAAGCGAAGAAGACCATGAAGAAAGAGCCGTTCGGGAAAACCGAAGACGGGCAGCCGGTCGATCTCTACACTTTGTCCAACAACAACGGGATGGAAGCCGCCATCACCAACTTTGGCGGCATCGTCGTCTCCCTCAAAGTACCCGACCGAAGCGGCAAGCTCGACGATGTGGTCTTGGGCTACGACCAGCTGGACGGCTACCTGACCAACAAAGCATTCTTCGGCGCCATCGTAGGGCGCTACGCCAATCGCATCGCACACGGAAAATTCGTGTTGAATGGCGTTACTTACAACATCCCGAAGAACGACGGCGACAACGCATTGCACGGCGGACTGAAGGGATTCAACAAACGTCTGTGGACGGCCAAAGATGTTTCCGGCGGCCATGGGCAGGCGGTGGAACTGACATACCTCAGCGCGGATGGTGAAGAGGGCTTTCCGGGAAACCTGACTGCCAAGGTGGTCTACACCTTGACCGACCAGAACGAACTGCGAATCGACTACTCCGCCACGACCGATAAGGACACGGTCGTCAATCTCACCAACCATTCATATTTCAACCTCGCCGGCCAGGGCAACGGCGACATCCTGGGACATGAGCTTACGATGCGCTCCGACCGATTCACGCCCGTCGACGCAACTCTGATTCCCACCGGCGACCTGAAGCCAGTCAAAGGCACGCCCTTCGATTTCACGAAGACGACCGCAATTGGCGCGCGCATCAACCAGGACGATGAACAGCTCAAAGTTGGCAGAGCCTATGATCACAACTGGGTGCTGAATGCCGGAGGGAAGGGCGCTGTGTCACTGGCGGCCGAGGCCTACGAGCCGAAGACGGGACGCGTCCTGCAGGTTCTGACGGATCAACCCGGCGTTCAGTTTTACAGCGGGAATTTTCTGGATGGGACCATCCAAGGCAAGGGCGGCAAGGTCTACAACCTGCGCAACGGTTTTTGTCTGGAGACGCAACATTTCCCCGACTCTCCCAATCAACCAAAGTTCCCCTCGACGGTCCTCAAGCCGGGACAAAAATACAAGACGACCACGATCTTTAAGTTCTCGAGCCGGTAGGTTCGTGCGATCGAGTGCATCGTGCGCAAGCTCTGAAGAGGCACATCAGACTGGCATCGTATGGCATCGCGAAAACGATGCCCTTCTTTTTCCCACTGTCATCCTGAGCGAAGAGAGGCGCAGCCGAACGCAGTCGAAGAACCCCGCGATCGCTTGCGGTACAGAAAGTGCCTCTAGAGTTTTGGTGTTGGAGCCGTCGTTTGCATCACGCAGTGGCCGAAAATAAGCCGGCGCAGGTTGCACCGCCGCCGTCATTGGGGTACTTCGACTCCAGCCCACCGGTGCCGCGCTTCCACTCAGCATGACAGTCGGATGGGTGGTCACGGCCCACTGATCAGATTTTCTGAAGATGACTCCGGCTTACGCCGGATAAGCGAAATCGTCCCGATTCCGTCGCCGTGGCCCTCGTTGACCCATTCCTACCGCTGTCCCGTCCATCACCCGTTTGAAGGCAACCTGGAACCGATCCATCTCCGACCGCGTTCCTACCGTGATGCGCACCCACGTCGGCATCACCGGCCACACACGCCCGATGATCACACCCTGCTGTTCCATCGCGTCCATCACATCCTTCCCAGCCCGTTTGGTGTCGAGCAAGAAACAATTCGATTGCGATGGAATGTAGGCATACCGATTGCGATCGAGCCAATCAAACACTTCGGTGCGAATCGCGGCATTAACGCGGCGCCGTTCCGGCACGAGTTTAGGATCGGTGAGGCTGGCCGACGCCGCGGCCACCGCCGGGACCGGCATAAAGTTCCAGCCACCTGTGTTGTGAACTTTTTCCAGCAGGTCAGGTCGCCCAATGGCGAACCCGCAGCGCAAGCCAGCCATCCCGTAGATCTTCGAAAAGGTGCGGAGCACAATAATTTCTTTATCCGCCTTTACCAGGTCGAGCACCGAGGGCGCATCACAAAAATGCAGATACGCCTCATCCACCAGCACCATCGATCCCTTCGGTTTCTTCTCAACCAGATACTCGATATCCGAATGGGGCGTCAGAGTTCCGGTCGGATTGTTTGGACTGCATATGTAGAACAAACCCGCATCCGGCGCAGCTGCCAACATGGATTTCACGTCGTGCGCATAGGTTTTCGTAAGAGGAACCTTGACGACGCGAGCGCCCGATCTTTCCGACGTAAACATCCCCGCTTCATATCCAGGATCGGCCGTCACGTAGCTGCGGGTTGGCGAAGTGAACGTCATCACGGCGAAGTGCAGGGGATCACTGGATCCGGGAAATGCCTGAACGTACTCGGACTTTAGGCCCTCGATCTTGGCGAAGGTCTCGACCAGATCCTCGGTAAGCTCCCACTGATATCGCCCGCCGTCCTGGACCATCGCAGTGGCCGCAGCGCGCGCTGTTTCTGAAGGTCCGAGCGGATTCTCGTTCTGGTTGATGATGACGGCATCTTTTTGCACAGCCTTCCGCCCCCCCCAGGCCAGCATCGGTTCGGTAACAATTCCTAACCCCACGGCTGTCGAAACCGCCGTCGATAACTGCAGGAACGATCTTCGGGAAAACGACGACTGACTCTCAGCGTGTTGCATCGTGCAACCTCCGATTTTCAAGGGGATTCATATTACCGCCTTTTGCTTCGCTTCGAGAACACTGGCACTTTTCATGAATCGCAGGCCCTTTCGGATCAATCAGATTGGAAAACAATATTGGTGTGATCGTCTACTCTCCGATGGCCTCGGGTCTGTTGAGCGGGGCGATGACGCGCGAGCGCTTCAAAAAATTGCCGCCGGACGACTGGCGCAAGACCAAAAGCCCCTGGTTCCAGGAGCCTGAGTTCACCCCCAATCTGAAGTTGGCGGAATTGCTCAAAGCGGTAGCTCAGCAATACGGACGCACTGCTGGCGAGGTTGCGATCGTGGACACTGCGTCATCCTGCCGTCACCGGAGCCATCGTCGGCATTCGCGCTCCCGAGCAATTGGATGGCATGATCGGTGCCGCCGACTTCAAACTGAGCGATGCCGACTTGGCCCGGATCGAAGGCCATTTCGGGCCACAATCGCATGCCGCCTGAGCAGCCTGCGGAAACACGCGGCCATGCTAATCTATCTCTCTTCAGAGAACGAACTGCATGACTTCGGTAGACCCCGCAAAGCTGCTCATCAAGAAATCCGGGATCCATGGCTCTGGCTGCTACACGAGTGTCGCGATCCCGGAAGGCACGCACATCATCGAATACACCGGTACGCGCCTCTCGAAAGAAGAAGCCGACGAACTCTACTCCGAGCGGCCCGATACGTATCTTTTTTGCATTGGGGAAGGCGACTATGTGGTGGACGGCGACAACGTAGCCGCCTTCATCAATCACTGTTGCGATCCCAACTGCGAGACCGACGAGTTCGACGAACATATCTGGATCATCGCCCTGCGTGGCATTGCCGCCGGCGAAGAACTGACCTACGACTACAACCTCTACGACGGGGACGATGACGACGAGGCCATCTGCCACTGCGGAGCCAAAGGCTGCCGCGGCACCATGTACGGCGAGGAAGAGATCGAGAGGCGCGCCAAGGCCGTTAAAGTGGCGGCGGGTATGAAGAAATGACTCTGCCAAGCTGCTTACACGATTGTGTTTGACGCCAGACTTATGCGTCGAGCAACAGGCGCGTGGTAGGAATCTGACGGATCCTAAGCCCGTGCCAGCACATGCTGGAGACTCTTCACCGCGCGCATGTACTGTGCGCGCTCGAAGACCCCCGGGTCGGGCCAGCGCACCTGGCTCATACTGCCTTGCGTTTGCTCCACCGATTCGTACTCGTGCCGCTCCATCCAATCCAGGATTCCCTGTTCGACAGCGCGCAAATAATTGATGCCGTTCCGAAACAAGGCTGAGCAAAGCATCGGGACGTTGGCTCCGACCGTGAGCAGCTTGATCGCATCTTGTGACTGATGCACACCACTGCTGCCTGCAAGGCTGGCCTGCACCCCCCATACAGAATTCCAATCCAGGTCAACCTGCGCCTGTGGCCCACTGAGCAGCACGTTCGGACGAATCTCCAATTCATCCAGATCAATATCAGGCTGGTAGAAACGGTTGAAGAGAACTAAACCATTGGCCCCCGCCGCCAGGCATTCAAATTGTGGTGACTGGAACAAAAGAAAACTACGAATGTCATTTCCGGCTGCCCAACTGACGCATAAACTCCTGTGCGGCTTTTCGCGGATTTCTAGCGGACGAATGCGATAAACGGATACTTTTCGACACACCTAATCCCTCCGGCTTAGCTATGCCGCCCGGTGTCCTGTCGGTGGGGCCTCCGAGGTTCCCGGGGCGGGGCTGACCGCTTCCGAAGAAGGTATCGGCAAACTTACGGATCGCTGTTTCGTTGCTGGTGGGAGGCAAGGGCAGCCTTGCATCGCTCGTACGCCGCCGTTTGGGCTCGAGCTCTTGGTGGTGGTCGGCTAACCGGAAACTACGTGGATTGTTGAACTAATACCGGTGTTTCACTCACAACCGGCTCCTTGATGGTTTTAGGCAAACTCTCTTACCAGCCGTGGTGGATGGCCGTCGCGAAGCGGTCGGTATTCAGAGTATTGAGCACGTCGGCTTTGGTCAACCACGCCCGCCGCGCCTGCAGCACGCCGTAGCGAATCTTGTTGAGATGAGACGTGTGGTGGGAGTCGGTATTGATCACGACCTTCACGCCAT
>Ga0137419_10000796_pt1 | contig 12437 bp, 13 predicted proteins | sample CZODoug3_1_2_16f_FD_108279 | JGI IMG/M metagenome (GOLD analysis project Ga0137419, IMG submission 108279) | Vadose zone soil fungal communities from Angelo Coast Range Reserve, California, USA - CZODoug3_1_2_16fungal (Illumina Assembly) | ecosystem: Environmental > Terrestrial > Soil > Vadose... | reverse complement strand
TATTTCGAGAAGACCATTCCGCCGCACTGGCGCACATGACACCGGGCGGCCGCCCTGGGCGTTGCCGGACCTCGAGCGTCCGCAGTGGCCGCGGATTTCGGTCGGCTATGTAGCAGGCACCCGACATTGCGCAGGGGCGCTCGAAAGCGGGCGTCTTTTGACGAGGTCGACCCCAAGGAGTCTGTCAACTCTGGCTGAAGCGGATGTTCCGGAGCCTCCGAGAGCGGTCACCGCCTGCTGACGTGAGCCCGGCCTCGCTTCGCAGCTGCCGCCTCAGTGAGCGCCAGCCCAACGCAGAGACAGGTAGACAGCAGCGATCGCCAGCGTTGCGAGTGTGACGGGGGTGCCTATGCGCGCATGCTCGCGCCACCCGATCTTGATGCCATGCCGCGCCGCCACGTCGACGACGATGATGTTTGCGACACTGCCGACGATGAACAAATTGCCCGCCAGCGTGCTCACCAGAGCCAGCGTGGGGCCAGCCAGTGTGTGTTCGACGGCGGGCAGCAGCAGCATCACCGCGGGCACGTTGGAGACGATATTCGACAGTAAGAAAGTCGTAGCGAACAGCGGGCCGAGGTGCTGCAGTGACACCCCAGCGGCAGCCAAATCGGCAACCAACCGTGCCGGCACGCCGGTTTTTTGCAGCGCGTGGTTGACCACGAACAGGCCGATGAAGAGCACCAGCAACTCCCAGTCGACCAGGCCCAACATCTGCCGCGAGTGCAGGCGGCGGCTTGTCAGCAGCACACCGGCCCCGGCCAGCGCGACCACCTCGCGTGGCCAGGGCGCAAACAAGAAGGACGCGACGATCGTCAGTGCCACGGTCAGACCTTTGATCGTTTGCCAGGAGTCCAGCGGGACTCCTTCGTCGGGCGCCTCGCTGTCGCGCGTTCCAACACGCCGCGCGATAGCCCCCGTGTCCACGAACCGGCCGCGGATCAGAGCCAGCATCAATACCCACGTCGCGACCAAAGCCACACCGACCGGCAGTGCGGCCTCAATCAAATAACCGCTGAACGACAGATGCAGAGTCTGGCCAATCAACATGTTCTGCGGGTTGCCAATCAGCGTCGCGGCCGAACCGATGTTCGCGCCGCAGGCCAGCGCCAGCAGAAACGGTCGCGGGTCCAGGCGACGGCCCCGGCAGGCGTCGATCAGAACAGGCGCCACGGCGAGGCAGACGATGTCGTTGCTGAACACGGCTGACAACGCGGCAACCACAAAAACCAGTGCGCCGATCAGCAGTGGCGGGGTCAGCGGCAGACGCGTCAACCGGCGCGCGACTGCGTCGTAGAAGCCGCTCAGCCGCATTTGCGCCGCCACGACCATGAAGGCGAACAGCAGGATCAGAGTCGGCAAGTGGATCGACCGCGCGGCTTCTTCGGGGCTCACTGCATCGAATGCGATCAGTGCGATCGCGCCCAGTAGTGCGATGCCGGTGCGGTCGATCTGCACGAACGGCAAGCCACCAAGGATCATTCCCAGGTAGACGACGATAAAGATTGCGACCGTGATTTCGATCATCTCTGCGGCAGTCAGCAGCCACCGAAGCGCCCATGCTGCCAGGCCGCAGTATCAATGACCGCAGCCCAGTGGAGTCGGCGGCGAGCGCGAGCCGCCACTCGTGGCCGAGTCCGACGCGCCACCCTGCCTTCCTGATCGTATCGCGGCGGGCGAAGATGCGGCGGCACCGGCCCTCCGCAGCGCCGAGGTCTGAAGAGCTTCGCTTTGCGGTATACAGCCAATCACGTCTACACTGGTCGCAATCGTGCGCAGCCGACCCACAGCGGTCGGTCATTAGAGAAAGAACCTGTCATTTGCGCCTCGACCAACGCCTGGCGCAACCAATCTACGACAGCATTCAGAGCAGCCCTGCTTGCCTTTGCCCAATATTTCTATATAATTGGAATCGTTGATATGGGACCAGCACGGTGCAGGCTGTCGAGATTTGTCCGGGCCCCGGCATCCGGGCGATCAAAGGAATTTTCCGTTGGACCGGTGGTGCATGGGCAACGTTGGCGCGCCTGCTACGGCGTCTAACGGCCGATGCCAACGCGACGGATTGGATGCGTCCACGGTGTTGCCGCGCCGGGCGGCCGGCCGACCAACTCTGAGGCTCACGTCGTGCGAAACGCCAAAGCGATAGTCCGCGACGATCCGCCGGGTCGGCCGACAACGGGAAGCGCGGTCGAGAACCGGGAAGCCGTCGAGACGCTGGATGCGTTGGCTCAGGAGACGCGGCTGGCGATATTTCGGCTGCTCGTTCAGCAAGGTCCCGAAGGCCTTGCGGTGGGAGAAATCGCCGAGCGCCTGCGGCTGGCCGGGCCGACGCTCTCGTTTCACTTGAAGGAGTTGGCTCACGCGCGGCTGGTGGCTGCCCGCCAAGCTGGCCGCTTCATCTACTACAGCGCCAATTACCGGACCATGAATGGCCTGATCGATTACCTGACCCGGAACTGCTGCCAGGGCGCGACCTGCGATGTCGCCTGCGCGCCGGCAGCGCAACGCAAGCGGAGGACCGCATGAAGCGATTTCACGTGCACGTGGCTGTCCAGGACCTGGCGGCCAGCGTACGGTTCTATTCGTCCATATTCGGAGCCGAGCCCTCGGTTGTGAAGCCCGACTACGCGAAGTGGATGCTAGATGATCCGCGCATCAACTTCGCGATCTCGCAGCGGGGCGCTGCGGCCGGCGTCAACCACCTGGGTATACAGGTCGACTCGGCCGAGGAAGTGGCCGTCCTGCGCAAGAAGGTCGCAGCAGCCGACATCCAGGCGCGCGACGAGGTCGGAGCCACATGTTGCTACGCGAAGTCCGACAAGTACTGGGTGCAGGATCCGCAGGGCGTAGCTTGGGAGACGTTCCACACGCTCGGCGGCATCCCCGTGTTCGGTGAGCACTCCACGTCCGCAGCGACCGCCTGTTGCGCACCCGAGGCGCCGGTCGCCTTTGCGTCTGGCTCCAAATCTAACGCTTGCTGCGGCTGATGCCGTTCGTCGCAGCAGTGGCCAGCGACGAGGCCGACATCCGTCGGCTACTCGACGCTTCGGGCCTGCCGACTGCTGACCTGACCACTGACCTGCTGAGCAACTTCCTGGTACAGCGCGACGGTCCGGACCTGGTTGCCGTCGGGGGTTTGGAGTTCGCCGCGGACAGCGCCCTGCTCCGATCGGTGGCGGTCGAACCGGCGCAGCGCGGCCGCGGCGTGGGCCGCCAGATAGTGCAGGCTCTGGAAGCGCTCGCCCGCCGCAGGAACAGCCGCCAGGTGTATCTGCTCACGACCTCTGCCGAGCGGTACTTCGGCAGACTGGGCTACGAGCGGGCCTCGCGCGAATCGGTACCGCCTGGGATTCGCGCCACGCAGGAATTTTCCAAGCTCTGTCCTGCTTCTTCTTCGCTCTTGGTGAAAACCATGGAACCGAAGATCCTCAATGTGCTGTTCCTGTGCACCGGGAACTCGGCCCGATCGATCCTGGCCGAATGCGTCATCAACGACTTAAGCACTAGCCGAGGCAGATTCAGGGGATACAGCGCGGGTAGTCACCCTGAGGGCACGATCCACCCGTTCACCCTGGAATTACTTCAACGCAGCCACATCTCGACCGAATGGCTGCGCAGCAAGAGTTGGGACGAGTTCGCTAAACCAGATTCACCGCCGCTCGACTTCGTGTTCACTGTCTGCGACCAGGCCGCAGGTGAGACGTGTCCATACTGGCCCGGCCAGCCGGTGACTGCCCATTGGGGTACGCCGGATCCTGCTGCCGTCGAGGGCAGCGACGAGCAAAAGCGAAGGGCGTTTGCCGATACGTTCATTGTCTTACGTCGTCGGATCGAACTGTTCGCCAGTCTGCCCTTTGCCAAGCTCGACCGCCTGGCGCTCCAAAGGAGCGTCACGGAGATCGGCAAGAAGTGACGCTCGCGCGACGGATCGCCGCCGAATTCATCGGCACGGCGATGCTGCTCGCGGTCGTGGTCGGGTCCGGCATCATGGGCGAGCGACTCGCGGGCGGCAACCTTGCGCTCGCACTACTGGGCAACTCCATCGCTACAGGCGGCGGCTTGCTCGCCCTGATCCTCGTATTCGGCGAGGTCTCGGGTGCGCATTTCAACCCAGCCGTGACACTGGCGCTGGCCTGGATGCGACGCCACGCATGGCGGGACGCGCCGGGCTATCTGACGGCGCAGTTCACCGGGGCGATTCTTGGGGTCTGGGTCGCACACACGATGTTCGGCGAGCCGATCCTTCAAGTCTCGCAAAAGTTGCGCCCCGGCGTGGCTCTGATGTTTAGCGAGGCGGTAGCGACCTTCGGTTTGCTGATGATAATCCTCGGTTGCGCCCGCCGCCGTCCGGAGACGGTACCGTACGCGGTCGCCGCGTACATCGTCGCCGCCTACTGGTTCACAGCTTCGACCTCGTTTGCTAACCCGGCCGTCACCGTCGCCCGCGCGCTGACGAACACGTTCGCCGGAATCCGGCCCCTGGACGCACCCGGCTTTATTGCCTCGCAGGTCGTCGGCGCCGCCTTGGCGGCCGTCGCTGATCGCTGGCTTAATCGTCAACCGGGCGCCTGACGCATTTCTGTGCGTCCAGTCGGCAACCGCGCGGCCTTCGCGGGACTGTCTGTTCGTTAATCTCGCATGCCGGAGCCTCGGTCATTCGCCGATGGTCATTGGCGCACACCCGGTAGACTGACCCGATCACGACTCGGTCTGACTCGGTCATGACCTATCGGCCTCCACGGAAACCTGGTTACGACAACTGCGATGGCGACTCCTGCGGCGATTGTTTGCCGAGATGTTCGTCGCACTCGTTGTTTTCGATCCGCGTTCCAGAGAATGGAGAGCCGCAATGTCGCGTCACTCGTCCGGCGTCACGCCGGTTGTTTCCCTGATCGGAGCGACGGCCCTTTGGGCGTTCGCCACCGTCATTAGCAAGAAGCTCCTCGCAACCGTTCCGCCGATCACTCTTCTCGTCGTACAACTCGTTCCCAGTGTGATGTTGTTATGGATTCTGGCTGCCGCGGCCAGAATTGCTCCGTTGCGCTGGCGAGTCTTGGTGCCAGTGGCACTGCTCGGGTGTCTGAATCCAGGCCTGTCTTACACGTTGAGCCTGCTCGGGCTAACGCGCACGACCGCGAGCGTTGCGACCTTGCTCTGGGCCGCCGAACCTGCATTGATCGTTGGCATGGCTTGGCTGATTCTCGGTGAGCGCTTGACAGCTGGACGAGTCGCCGCGACGGCCGTGGCGGCATGCGGCGTCGCCATGGTGAGTGGCGTTGCGGCCGGTGGCGGCGTTTCCACAGGCGACCTGCACAGCGACGCCTTGATTCTGGGCGGCGTACTCTGCTGCGCGCTTTACACGGTCCTCGCTCGCAAGATCACCGTGGCCATTGATCCGCTATTCACCGTAACGCTGCAACAAACCGTTGGCCTCGCCTGGGCCGTGGTGCTCTGGCCTTTGGAGTGGCATCAACAAGGAAGAACTCCCTTATCGGCGCTTACATCGACAGAGATTCTCGGCGCAGCGGTTTCCGGTGTCATGTACTACGGGGCGGCTTTTTGGTTATATCTGAAAGGACTCGCTTGCGTCCCTGCCAGTGTCGCAGGCGGATTTCTAAACCTCATCCCTGTCTTTGGCGTTGCGACGGCATTTCTGTTTCTCGGAGAAAGACTGGCCGCTGTTCAATGGGTCGGTGCCGCGACCATCATCCTTGCGGTTTTCGTGCTGCTCACGTTGGAAGCGACCCGGAAGGTGGACCGTCCAAATGTGATATGAAGGCGGGCGAACAGCCGCTATTGAGAAGCCGGTACGACAGCCGCTCCTGGCCGTTTGTGAAGCTGCCTTATGGCCGGTCTTTCATGGTGGCGATGACTGTTTGCAATAGGTTAGCGCCGGTCGCCGCCGTTGGCTACGGGCGCCCAGCACGCCGACACGGCGCGTCTGGTCAGACTTCGGTCTCCCGTGAGCCGAGCGGGCGTGGGGGGCGAACGTCCGGTCCTGAGCAGAGCTGGCTTATTGCACCGCCTCTCAGCGTTGGTTAAGCGGAGGGAGCGTCCGTCGAATCCGTCCGCGGTTGTGCAAAACAGCTCGCGGTCATTCGCAGGCGAAGTCAAGGGCTCACCGCGGAGACGCCGCGGCGTGTGGTGGGTCGGAGTCCCAAGCAGAAGCCGTGGACGGTCGCCGGCCGACGGACTGACGCACTCGGTTCTCAGCAGCCGCTTTACGTGGCAACAGATTGCCGCGCCTCATTTTTCAGGCCGATCTCGCATCCGCAAGGCCCCGGGCTGGAAAATCACCCAACCCGGCCTCTGCGCGAGTGCTTCCATCAGGAAGACCGCGGGGCAGAGCGCGTCGTTGCGATGTGACCGGCTAAGCGTGTCGAGCGGCTCTAGTCGCGCGGTGGCCGTTTGCGCCAGGTCCTTTGGCGACCACTCGTTTGTGCACGTCCGGCGGAAGGCCGGTTGCGGCATTATCGACGGCGTGGTCTTCGTAAAGGTCGACCACGACCCCGGCCTCGTTGAACATCAGAATTGCATTCTTGCCCTTCTGGTACCACTTGGAAGTCTTATTAACGGCCTCGGGGCTCAGCGCTACCACGCGCTTAATGCCCGCTTGGATGATAGAGCCAGCACAGCCGGAGCAGATCGGCTTTCCCACGACGTAGAGAGTAGAGCCGGAGGCGCGTGACCCCGCAGCGATCAGAGCGTTTTGCTCAGCGTGGACAACCATTTCCAGCTTTACATGCTGATTCTGCAGACGCTCGGCTGAATCGTCGACACCCATCGGGAAGCCGTTGTAGCCGACCGATATGTCTCCGCCTCGCTTTGCTACAACCACGGCGCCGACCTTCGCGTTTGGGTCCTTGGACCACTCCGAGACGAATTTCGCAAGCTGACAGAAACGCAAATCCCATTTGCTCATCGGCTTTGCCGAGATGATCAGTTCCACAGTCGCTACCTCGAAGGAATGGTCCCTGTCGCCTCTATATCGACCGTGGTCGGCGAAACTTGAAAGCTAGACGAGCGCCTAGCCGCGAGCGCTGCGGGGACCTCGTCTGCATCCGCCTGCACGCATGCGCACCTGGCTGGCTACCGTGTTAGGCGGGGTGTGGATCCGCCATTTTGTCACCAGCCACTTCGCGGCTTCTGGCGCAACATCCGGAGCGGGACCGAATTTGCCGTGGGTAGCCTGCGGCATTCATAATGCGGCGCCGTGGCTGCCGTGCCGCTACCTACTGCCGTCTTCCTCGACACGAGCGTCTTCGCGGGTCAGCAGTACGACTTCGAATCCACCGCCTTGGCGTCCTTTGTGCCTGTTGCAAAGAAGCAGGGACTAAAGTTTCTTCTGCCGGACCCCACGAGGCGCGAGATCGTGCGACAGATCCATGACCGATCGAGGGAAGCGCTCGACGCGCTCGCGAAGGCGCGGCGACAAGCCCCCTTCCTGAAGAAGTGGAAGCACTTCCCACCGGTAACAAAACCCTCTAGTACGCTGTCTGACCTTGACGCCGTTGAATGGGAAGTGGGCCGCATCGCCCTAGCGGAGTGGCGCGCATTCCTCGAACAGCTCGATGTAGCGAAGCTAGCTTACGACGGTGTAAACCTGCAGGAGATTATGCTGTGGTACATGTCCGGCACAGCTCCCTTTGGAGAGGGCAGCAAACGGAAGGAGTTTCCGGACGCGTTTGTTGTCGCTATGCTTGATGCATACGCGCGCAAGAACGAATGCGTGATCGCAGTTGTGTCGGCAGACAAGGACTTCAGGCTCGCATGTGAGCGCTACCCATCATTTCTCTACTTCGACACTCTTCCACGGCTTACAGAGCGGCTTCTTGCTGACCCCGAAACGATCGAACGTCTCCGCCTCGCAATCCTGGAGGACATGAGCGAGCTTGAGGCGTCTCTTCGGGCGCGGGCAGAAAAGCAGGAGTTCTTCCACTTACAGGACGACTACACAGTCAAAGAAACGGCGATTGGGAACGTGAGCGTCCGGGAAGTTCGGATCGTCGCGATCGGCGCGAATGAATGCACGGCAACGTTCGAGGCTGAAATAGAACTCGAGCATCTACTGAAGTGGATACAATGGGACGAGGAGCACGATACGTGGGAGCAAGAAGAGTGGGTCTATGAACCCGCGTCGATAAGTGGGACTGTAAAGTTCGCACTTGATCCAGAATCGTCGAAAGTGAAAGCGATCACGTCCATCGAAACGGATATGACGTTGATCGAGATCTCCGGCTACCCTGAGCCTCAGCAATGGCGCTCAGGCGCCTCAGCGTCTTGCTAGGCGCTGACGCCTTCCATTTCCCGCGCCCGCAAGTTCCGCCTGATCAGCCCTGATAGCTTCACCGAACTCTCGGGCGTAAAGGAGTAAAGGACCTGCGTGGGCTTTGTCCAACGTAAATCTTGCCTGACTTGGGCGGCTATGATCGATGCAGGATCTTCCCGGCCTTCTATATCCGCTTCGTACGTGCGATGAGTCGAAAGCGAAAGCCTAGCGCCTGCCTCCGCCGGAGTGGCCTCCGCCGGAGTGGCCTCCGCCGAAGTGACCGCCGCCGAAGTGGCCGCCAGGCGCACGCGTGGGAATCGACGGCATGGGTCGGTGGTCCCCATGTTCACCTCCCTCTCCTCGGTCATGGTCATGCCCTCCGCGCCACGGACCCACCCGATAGCCCCCGCCCCAGCCACCGTAGTAGTACCCGTACGGCTCATAGAAGCCCACGCCGTAGTCCTCGTCGTAGCCGTAGGCACCGCCACCGTAGTCGGCACAACCCTGAATGGCAGCAAGCAACATCAGGATCAGCCCGGAAGCGACCCAAACACCTGGAGTAAAGCGCCGCAGTATGGGTCGGGTCACTTTGTCACCTCCTTCGTATCGGTATCGGTCCATTCGAGCAAGCCAAACGGAGCTCCGCTCGGGTCGGCGACCACGGCGATCGAGCCGCCATGCCGGTCCAGGTGCGGTGCCACCAGCACCTGCCCGCCCAGAGCTTTCACCTTGGCGACGGAATCGGCCGTATTGACGACCCGCACAAAGTTGAGCCAATGCGGATGAAGCCCGGAACTGCCTTGGGGCAGCGCATTGACGCTGGCGCGCGCGTAGTCGTTGGAAGCAAGAAGGACATGCTCGACGCCATCGTCTCTGATCTGGTCAAACACCTGGTAGCCGAACACAGCCCGGTAGAACGCCGCGTCCTTGTCCGGATCGCCCGCCAGCAGCGAGCTCCAGATCCACTGGCCGGGCTGCGCCAGCACGTCGGGGGGGTCGCCACTGCTCGACTGCAGCACAGCAAACACCGCACCCTGAGGATCCGCGAATACGCCCTGGCGACCGCGCTGGGGGTAGCCGCGAAGCTCTGAAAGCACTTTCCCCCCGTTGGCAAGGGCTGTCCGCTCGGCTTGCTCGACATCGGCTACCGACAAGAACGTCAGCCAGGCGGGCTGCCTGCGCTGCCCCGGCCCTATTGCTCGCTGCACCAGCCCGCCAACAGGCGCGCCGTTCAGGGTTGCTACGCAGTAGGGGGTGCGTCCCGTGGAGACGTCCTGAAATGCCCAGCCGAACAGCTCACCATAAAAGTGTTTGGCGCCAGCCAGATCGGGCGTGACCAGATCGAGCCAGATCACCTTTCCCGGATAGTGCTCCAGGCTTGGGGGTTGCCCTAAAGGCGGCAGTTCCAAGGGGGCTGCTGTCGTCGCAGCGACCATTCCCAGCACGCCAATGAACACCACCAACAAGCGCGCCACGTATCGGCGGACCTTCAGCTCCAGCATTTTCATCGTCATGCCTCCCATTTGCCGATCCGTCGAAGCGCTGGAATTCACCTGCACCGGCTGATAGTCGGTATCACGGACGGGTTCGCTTGCCATGCTGCTTTCTCCGACGGTAGGGAAATAACTCAATCGCAGTGTCGATGCGGAACGTTTCGAGTCGATTTCGCTGCGAGCGACGCAGATTACAAACGAAAACGACTATCCGGTTGCACGATTTCATTGATAACGCCAGCGACATCGGTGCGAGCGCGTGCCCAGGTAGCTTCCCCCAGGGCAAATCAGTCGACACGCGCAAGGTCCGCGCGTGTCCAACCGCCCGGGAGACTCGACCATGTTTTCTTCCCATCCGAGCAGAATTCTTGGCTCTGTGATCGTCCTGTTCGGCGCATGCTCCGCTGGCGCCTCGTGGGCAGCCACCCAATCACCCTCCACTGATGCGCAGCGCGCAGGCGTTACATGCCCCGAGGACGACAGCGGGCTCAAGTTGCCGGCCGGCTTTTGTGCGACCGTTTTTGCGGACGGCATCGGTCACGCTCGCCATTTGGTCGTCGCCCCGAACGGTGTCGTCTACGTCAACACCTGGTCCGGCCGCTATTACGGCAACGACACGCCGCATCAAGGGGGATTTCTGGTTGCCCTGCAAGACACTACTGGCGCCGGCAAGGCCGCCCTGAATCAGCGTTTCGGTGAGACCGCGCAGACCGGCGGCGCTGGCGGCACGGGCATCGGCCTGTACAAGGATGCGCTGTTTGCGGAGATCAACGATCAGATCGTGCGCTACCCGCTGACGGCCGGCTCGATTGTCCCGCAGGGCCCGGCAGTGCCGATCGTGACGGGATTGCCGCTTGGTGGCGATCACCCCATGCATCCATTCGCGATCGACCGCAACGGTTTCCTGTACGTCGACGTCGCTTCCGCGACCAACGCCTGTCAGGCGCAAAACCGCACGCCGCAGTCTCCAGGCATCGACCCGTGTACGGAGCTTCAGACGCGCGGCGGCATCTGGCGCTATGACGCAAACCAGACGAACCAGGCATTCTCACCAGCCGAACGCTTTGCCACAGGCATACGTAACGCGGAGGGTTTCGCCATCGAAGCCAACGGAGACGTCCTGGTCACGCAACACGGACGGGACCAGTTGCATTCGAATTGGCCGGATCGGTACCCAGCCGAACAGGAAGCCACTCAACCGGCTGAGGAATTGCTGCACCTGATGCAGGGCGGTGACTACGGTTGGCCGCAGTGCTATTACGACGCTGTGCAGGGCAAATTGGTGCTCGCTCCCGAATACGGCGGCGATGGGGGCAGCAAGATCGGACTTTGCGCGACCAAAACTGCTCCGATTGCGGCGTTTCCGGCGCATTGGGCACCGAACGCGATGGTGCTCTACGACAAGGATCAATTCCCGGCCCATTACCGCAACGGCGTGTTCATCGCCTTTCATGGGTCGTGGAACCGGGCCCCCTATCCACAAGGCGGTTACAACGTGGTGTTTCAAGCGCTGGCGGGCGATCGAGGATCGGGCAATTGCGAGGTATTCGCTGACGGATTCGCGGGGAAAGTAAAGTCGCCGGACGGGGCCGAGCACCGCCCGTCCGGCCTGGCCGTGGGACCCGACGGCTCGTTATACGTCTCCGATGATGTGCGCGGACGGATCTACCGCATCGTCTACCGTGGCGGACCAGGGGCCGATGGCGGAGCTGGCAAGGTCACTTCCTGTCCAAGCGCATCGGCGCCCGCCGGTGAGATCAGCGTCGTCGAGGCCAAACCCCCGGAAGGGACTCACCCGGATGCCGGCGCCGTTGCCGCAGCACAGAATCTTCCGATTCCCGCGGGCGCGACCCGAGCAATGGTGGTGCTGGGCGAACGCATCTACCATGGTCAAGTGGGTGGGGCGACGTGCACGGGTTGCCATGGCGCGAACGGCACAGGCACGACGCTAGGTCCCAATCTCACCGGCACCCGATGGCTGTGGGGCGATGGCAGCTACGCTGCAATCGAAAGCACGATCGCTCAGGGTGTGCCGCAACCCAAGCAGTATCGTTCCCCGATGCCTCCCAAGGGCGGGGCCCAGCTCAACGCCAAGCAGGTGTCGGCGCTTGCGGCGTACGTCTGGAGTCTGAGCCACCGTGCACCGGCAACCTCGAATCTGCATGGCGGGAACTGAACCGAGCCCTCGGACGCGCACGCGTCATCGAGGGCACTCACACTGGGGGGTACCGCAGGGCCCGGCGAACACCAGGCCCTCGGGCGCTACACTTTGATGGCGTCGACCCGGTCCGGATAAAACGCCAGGTATTCCCGGATTGCCGATACGGCGGCATAAGGAGCCTCGTAGGTCCAGACGGCGTTAACCGAGCGTTCCCCGCCGGCCGGATGCTGTAATAGGCGCACTCGCCCTTGTAGGGACAATACGTCTGATGCGAGGTCCGTTGCAGTTGCGTCATATCGACGTCCTTGCGCGGGATGTATTGCACTATGGGATAGACCGCTTCCTTCAGGGTCAGGGCCTCGTGGGTATCGGCCACGCGTCTGCCGTTCACGGTGACCGTGACCCGGCCTTTCGTCGGCGTGATGGTGATCGGATGATCCGGTCCCGGAATCCTGATGAGCTTGCTGTTCATCTCTTCAACTCCTGAAAATGATGTAAGCGTTCGGTGCAC
>Ga0137419_10000795_pt1 | contig 12458 bp, 15 predicted proteins | sample CZODoug3_1_2_16f_FD_108279 | JGI IMG/M metagenome (GOLD analysis project Ga0137419, IMG submission 108279) | Vadose zone soil fungal communities from Angelo Coast Range Reserve, California, USA - CZODoug3_1_2_16fungal (Illumina Assembly) | ecosystem: Environmental > Terrestrial > Soil > Vadose... | reverse complement strand
TGCTCGTCGTATGATACGGTATTAGACGGTATAATACGCCCTCGTATAATACGACCACCATTCAGACCCAGCACTAACCAAAATGATTGTTTGAACTGAACTGCCATGTCCTCTAGCGCAATTCGCATCCCTGAGGGTCTACTATCAGTGGCTAACCTGGAGGAGGTGGGTCAATGGCCTTCGGACGTCCAGTGCTTTATGTCGATTCAACTAAATTAAGCTTATGGGAAGTCATCCTGTATTGTTGTTATTATTATTTTAATTGTTACAAGCTTCCTGGCTTCACACCTCGCTATGTAGTGAGTATGAAAATGTCTGGCTTCACCGCTGCGCTATATTTGAATTCATGCTTTCCAATTTGGATGTAGTTGGCATTTAAAATATAGGAATGAATTTTAATACTAATAAAATAAAAATAATAGCAATACATTCAGAATAAAGTTTAAATATTGGAATCCCCAATGTGTTATGCCCAAAGCATCTTTGGACTGAAAAAAGGACGAGTTTTTGCCGTGCGAAGCAACGGCCCTCTTCAAGCAAGTTGATTACATAAGCGTGGTTGCTACACATGTATAGTTACATCTTCCAAACTCGGACGTTACCATGCAGGACCTCAAAGTCAACAATCCCTTTCCGGCTGGCACACCTGAGAATTTGGCATACCAGCGTGCGTTTACGTTGGCCGTAGAATACCCCCGTAGAGACCGTAAGGCCATGTGTGGTCGCGTGCTTGGGTACATGTTGCAGGAGCTGCCATGGTGTGACGGACGTTCGAAAATGGCCAGTGAGGTTAACAGTTGCGTTAGCGAACAGCATTTAGTAGATCTTGGCACTTTCTACATCAACCACTTTCTCCGCGGGTGTAAGTAAGATACTCTATGATCCATTTGATATTGCTCACTTCACTCAGTTCGCTCCGCCAAGGGCCCCACGCCTGCGCCGTCGGAACATCCTTCCCGTCCATCATTTGATGATGAGCGGGACATGAATGGCGACGTCGTTGCAGCGGCGCAACAAGATCATCGCATTGCCAAACAGCAGGTCAATCCAGTTATCTGACCGGATGTTTAAACCACTCTAACATACCTTTTCGCAGGCGCTCAGACGCGACGGTTATCGATGCATGCTCTCTGGAAAAGTGGACTCCACCGCTGTGCTTGAACTTCGGAGCACAATCAGTGCGGCTACTGTTGCCTCACTCGATGCTCACGATGCGGCCATGGCGGCAGCTGCTTCCCCTTTGGACTCTAAGCTCGCGAAAAAGGCTGCCGAACTTGCCAAGGAGTCTACCGCACTCGATGCGGTCGCTGAACGTGCAAACACTGTTCTTGCCAATCTCCCAAATCCTCCGACGCTTTGCGTGACGAACGCAGCACATATCTTTTCAGAGTCGACTAACACGGATCTTGGTAATGACACGAAAGTAAGATATTCCGTGAAGCTTTGCGTGACATTGCTCATCCATCATTTTTGGTTTATAGAAGGACTATGCTTCTAGTTTTTGGGCCGTGATGGAGAGATTTGGACAACAGGGTTTTATGGACGAGTTGAACGGTCCAAAGATACATCGCTTGGCTAATATCTTGACTCTTGATATTTACCTTCACACTCACTTCGATAGGTTAGCATTGTGGCTTGAAGCCGATGATGTAAGTTCCGTCTACAGCTATAGATTCCGCGGTGACCTCAAGCCTTTCCAGACAAAACAACAAACCTACCGCATCTGCTCCAGCGACGATGACATTATACGAGACCTCACCCGTACTGTGATATTCGCAAAGCACGCCAATTTCGACCTTCCAGATTCGCGATACTTGAAGATGCACGCAGCATGTTGTCGCGTTGCACACATGTCTGGAGCAGCAGGATATTTGGATGATATCATGAATGATCTTGATGAAGGGCGAACAAAGGTGTTATCAGAGGATGGTTCAGGTAGCAGAATTCTGGATTTTGCCCTACTGGTATCCAGCGGAAGGCGCATAGCAGCTCATTGATACGGTGAAACCCACTACACCATGGGGTATATTATAACCATGTAATTTTTATACGGTTTAACACAGAATTCGAAGAGAAATCGCGACAAACTTTTTGAGTCTGAAATCAACGTGGTAACTTCGAACCAATATTCGTCGGGTTCCTGGAATATGTTTCTGGAACCTCCCATTGATTATCCCATGTATCTGTGGGACTATCAATATTTATTTCCGACTCAACAGGTTGAGTCGAATTGCGAGATATATAGGTGAGAACAAGTCCCACCGGCCAGTTGCTTCCACTTCTTCTTGAAAACGAGATAGTACTTCTCGACCTCCTTCGGCGTTTTCTCCCGAATATCTGTAGCCAGCAAGTCGTAATCATCAGTCCTAAAAAACATGAGCGGGAACCCTCCGATAGACTAGATGGACAATTATCATCCATATGCCTCCAGAGCGCGAGCTAACTGCTGGAAGTCACGTCGACTCCAATCAGGGAAACCGTCCTCCAAATAGGGCTCCTTCTGTGCTTGTTCTCCTTCCGTGAGGAGTTCAGCTTGATACAGAAAACCATCAGCTTGTGATATAGAGCCATTGGAAATTTTCGACTGCGTACCGTTATCGATGAAATGTTGTGCCGCTTGACGCTCAGCTTCCGAGTTTTTCGGCAATATCCTCTGGTACTTGGGGCTCCCGCAGAGGCACGGTGATGCAGTTGAGTCGCTGGGAGTATACACGAGTAAGCCCAACACCACACAGCAGAGTTAAGCGAGCGCACTTTATGGACGGCCAGCTCACGATCTTGCAATTGCGCGAGGGCTGGATCGAAGAATTGGAAGTCTTGACTGTAAGGACCGTGATGAGAAGTAGACGATGCACGGAATTAATGAACACAACTCACATTGCGATCTGTTTGGGGGCCCTATCTTCGGTGCCATATCGGTCTTGGCCTGTCCAGCGCGTAGAGTGTCCCTAAAATAGCTGTCGACGGAGTAATTGGTCTTGAGCTCGCGTTTCGAGAGCGAGAGCAGGTTGCAGTCGAGAGATTTCTTTGCCTGAGGGAAGGGTGCAGTTAAGTGACCACGCTTCGGAAAATACATGAGTAAAAACGACTTACCCCAAATTTCGCCTTCCCATTGCCGAACCGTGGCGTCCAATTTGAAATTATTAAGATCGTCCAAAAGACTCCAAATTTGATCCCTCGTACTTGCTGTTTAGCTCGACTGTACGTTCTTCACCACGTTGAATGATGGTATCGATATCATCATTGGTCATCAAGCTAGTATAATATAAATTAGGGATAGATAGATGCATGACACAGGAAGGGCACGCACTCACTCATCATTCGTGTTGATGATCTTCTCGGCTCCCACAGTAATCGTCTCCATCAATTCTTCTTTATTTACAGCCAATAAGTTCAACACAAAGTACAAATGAGCAATACCGGTACCCACATACACAATCATACTTACCTTTCGACTGCTGTTGCCGTCCTTGCTGGATGACCAACTGGTCCAAACGGAATTTGTGCGCCGCACATTCGAGCATACGGTCCTCGACACTATTCTCGGTGATGAACCGGAAGACATACAATCGTTTCGTCTGTCCGATACCATGAGCTCGATCCATTGCTTGGAAATCGGTTTGCGGATTCCTAGAGTGCGAAGACATTAGAGTGGCACACATGCATCCCATCATTAGATACGTACCAATCGCTGTCGTACAGGATGACGATATCGGCAGTCGTCAAATTGATGCCGAGGCCACCGGCACGTGTTGTCAGCAGGAAGATGAACTTGTCGCTGCAGGGCTTGTTATATTCGTCGATACCTGCAATACGATCGCCGTGTGCAGTCCCACCGTTGATACGACAGTATTCTGTAAGGATGGAAGCTAATTAATGACATCGCTCTTCGATCACAAAATGAACTCACTATATTGCCGGAATAGACAATAATCCTACAAAATATCTAATATACGGCTGGTCTGACTGAAGATCAAGACTCGCGAACCCTTTGCTGTCATGGACGTGAGGAGTTTGTCGAGCATCACCATCTTTCCTGAGTTTTGGATGAGGTGTTCGTCGGTGGTGTAAAGAGGGCCGGGTTCCTGGAGTACTGTGGTGAGATATATGATGAGCGGTGAAGATGAGACAGACGAACCACATAATCGAAGAGGTAGGGATGACAAGTCACTTTGCGAAGCTATGCGAGCCATTAGCACAAGGAACACACAGATAGCAACGTTGAATATACCTGCATGACCATGTTCATGAGACGCGTCTTACCCTCCTTGCCGGTAAGGCCTGAGTTTTAACGTGAGATGGAAGCATCAACCGAAATTTGGGCATGCTTACCATTGACAGCGTCAATGTCCTTCTCCAGAACCGACCGATACCATTTTCGCTGGATCTCGGTCAACCCAACGTAGATATTAATCTCCTTGTCTACAAAACCCCAAGGTGAATCAGCAACCACCCAAGCGATGACACACGGAAGATACATACTCGGTAAAAGGTTCTATTCCACGTCGCTCTTCACCCTCCTCAACAAGAATGGCCCCGAGATCTTATGCAGCGCTTCAACGACCTTCTTACTCTTCTCCTCCTATTCCTCAACCGTGGTCTCATCCGTGTGCAGGAAACTATCAAGATCCGCATAGTCTACGAAAGTTTCTGGGCATATGAAATTTAGCAGTTCAAACAGCTCTTTTGAGCTGTTCTGCAGCTTTGTGCCCGTAATCAAGAGTCACCCACGGGAGATGAAAGTACGAACGATCTGCGAAAGAAGCGAATCCACATTTTTGATTCGATGTGCTTCATCAATGACAATATATTCGAAGCTGAATATCTTGAAGGCGGATTTCTGGACGAGGCAAATTTCGTAACTCGTGATGCAAACTTTGAAATCTTGCGGAACGAGCCGGTTTGCGATGATGTCTGCGCGCTCTCCCTTGGTGCCAGCGAGGATGATAATGTCCACGTCGGGGGTCCATTGTTTGAACTCGCGCGCCCAATTCTGAAGGGTAGATTTGGGGACAACTATTAGGTGTGGACCGGCGATGCCAGGATTGTGTTTGAGGTCAGCGAGGAAGGAGATTGTTTGGAGGGTTTTACCTAGACCCTAGGGCAGGGTTAGCGAGATATAAGATGGAGGTAGCGTGGAGCGCACCATTGCGTTGGCTAGAATATCGTTCAGACCGTTGTGGTGCAAGGACACTATCCAGTTGAGACCTTGCAGCTGATATCCTCTCGTCTCGCTGTCGATCACTACAAAGAAAGACTGAGACATAGAATGACCTGCTTGAAATATGCTGAAACTCACAGCTTGGTGACTCCTCGACCACGAAAGGCGTCTCATCCTTGAGCACCTCCTAATCTTCCTCCTTTTCAGATTTACGATGGCGAGCGGTTTTGTCGCTGCGCCATAAGTTAGTCATTGCGAAACACGCAAGCATGGAACAGAAGTGGAAGAGCTTACGCGGCTTTCTTCCTGCGTTTCCCCCTTTGACTCTAGCTACGCATCCACCGTGGCTGCATACTCTAGGTCACGCGCTCTCTACAATACAGATTAACTTAAGTCGTGGTAATACAGAATAAACGCGTACGGACCTTGATGTCCACAAAATGTTTAAATAGCTCCGTTTGACCAAGAAGATACGAGTAACGTTTGCCGGCGTCCGTGATCTAACAGATCGTTAACGATCATGCTTATTTCCTACTCAGAGGTCGTTATCGAGCACCATGCGGCGTCTGACTATAGTCACGAACCTAAAATTAATTCCGGTATTCGATAGTGACGAGTGGACACTACTGTAGAGTGATACTCTTCTTCAAACTGGCTGAACTGAATTGATCAGACAGATGTCTGTCAATTGTAATATCCGCTTCATCCATGGTGGTGCGTTTCGCTGTGCGCGTGGTGAGAAGGAGTTGCGAAATGAATGTTCTACCTTGCTGAGTACGTGAACAGCGGCTGATCAATTATTGTGGACCAGAAGGATATTGCCAACAGATCACCTGCGAGCAGCCAATCTGCCCAGGCATCGGTTGACGACTGTGGGCGAATGACAGGCGATGCACTCAACTCCCCTAGTATCTGTGTTCCCATGTCAACATGCTCCTGCACCTCTGCATGGAACTGATCCACCACCACCACTTACGTATCACCATCAGCCTGGCATGCCATATCATACCCCCCACAAACTTCTGCCCCCAGCTGCTAATTGGACCAAGTGGTCGAACGCACTTCTCAACTGCAAGACGCACAGTGCGAAGTGCCGCCCAGCCTGCAATAGTGAGGCTTGATACGAGTTCAGTACCAGCCACGTGAGTGTTCGGGTTTCTTTTACAGGTGGGGGATGTACCTCGTCGTCGTCGACGAGAGAGCCGATGCTGTCACGGCGTTGGCGTTGACGACTCGGAGCACGGTGAATTTTTGCAGCTCCACTTGATCTTTGTGGTCGCTGTGGTGATGATTCGTGTGAGGACGCAGGTGGCGAGGAGGTGGGCAGATCTTCTTGCTCCTTCGATCTATGCGAACTGTGGACATGGATGTCAGTAGAAAGTGGAATGAAAGGAAAAGAAAAGAATGTGCACCTTTTAACCAGCCGAACCAGCTGCTGTCACTCTCGGTTCTTCCTCTTGATTTGTTCTTTGGTTCTATAACACAAGTGTATTAGATGAGTGTATGTTAGCGATGCAACAGCGAGTAAGTGAGGAAGACGCAACTTGTGGATTTTTGAATGGACGCGACTTGATGGACACAATCACCGTGAGCACGTGGTATCCAAAATAGGAATCGTTTCCGACGTTTCCGCCTAGGTTTCCGACTCGAAGTCAGAATATTAGCCGCAAACATCAACACCCGGTCGGAAACTGTCGAAAACGCAGACAGCGGCTGTGCTTGTGCCGCTGTTCTGAGTCTCAGATTATTTGCACCCGAAGTGATAGACCATTGGAATAGCCAAAAGCAATTTACACGGCATCTATGAACGAGTTGCTATGTGTTCACTGTTAAACTACATCCTCGTTAGCAGACCTTCCTTGTCAATTCCGTCCTCGATAGGGTGTGTTGCCCATCCATGCTGCTTTGTCCGATGGAAACCAGATGGTAGTGAGCTTGTTGATTAAGGAATAGGCGGTGTTGATGCCACGATGTGAGTAGTTTTTCCTCATAACTTTGCTTTGCATTCACCAAATCTGTCAGAACTCAAGTTCGTCGATTTGCAAAACTTCCAGGTAGGGCTGCCAAATCTTCTTCCCTTGCAACCCCTTTTATCTATTTATACTCATTATCTTATCCCATGCTAAACAGACTCCCCTGGTATTACTTGAACTGCCACCACGACACCACCCATGGTCGGCTCAACTCCACTCCATTTTGCAGCGGACCGCGGTTAACGGACACACCAACGTCCTCCGCACTCTCCTCCATGATGTCCATAATGACCGAGCCGAAAAACACGGGGTGACATTGGAGACACTGGAAAGGGAGAATGCGCCTGTATACAACAAGCGAGGCTCATGCTCCCTGAATTTCCCTCGTAATACATACAGTAAATATCTATTTATTATTTTTATACGTTTTAAATCTGTTAACTAATCAAAGCCAATTTAAAATTGGCTCATGAATCAGTCAAGAATCACGCGTGCGTGTACTGAACGACCCACTTCTCTGGTATCAGTCGAGGTTGATCAATGCTGTGCCCTACCGAAACTTGTGCCTTAATTATCAGATGACTATAGTTGCCGGCATATTGGGCGCCTAAACGAACTTTTGCGTTTCTGCATACCTTCGCCTTGCAGACTCCTTTACGCATCACAAGAGTTGCTCGTCGTCACAAATTCCCATCAGAAAATCATGTCTAAGGCACAGCTCCGACATTTGATGGAGACGTATGTACTCATTGCCATCCAAACCTACAGTATTGATGTTCATTGGTTGATAGGTGTGGGCAACTGCGACACGATTTTGTGCGGCCTATAATCAATGTCAGTGATGCGAGTGCATCGTGAGTACATATTTTCTTCTAAACACCCCTCTTACTCTGACAATGATGATCAAGGCTACTTCACTTTTGCCAGACCGTCAAGGACCCTCTCGTATGTTTTTATTATAACCCTCAGGTGTACACCTCTCACGTTCAAACAGGTGCCGTCTGTGTGGGGCCGTGTAAAAGAAGGAGAAAATCCATATACATCATCTGCACCTGGGTGTACTGCCCATTGTGCTCTAATGTAATCTCAGTGGTGTGCACAGAATCGTCAATGTTATTTTCCAGTGCTAAGCGAACGGCGAGCATCTGCGTTAGCCTTTTGATGAGTGCACCCAGCTGTGGGCGATTGGCAAACTTGACCACGTGTGAGGCTATTTCCACAAATCCCCTCTTGCTTGACACTGTCTTTGTCCAATATTCGCAACTCAGTTGTCAGGTGATTTAGTCTAGGTTATCCAAGCTCATTTTGGATTGGTACATTACGCATCCCATCATTACACAACGGGAAATGACATGCGTTCATCGGTCACATATTGGGATGCTTTACGTACATTTCGCTGTGGTTCATTACCCATCTCCCAACAACAATGCACCTCAATTGAGATAAGCATCGTATTTCGCGTCAGATTTATATGACATCAAACTAATCCATTCTCTCATCTTAGGGCTACACTCTTGCATCAGCCGCTGATGCGAGAGTGTAGGATGCTGAGCTGTATGAGTCAGTATGACAAGGTCCCGGCATACGCTGTCAAACAAGTACAAGTTGTAAGTGCTGGAATTGTTCCTCGTCTTCAACAAGTATGTGTTTTGTTCCAATATCCTCCCAATTAACATGTCCTGAAGAAGAACTATTAGTATTGTTATTCGAGTCAAGCGGTTGACGCGAACTTCAAAAAATCTATGATGTCGTCTCGACATGTCCCGACTGTTAGTATATATTAAATTTGATGTATCTCCTCGGATTTGCATCGCTAGCCTGTTTTGATTTTATCAAGCGAACATCGGCTTTGTGGCTTGCGGGTCCACATCACCGGGCATATATCAACGAATACGATGCACAATCATCATCGCTGTTCGGAGCAGACTCCAAATATGATTTAATTCAATATATCCGCTCGGATTTCTGTCACTAACAGTTATTATTATTATTATTATTATTTTATTACTTATCAGGCGGATTTCGTTTTTTTTGGTGGATCTGGGTTATGAGGTGGTGGTCGAATGGGAGGGAGGGCAGATGGGAACGCTGGAAGGTTAGAAGGCTGGATCAATATTGTCATTAGCCCATCGATGAATCAATAAAATAAATAAAAACACACCAATGACCCGCCAAGGGTATCGTGTATCATTCATCGCACCAGTGAGATTATGCAACTGCATGCCCATCTCTCGACTCTTCTGCAACTCCCTCTACAACTAAGGGTATGATCGAACGTCAAACCGGGGGACTGACGCTCCCACCACCCATGCCACCCACCCATAACTCCCAAGGCCCTGTGTCTGCATCGGAGGCCTCCTAGTAACATTGTTACTCCTACCCTGCTCGAACGAGATGGAAGTGTTGCCATTAGATTGGGAGGGACGTCCAGCGGGACCGGAGGTGGAGATAGAGGATTGGGAAGATGATTGGTTTTGGGAGCCGTGTTGGGCATGTTGGTGTTGTTCTGGGAGCGGGGCAACTAGGGCATGTTGTTCTGAGAACACGTATATTACCCCAGTAAATAAACAGAGCTATTTCTTCAGTGAATACTAAGATAGGCCTCATTCATATGCAAGGTCATCACATGATCTAGCGTGACTTTTTGCCATATTTACATGTAACTTGTTTCACACGCAATCTGGTCGCAATTCCTCCTAGTTGTTTGAGCATTCCGCTGATAGTTACATTTACATTTAATTATTTTATTTTAATTCCAAAAAATGAACAACGAGTAGGCTTTATGGTGATTGAGAAGCCAAATTATGTCACATCAGTCACAAACAGTAAATTTACCGCTGCAAACCCTACTCCTTGCCAGATTCTCCAAAAACAAATGTTCTGAGTTGATAATTCTACTTCTACAGGGTATTTTCATGTAATGCTAGGAGGAATTGAGCCTTTTCGCAGCCAAACCCAGTTAATCGAGAAATCAACACTTTTTTAGGCCCAGGTCATGTGATGACCTTGTGTATGAAAGCGGCCTATCTTATGATATGGAATAACTTATTTTTGGAAATCTCATTTCCTTTTTGATCAAAACTCATGCGAACACAAAATGCCACTGGATGCCACCAAGGCAGTTTTCTGTTCCCACATAACAACCCTCAACAGAACTCCAAGTTCTACTCTTGCCTACCATTTCAACAAAGCTGTCTTATGTAATGTCATGACCGCAATCTCGAGTTGCATCAGAAATTGCAAACCAAGCAAAGTGAGTTGTTTTCCTTTGTATTACACAAGAGGGGTCGAAAACCTGAGATCTCGATATGAGGCCCCAATGTTCCAGATGGGACCCTTATCGTACCCCGAAGTGGCCAAAATGGTTTTCCGATTGCTAAAAAATTGGCGCTTTGATCACGTGTCACCACAAATAATTCAACAACAATTATGGGAATAATTCGATTATAATTATGGGTCTTGCCGTTTCACGACTTCCCGACTGTTTCTTGCCAAACAAATTACACCAGCCTAGACATACAGGTATACAACAACCGAATATCAATGTTATATGCAGTATAATGAAATCTACAAGGTGCTATACAAAGTTTGACAATAGGCTGCAAAGTTCGACAAATGCTAAAATTATCCGGACCCCAGACACTCGCCACAGGCCCCCCCTCATTTGGGTGGGTGTGTTAGTAGGGCCTCATATCGAGATCTCAGTTCTTCGACCCCTCTTGGCATTACATTGTTGTTGCTCAAACCAGCACAGCCGTTTGATTCTGGGCGAAGGAGGCTATTTTGACTCACAGACTACTGACACCCAATTCTTCATGCCCCTTGATCAATCCCTGTCGGTGCATTGTAGCACCACAGATGACAGATCGACCCACTGTGGATGGCACTGGCAAGTCCAGCACGGTGACAAATGTCAAAGTGTCTCCTGCTGTGTCACGTCCAGAGACATTGGGAACATCTGGCCAAACATCACCAGACTCACCTGATTGACAATCACATGGCCTGAAAGAAAAGTGGGATCAGCTTGATGACCTCTTGAATGAACCAGACTATTCCAATGGCCGACTTTGGATGATGTTCCTGGTCTTGAAGTGTCATCGGCCTGATGTTGATCACCCTGCACAAGCTCTCAAGTGGCTGTATAATGCATCGCAAGAGGAAATTGACTTAGTTGATGCTTTTTGCTTCAAATTTCAGGCTCTGGCTGGTGCCGAAAGACCACACAATTCTGTCCAAGGGGAATTGATTTTTATCACTATTTTTCTCACCCGAACCATTCCATTCATGGCATGGGCTATCATGGACTCCAACTTGGTGAAGATACATGAACTAGTCAGTGTGGGTCACAATCTTCTTGGAGCAATGGAACTATTGGTCAATGTTGAGGAAGGGGCTCACAAGAGACTGAGTGAAGAGATTACGGAGTTGGATGGACAGGCTAACAGTCTTGCTTAAGTTATTAAGCTATGATGCCGTTCACTAGGATATTGTTATTATGATGAATAATTTTGGATTTGGATGATTATTATAATACTAGTATTACTATTACCATATCTGTGTCAGCTGCCAGACACCACAACATATATTTGAGATCAAGACACAACAGGGCCCCATTAGCTGGTATTGAGGCTGAGGAGAAATTCAGTGCATGTCATCAAGAAAGGTGGTAAATAGATGGCCATTCATGTTGAATCTACATGACACAAATGTCTAAACAAGCTGGAAGCGCAACTGGTTTGTTCAGCTGTTTCTCAGCTCAAATTGGGGGAGAAATCATATGTAAGGTCAGGGAAGGATGTGGCTGAAACCTAAACATGGCAGCTGTATTTGCGTGAGTTGGTGGTGTAGAGCAAATACATGTAAAGAGGCAGTAGAATGTCCTGAGATATATGTATGACACGGAGGACACAAATAAACAATGATGTATTTAAATATAATGTAACAGATCATATAATATCCATTACACTGGCCTGGTTCACAGCAGACTGTGGTGAATATAAAACAAGACATACAGTATTTATTTGCAATCCTTTGAATACTTAGACAAATAGACAATTCTCACATATTCATAGCCCAATTAAAAAATTTCTGATGCATTTGCATGGACTGCAGATGTTTTGACAATAGGTTAAATTTCGCACGGGCACTTACCCGCCAACTGACAGATATGCTAAGTTTTTTTATTGTTCGACATTTGGTTTAAATATGAAATCTTTCCAAATGCATCGGAAAATTCTAGATTGGGCTACGAATTTGTGAGAATTGGCTATTTGTGTAAGTATTCAAAATATGTGGAAGGATTGCTAATGCATATGTCTTGTTTT
>Ga0137419_10000789_pt1 | contig 12489 bp, 16 predicted proteins | sample CZODoug3_1_2_16f_FD_108279 | JGI IMG/M metagenome (GOLD analysis project Ga0137419, IMG submission 108279) | Vadose zone soil fungal communities from Angelo Coast Range Reserve, California, USA - CZODoug3_1_2_16fungal (Illumina Assembly) | ecosystem: Environmental > Terrestrial > Soil > Vadose... | reverse complement strand
ATATGTAATTGCCATTTCATTTCTCCTCTGCGGCTATGCCGCGATTGCTTGGCGCTGAAGGCGCCAGAATTGGTTGTGGATTGATCTGGGTGCGAATTTGTGCGAGTTCTGAAGAACTGCGAACGCGGGCGTCGTGTGCCAAATGCCCACAAGTGATTGATCCACATGTCGCACACGGGCGAACTTCATCTTCATTGAATGCGATCATGTCGTTGCTGCCTCTTCCAATTCATCAGCGGTGACGACCGTTAGGTCGGCATCCTCGATTTCGTTTTCGATTTCATGCTCGGGTTGGTCTGTCTCGATCTCTTCTTCGGTTAGAACATCAGACTCAGCCTCTTCTAATAGAAGAGAATCTTTAGGCTCTGAAACATCCTCCGATTTCGATGTCCGTTCGTCACTCGAAGGTGCGAAGAGACAACGGCCTCTCCAGAATTCATTTTCTTTCTCTTGGTCAAATTGATCGGCCGGGACTTGAATGATTCGCATGCTCTGAACCGTTAGGAACTGGTAGTGTTCCATGCGAAGAAGTTCTTCCTCGGCTCTCTCCAGCTTGTCCTGAGCGATGGCTCGCTTCATTTCTTTGACGGTTTTTGTGCTGTAGGTTTCCGTGGCGCGGGCCAAATTCGCTTTTTCGATCGTCATTGCGCGGGGCGTCCGCAACAGCTTGCCGATCTGAACGATTGCTAGATCATTGAAAAATGGCTTACGGGTTTCAAAATCTAAGGCTTCACCGCGGGCCACGAGACTCTTTGCTTTCTCCACGCTGACTGTCTTCCGACATCTGCATAACTCCGGAACGAATGGGTCCAGGCCGGCTCCTCCACCTGGAATGCAGTTGTGGAAAAGCACCGAATCAACTCGGATCGCGGCACACTCGCGTCTCGTGATCCCAAGTTCTTTACCGCCTTGCTTCACTGCTTTTCCAAATGTATCTCGACAATCTCTGTTGCAAAACTTAGCTTGTCCACCTCTCATCTTTGAAATCGTATTTCCACATTGCAAACACACTCTGGAATCGGTCGTCATGCGGCTCCTGAACATCGTTTGATTGTTGGGGGGACGCCGCGAGAAAGACGGAGGCCGGTGAGTTCTTACATCGTTATAATGATGACGCTTCCCTTGGTTGCGGTTATAACGCCCCCAGAGAAGGAAGCAAATACCGTGGTCCAGTTAGTGTTGAAGCTCGTGAACGTGACGACCTGTGCGGTCTGTATGGTCGTGACGACCTTATGTGCGACGCCCGTAAGGTTGGTGGCGTTACCTTGAATAGCCCCGTTGTCGAGCGTAAAGCCGCTATCTACTGCTGAGGCTGACCATTGAGCCGACACCGTTGATCCAAAAACAATCAACACCGCGTCCGCCACAGTGGTCGTGTAAGACCCGGAAGCCGCTGCTGCGGAATTGCCGCTGTTCGTAACGTGAGCATCCGGCACAATGTTTGTAGCGCCACTGAGGTCGTAGGCCGCAGCCGTAGAATAATCGTGGGCCGTACTGTAATTGACGGTTATGACGTTCGCGGCGTTGCTAGCGCAATTCGTCGCATACCATATCTGCGAGTGAATCGAGCCGCCATTCGTAAAGCCATCTCCAGCGAAAATGCCAACGTACGTATTTCCCGCTGTGTCACTAATGCTGGAAACGTGTCCACTGGGGTCATACGATTCTGTCACCACAACTATCGTGTGTCCTGCAATCTGGTTGTATGACGCAAACGATATTGATGTGTTTCCTCCAGGGGTGCCCGTGCTACCGATGTAAGTGGCTGTTAACGACATTAGTTCTCCTCGATGACCCACAAGCAAAGTTGTGTTAGCCATTTTTATGAATTTATTTTTATGCTTGAAGGACGCCGCTGAAGAGACGGAGGCCGAAAAGTGATTACTTTTTCATGCGTTGTCGGATGATCTCGATCAACGGAACATTTTTAGTTTGTGGAGCCAACACAGACTGAGGCTCGACGACTGGTACCAGTGCGGGTTGTGATTCGGACTCGGGCTCGACGGAAAGAAAATATTCCTCTACGGTTTGCTCGACTTCAGGCCATTCGATGACAACAACGTCTTTTGCAATTTCTTTATCCTGTCGAATACCCCGCTCAAAATCAACCAAGCACCCTTCACGGGGCTCATACTGAACGCCATCTTGCGCAGCATTCACATCGGAGATATGAAAGAAGATTGATTTCTTTTTCCCCACATCAAGATAACCAATGAAGCCGCACATTCCTCTACCTGCCCCGCGCCAAGACGTGACTCGGCCTTGAAAACGGTTTATGAAGTAAGCTTCTTCCGCGAATTCATTAGAACGACGAACATGGACAGCGAACGTCTTGCCATCCTTTTCTCGAACATCAAACACAACAGGCATATCTTTGTGAATGTTGAATGCCGTAGTGATCCCACTGAGATCATTCCTGTGAAAGAAGAGATCAGTGCCGTCTTCGCCGACGATGAATCCGTATGCTTTATCCACCAAATAGAACTTAATTTTCCCGATCATTATCCCCCCCCCCGATTACCTGCTATTTGAGACACTGCGAAGGCCGAAGATTCAGCCAACAATCGAGGCTCCAGAGAAAAACCAAGTAGGACCTGATCCAAGGGTGAGGACCGTTCCAAACTTATCCCGATATAGGTAGGGTGCAGTAGAGAGTTCCGGATGCATTGAAATGCCTTGCTGGATGGCTAATTGAAGGCATGATCCAAAGTCGATCGCGCTTTGAGAAAGACTTGGGCCGGGATTTGGGTTGCTGCTTGGATCGGGCCAAGAAAAGCCCTGCCAGAGTTCATATAGAAATCGCTCTTGTGGTAACGGACCTCCGTTCGGACCTCCGTTAACCAAATAGTTTAGAGCCGCGTTGACGGCTGCTTGCGTGTAAGTACGAGACATAAAAACTCCTTGCCGCAAAGCGGCGCCTTTGATTTGAATTTTGAAAACGCGACGGGCCGGGGCACGTCCCGCCTCAGCAGAGGAACGAGACGCGCCGTGGCCTTTTCACCAGGAGGGAGAGGAAAGAACCCGGTGAAACTTTGTTTCAGCTTTAGGAGGAACTTATATCTGTTTCTTTCTGTAATCTCTCCTCGTCTGGGGTAGAAGCGCCCTTTGTGCCTTGACCGACTATCTTTGACCCAGGATTGTTGGCAACGTAATCGGAGGCGCCTCTATTGATAATGCTTGTAAGTTGGCCGTCTGCCGTACGAATGACAGTCAAACTCGGGCTCACTTCAGCTAAAGTGTTTTTCTCAGCGTCGTTTACTCTTTGAATGAGAGTCTGTTTATCAGCCTTCGAAATCGGTTGGGCATTAATGATTTGTATTTGTTGCTCTTTAGGAAACTTTGCAAGCTCTTTAAAAGCATTTTCCATTTGGTCTGGCGGACGATTTGGGGGCTCTGCGGTGAGTCTCTGACGTATACTCTGTTTCACGGCAGAAGGCGCTGTTAGTTTCTCGACCGAATCTAAAGCGGATTTCTCGTCATAAACTCCGGCATCAGTCGTGAACTGCTTACGAATATTATTCGCCGTGACATCAGCAACGTTTGGAGTGCGGGCCAAGAGGTTCATGTTGATCGTAAGCTGGCGACGAAGATCACGATGCTGCTGAAGCTCTTGCTTCCGGTTCTCGTAGTCCTGCTTCTCTTCGGCCGTAGCATTCGTTCCAGGCTGACCCATGTTATCCAGTTCTTTTTGTGCGGAATTAATGGTGACCGTCTCCATACCCGCTTCCTTAATGAAGCGCGGACCTAAAATTGTTCTTGAAGACGGAGAAAGAATAAAGTTGCCAGTCTTGGGATCGATTGCGTCTGGATTTCCATTCGCGCGGTTCCATTCGTCATCTGCCCGCACCTGCTGTTCGTCTTTAGCTCGTTCACGTTTCATATTCTTTAAGCGTTCGAGAGCCTCTTCACGAGACAGTTCCTTGTTACGCATATCGAGAAGACGAGTTTGAGAATCATACAATTGGTGCGGAGTCATCTGGCCAGCGGGAACTTCAACCTTTCCGTTGGTGCCCTTAAAACTCCCGTCCGGAATCATTTGACCATCTTTGTCTTTGATCGGCAGATTCGTTTTTGGATCTTTCTTAACACCCAACCACTGAGGATCGTCCCAACTCAAGGGCTTTTGCATGATGACGTAACGATTGGTGACTGGATCGACTTCAAAAACGGTGTTGTATTTTCCAGATTGAATCGCCAAAGCGGAGTTCTTGTTTGCCCATTCTGCGGCTTCCGATGGACTGTTGAATTCTTCTACTGGCTTTCCATCAGGATATGTGAGAGGTTTGGCTCCAAGAGTAGATAGCAAGTTCATACGATCGGCTTGTCGTTGTTCGAATTCAGTAGTGCGTTCTGCAAAGTCAAATTTACCCTGCTCAAGCTGTTGTCGAGCTTGGTCCATATGCATGACGTGTTCTTGTGCGAGGTCTATACTCCGCTGCTGGTCGCGGGCGGATGATGCTTTTCTTAAAGTCATTTCATCCGCAACATTCTTGTTTTGAAATTCTGTTTGTGCCTGTTGTTTCTTATTGTCCTCTTGCTTAGTCTTCGCAGCTTCTTCAGCCTCGAATCCAGCAGAGAAAGCACCAGCCTTACCTTGACCTCGTGCTTTAAATCCACCAGCGAGCCCGACCAAGGCAGCACTCAAAATCGATTGAGCCATCTCGCCAGGTTTCAAATTCTCTTTTACAGCTACCGGACCATTCTCACTTTGTCTCCATGTGGTTTTCTTCCCCCCGGCGATGTCTTGGAAAATGCTCGCAAGCATTCCATGATGGGGCTCAACCGTACCAGCGACTGCGTTGGGATCTGTATTCAGTTGTGTTCCTTTAGGTAGAGGAGGACGCGGCTGTGCTCCACCCAATCCTTCCGCAGATGAATCTCCGGACACACCTGATCCCATATCCGGAGCAACCGGAGGAGGAGCAGTGACATCCTTTTGTGGAACCACGGGGTTTAACGAATCAAATTCGGGCATTGTAAATCTCCTTAATTAAGGGTGCTACTTCGATACAGCGACGCTGTACAACGTCGCTTTTTATTGGCACGATAAAATCTTCGAGACAAGAAACTGTTTGAGATACGCGAAGCGGTCTTGCGACCGCGAACTACTAAGGTAGGTGGGTCTCTTAGTTTGATTCAGTCTTTGGAACATGCGGCTTGCGACGTACTAGTCCACCAATGGTGAAGAGGTCATCCAAATGCTGATCCAAAACGGAAAGTATTTTTAGGCCATTAGACCGCGCTACGGCTGCTGATGTGGCTGCACGGGCTCGTGCGCGGTCACGCTTTTTATGACGCTTGATCCTTTGACTGTTGGAGGCCATCACGCACCCGCACGAGTTAGTGCCGTGACCGACGACTCTAATTTTCCAGCATTTGCCAAACGCTCAAGGGTTTCGCTATATTTCCGGCTGGCACTCTTCTTCTTGCGAATTCCGTCCATGCCAAGGGTCTTCCAATCATTGCGGACCTCAGCCTCAAGAATTTCCTCCGCCGTAGGTGGTGGTGTGACTGGAGCCGGGATCTCGTCCAAATCCACGCCCGTCTCTCGGCGAAGTTTATTGAGGTCATCTTGAGCGAGTGCGTTGAATTCCGTTAGGGGAACGAGAGCCTCACGATTGATAAGAGTGAGAAGCGCGAGAGCAAGCATTTTCCGAAAACCCCCGCCTGGTGTCACAGGCGCAGTCGTTAATTCGTCCGGCGTATAATTGAGGGACAAGAACGATCGAATTCCATCGACAACCGCCGGTGCTGGATAAAAGGCCAAGAGTTCTTTGTAGTCGGAAACGAACTGATTTCCGATCTGTTCCGACATGAATTCTACTTTAGTGGGCATTGTGATTCTCCTGTTTAGACCAAGCCTGCGGCAATGCAGGCTTCAAACTTTCTGTTCCATTCGGCTGCGCCGTATGGGTTGGTATCAAACCGCTTCAACTGCCTAAGCTTCTCAGTTGGGGTCCGGTGATACTCAGCAGCCCAGGCCACGAGTGCCTCCGCTGGCGATGCGCTGACTTGCTGACGTTGATTGAGATTCTCAACGGCATCACCCACACCGCCAGAAGCCTCGCGCTCCAAATTCTTACGCATGAATGAGGCGAAGCCGGCGTCAATGCGAGCACGATTCCGACACTCTTGCATAGAGTGACTCTCGGAGAACTGACGGTATTCGCTCCAACGCAGTTGACTTTCACTGAGAGGATTTCCGTTTTTATCCCGCGGAACTTCTGGTTCCGGCTCCGCAACCGGCTCTGGCTCAACCTCAACAAATTCGTATTTCTGGCCTTTGACCGTGACAACGCCGCCTGCGGCAATCACATTTTTGAAGAGACGTTGATAGTCCGACAGTTCAGGATTGGGACCGAGCTTTTCTTCGATAACCAGGTCAAACAAATCTTTGTTGTAATCGTTCGGCCAAGCGAAACGAGTGGTGAATTCCAGCCACTCTGGGGATTCTTTAAGCGCACCAACTGTTTCTTCCACAGTTAGTTCTTCCCCGTAAACCGGCTCGCCGTTTACATAGCCTTTGTTATAAAGTTCCATAGCTTTAGCTCCTGTCGCCCGGCCGAATGTTCCGAGGCGTTTGATTTCTTTGTTGTACTACTTGTGCCTGCTGTCGCGCTTTTTCATCGCGCTCATCTTGCGCCGGATCGCGGAAGAGAATTTCTTGACCCCAGGAATCAACAGCGCGTTGTGCTGCTTCTATTGGTGTGGCGCCACTGACGGATTCAATCGCTGTGTGACGACCATCGATCTTGAATGCCGGAATTTCTGAAGCCTTTACAAACCATGTTTGGCCCTTCGGAGTGTTCCCTGGTGTGACGATGAGACCAAGGCCATTTGTGAACGGAACGAACTGAGGCTGACGCAAATCCTGTTCTGGCGGCGCCCCGTGAGCTTCATCGATCGGCATTCCGTACTTTTCCAGAACGATTTGTACGTTAAGACCCTGGCTGCGCCATCTTTCCCGAGCATCTAGGGCGAATGCGAGATCAACCTGCCGACCGGATTCGTTATCCCAGAGCGGCACCTGTATTGGGCGCTTGTGCTGATCCAGTCGGTTGTCCAATCCGGAGAACCAAACACGTTGGCCGTTCGGCTGAATGCCGACGATATAGACGAGAGACACGATCACCTCCCCGGCGATGCAAGTTGGGCCAATCCGGTGTGCTTTTCGTAAGCGTCACGAAGTTCTCGATCGGCTTTGCATGCAAGGCGGAAATTATAAACGGGTATTTTGCCGGCCTCGAAATCCGCAATTTTCTTTCAATCTCGGAGGTTTTGTCATCAAAAACGATTGGCCGCCCCAGTTCCCCGGATTCAACGAGGGCCTTCTCGACAATCTCGAAAGCACTCGAACTCACCCGACCTCCATTGTTGGTGTCAACGTATTGGGCTACGTAGTGGCGAAATTTAGCGATCGCGTTATGCCCGGTAAAGAGAAATCCGCGTTCCAGACGCTCTTCCATCTTCTGTTCAAATAATTCTCTTTGGTTGTCGTCCATAATTACTCCTAAGATAGAAAATCGATACTCTCCACGAACGATAGACAGTCTGGTTCGTGGATTTGAAACCCCTTCGGGTTCGAATAACTAAGCACGGCCGTCTGAAGTTTCTTCGCCATCGGTGCTAATTTCTGATTCCATCGTTCTTTCCATGCGTAGGAAAGTGCGAGCCACAGTTGGTCCGCTGCAAGAGCGTCGAGCGTTCTCGAACCTAGAGCCGTTTGAAGAAATGGCTCATGTTGTTTGATCGTCATATCCGCCGTGTATCCCTTGGCAATAACATGCTCGATCGCGGCATCAATACCACCTTCGATGAAATCCGCCTGGTAGCCGTCAGGTTCTCGCGGAGGTTTTTGGGCGATTGGCCGCTCGTACTTCTCGGGATCGGGTGTTGCGATGCGGCGATTTGTGGATTCGAGTTCTTCGATTGGAACTTCTTCATCATCCTTCTGATTTCGAGGATTGATCTTTCGAACTCGAATCAGAAGTCGTTGAGCGTCCTTTATCTGCTCTGGCGATGCCTCAGTGTCCGTGGTCACTGATTTAAGGACCCCGCGAAGGACCGCGCAAACCCTCCAAGTGATCTCGTTCGGTTGTTTTTCTAAATCGCTGATGGCCTGACGACTGCGCAAGATGCGTGTCGTAATTGATTTGTCTACGACCTGGCGAAGAGCTTCTTGTGTGAGCGTTGATAGGTTGCCCATGATTCTTATTCCTTTAACCTACATATCTACATCTTCATCAGATGTATCTTTCTTTTCGAAACGGCAGTAATGCTGCGTCTTTAGGTCATAGTAGATTCCGAGTGCGATCTCGGCTCGCTTGATTGTGCCCGCAGGAAAATTTTCACACTGTTTGTACTTTCGATAATCGTTGAGTGAAACGGGTTGATAGTCCTTGAACAAAGCATCCAACCATTCCTTAACCTGTGGTAGCTGATCGCGTTTATTGCTGACCTGTGTGCCTTTCATTATTTCATCCGCGCTCTTCTCAGTTATGTCGCCCCACCCAATAACTGGGGGATGAACTTCAACGTCCTGCTTGTGGCGTTTGTTATAGACCAGCAATGGTGCCGCGCTCGACTTAATCACGTACTTGATGCCTTTTTGTTTCTCAGCAAGGTTGCCCTTGATCGGCATCATATATCTCTGATCGGTGTCCTTCTCTTTAGCGAAAAGCCAAGATGCGCGGGCCACTGCAACGAATCCCATTGCGCCGCTGACCCGGTAAATCACATCGTAGTCCGAAGATTTATTTAAATGCATGATCGCAACAACGGCGATGTCCAATCGTTGTGCCATCTCTTGCAACGGCGTTAAAACTGCTCGCACAGAAGCGTCGTCGATCGACATAACGCTATCACCGAGATAGGCAGAAATTGGCGAAATAACGAGAAGTCGAATCTCGGGATTATTACTGATAGCCTTCTCCAACCGCAAAAGATCCAGATCTAGCATCAGCATTCTCCGACCGCCTTCCACTGTAGGAACCGCATGAAGACGCTTAACCCTGTTGATGTCAGCACCCGCGGCAAGTAAGCGTGGCTTCACAGTGGCGTGCTTGTCATCTTCGGCTTCTGCTAAAAGACAGTCAGACGGCGGATAAGTGTTATGATGGCCATCGGGGAAATCATCGCCACGAGTTACTCGTGAAATTAAATCGATCGCCGCTGTTGATTTTCCACCGTCAGGATTACCTACATATAAAGTTAAAGCGCCTATAGGAATATGATCCGGCCACAACCATTCTTGATCTGTCGCCTGAATATCTGCATAGCTCTCGAAAGTGACCTGCATCTCTGGAGAAGATTCATCTGCGGAACTAGAATCTGTGCTGTCAGTTTGATCTTTCCAAATAAGTCCGTCTGACAAAGCAGGAAGATTAAGTGCATTCTTGATGGTGCGGTCCCGATAGTCATTCCGGGATGTCCACTTAGAGCGTTGGCCCATCTCCGATGCGCTAAATGCATCTTCAATCTTCTGTGGGTCTCGACCGAACAAAGGCACAAGCATGGCGCACAAAGCAGCGTCCGCGCGTGATTGATCTCCTCCGTAAACGGTGGAAACAAATTGTTGGTCGTTCGTCCAAAGGGCTTTGAACTTGGATTCAAGAATTTGGGACACAAGAACGTAGACCAGTTCGAGGCCCCATTCATCCATTACCGGAATGGAATCGCCTGATCCTTCAATCTTGTCGCCGGTGACGGTGAGATACCGGCCGGTTTCAGCGCCAGAATAAATCTCCGCGCCATACTTGAGAGGCTCAGTGACTGTGAACTTCCGTTTACCTTCTGGTAGTTTCGTTCCTTCCAAAAATACGCGGACTCCATTTCCAGATGGCGTAATTTCCGCATACGGATTTCCGGCGATCGCCAAGATACTCGCAACATAAGGTTCAATCACTCGGTTTGGAGCAATACCATCGAAGTCGATGCCAGTAAACTTTGATCCCACAAGCATGAATCCAACGCCGCTGTACTTGTCGTTTTCCAGCGATTCAGCCCAGGCATCATCGAAGTCAGCCCATGTTGTTGAATCATTGCTACGTGCTTTCGGATCACCATCTACAGGGACAGCCTGATATGGAACCTTGGTGGGTTTGTTGTGGCGATTCTCAGACTTCCACATAACCCAGTTCGGCGTATCCTGCAATGGAGCCGGTACGACTGATTTGAAATTCGGATGTAAGCCTGCACTAGACATTGGAGATCGATCCTTAACTACCAGGGAACATCTGCGGCTTCAGTGAACATGCTATGTTGCTTCGTTACCCACTGGCCTTTTTCTCTGAAAAACTGAACTATAAAATGATTATTTTTATCGCATCGAACCTCTGCCTCTGTGCAACGAAGATGATTAAGAGGCTCACAGTCAGTGCTTAGATTTTCTTGTGCTCTCTCAAGAGTAGGAAAAAGTTTATAGACGCGGTGCTTATACCAGTTTGTATGTTCACCCTTGAGATGCAGTCGCCTGCAATCACGAACGGCACTGTACGGCCCGTCACCGCCAAGAAAATCGATAGTGCCTTGAAAATGCTCAAAGCGTTCTGCGAAGAGTTGCCTCCATGTGTTCTTTGTCCGGACGTTGAAACCCACTCCAAGTTCTACCCAGGTTCCGTACTGGTCTATAAGATCTAATTCACGATTTGTAACAATAAGACCACCGGCGCTGTCGCGGACCTTCTCAAGAACTTCAAAGGTGATTTCCTCTTTATATTTTCGAAGGAACACATCGAACTGTGTGCTCCCTTGAAGATGTCCTGAACGGCGTTCAGCTATATCTAGTGTTTGACCAACATAGATAATTGTCCCGCGCATCTTTGCAACATAGATATGTACGAAACCCAGTTCTCGGGCGCCGGTATTCCAATTGAGCATTCCTTGCACAACCCACTCACACCGAAACAACGAGAGGAGCAGGAATGCCGCGCTCGAACTAGTTTCAGAATTACTTCGTCATCTCTCCCTTCAATTAAGAATTCGCCGTTTTCCAAGACCAATAAATCGCGCTGGCTCTCCATCTTTGAAAACAACAAACGGTCCAACAAACGTGAAGTCTTCGTCGAGAACAAAAGCTCCCGACGCATCCTTGTAACCAGTCACATCGAAATGGTGATAGCTATCCGATAGACTTTGAAACTCTGCAACTAAAACCTGGTCGCACATGGCATTTCATCTCCTGATGATTTGGCCGTGCAATCCGCATCGGTTTCGTACTGACCCTTCTAGAGTCGTCTTTGTTGCTGTTACCGCGATGTCCCCGTCGTCGCTTTCGGAGACTGAAAAATATATGCGAAGCTTATGCTTCGGCCGCGCGAACAACGCTGCGAAGGTCTCCGCGCTTGAACATTTCAAACGATTCCTTCAATGCTGCTGTCTGACGCCAATCAATCGGGAGAGGTGCCGCGAGTTCGGCGATCTTTTCGCACGCCATCAAGAAATCGTAAATCCGTATTAGCTCTGAATTTTCAAGACCGCGGAGGCCGGCGAAGAATGAACCGATCTTGTTCTGTGGCAGCCCGACGATTGACGCGATGGTCGCCTGTGAAACACGCAGGAGGGCCATTCGATCGGAAAGCTGTTTACACCAAGTTGCTGAAAATTGTGCCATCGATGATCCTCCCTTCACTTTTCGAAAGTGAAAAAATAATCGCGGACTCAGAATTCATCTGGTCCGCTTTGAAGCTCGTGTTGTCGTCCGCCGTGTTGCTGTGGGCGGATTAAGGAGAATTACTTGTCTCCTCCCCCTGTTTGTAGGGGGTCATGGGTCTACAAAGAATGTCTGTATAGGTGCATGAAGCACATTGATTGAGTGCGTAACGCTATGAAAACAAAACGCAGACTCGGTTTAAAAATAATTGCAGAGTTAGCGGAAAGGCGTGTTGGCTCTCCCTGCGGAACTTGCCTGTCTTCAAAGCAGGTTTGTAAAGGTGCGTGAATTCGCTTCACTAAGCATGCACTCGGCGCGTACTTGATGAAGGCCGGAGTGCATATCAGATTGGAATGAATTTAGTTGTGGACAGAATTAGTGTTTCTAAAATTCGAAGATGTACTTTGGGTATTCTCATCAAATCATTAATTCCGCACTCCGCGACTGTTATGGTCGGGTGCGAGGATATGCTGGCTGAAGCAGCCGCGGGGGCGAAGCGCGGTGATCCTAGCTCGGGACGAGGGGATGGACTATCCGGAGGGGTTAAACCGTCCTGGAGGCTCTACAGGCTAAATCGAGGGACACGGAAAAGGTGGGTACGTCCGGGAGGCTAGCTGGAAATCCTGTCTGCCCCCCCCACCCACCAGCGATCCCGAGCAACTACGGTCTGATGTACCTCTTTAATTTTCATGATTCAGGGATTCGAATCAGCCGGAGGTTTTTCGAACGGCCCGACGCGATGGAGAGTCAATACCATCGAAAATGCATCCGGGTCTTCGGCATACTGACGTACAAATTCCGTTAGCTTGTCGCTATCTGCGGTTAGCAGGAGAAGGCTT
>Ga0137419_10000787_pt1 | contig 12502 bp, 13 predicted proteins | sample CZODoug3_1_2_16f_FD_108279 | JGI IMG/M metagenome (GOLD analysis project Ga0137419, IMG submission 108279) | Vadose zone soil fungal communities from Angelo Coast Range Reserve, California, USA - CZODoug3_1_2_16fungal (Illumina Assembly) | ecosystem: Environmental > Terrestrial > Soil > Vadose... | reverse complement strand
CTTTCGAAACCCAACGGCCCGCATTTCGCCGGGCCCTTTCTTGTAAACGGGAACGGACTTAGTTCTTCTTCGCGGCCTTCAGCCTTTGGGCCAGGCCGGCCACTTCATCCCTCATGCCCTGGGGCAGGTGTCCTCCGAATTGCGCGAAGTGCTTTTCGATCAGGGGCAATTCCTCCCGCCATCCGTCGACGTCGACGCTGAGCACTTTCGCGACGTTGGCCGCCGGCAAGTCCAGCCCTCTGGTGTCGAGATCGGCCGGTTCGGGCAGGCGCCCGATGGGCGTATCGACAGCGTGCACCTTCCCGTCGCAGCGCTCGAAGATCCATTTCAGGACGCGGCTGTTCTCGCCGTAGCCGGGCCAGAGAAATTTTCCGTGCTCGTCGGTGCGGAACCAGTTGACGTAGAAAATTCTCGGAAGCTTGCTGGCCTCGGAGTGGCGCCCGATCTGCAACCAGTGCCCAAAGTAGTCGCCCATGTTGTATCCGCAGAACGGCAGCATGGCCATGGGGTCGCGGCGCAATTGCCCGACTTTCCCCGCGGACGCGGCGGTGGTTTCGCTGCTGGCAGTGGCGCCGAGGAATGTTCCGTGCTGCCAATCGAAGGCTTCATTGACCAGCGGCACCACGCTCCCGCGCCGCCCACCGAACAGGATGGCGTCAATGGGCACGCCCCGGGGATCTTCCCACTCGGGCGCGATCGACGGGCACTGCGACGCCGGCGTGGTGAAGCGCGAATTTGGATGCGCTGCCCGGCGGCCCGCAGCCGGGGTCCAAGGCCGCCGCAACCAGTCCACCAACTCGGCCGGCTTCTCGTCGGTCATGCCTTCCCACCAGATGTCGCCCTCGGGCGTCATCGCGCAGTTGGTGAAAATGGAGTGACTGCGCGCGGTCAGCATGGCGTTGCGGTTCGACTTCATGCTGGTGCCGGGCGCCACGCCGAAGAAGCCGAATTCGGGATTGATGGCGTACAGCCGTCCGTCGGAGCCGAACTTCATCCAGGCGATGTCATCCCCGATCGTTTCCACCTTCCAGCCGGGGATGGTCGGAATCAGCATGGCCAGATTCGTCTTGCCACAGGAGGAGGGGAATGCGCCCGTCATGTACTTCACCCGGCCCGTGGGGCTGATCATCTTCAGGATGAGCATGTGCTCGGCCAGCCAGCCCTCGTCGTGGGCTTGCACCGACGCGATCCCCAGCGCGTGGCATTTTTTCCCCAGGAGCGCGTTGCCTCCGTAGCCCGAACCGTACGACCAGATTTCGCGGGTCTCGGGGAAATGGCAGATGTATTTGTGTTCCGCGTTGCAGGGCCAGGTGGAGTCTTGATCGGTCTGTCCCAGGGGAGCGCCCACCGAGTGCAAGCCGCGCACGAACTCACCATCGCTGCCAAGCGCATCCAGCACAGCTGCGCCCACGCGGGCCATGACGTGCATGCTGGCGACGACGTAGGGCGAATCCGTGACCTCGACGCCGATCTTGGCGATCGGCGATCCGATCGGTCCCATGCTGTAGGGGACCACGTACAGGGTGCGGCCGGCCATCGAGCCGGTGTACAAGCTGCGCAACTTCTGCTGCATGCTTTCGGGATCTTCCCAGTTGTTGGTGGGACCGGCGGCGTCCTTGGTGGCCGAGCAGATGAACGTCCGGTCTTCCAGGCGCGCGACGTCGGCGGGATTGGAACGGACCAGCACGCTATTGGGGCGCTTGCTTTCGTTGACGGGGATGGCCGTGCCGGAAAGAACCATCCGGCGGAGCATGGTCCGGTACTCGCTTTCCGAGCCGTCACACCAATGAACCTGGTCGGGCTTGCACAGGGTCGCGACATCATCCACCCAGCGGGCCAGCTTCTTGTTCCGGTTTTTGCTGCTGGAGGTCTCGACTTCAATCGTAAGACTGGACATAAAATGCGTCTCCTGCACAACGGACAGGACAGAAAGAGCGGGCCATCTGAACGGAAAATGCGCGTCACAGGAAAGTCAGAGAGCTCGACGCGCCGAACGGTCCAGAATCGATCCCCGGCGGCAAACTCACTATTGTCCCTCAACCCAACCAACGATTCCAGCTCGAAAACCCATGACCACCGATGACGGCCCACCCACAACCCGGACGTCCGGTCGGCAAACCTTCTGGCCGCAAGGGCTGGACAGGGGAAGCCCCGATATCGCAAGGCATGGTGACGAATGAACATTGCGGCCGGTTCGGACGGTCCGCCAACCTGCCAAATCGATTCCGCTAGCGGGTAGCTGGGGCGGGTTCGTCTGCAGTGGAAACGACGGCCTCCAGGTGACGCAAGGTTTCGTCCACGGTCAGAGAGTACATTTCGCGTCCCACTCCCTCGCCCGACTCGAGCGCCGTCTTCAGGTAATGTCCGGCGATTTCGATCGCGAGCGGGTCGGTAATCGGGGCTCCGGTGCGCTTTTTGTACTCGACCCAGGCAGGATGCGGCAGGGCAACCCAAACCGGGCGACCATCCACCAGGAACTTGATGTCGACCGCATCAGCGTGCCGCGTGGCGATCGCCACGATGAGGGCCTGGTAGAGGCAGTGCACGCTTTTTTTCGACCAGCGGTCGGTGGCAGTGAAATCGCTAAACATGACTGTCTGAAACTATATCGAAGGCGAAGCTCTGGGGGCAAACCTGGGTTGGGGCGGTCGGGGGCTCGCGATCCCGACGATCACGCAAACTGGTCAATGAGAGCGTCGATCTTCGCAAGCAGCGCCGAGTTGTCGAGCCGTGGGTAGCCGGCGAGATTTTTCCGGTAGGCGTCCAGGTTGAACAGAAAGGATTCGACCCGTTCTTTGGTCAGATCCTCCCAGTAGGCGCCGTAGCCCATCTTGTCGATGTAGTACGCGTTGAAGACTTGCTCGAACTGCCGTTTGACCGGCCATGCCAGGTACGGCTTCCCGAGATAAAGGGCCTCGCTGATCAGCGAGAAGCCGGCATTGGCGATCACGGCGCGGCACTGGCTGAGGTCGCGCAGGAAGGTGTCGAGCCCCGGCCTGCGGAACTCGACGTTTCTGTCCTTGCCCTCGCGGTTGAAGCCGTAGCAGACGAAGCGCTGGTTCACTCTCTTTAGTACGTCGGTGAGCTCGGCGGCGGCCGAGGTCAGGTATACGAGAACGAAGTCGTGATCGGAGGGGAGGGTGCGCAGCACCGCTTCGCGCAAAATCGGAGGAAACAGGAAGGTACGCTTCTTCTTCACCCTCGGCATGAAGAAGGTGATCACGAGGTAAGCATTTGCGCGCGGCGTCATGAGACGGGTGACGAGCTTGGTGGCGGCCGCTTCGCTGCGGTACTCGCGCGGATAGGTGATCTCGGTGTCGGTGAGCAGGTGCTGGTTATCGATCGCGATGATGGGAAGGCCGAGCTTGTGACCCAGGTGACAGGTAATCGGCTCGAAGTCGGTGATCACGAGGTCGAGATCCCAGCTGTTGGCCTTGCGTTCCAACGCTCGAATGCTGCGCGCCGCTTGCGGCACACCCAGCAGGTTGCGCAGCACCGTCTTCGCGTAGCGTACGCGGTTGTGCACGTACATGAGGCGCAGGCCGCCGATCTCGGTGACCTCGAAATTTCCCTTAAGATCGCGCAACCCACGGTCGAAGGAAGCCACATGCACCCGGTGGCCTTTGGTCTGGAGGTGCGTGATCAGCTCGCGGGCGCGGCTGGAGTGGCCTGAGCCTTCTCCATTGACGCCATAAAGGATGTTGGCCATGCGTGTGACCAAATCTATTGCAAGTCCGCCCCGGCTGTCACGCTTGACCCTTGTCCCTGCCAGCTGCTATCAACATGCCTTCCCCAGGAGGCGGTCGTGTTCGGTCGATCCCGCTGCTGTTTTTCCCGGTTCTGTGTTCTCGTAGCCACGGTTGTAACGGTTATGCCGTCGCTGCATGCGCAATCGTCCGGCCTGCGCTTCGAAATCTCATTTCCGGCCCACCCCGGTTCGACGCCCCTCGACGGCCACGTGCTGCTGCTGATCTCCAACAACGATCGAGCAGAACCGCGCTTCCAGATTGCCGAGGAATTCGCCGAGTCCCAGCAGGCCTTCGGGGTGGACGTTGACGCGCTGGCCCCCGGCGCAAACGTGGTCATCGACGCCTCCTGCTTCGGCTACCCCACCCGGAGCCTCGCAAACCTGCCGACCAGTGACTACTACGTGCAGGCGCTGATCGACATCTACGACACGTTTCATCTGGGCAACGGGCACACTGTGAAGCTGCCTCCTGACAAAGGCGAAGGCCAGCACTGGCAAACCAAGCCCGGCAACCTTTACAGCAAGCCGGTGAAAATGAGGCTCGATCCGAAGTCGAACCAGACCATTCGGATTTCGCTGACTGAAACGATTCCGCCCGTTGAGGACGAACTTGCCCAGGTGGATGCTGTTCTGAACTGGGGTCGTGGGCAGGGTGCGGTTGTCCAGGACAACAAATGGGTGAAGCACATCCGCATCCAGAGCGAGCTGCTGACGAAGTTCTGGGGCCGTCCCACCTACCTGGGCGCGGTCGTGCTGCTGCCCGATGGCTTCGATCAGCATCCCGAGGCGCGCTTTCCCCTGATCGTCGAACAGGACCACTATCATCGTGACTTGTTCCTGCCCGTGGGCTTTCGAACCGAGCCGCCCACGCCCGACCTGAAAGAAGGTGCGCTGCTCAACGCGCAATACAGTTACAAGTTCTATCAGGACTGGATTTCGGGCCGGCTGCCACGCGTCCTCATGATGACGATCCAGCATCCCACGCCGTATTTTGACGACTCCTACGCAGTGAACTCCGAGAGCCAGGGTCCGTACGGTGACGCCATCACGAAAGAACTGATTCCCTACGTGGAAAAGAAATTTCGAGCGGTCGGGCAAGGCTGGGCACGCACGGTCTATGGCGGATCCACGGGAGGGTGGGAAGCGCTCGCCTCGCAAGTGTTCTATCCCGACGACTACAACGGAGCGTGGGTCTTCTGTCCGGACGTCGTGGATTTCCGCGCCTACGGCACTGCGAATCTTTATAGCGACAACAACGCCTATTTCGTCGAAGGCTTTTTCGGCCGCCTGCCTCGTCCGGAAATGCGCGTGCCCGATGGCCTGCTGCTGGCTACCATGGAATCCGCCAACCACTATGAGCTCGTGCTGGGCACGCACGGCCGCTCTGGCGAGCAATTCGACATCTGGCAGGCTACCTTCAGTCCGGTCGGCGTCGACGGCTATCCCAAGCCCATCTTCAACAAGCTCACTGGCGAAATCGACCACGCCGTCGCCCGGTACTGGAAAGACCACTACGATCTGAGCGCCATCATGCAGCGTGACTGGAAGACGCTGGGCCCGAAACTCGCCGGCAAGATGCACTTCTACGTGGGCGAGTCCGACACGTGGTATCTCGACCGCGCGGTTCATCTGCTGCACGATTACTTGGAGAGCACGACCGATCCCTACTACCACGGCACGTTCGATTTCGGAGTGCGTGAGCCCCATTGTTATTCTGGCGTGAGCGATTCTTCCGGGCCGGCGGGATACACGATCCCGCAGCGATTTTTGCCCGCCATGGTTCAGCACATGGAGCAGACCGCGCCCAAGGATGCGGACCTGAGCAGCTGGAAATACTAGGAGTTCATGTGATGTCACCCCAAGCGGTGATCGGACGTGACAGCCACACCGCGGAACGCAAGAAAGGTAGGTGCGTTTTTGCTGAAGATCAGCGGATGTCCTTTCTCTTTGGGGCAGCGCCCAAACTCGCGGCGGCAACCCTCCTAGGCGAACGACTGATTCTAAAACAACAGAGATGACAGAGTGCGCGGGTTCGTGGCAGATGCTCGCGCGTTTCTTGCGGTAGCCCGCCCCGTCAATCGTCGGAACCTCAGGTCGAAAGTTAGAATCCTCAGCATCGGGGGGTGCTCCGGCTTTTCACGTTCACGGCGAAGCTATCCCGGGACTGCCGGGTTTCACCGTTGCGGCAGGCCCATTCTGCGAGCCACGGCTCGATTACTTCATCAGGAGGATCCCAACGATGAGCAAGAAAATCGCAAGTTTGTTGTCCGCTTCCGCATTGCTGCTGGCCATGGCTATCCCGGCTACCGCCGCCGGCGGGAAAGCTCCCGCCCCAGCACCTCCCACGCCCAGTGCACAACCGGCTCCAGCCGCGCCAGTGGCCCCGCCCGAAAAGCATCCCGAAATTCACGAAGCCCTGGAGGCCTTGCCCAACTCCAAGCACCATCTCGAACAGGCTGCGCATGATTTCGGCGGCCACCGGGTCGAGGCCATCCGCCGATCGACGAAGCGATTCATCAACTCGAGATCTGCATGCAGAACGACCAGGACTAGCTAGCAAGCCTGGAAACTCAAACCCTGCGCTGTCTCATGTGCCAGCGGGACACCGCGTCTGGTTCCTGAGTGCGTGCCCTGGCCGCTTGCAGGGTTCTGACCGATACAGCGCGCCCTGCTTCCGCTAATATGAGTTCGTGCCAACCCAGGCCGCTCGAAAATCCAAACTAACGATCCTTCACGCCGGCCAGCTCCAGACGTTGCCTTGGCTGATCCACGGCTTTTCCACGCGCGCAGGTGGCTCTTCCCGCGCATACGGCCGCAATGCGTTGAATCTTGGGTTTACGAAGCAGGATGCCAAGGCTGCCGTCGAAAACAACCGGGCCACATTTCTGCAGACGCTGGGCGTCGGTGGGCGCCCGCCCTGGCCGCTCGTGACTCTGCGGCAGGTTCACTCCGATCTGATCCACCCGGTCACTGCGGCTCCGGGTCAGCCCCTGGTTGGCGACGGCCTGATTACGGCGACGCCTGGTCTTGTGCTCGCGATCCAGACCGCGGACTGTCTGCCGGTCATCGTGGTCGATACGAAGAAACGCGCCGCGGGCATTTTCCATGCGGGATGGCGCGGCACCGTCAAACGTATCGTGGAAAAGGGAGTGGGCGAGATGCGACGCCGGTTCGGAAGTCGTCCCCGCGATCTCGCCGCAGCGATCGGCCCGGGCGTGCATTCCTGCTGCTACACGGTCGGAGAGGAAGTTAGCAGCAAATGTGATTCGCAATTCGCTTATGCCGCGGATCTGTTCCACGAGAGGAGGGAGTCAGATCCGGTGCGCGAAAAGTATCCGCTGCTGTTCCTGACGGCGCGGGCTCCCGGGCACAGCATCTTGCCCGTGAACATTTTTCTTGATCTCGCAGAAGCGAACCGGCGCCAGTTGGTGGATGCGGGTGTGCCCGCGAAGAATATCGACGTCTCGCCTCTGTGTACGTCGTGCCGGACGGATCTGCTGTTTTCCTATCGCGCGGAGAAGGGGATCACCGGACGACTGATGGGCGTTGCCGGGATTCGACCGAGCAGCACGAGAAAGGGCTGAACGTGAACGAAGACTTCCATGAAGGCAACTAGCGCCGCCGGTGGGTTGCTGCTGGGGATGGTATGTTCGCCGCTCGTGTTCGCCGGAGACTCAAAACCCGCGCCGCAGATCGACGCCCTGTTCCGAACCGCCAGCGCGTCGACTCCAGGCGCCGCCGTGCTCGTGATCGAGGATGGGCATACCGTCTTCCAGAGCGGTTACGGCGTCACCGACCTGCGAACGCTCCACCGGATCGACGAACACACCAACTTTCGTCTCGCCTCCGTCACCAAGCAGTTCACGGCGATGGCGATCATGCTGCTGGTCCACGAGGGCAAGCTCGGCTACGAGCAGACGCTCGCGGAAATCTTTCCCGAGTCTCCTGCCTACGGCAAGGCGATTACAATTCGGCACCTGCTGAACCACACCTCGGGACTGCTCGACTACGAAGACCTCAGGGCGCAGCAATTCGGCAACCGCCCCGACGATCAGATCCCGCAGATCCACGACGCCGGCGTGCTCGCCCTGCTCGAAAAAGCCTCCACCACAAAATTCCCCACAGGCTCCAAGTGGGAGTACAGCAACTCCGGCTATTGCGTGCTGGCCATGGTAGTGGAGAAAGTCTCGGGCAAGAGCTTCGGCCAGTTTTTGCACGAGCGGATCTTCGGCCCCCTGCAGATGACGAACACGATTGCCTACGAGAAGGGTAAGAACAAGGTGCCGCACCGCGCCTACGGGCACACGCCGCAGGCTGCGAGCTTTCGCGAAACCGATCAGAGTTCGACTTCGGCCACGCTGGGCGACGGCGGCGTCTATTCCTCGCTTGCCGATCTGGCACGCTGGGACGCCGCCCTGCGCGGTCACACTTTGCTCAGCGAAAAAGAGATGCAACCTGCGCTGACTCCGGTGCAACCTGCCGGCGGCCCCGCGCAAGACAACGGCCGGCCTGTAAGCTACGGCTTCGGATGGTTCGTTGACCCTTACAAGGGTCATCCGCGGATGTGGCACTACGGGGAGACGGCCGGCTTTCGGACATCGATCCAGCGCTTTCCGGCAGATCACCTGACCGTGGTGGTGCTCTCCAACCGCGTGGACTTCAGCGCCCCGGATATGGCTCTCAAGATCGCGGACATGTACCTGAAACGCGGGTCTTAGTTCAGGTCTCGGTATCAGGTCTTCGGTCTTGGGGTTGCGGTGCTGTGCGGCCGGGACGCTCGCCCTATTTCGAGGGTTTAGCCGGCGCTTATGCGGGGCTTGCCCCGTCCCAGACGCGGCCAGCCGCGTCTTACCCGCGCATGTATCATCCCCGGTTTCGTTCCGCGGCCTGTGAAACTACGCGGACCTGAGAGCTGACAAGCTGGTTCTAGAATTGCAGCCCTTCCGCTCGTGCCAGAAAGCCCACCAACGGGGCCAGCTGCTTGCAGGCGGTCGTAATCTCCGCCAGGAATCTGCTTCCCCCTACCTGGGCATCCGTGAACTCGAGACTCGCCACAAAGTCCATTCGCTTCAAATCCACAATCATGGGATGATCCTCGCAATATCCCCGCGGTGGCCGCCTCAGAGTGTCGCCGCCGAGCGCAAGGCCGCGTTTGGCCCTCTTCCATTCATCGGCTTTCCACGCGATGGCATCGCGAATCTTGGCCAGTGATTTTCTGTCGGGATGCCACGCCCCGGCCGCCAGGAAGCTGGCTCCGGGATCAAGGTGGAGGTAGTAGCCCGGGCCGTGAATGTCCTCGGTCGATCCGGCATGAGGGAAATTCATGCCAACGTGGGTTTTGTACGGAGTCTTGTCGGGGGAGAAGCGGATATCACGATAAACCCGCATCAGCGACCCGCCATTCGGCTTTGCATTCGCGACGATCCACGGGCTCACCTCCCGCAACCGGAAACCCAGGTCGATGATCAGCCGCAGGGCAGGCTGGCGCACAACTTCTTCATAGCGCTCGCGATTCTTCAGGAACCACTCGCGGCGGTTGTTGCGCTTGATCTGCTTGAGGAACTGAAACAGTTCGGGCGTGAAGTAGGCCTTGGCCATGCGTCACCTTGGGGGAAAGATGGTGTGTCGAAGCGGCTCTGCCGAACATAGAGATGCCCGCAAAAACGAAAAAGGCGCGCCCACAACACGCGCCTCAAGTCTGTTGAGCGAGAAACCTATTGCGGGGCGCTGGTCGGCGCCGGAGGCGGAGCCGCGGCTGCGTGCTCTCCGTTGCCGTGGTTCACCAGGTCTTTCAACTCTTTGCTGGGCTTGAAGAAAGGAATTTTCTTGGCGGGCACTTCCACGCGATCTCCGGTCTTGGGGTTGCGCCCTACGCGCGGCTTGCGCTGCCGCGTCCGGAAACTGCCGAAGCCGCGGATCTCGATCTTGTCGCCCACCCGCAGCGACCGCACGATGCTGTCAAAGATCGTCTCCACAATCACTTCGCTGTCTTTGCGCGTGAGCTCCGCCAGACGGGAGACTTCATCGATCAGATCCGCTTTTGTCATACGCCTCTTGGCTCCGTGAATGAAATTGACGAATGGCCGCTCGGCTCCCACGACCGTGGCCCTTTACCCCGGGGCCTGCATAACCTTCTCAAATTTCAGGTACTTCGCGCAAGTTCCGCTTTGAATAACTCGGGCCCGGGCCGGCGAACCAAACGGGCATGGTCGCAAACTTAAGACCTAGCGCGGGGAACCGAGAACTTCCCAGCTGAGGTCGGATAACTGCTTTCCCTACTTCCACATATAGTAAAAGCCGATGTGCTGGTCCATGAGCTTTTCCCGGGTGGGCAGCCACTCCGACGTGTCCCCGAAAAGCAGGTCCGCCAGCGTGCGCCGATCTTTTTCCGGCCGCACCAGCACGGGTTCGCCCTTGATTCCAACCGACTTAGCCGTGTCCTCGACGGCTGACTGAAAATCCGCCAACTGATCCACCAGCTTCATGGGCAAGGCTTGTTGTCCAGTCCAGACCTTGCCGTTGGCGATGGACTTTATGTCTTCAAACTTCACCTTGCGCCCATCGGCCACGGCCTGGATGAACTGGGTGTGCATGTTGTCGATCATGCCCTGCAGATACTCACGCTCGGAGGGGCTCATCTCGCGGGTGGGCGAACCGGTGTCCTTGAACTCGCCGGCTTTCATCGTGATGTCTTTCAACTTTGCCCACTGCAGCAGTTCGCCGTAGTTGACCCATTCGGCGATCACGCCAATCGACCCCACCACGCTGCCATGGTCGGCATAGATCTTGTTGGTTGCCGACGAGACGTAGTAGGCGCCGCTGGCCCCTACGGTCTCAATGGCAGCCACGATATGTTTTTTCTTCTCGTCGCGGATCCGCTTGACTTCGCGATAGATCTCCTCGGAGGCGGCCACCCCTCCGCCCGGGGAATTCACATGAATGATGATCGCCTTGATGGAATCGTCATCGGCGAACTTTTTCAACTGCTGCACCACCGGGTTGGGGCTGAGGATCACGCCCTCGAGGTCGACCACGCCGATCTTGTCGCCAAAGCTGGTGATCGATGCGTCCTTGCCGGCGTGCAGGGTTACGTAGACCAGGGCAAACACGGCGAGCACAAAGAGGAAAAAGGCGCCTCCGCCAATCACGATCCACAGGACGGTCCGCGAACGTTTTTCGTCACTCATGGCTGAGGCGTTAGTTTAGCACTCCTGTGCGGGCGCGACGCCGATGGGCGTGGCAGTGCATAATGCGAATCATGCACCATGCAATTCTCGGTCCCGGGGGCGTAGGCGGCATGGTCGGCGCCTGCCTGGCAAAGAACGGTCACGCGGTCACGATGGTGGTTCGTCCCGAGGCTGTCGACCAGTATCCGCGGCAGCTCAAACTCGAAAGCACCTTCGGCAACTTTACCGTCCCCATCGAGCGGACCGCGCGGGTGCCGCCTTGTGACGTGCTCTGGATCGCCGTCAAGGCCACCCAACTTGAGAGCGCGCTGCGCTCCATTCCTTCGGCAGACGTAACCGGCGCCATGGTCCCGTTACTGAACGGCATCGATCACGTTGCCCTGCTGCGTTCGCGTTATGGAGCCGAGCGCGTGTTTCCCGGCACCATCGCTGGCGAGACCGAGCGCGTGGCCCCGGCACACGTCATCCACCGCTCTCCTTTCGAGCGCCTGAACCTGATTGCCAGCACGCGTGGGCGCCTGGAGACGACGTTCGAGCAATTGAGGAAGATGGGTTTTGCGGGAGAATTCATCGAGAACGAAGCGACCCTGCTCTGGGGCAAGCTTGTCCTGCTTGCTCCGCTCGCGCTGGCCACATCGGCCGCGGGCGCAACCAAAGGCGAAATTTTCGGCAACCCGCCCTGGCGGGGAGAGATCGAAGCGTGTGTCCGTGAGGCCTGTGCGGTGGCCACTGCGGAAGGCGCCAAAGTCGATCCGGACGCCGGCCTAATTTTTCTCCGGAGCCTGCCGGATGGCATGAAGAGTTCGATGCAGAAGGATGTCGAACAGGGCAAGCCTCCGGAACTGGACGCCATCGGCGGCCCGATCTTGCGCGGCGGCGCCCGGCATGGGATCCCGGTGCCGATTACCAGGAAGCTGGTGGAGATGGTGGAAAACAGGGCGCGGAGCGCGTAGGGCGCCTTTGTCGGTGGCGGGTCGACGCGCGAGGACCCTTGGGCTGTGCCGCGGGCCGGCGGTCCGTCGCTCCACCGCAGAGTGTGGAAGTTTCCGGGCTTTGCTCGCGCTGGGTGTACGCCGCTTTGGTGGGGGCCCGAATTTCACGGGAGGAGTCGTGCTGATCCACACGTTTGCATTTCGCTGGAAGCCGGGAGTTACCTCAGCCCAAAAAGAGCGGTCAGTGGCGATCATTCGGGATCTGCAGGGCCGGATTCCCGGATTACTGAACACCTGGGTCGGCACGAACATCTCTCCGCGCTCGCAAGGATACGAATTGGGCGGCGTGATGCAGTTCTCGGATCGCGCGGCGCTGGATGCCTACAGCACGCATCCCGCTCATCAGAAGGTGCTCGCGTTCCTTCTGCCTCTGATCGAACCTGTCGAACTAGACTTCGAAGCTTGAACCCCGGGGCTGCGTGCTGTGCCCGAGTCAGCGAAGCCCAGCGCCGGGGCAGAGGTGGCCTCGAAAAAGCCCGCTCCTCAAATCAAACCTTCGCGCACGCGGCGCAAAAAATCTTGCGCGTCGGCCTCGAGCCGCTCAAGAACTTTTGCATTGCCCCGGTGTTCCAGTT
>Ga0137419_10000786_pt1 | contig 12504 bp, 9 predicted proteins | sample CZODoug3_1_2_16f_FD_108279 | JGI IMG/M metagenome (GOLD analysis project Ga0137419, IMG submission 108279) | Vadose zone soil fungal communities from Angelo Coast Range Reserve, California, USA - CZODoug3_1_2_16fungal (Illumina Assembly) | ecosystem: Environmental > Terrestrial > Soil > Vadose... | reverse complement strand
CCCTCTGCTCGCAGCCCTTTTGCCCTTTTGCCCGAAGCGCCAAAGCAAGGGCGCTGCGCAACTTTTGTTCTTATTTTTATTCGAATCAAATAAGAATCAAAACCCGCAGTTTGTATTCTTATCGACTACAAATAAGAACGCATAAGCAAGGGAAGCAAGGGTTGCAGAGGCAAGAGGAAGCCCAACCTTTTCTCGTAGCCTTTCAACCTTTGCTCCCTCTGCTCGCAGTCTCGCAGAGGCAAGAGGTAGCCTACCAAGGCAAGAGAGGCAAGAGTTGTTTAGACAAGCAAGAGAGGCAAGAGTTGTTTAGACAAGCACAAGTAAAAATAAGAACAAAAGGACTGCGAGCAGAGGGAGCAAAGGTCGGACGCTGTTACTTTAAATTTTGATTCTTTAACATCTTGTATTGAATATTTCAGAGTATTGGGTTTAACTATAAAAAGAGATACTCTGACTAAATATATAAAAAATGGAAAAGTGTTTCATAATTTTCTATGTAAATACTCAGATAAAGCTTTACCTTATAATTTTGAAGAAGTAGGTTTAATTATTGATGATTATAAAAAAGCTGGTGTTTCACTCTAAATAGTACCGCAAAACAACTATGATTCATTAAAAGTCAATAAAAAGAATAAACCTATATTAGTAAGAGGACTAAATTTTGAAAAAGAATTTGAAAGTATTATGGGTACAGTTAAATATTTTGATACTTTAAATATAAAATTAGATAGAAATACTTTAAATAATCGGTTAAAAGACGGTAATATTTATAAAGATTATTTTTCGCTTATAAATAATGAATAGTTAAAGATATTTTGTCTACACGGCTACGCACCCCCCTTTGTCCCCTTTTGCCTGTGTTTGCTTTGTAATCTTTTGCTCCACCGAGACCAGCTTAACCTGGAGCTAGTAAAGCAAAGGAAGGATTGCAGGTCCGTAGGTAGGCCTACTTACGCAGGAGCAAGAGCAAGGGTAAAAATTAATATTAATTACATTAGATAATCGTAGAATAGCAATGTTCTGAAATTTGCGGTGTTTGGCATGGCTTTATGCCTATAGTTGTTGAGGCTGTTTCTGCTAATGATTTTCTAGTTTGAATTGATTCCGCTTCTTCTTAAGCTAGTAAAATTACTAGAATTTAATTTAATTAAATTTAAATTATAATATAAAACAACTTTTGTTCATTTTTTTTACTTGTGCTTTTGTGCTTTAGCATTTGTTCTTAGTTTAAGAAAAACAAAAACTCAGAATTATTAGACCTCTTGGGTAAAGCTAAAAGCTAAAGCAAAACTCAGAATTATTATTTGAACATTTGCTGTGCATTTCGTTTGTATTATTATTATGAATTGAACCTGTGCCTCTTGCCTCTAAAGAAAGTATCGATGTAATTTATTGTAGTAAAATTAATAAAAGAAACAGAAACAAAAACAAAAAGCTAAAGCACAGAAACAAAAAAAACAATAAACAAAAAAAAACAAAAAAAATAACAAACAAAAAAAAAAACAAAGAGGGTTGAATATATATATCTTTAGCTTTATAAAACGCTTAGATTATAATAAAATAAGAATTCTAATACTGTAATTAAAATTTAATTTTAAACAAATTTGTAACTATTTATTACCGTATAGTATATATAGAAAGAACAAAAAGAAAAATTTAAATTAAGTTTAGTTTAATTAAGGAAGGTTCGAAGTTAATTAATGATATAATTTTAAACAAAAATAATTTTGTTGGATAAACTTGACAGAAAATTTTAACTTATAATAAAAGAATCTTTAATTATGTTTATATTTAGCTTTATCATCTGGTTATTTGGCTTTCTGTGTATATTTTTTATACAGGAGCTATTTAATTTATATTTATTCATTCATTTTTAGTTGTTACCTCTCTTTAGGGTGATCTATTATTGGGAAATAAATTACTGTTGCATTTGTTTTAACATTTATACCTGCCTTAAGGCAAGGGTCAAAATTCATTAAATTAACTTTTGCTAGAAATGCTAAGCCCTGCGCTGTTACAGCACTAAATAGATGGTGGCTAAAAATAATTAAGATTAATATTTGACACTTTAGTTTGTTACACTATTAAAAAACAAAAAAACAAAAACAAAAAACAAATGCTAAAGCACAAAAACAAAAAGACTATAAAAATATAATATAAAAATTTGTACTTTTTATAAGTCTTTTTAAAGAAAGTTTATAAGTTTTTAAAAGAAAATAAATCCTATATCTTAACTTATTAATAATTAGATAAAATCAAGTAAAAGTAAAAGGTAAAATAATTTTGATTTAATTATAATATATTAGAACCTCCTTATTTTTAATTATTGGATAGGGAGATTTTATACAGAAGGTAAAGAAGGATTTTAGGTTTGATTTATTTATTTTATTACTTTCCTTGTGTAAATTTAGTCTAAAAACAGCCTAAAAGAGATATATAAAGATATCAGGTATGCTAAAGATGTCCACTATTTAATTTAAGTAGTGATTTAAATTTGTATTTAAGTAGTTAATTATATGATAACCCATCCAGAAATTACCTTCTTGTTGGAAATAAAGCGGTTGTTATTACCTACTTGCGGGAAATAACATTGTTCTGATTTTTACTTATCCATTTTTACTTTTGCATTTTTAATTTTTAGTGTCAGGCAAAAGGGAAACAAAGGTTATAAAAGTCATAATAAAACCCCTGTGGCATTTGCAAATGAAATGAACTATAGTTCTTATTAATTACTATCCTATAGGATCGTTATAACCAGTAGATTGCCTTTACGGCCGTACATCCAACAACATAAAATATAATATAATATGTCAAAATTCAAATATACAATATACTAATATACAAAACTCGTTTTATAGAATTCTTATTTAAACCCCTTTATATTTTTATTTTTAATTGTGCACCGAGAGGCTAGAGAGGCAAGTGATGCTAGAGTACAAATCAGAAAACAGGCTTTTATTCTTATTGGACTTATTGGATATCTAAACAACACTACCCTTGCTTTTGCTTCGGGTTTTTATTATAATCATTATTATTGTTATTATAATTATTATTATTATCATTATTATAATTCTCTGAGAATGATTATTATTATCATTATTATTATCATTATTATTATTATTATCATTTTTATTATTATTATTATAAGTATTATTACTTTTGCTTTAGCTTTTAGCTTTACCCAAGAGGTCTAAGAATTATGAGTTTTGCCTGTGCCTCTGGTAGTAGGTCTTTGACCAACAACCCAAGAGGTCGTAAGAATTATGATAATTACTATCCTATAGGATCGTTATGATTATAACAAAGCACAAGCAAAAGTTGCTTTCATTTTATTTTTCTTTTCTTAAATTAGGGAAACTCATCTTTAAATAATATAAGAATAAAAGTATTAGTTGTTTTATAATGTAAGTGTTTAAAAAATACAAGATTCTTCAGCTAGGTGGAAGGAAAAATGGTTTGGTTTGCATAAAATTTAATTAGATTAAGTAGGGTGGTAATGAAAGGAAAGGATTGCAATTTAATTAATATAAAAACTATACCCTAGAAATAACTAATTTAATTTATAAAGATGCTTGTGCTTTTTTGTTGTTTTTCTAGTTTAAGCAAAAAGTAATAATTCTTAGTTTAAGACAAGAGTCAAAATTAATCGAATACATAAAAGTAAAGGTAAAGAAAAGTAAAGATAAAAATAACCCTCTATTAAAAAGTACTAAGGCGAAGTTAAGTATAAAGTATAAAATAATTAAATTAAATGGTTTATTGAATTTATATTGATTTAGATTTAGATTGAATTTATATTGATTTAGATTTAGATTTAGATTTAGATTTAGATTTAAATAGGAAGGAATAATTTACATTGGTAAGTTAAAACGATTGCTAATCGTCTGGGTAAAACCCTTAAGCGTTCGACTCGCTTTTATTCCGAATAAATAAAAAATTTAATAAAAATAATAGAATGCTTTCTTAAATAAACAACAAAAATTCTGATACAAATAAAAGCTAAAGCACAGCTAAAGCACAGCTAAAGCACAGCTAAAGCACAACAGGCAAATGTTTTAAGATTAAAAATAAGAACGCAACTTATGCTAGGCCATAAATAAAAACAAGGAAGCAAAAGGGGAGGGGCAGGCAAGAGGCGAAATATGAAAAGCAAATGTCCTCCCTCAAGGCTCGAGGTAAATACCCAGCTAAATTCACCCCTACAGAGAGGCACTATAGAAATATAAATAGAAATATAAATAGAAATATAAATAGAAATATAAATAGAAATATAAATAGAAATATAAATAGAAATATAAATAGAAATATAAATAGAAATATAAAACACCAAGAGGACTAAGTGATGATATTTATATCTATAATAACATTAATAGCGGCTAAGGCCCTACCTTTATTTAACAAAATAAGTTCTATTCATATTTCTAGAATAGCTTCAATAGTATTTATTTATACCGGAGCATGTTCTTTTAATTGCTTCTATATTCAGTCAATTGGATCAGGTATAGGTATTTATAATGGGTTATTTCATATAACTCCGATATCTCAATTAATGGAAATTTTTCTATTTTTTATAGGAGGATGTATTTTAATTGGGTGGCCTCAGGTGGTGCAAAGCGATACAAGTACAAATAATTCAACCCCTGAAAGTTATTCAACCGATTATTCAATAATCGTTTTATTTAGTATATTAGGTTCTTCTTTATTGATCTCTAGTTTTGATTTAATCTCTGTATATTTAAGTATAGAATTACAAAGTTATGGATGTGCGCCGGGTGATGCGTTTGTAGAAGAGGTGTGCAACCTTATTATTTTAAAATAAGCAACACACTATCAGGTATATTTGGCCCTCTTTGAGGATACCTGCCACGGGTAATCGCGCTAGTACTCTCTAATAATTACACTAGTAGCATAGCAGATTACAAAAGCATACGTAAAACAGGTCTGCCCCTTTTTTATATTTATGTTAGTGGGGGTAGTCAAGGACAGGATAACAAACTTGATACGTATAAAGTGGCTCAGCTTTGCCCAAATGTTCTAAGCAGAATTTCGCAACATTTGTTAGGGAAATTAAATGTCATTACAAGTAGTCCGTACTGAAATGATTGCCATAAACCCTATGCTTACTTCAATCTAGGAGACAAAAATGCGCAAGGTCCTAAAACTACCAACTCAAACACATACATATTGCAACCCCGGGATCTAACCGCCTATGAATATATTTTATATTTAATGCGGGGACGGAGTTTTCATAGTAGCGCGACCTTTGCTTGTGACCCTTTGGCTTTAAGCCCTGACCCCGAAAGGAAAAGGATATTTTTTAAAATTTACAAAAATTCAATTCGTTTTTATTCTTATTCTTATTCTTATTCTTATTTGTATTTTAATTTAAATTTTAATTTATTATTTAATTTTAATTTTAATTTTAATTTTAATTTTAATTTTAATTTTAATCAGACCATAACCATAACCACAACCAGAACCAAAACAAATGAAAAAGTAAAAATCAGACAAAAAGTTGGCGCTGCGGGTTTTGATTATTATTTGATTTTTAATAAAAATAAGAACAACAGGGCAAAAGTTCAGGATAAAAAGTACGCACATGCAACAGATAACGCAAAGGAAAGCAGTCGGAAATCGTTAACTCAATCGAACCATGACTCTAACGTTAAGGACACAGAATCTCTCAACCTTACTAAACATACTAAAGGCAGCGAATCTCCAATGTCTGTTAGTTCGTGAGCCCAGAATGAGCTAATCAAATATAAGAGTAAAAACAACGTATATAACGGAGTTATCAACATAATTGCCAATCCTTTGTTCCTTCAGGCGTGTTATCTAGATATAAAAAGTAAGCCAGCAAATGAGATAAAAAGTAAGCCAGAAAATATATCTAAATGTATCCTCGACGCAACACTAGACGGTATAAATAAAAAATGATTCGAGAATCTCGCTTCAGAAATAAAAACTGGTAACTTCAACTTCTCTCCTACTAGTAGTTTACCTATACCTAAAGTACCTAAAGTACCTAAAGTACCTAAAGTACCTAAAGTACCTAAAGTACATAAAGTACCTAAAGTACCTAAAGTACATAAAGTACATAAAGTACCTAAAGCAGTAAATAAAGAACTTAGACCTCTTATTGTCGGAAACCTTAGAGAAAAAATAGTCCAAAAAGCTTTAACAGTCTTAATGGAAGCAATCTGAGATGACAAATCATCAGACAATTCCTATGGATTAATACCTGGAAGATCATTACACCAGGCTCTGTTTAAACTCTATCGACACGGGTCAAACTATCAATGGGTGATACAGGGAGATCTGTCGGGAAGCTTCGATAAAATACCCCAAAAATTCATTATGAAATGTATTGAATCAAATACTACATGTGATAAGACACTTCAACTAATTAGAAAGTCACTAACAGTCGGGTACACTGATCCTAATTCAGGTGAACACATACAAACTACACTAGGCACTCCATTAAGTGTGTACAATCCCCTGTTAGCAAACATATTGCTTAAAGAATTAGACAAGAAAATCTTAGATATAAAAAATTCATTTGAAAAAGGTAAAAAAAGAGCTAGAAACAAGGAATACGATGCTCTAACTTCACGTATCCAGAGTCTAAAGAAGTTCCACCCTGGATCACCTCTAATAACAGAGCTGGCTATAAAACGTAGTTCAAACACTAGTCTAACACCCAGCGAGCCAAACTTAAGACGTCTTATGTATATCAGATACGCCTACGATTTTGTAATACTAATCACAGGTACTATCGACGAAGCTAAACACATCAAACACTTGATTGCTGACATACTTACTAAAAAGTGTGGCCTAGAATTACACGATGATAAAACACTAATAACTGCAACTAAAGAAGGTTTTAATTTCTTAGGAGCGTGATGTATTAGAACTTCACCCCTAAAGGCTGGAGTATCCAAGAGTGATCAGGGAAACCCTCCCGGATACCGTATGAGAATGAGAATAGAAATACCTATTAACGACCTTATCAACAAGCTAAAGATTAATAAATTAATAAAAATGAACGCTAACGAAAACCCCGTAGCTACTGCCAGAAAGGATCTCGTGAACTTATCACACCACGAAATAGTTAGTTTCTTTAACCACCATATCCATGGACTGCGGACCTTTTACAGCTTCGGTGTTAATCTAACAAGTCTAAGGAAGATCATTATGTTCCTACACATATCGTGCGCATTGACTCTGGCCCTTAAACACAAACTAAGAACTCAGAGACAAGCATTCAAGAAATTTGGAAGAACTCTAGATGATCCGGAAACAGGTATTAAACTAGAACTACCTTCGGATCTAAAGGTTAAACACCTCTATAGAGGGACTAAGTCTAAAAAGCCCTAAGATAACTTGAATATGTCATGATAAAACAATTGCTAAAGCAAAACAACAAAACAAAAAATGCTAAATCAAACAAAAACAAAAATGCTAAAGCACACAAGTAAAAAAAGTAAAACAAGTAAAACAAAAACAAACAAATGCTAAAGTAGTAGGTCAGAGACCAACAACTAAAGCAAACAAAAACAAACAAAAATCACCGTATCAAGTTTACATAAATTTGTACCATCTGTCGATATTATTACACATCGAGATACAACACCACAAAGGTAAAGACTAAAAGGTAAAATTAGTACACCACAGAATAAAGGTAAAGACTAAAAGGTAAAATTATAACTAGTAATAGCACGAACGCACAAGGAGTGTGATCCTACAAGCGTAAGCAAGTACTTTTTCGCCTACCACGATCTATAACACAAAGTATAACACAAAGTATAACACAAAGTATAACACAAAGTATAACACAAAGTATAACACAAAGTATAACACAAAGTATAACACAAAGTATAACACAAAGTATAACACAAAGGTGAGCTTAACTACTCAGACAGGACAAAAAATCCGTAAATATATAATATATAAAAATAAACTCCTGAATCTCTTTGATAGATTACGATGGAGAGCCGTATGATGGGAAACTATCACGTACGGTTCGGAGGGCAGGGTAAACATTCCACTGACCCTACTATATATTTTAGCTACTTTATATAGAAATTCAGAATCAGCTACTTCTGCTGGATTAAAATATTTCTTATTAGGTGGATTATCATCCTGTTTAATCCTATTAGGTATAGGTTTAATTTACTCTTATACCGGTTTAACAAATTTTGAATCCATTTATTTATTAAATTCCATCTCTGGAATAGATCAACCAATTGTACTACAAGGATTAAGTTTAGGTTTAATAATTATCTTTGTAGGTTTTTTATTTAAAATAGCTGCTGCTCCTTTACATAATTGATCACCTGAAAGAGGACTTGGGAAATCCTCTATTGTCGGGATTAAACTATCAAATTCCGGAAACACCCTAGAACTTACGATACCAAAGCACAATCGAAAGGTTGGTGGTGGATGAAGTAATTACTCATGTAGGGTAACAATTCGTAAGGCTTCTGAAAAGAACGTGGGCAATCGCGGATCTAAGTCAGTAATATTTAAATCCATTAATTTTATTGTAAAAGAGCAACGAGTAAATGGTAGTTGTTTCATTAATAAAAATTTAATGAAATTAAGATGTACTCTAATGGGCAACGAAAGAAGCTATCAAGTTAAAATCCCTTCTAATCAAATTATTCAAAGACGATTTTATTCTATTGAATCCTATTTAATTCAACTAATCAAAGCTCTGCTTAGTAACAGGAATCACGGACGCTGCCTCTGCCTTTGCGGGTGGCTTAGCCCGCAGCCAAAAGTAAGTATGCTTTCTTGTTATAATTCGTAAATCTAAAAAAATAAATTAGGCTGGCAACAAAATTCCTCTAATTCATCTATAGCTAAATCAGCTCAATTAAAATTTGTATTAGACCTTGGTTTATTACTGTGTTTACTGACGGAGATGGATGTTTAGGAATAAATATTTATAAAGATAATGCTTACAAAAGAGGTTGGGGAGTAAAACTTTTCTTTGAAATTCACTTACATAAAAAAGATACAGATCTATTGCAAAAGATGAAAGAATTTTTCAATGTAGGTAAGGTATATAACTCAAAGCCTAATTCAAGTAAATATTTTTTTACTTCAATAGCAGATCTACAAGTAGTTAAAAATCATTTCAATAATTACACACTCAAAAATTTGGGGTTTTTTAACTCTTTAAGCAAGCACAAGAATCCGAGGATTGGGAAAAAGTGGCGGAAATGATGACATCAAAGTAACATTTAACTAATGAAGGCTTTGAACAAATCCGTCAAATAAAAGCGAGAATGAATAAAGGTAGATATCTTAAATAAACTACTATAACACTTTTCTTAGTTTACAATATGTTTATATTTGAATTTAATATAGTTTATATTTATTATTTAGTACTTTGTCTTTTTTTTAATTTGAACGATAAATTTAACCACCGTGGATGTATATGATGGAACACCCACAATAGTTACAACTTGATTAACAATTATTCCTAAAATAGCCATTTTTACATTTTTATTAGAATTGTATACTCAAATAGGTGTCATTGGTGGAATTAAAAGTAAAATATTAAGTAGTAGTGGTTATATTACTACAATAGATAGTCTATCTAGTTTAATCTCTTTCTGAGAAGGTGCCTCAATAAATTTAGAAGGCTTAGTAGTTGGTATACCAGTATTAAAAAGTTTATTATTAATAAGTTCTATATTATCTTTAATAATAGGTAGCTTATTAGGATTAGCACAAATAAGAATAAAAAGATTATTAGCCTAGGGTCTTTGAGAAGATACGTATTGTGGGCTTAACTATCAAACTCCGGGGAAGCCCTAAAACTTATGATACCAAACCATAGCCGAAAGACTATGAGTGGCCAGACTAATTACCTGGGTATGGTAACAAGTTATAAGATGAAGGAAACTGAAATGGGTTATCGCGGATCTAAATCAGGAATATCGCTTGTAAAAGAGCAACGAGTAGACGGTAGTTGTTGCACAAATAATCAAATTGCAATTAAGGTATACTCTAATAGAAACAAATTCTGTTCTCTATCTCACAATTTACCTAACCAAATTAGACAAAATACAAGTTCATAATTTACAAATAGAAACAAACAAAAAACAACAAAATAATCAAAGCTAGATTATATTCAACATCTACCACTATCCTTAATAGTTTAAATCCTTTCTTTATTACAGGTTTAACTGACGGTGAGGGTTCATTCGTAAGTATTATACGAAAAAGCACTGGTCATCGATGAAGATGGCGAGCGGAAGTTGTTTTCCAAATAGCACTCATAAAAAAGATTTAGAACTTTTTAAAACAAATTAAAGCTTTTTTTTTGGGGCGGACTTGGAATTATAGCAAATAGCTCGAATGATATGTGCGCTTTTAGAGTAACTTCTCCAAAACAAATCTCAGATAAAATTATCCCGCATTTTTATAAATATATTTTAATAACTAAGAAACAGGGTGATTATTGACTATTTAAAGTTAAAGAAATAATAATGTTGAATATTCAAGGTGAACACCTAAAGGAGGTAGGCCTTCAATCAATTATTAATAAACGAGCATCCTTTAATTTCGGAGTATCATAAGTTTTAAAAAACAGCTTTTCCTAATACTAAACCTATAATACGACCATTAGTCCAAAGTAAATAAAAGTCGGAATAAAGCGGGTGTCGGTGTTCAATTAGTTTTTCAAGTTTCTCAACATATACGAGATCAGGAATTATTGAAAAGTTTTTTGAAGTTATTTTAACTGTGGTCAATATATTAATTTAATCTAGTTGTATGGTAATTTCGGTGAAACTGTTTGGCAGTACAGTATCTTATAAACAGAAATTAGTTGTTTCGTCTAAATTTCTTAAAGTTTTTAATCCAAAAGTGGAAACAAAAAGAGAATATTCTACTCAGGCTTCTTTCCTCGATTCAACCCCTTCTAATCTTAACCTAGATAATGGGAGTCTCTCACCTGGATTTATAACAGGTTTCACAGATGCTGAAGGATGTTTTAGTGTATCAATAACAAAAAGCAACAACACTAAAATAGGTTGAAGGGTAAGACTTTTTTTTGATATAACTCTTCATAAAAAAGATCAAGTGCTTTTGGAGCAGATAAAAAATTTTTATGCTGTAGGAAATGTTTATGATATAGCCGAGAATAAAATTCAATATAGAGTAAGTTCAACCCAAGAGTTAAAAGTAATTAGAGTTTTTTAACAAATATCCATTACGCAGTAAAAAACGGGCAGATTTTGAGTTATGAAAGAAAGTACTATCTCTAGTTCAAAATAAGGAGCATTTAATTGATCAAGGTTTACAAAGGATTGTTGCTATTAAAGGAAGTATTAATAAAGGGTTAAACGATGAATTAAAAGCAGCTTTTCCTTCTATAACACTGGTTCATACACCTAATGTAGAAATTATTAATATTAATGATCCCGAATGAATAGCAGGCTTTGTAAATGGTGAAGGTAATTTATTTATTGAGATTACCTCAAATCAAAGTAATATTGGTTTCCGAACACGATTAGTATTACAGATATCTCATAGCTCAACATTTCCGTGATGAACAATTAATAAGAAATTTAATGAAGTACTTCGGTTGTGGATTTGTTCTACATTATAAAAATGCTTTTTTTTATAGGGTACACAGCTTTTCTGATATTAAGGATATACTTATTCCATTTTTGTTTTTTGTTTTTTGTTTTTTTCTAAACATAAAATTAAAGGAGTAAAAGCACTAGATTTTAAAGATTGATGTCTTACAGCTGAATTATTTAAAACTAAAGCCCATTTAACCAAACAAGGACTAGACCAAATCCGTCAAATTAAAGCAGGAATGAATAAAGGAAGAGATTAAATATTTCTTAAATTTATTCATTACTTGGTGACTCTTTAATTTAAATTATTTTTAATTTAAATTTATGTGTTAACTCGAAGAGTTTAGAAACACCTTCACTCAATATTAAACCTCTTAATCAAGATTGAGGATATTTTCAGTGTACTAAATTTTCTTATATTTATAATATAATTATTCTGTTTTGTAGTCAACATTCTATTCGAGGTCTTAAAGCTAAGGATTTTTTAATTTAGATTGGGTAAAGCCGCTTAAATTATTAATAAAGGAGATCATTTAACTAGAGAAGTGGTCATCTAAAATTATATCTATAAAAACTGGTCTTAACACCGGTAGAGATTTGTAAATAAAATGTCCCAGCCTCCCGGGTAACAATAATAATAATAATTATTATGGGTGGAAATAATCTAATCTAGCTGCTCTAAAGTAGGCACAATATCAAATTTCTATTCCTCCCCTGAATCTTTTTGACGTTTCTAATTTGTATGGTAAATTTGTTTTTTGACAGTACTATCGTGCGTCATTGAGCCTTGTTTAACTACGGATTTTTAAAATCTATGTACTGTTCAATTGTACATCCAACAACAAAGTTAGGTAATGGGGAAAACCCTTTGCTGAACTTAGCATCTTTGCTTAAAGGAATTGTT
>Ga0137419_10000785_pt1 | contig 12512 bp, 11 predicted proteins | sample CZODoug3_1_2_16f_FD_108279 | JGI IMG/M metagenome (GOLD analysis project Ga0137419, IMG submission 108279) | Vadose zone soil fungal communities from Angelo Coast Range Reserve, California, USA - CZODoug3_1_2_16fungal (Illumina Assembly) | ecosystem: Environmental > Terrestrial > Soil > Vadose... | reverse complement strand
GCCTCGCTCGAGTCCTATCCGATCGACACGGGGCGGCTGCGCGGCGTCCTCGACCTGGTCGCGTGGAAGAGCGGCTGGGGGCAGTCGCTTCCGGCTAGACAGGGCCGCGGGATCGCGGTTCACCGCAGCTTCCTGACCTATGTCGCGACCGTCGTCCAGGTCGCCGTGGGGAATGATGGCCAAGTGACGATCCCGCGCATCGACATGGCGGTCGATTGCGGGCTGGTGGTCAACCCCGACCGGGTGCGGGCACAGATGGAAGGCGCCGCGATCATGGCGATCAGCAACGCCCTGTACAGCAATATCAGCGCCAAACAGGGCCGGATCGAGCAGGGCAATTTCGACGATTACCCAGTGGCGCGGACCGATATCACACCCGATACCCGCGTCTACCTCGTCGACAGCAGCGCGCCGCCGGCCGGTGTCGGCGAGCCGGGAGTGCCGCCAACCATGCCGGCGATCTGCAACGCCATTTACGCCGCGACCGGCAAGCGCATACGCGCGCTGCCGATCGACACCGCGCAGCTGAAGGAAACCTGAATCAACGCGCTGCGCCGAAACTGGCGCGATAGTGAGGAGACCGGCATCCGCGCAATGGGTGTTGGACCCGCCGTTGCGGCGGTTGGCCGCAGCCGGTTCGGCATGAACAATGACGGGGCGCAGGCGTTGTCGGACGGTCTTTTACAGCCCTCCCAGAAGGGGCCCTGATGAAAATCGCACAAATCGCGCCGCTGATGGAAGCGGTACCCCCCAAGCTGTATGGCGGCAGCGAGCGCATCGTCGCCTACCTTAGCGATGAACTGACCGCGCTCGGTCACGACGTCACGCTGTTCGCCAGCGGCGACAGCACCATCGCCGGCCGGCTCGCGCCGGTGTGGCCGCAGGCGCTGCGGCTCGATCCGTCGATCTCCGACTATCTGGCGCCGCACATGGTCCTGCTGGAAGCCGTCGCGCGCCGGGCGCAGGAGTTCGATGTCGTCCACTCCCATATCGACTATGTCGGCTATCCCGTCTTGCAGCGCCTCGGGGTGCCGTTTGTCACGACGTTGCACGGCCGGCTAAACCTGCCGGTGTTGCAGCGCATTTACGACACCTTCGACGATGTTCCTGTGATCACGATTTCCGATGCGCAGCGTCGGCCGTTGCCACACGCGAATTATCTCGCGACGATCCCGCACGGCATCCCCGAGCAACTGCTGGTGCCGGGCTCTGGCGCCGGCGGCTATCTCGCTTTTCTCGGCCGGATTTCGCCCGAAAAAGGGCCGGACGCTGCGATCCGCATCGCGCAGAAGACCGGTATGCCGCTGCGCATCGCCGCCAAGGTCGATGACGTTGACCGCCGCTATTTCGAGGAGCTGATCAAGCCACTGCTTGGCGCACCCAATATCGAGTTCATCGGCGAGATTGGCGACCATCAAAAGGCTGAGTTTCTCGGCAACGCCGCGGCGCTCCTGTTTCCGATTGCCTGGGCCGAGCCGTTCGGTTTGGCGATGATCGAGGCGATGGCGTGCGGTACGCCGGTAATCGCGTTCCGCAGAGGCTCTGTCCCCGAAATCGTCGACGACGGCGTCACCGGCTTCATTGTGGATAGCGAGGACGAGGCCGCACAAGCCGCGACCGAGCTCTCCCGGATCGACCGCGCGCGGGTCCGCGGGGTTTTCGAGGAGCGTTTCACCGCGCGCCGAATGGCCGAGGATTACCTCGATCTTTATCGCCGGCTGATCGCACGGGAGGAGCCGCTCCGGCAGGCGGTTTGATGCGCCCCGCGACCGCGAAGCCAGTCGGCCACTCCAGTCGATCGAAGAGCGTGGAGGATTTGTGATCACGCATTCCCGTAGCACTGCGGGGCACGCGGCGATCTCGTTGCCCGGGTTGGCGGCGCGGGGTCCCGGCCCTTTCCTGATGCACTATGCCGGCCGGCGCCTCGCCGGGCATATCCTCGTGCTGGCCGCCGTGCTGGCCGCGGTCGGCTGCGCAATCGGCTCTCAGTATGGGATCAAGAACCTGGTCGACGTGCTCGGCGCGCGGGGCGCGACGGATCGGGAATTGTGGTCCGCCGTCGTGCTGCTGCTCACGCTGGTCGCCGGTGACAATCTGTTGTGGCGCCTGGCCGGCTGGATTGCCGCCCGGACCTTCGTCGGCGTCGCCGGCGATCTGCGGGGCGACCTTTTCAATCATTTGTCGGGTCATGGGACGCGCTATTTCGCAGACCGCTTTCCTGGCGCGCTGGCGGCCCGCATAACGACGGCGGGGAACGCGGCGTTCAGCATCGAAAGCCGCCTCGCTTGGAATGCGATCCCACCGGCGGCCGCGGTGGTCAGCAGCATAGCGGTCATGAGTGTCGTCAATTGGCATTTGACCGCGGCGCTGACCGCGATCGCGGCAATCCTCGGAGGAGTCATTGCCTGGCTGGCTGCCCGCAGCGGCCATCTGCACGACCGCTTTGCCGCCCGTGCTGCCGCTGTGACCGGAGATCTCGCCGATGTCGTCGGCAATATCGGGCTCGTGCGGGCCTTCGCGGCGGTGCACGGCGAGCGCGAACGATTGTCGCGCCGCATTGGGCATGAGATGTCGGCGCAATCCGACAGCCTGCGGGCCCTAGAACGGATCAGACTGTTCCATGCCGTTTGCGTGTTCTTTGTGACCGCGGCGGTCGTCGTCTGGTCGGTTCTGCTGTGGCGGGCCGGACGGATCACCACGGGCGATGTCGTCCTGGCGACGACGCTGGGCTTTACGGTGCTGCACGCCTCGCGCGACCTCGCGATGGCAATGGTGGATCTGCTGCTCGATGCCGCCAGACTGCGCGAGGCGGTCAGGTCGCTGGGTGCGCCGCATGAGATGGCGGACGCGCCCTTTACCCGGCAGCTGATCCCGCTCGGCGGCTCGGTTTCGTTTCTCGATGTGTGCTTCAGCTATCCGAACGGCGACCGCGTTTTGCAGGATTTCACCTTGCACATTCCGGCCGGCCAGAAGGTCGGGCTGATTGGACGGTCCGGCGCCGGCAAATCGACCGTCATCGCCCTGCTGCAGCGGCTGTACGATCCTGAGCGGGGCCAAGTGCTGATCGATGAACAGGACATCGCCGCAGTGGCGCAGGACAGCTTGCGCCGGGCTATCGCCGTCGTTCAGCAGGACGTCTCGTTGTTCCACCGCTCTATCCTGGAGAACCTGCGCTACGGCCGGCCGAATGCGACCGACAAGGAAGTCTATGCCGCCGCCGAGGCGGCTCATTGCACCGAGTTCATCTCCCGCCTGCCGGACGGCTTCGAGACCATTGTCGGCGAACGCGGTCTCAAAATGTCAGGCGGGCAGCGCCAGCGCCTGGCGATAGCGCGAGCCTTTCTGTGCGATGCACCGATCATCCTCCTCGACGAAGCGACGTCGGCGCTCGACACCGCGGCGGAGCAGCTGATCCAGGACGCGCTGACACATCTGTTCAACGGCCGCACAGTCATCGCCGCGACGCACCGGCTGTCCACCCTGGTTGCCTTCGACCGCATCATCGTCATGGAGCACCAGCGCATCGCCGCGGACGGCAGCGCCGCGCAGCTGCTGCGGCGACACCGCACCCAGCGTCGGATCGATGTCCGGTACAATACCGCAGGCGGCCGGCGATGACCGCTCGGCCGCCCAAGCGGGTATCTCGCATCCGGTCGGCTATCGCGGCGGCTGCGTTGCTTGCCGTTGCGGGGATGTCAATCGGCGCGCCGGCACAGGACCGGCCCCCGCAAGCTGCCGACGATGTGCCCTCCCCACCGGCCAAGTCCGGGCCGCCGGGACCAAGCTATCTCGATCCCCTGTACGCCACTGAGGTCACCAGCGTCCTCGGCAGGAATGTCATCGGACCGAACGGCGAGAAGCTCGGCCTGATCACCGATGTCGTTGTCGATCGCGATGGTCGACCGCGCGCCGCCGTCATCGATTTTGGAGGATTTCTCGGCGTCGGCAGCCGGAAGGTCGCCATCGATTGGAACCTGCTCAAATTCGATATCGAGAAACGCGACCGCACGGTGGTTTTGGCGCTGGACCGCCGCGAGATTCAGGCCGCGCCCGAATACAAGGCTGACGCGGAGTCGACCGAAATGGTTGGGCCGCCGCTGGTCGGATCGTCAAGCGGCGGCGATGCCGGCAAATGACGGGACCGGGATCGTTGCCGATCGGGCGCAGCGCGGAGATGAGCGCGCAGCGGCAATATCGGCCGAACGCGGCCTCGATTGGTTCAACCTGTTCGTCGCCAATATCCAGACCGGGTTCGGTCCATTCGTCGCCGTCTATCTGACGACTCAGGGTTGGACCCAGACTCGGATAGGGCTTGCTCTCAGCCTCGGTACGATCGCGGCGATGGCAAGCCAGATGCCGGCCGGCGCGTTGGTCGATCGGATAAGCAACAAGGCTGGCGTCGCGTTCTTCAGCATTCTGGCCTTTACCGCGAGCGCCCTGTGTTTCGCGTGTTGGCCGACGCCGCTGTTTATTTATCTGGGCGAAGCGCTGCATGGCTTTTCGAGCTGCACGCTCGGGCCCGCGATCGCCGCGATGAGCCTGATGATTGCCGGTTCCCGCGCGCTCGGGTTGCGGCTGGGGCGCAACGCCCGCTTTGCCGCCATCGGCAACGGCATCGGCGCCGCGGCGATGGGCGCGTGCGGCTACTACTTGTCCAGCCGGGCGGTATTTTTCATGACCGCCGCATTGACGGTGGCGGCGGTGCTTCCCTTGTTGCCCTTAGCTCGCCTCTACGAGCCCGGCCGGCCGGCGGCTCGGCGCGAGAAATCGGCTGCTCGGCATCGTGAGCCTATCGCGTCCGTGTTGACGAACCGTGCTCTGCTGGGCTTCGCCGTGTGCGCGATGCTGTTCACGCTCGGTAACGCTGCGATGCTGCCGCTCGCCGGCAATTTCGTTACGAAGCGCGCCGAGAGCGAGGCCACGCTGCTGATCGCGGCCGGCATCGTGCTGCCGCAGCTGGTTGCCGCGGCAATATCCCCGGCATTGGGCCGGCTCGCCGAATCGCACGGTCGGCGCCTGGTGTTGTTTCTCGGATTTTGCACGTTGCCGATCCGCGGAGTGCTGTTTGCCGCGTTTCCGAATCCCGGGATGATGGTGCTGGCGCAGTCACTCGATGGCCTAGCCGGTGCGTCTCTTGGAATCATCGGGCCGCTGGTGACGAGCGACGTCGCGGCAAATTCAGGCCGCTATAATCTTGCGCTCGGATTTGTCGGCTTCATGATCGGGATCGGCGCCACTTTCAGCACCGGCCTTGCGGGTTTGATTGCCGACCGGTTCGGCAACCCGGTCGCCTTCATGTCCCTGGCCGGGGCCGGCGTTGCGGCGGCAGCGCTGGTGTGGACGGCGATGCCCGAAACCCGGCCACGGTGATGCTGTCGTCGCGCTTATCCCTCAGCTGATCGCGCCCATTTTAGCGGACCGGTATGATTTTTCTTGATCGGCTCCCGCACCCGGGGCATCCGGGAGCACCGCAGCATGAGCGCGCCCATCAGATCTTCGCCGGATAATCTGATCGGCACGGCGCTTCGGGTGCTTTATGGGATGCGCTACAGCGATACGGGCCCGTTTCGCCGTGCGTATCGCGCTTGAGACCAGGCGATCCCCAGAGCGGCTGCTCGCGGCCCCAGGTCGGTGGAATGAAGCTCGGCTCATAGGCTCGGCGAACATCCCCGCATTGCTTCGGCGACGCTAGAGACGTTGCTTCAGGCCAGTGCTTTACCGCGCACGGCAGCCGGGCAAGTCACGTACAGCGGTCTATGATCCCGACCAGGGGCGGGGGCCGCTATTCGCGCTCGTCTCTGATGATCTGGCTGCTTTCTGGGGTCCAACGAGCGCGGACCCGCATACCCGGCCGGATCGGCCGTTGATCCGCCCCACCCCGGTTCTGCTCGAAGGCGATCAGCGGATCGCCATTCGGCAGGCATCCTTCTGATCCTGTTGTTTTCGGTCGAATTGGACCTGTTGCCGGCATCGCAGAGCCCTCATCGACCAAGCGCGTTCGTTATTGCACTAACCGTGCCGGAGCCCGATTGGATTTGGTGGACGCCAACTGGCTGCTGCTTGGTAGGCGATGATCCGTCATTGGCCCGCTAGGGGTGCGCGCAGGTGGTTCCCGGACACGTCCGGCAACTTGCCCGGATGTCGTAACCCGCCGTTAACCGTCCGCCGCGCACGCTGCCGGACAAGGCACCGGAGAGGGTTGGGAATAATGGGACAGGTGGATGCCGACAAGGCGGCGAAGGCGGGCGATTTTCTGTTCCGCTACATGCGAGCGCGCCATCGCTTTAAGGAAAAAGTAGAGCGCCCGTTGCCGGCCCACCAGCTCGCCGACCTAATAGGCCGCGGGAAGGAGGAATTCGACGAGATCTACGTCGATGCGGGTGCCAAGCCGCCCGTGGTTTTAGATGGCAAAGCCGACGATTTCTTCACCGCTATACTAAGAAAGAACTACAGCGCGATGCCCGGCTGGGAGCCACAATTCCTGGCCGCGTGGCGATACTACGTGCTCCGCGACGGTCCTCTACCGCGAAAGCCGGGACCACGCCGGCCTGTTGGACCAAACCTGTCTCCAACGCCCATCACAGGGCGGGTATTTTGATCGGAAATTCGTAAAACCTCCGATCATAGCGGGGCATTGCGATAGTCCGGACTGCCCGAACCGCGTTCTTCCTTAACACGCCGAGTAAGCCGCTCAGTAGGAAAACGGCGACAGCGGAGACAGGCGGCGGCAGGCGCTTTGGGGCAGGGGTCGCGGCGCAACCAGAACCAGAACCGGTTTGGCTAGCTGCGAAGAAACGAAAAGCGCGCGCGAAGGGCATGTGTGCCGAGCAGTCGGTTCGTGCGGATCGAAGCGGAGGACGACGCTCACCTCAGGTAAGCGTTGCCCTGCGCGTCCACGTTCAATCAGAAAAGGCTAAGCATGCGGCTATAGCGGCGACTATCCCGAGATTATCATTGTACAAATCTGCGAAGGCGAGGCGGCGTGCCAAAATTTGGCGACGCGTGATGATGAACCGGGAGGTCTGGAGAAGGCGACGCCCAAGGTACTTCCGAACGGGCTGGCTCGCTGGTGTCTTTATCGGCCACAACAGCGACGGTAGGTTGGCTCTCGGTGGTCGGTTGCGGCGCGGCTGCTGAGTTCATGTACCTCTGAGCAAAAGACGCCGCCAGCCGCTCGAGCGCTTCGATCTCGGCCTGCTCGATGTCCAGTCGTTTAACCTCCTCCACATGCCTGTTCAGAGTCACAGTGCGCAGCGCTGCCAATCGATCCCTTGCCCGCTGAAGGTCCATTGGCGTCAACTGATCCCACATCCCGCAACTCCTGTATAAAGTTCGCCAAACGATTTGATGGTCATTGGCGGCCGGCGACAAGCGCTCCGCGCGGAGCGAGCGGCACACTCGCGAATTCGGGGGATACGACGAGGGCGCCAGGGATGGCATCCCGCGCACGATTCGCGGCGTGGCCGCGATACCGGGGAGGGGAGCGAAAATTGAGGCTCGTGGCAGGGCGGCGGCGAGAGCGAAGGCGAATCCAGTGGGACGGATGAGCGCTCCTGGGTTTCAGGCACAAACACACACCCCGCAATCACCGGTTGGCCACCGTAACTGGCGTCGCGTCGACCGAGCCATCGGCACGCGAGAGCCGGCTCATCGGCGGGTAAAAAAGGGATCTCTAGGCTGCGTCTCCTTGCGCCGAAGCCGCGGGCGTGAACAGAGCATCGCCCCAGTTTCTGCTGCTCGGCGTCAGCTTGGCTTGAGTCGTAAGCCTTGTGGCGAGTTCTTCCTCCTCACCCTCGTCCGGGGGCGCGGCAGGCTTATATTTACGGGCAAAAGCTTCGATCGCCTGCTCGATCGCCGTGATCTCGGCAAGCTCGGTATCGATTGCTCGCAATTCTTCAGCATGCCTGGACTCGGTCGCGATGCGGTGCTGGAGCAATTCATCCTTGGCGCAGCGTGTGTCGTCGGGTGTAAGAGTCCACATTTGTCATTAATCCCAAAGTGTTCTGAGAAGCCGTCTATCCCGCGCCAAGGCGATGAAGGCGCGAATCACCGCGCCTGGCCAGTCTGCCAAGCACGGAATCGTTGGAACAGCGCGCTCTTTTCCTGGGCCGGCATCGGCGCCTCGCCGGCGGCTTGCCGGCGCTCGTCGATGAACCGCGCAAACATCAGCCGTAATTCATCCACCGTGGGACCCTTGGCAATTTGCAGATTGCGCTGCAGCCACTGTTCCGCCGCCGGATATCGGCGCCAACCGGGCAGATCTGCGGCGATATTGACCTCATGCCATTTGGGATGATGTCCCGGTTCCAGTAGTGTTTGAAACCCGGTGAAGAACGTTTCGACAAAATTCGTAATGTTACGGTTCCGCTCCGGAACCAGCCGGAGCTCGGCAACCGCGAGCAGGCTTCCTACGGCTACAGTGTTGACGGGCCGATCCTGTTCAACCAGGCCGGGGTAATCCGCTGCGGTGAAGCGGGTCGGTACATAAATGGGGTTGGCCGCCTGATTAAAAGGGATTTCGAGTAGATGCAAGTCGCCGTCCTTGAGAGCCTGGACCAAGGGAGCAGGCTTACCGGCGAGCAAAGCGACCGCAGCGATCTCCCCGTTCCGCAGTGATTCGAGCGCCAGCTCCTGCGGCTCGTTGGTCATCGTGACCGGCACCTTCAATTGCTCGAAAAGACGGGATGCCGTGATCGCCGAACCGCTGCCGGGCGGGCCAACGTTCACCTTCCGGTTCGAGAGGTTGGCAACGGCTTTGATGTCGCGCCGCGCCAGCAGGTGAAATTCCTCATTGTAGAGCTTGGTGATGTAATAAGCCCCAGGATCGTTTGCCGGGATCAGCTTTCGCTCGCTGGCGTAATCGAGCACATCGATCGGCAGGATCGCCATGTCGATGCCGCGCAGATATTTGAGGTCGAGCAGGTTTTGCAGCGCGCCTTTGCCGACGACCGGAACGAGCCGCCGCGTCGCGCCGTCGTCGATCAGGTTGGCAAGCTCTTCTCCGATGCGCACCGATATACCGGCGCTGCCCGCGGTCTCAAGCTCAACGACGCCTCGGTTGATGCCAACTGATTGCTGCGCGACTGCCGGCACCACCATACCGATAATAGCAAAAAGCCCTGATGATATGATGGCGCGCCCAATCCGGTGGGTCATGGCAGTCGTTGGTCCTTTTCGGGCTGGAGGGTTTCCAACAAGGTTGCCGCTTCACTTGTGCCGAGCTCGCGAGCGCGTCGATACCACCGTGCCGCGGCTAAAGCGTCGCCGCGTACTCCGCTCAGATGCACGCGCGCCAAAAACGCCGGATCGTAGGACTCGCCCAGGCGTAACGCCGCCTGTCCTTGACCGGCCTCGGCGGCGCGTTCGTAAAAGAGGCGCGCCGAGGCGACGTCCCCTTTAGCTATCAGAAAGTCTCCCCGCGCGAGCAGCGCCGTGACCTCATCTGTGGAAAGGCTCAACCTCGTTGTGCTCGCCGCCACGACGTCGGCCGGCGAGATTGGTGCCGTAGCCACGGGCGGAATTGTTTGCGGTGCTTCACCGACGGGAGACTCCGCCGATTTCGCACCGCTTTCCTCGACCGCTGGTGAGGCTTCTTGTGCATCTATGGTCGCTTCGACGGTTGGAACTCCCGATCCTTGATGCAATCCGATTAGCGGCTGTTCGGTTTTCTGCGCCTCGCCAGCCGAGGCCGCTTCCGTAATCTCCGGCGAGGCGGCCCGTGGTATGTCAGCGTTGGCTTGTGCCACATCAGAGATATTCGATCTGCGGTCGGTATTGCGTGGTGTATCGGCGGTCGTTGTGGCAGCGGTTGCTTGCGCCTCAATCGATATGGCGCCGTCCGACAATCGGTTGGAGGAAACTGCGGCCGAATTCTCGTAGTGAGGTGGCGCGTTAGAGCCGGCTGCTGTTACGTCGATGGCGGCGTGCAGGAGCAGCAACAGACCCGCTGCCAATCCGCACATCGACAAGATGGAAAAATGCCAGGCGAGCGCCCGTTCCACTCTGTTTCGTTTGGGTTTGACGATCAGGACCTCGCCGCCCCATGCGTGTTCGAGGGCGACGCGGGGAAGGAAAAAGGGTTCGCCGTTCTGGTAAAGTGGATCGGAAGCAACGATCTCCTCGACGCCATCGCGGCCGCTGCCGAGGACAAGGACGACATTTGCATTCCGCAAGAGCAGCAATACTGTCTTCGTGGCGGTTGCTACGAGCAAGGCACGCCAGTCGAAGGTTGCCGGCCATAGCTTAAGCCCGCTTTTGTCAGCGATGGCGATCAGGCGATCTAAGGGCAGTACGCGGTCTTCCGCATCGTAATCGGCATCAAAGGCCGCATTCTGCGCACGCACGCCATCTGAGGTACGGATGCGGTCCAGGCAGAACAACGCGGTCTTGGAGGAGACACCGGGCACTACAATAGTCTCGTCCCGCAAAGTGGGGGCCATCGCAGCCAAATGGCGATGCGCAAAATGATCGTCGCTCCAGAAATTATCGAACGCTTTCTGCCCGGCAATTCAAAAAGCGGCCGCACAGCGAGCTATCCACGGAAAAGAGCAGTTACCCTCCAATTACTCACTGTCTTATACACAATAGGGCCACGCTTCCCTGCGGATTTCATCCGTGGGCAAGGTTCTGCCGCGCGCCAATCCGGAGCACGCGATGCCACGCCCCCTAGATCCGCCGGCCGCCGAGAATCTTAAGCAGGGCTAATCTCGACAATCCATCCTCATGGCCGCGGTCACGCCGTGTTGCTCCAATTCCCAGGCGATCCGCAACGCGTCGGTTTCCCACCACGGCGCGGCGATGATCTCCACGCCGATCGGCATCTGACCGGGATCGCGCAACGGCACCGAGGCGGCCGCGGCAGCGGTCGCTAGCGTCGCGAACATGCTCGGCGCAAGCCGCCGTGCCGCGCGCCGTCGCGAGGGTGCGCGCGAGGGTAATCGCGGTGGAGCGGTTGAGGGCGGGATTGCGCTGTTCGATGCGCGCGAGTGCTGCCTCGGTCACTGCGACGGCGGTGGTCGCGCCAGCCCGCACGGCCGTGGCGATCGTCGCCGCGTCGGTGCGGGTGAGATCGCGGCTCTTGGCCGGAACACCGGCGCCGGTCGGTCTCATCGAGCAGCGGAAATTCCATGACCAAAGCCGCCATCTGCGCGAGGCGCTCGAGATGGCGATAACGCCGGGATGGTGTGCCGGGTCGATTGGCAAGCCAGTCAATGCCGCGGCGGCGTCGACACAGGCTTCGGCATCGGAGGATTGGTTAGCCATACTCACTTCTTGTGTGATCCCGTCGCGCCGCCCTGCCGAGCGTGGGCGATCATCAATGCATCATCAGCATCCAGAGAGCTGGATCATCCCAAACCGTGTTGTGAAGCGGCTCCTCCGGTGGTTCCCCCGGCCCGCCGGTTCCCGCACGTGTTTTGGCGCCTCTACCGTCGATGCTCAGGAAGAACCGGCGAATTCTGATCCGCGCGCTGGCCGCGAGGTTCGGCTTCGAAGGGCGAGCGAACAGGCTTCGCGGCCATGTGGAAGCAAGTGGGGCATCGGCCCAGCCGATTACCGCAAGGGCTTTTGGATGGTTCGCGCTCATTCGATCGCACCTCTAAAATCAGGTTTGCGCCAGTGGCCGGCAGTCGAACTGGCGATGGAACCAGCAGCCCCCTTGAGAAACTCGTGCCGCTTCATGAGGGTCTATGGCGTGCCCGGTTCGCGGGGCAGACATAGCAACCGCCGTGCCATGCTGTTGCGGCGTTGCCGGAATGACAGGCGAGCCGAAATGGCCTCATTAACGGGCATTTCAGCGGTGAGCTGCCGATTGGCTGCTATACAAACTTCACCAATTTACTAGATCTGTCGGCGATCGCGGTCCCCAACGGCTTCCAGTCGAACGGTCTGCCGGCCGCGGTGACCTTGCTCGCGCCGGCTTTTCATGACCCGCTGATTGCCGCGCTGCCGGATGGCAAGCGCCCCCCGGGCTGGTGCGCATGCCGGGAGCAGGGAGCGGCATCGAGGCCGAGGTCTGGGGCGTTCCAGTCGCACGGGTCGGCGCGTTTCTGAGCAGCATCGGGGCACCGTTCGGCCTCGGCACGATCAGAGATGGACGAGGCGGCGCTGCCCATCTTTGGGCAAATGCGCCGATCGTAGGCACGGCGACAGGCTCGCGGTGCGGCGAGCACGTGAATCGGCGCGCCGTACCGGTTGGCATTCGCCTTGCACCTGTCCCATCACTAAATGAATAAATCGTGGGGTGGGCGCGCCGAGCGTTTCAATCAATGGCGAGGCGCGACCATGGAACTGGGCGTTTTCATCCCGATCGGCAACAACGGCTGGTTGATCTCGACCACCTCGCCGCAATACCGGCCCAGCTTCGACCTCAATCGCGAGATCGTCGAGAAGGCGGAACGCTTCGGTTTCGATTTTGCGTTGTCGATGATCAAATTGCACGGGTTTGGCGGCCCGTCGCAGTTCTGGGACTACAATCTGGAATCGTTCACGCTGATGGCTGGGCTGGCGGCGGT
>Ga0137419_10000783_pt1 | contig 12523 bp, 13 predicted proteins | sample CZODoug3_1_2_16f_FD_108279 | JGI IMG/M metagenome (GOLD analysis project Ga0137419, IMG submission 108279) | Vadose zone soil fungal communities from Angelo Coast Range Reserve, California, USA - CZODoug3_1_2_16fungal (Illumina Assembly) | ecosystem: Environmental > Terrestrial > Soil > Vadose... | reverse complement strand
GCCAGTAACATGCCCGCTCCCATGACCAGGAGCACCGTCTGCGCAACGAAGATCGGAGTCAGCAGCAGGGTCCAGTGCGGAGTCACTCGGTAATAGATCATCATCGCAATCAGGAACACCGAGCCTACAACCAGGTCGAGCAGGCCCCCCAAGGCGGCGGCGGCCGGCAGCAGCACGCGCGGAAAGTAGATCTTGGTGATCAAAGTCGAATTGTTGATGAGACTGTTACCGACCTGCGCAAGTGTCACGGAGAAATACGTCCACAGCAGCAGCGCTGCATACGAGAACAGCGGATACGGCACGCCGTCGCTCGGGATGCCGGCAAGCCGGCCGAAAAAGAAGCTGAAGGTGACCATGGTGAACAGCGGCTGGAGAACGGCCCAGGCCACTCCCAGGACCGCCTGCTTATAGCGTACCTTCACGTCGCGCCATGCCAGGAAGTATAGGATCTCCCGGGAGCGCCAGATTTCAGAGAACCATTCGCTCACGCTGTGCCTGCCGTACCAAAGCATTCATGTTATGACAGAATCTCGGCCGGAGCGAGGCGGCGACCCAGGAACTTGAAGCACAGCACGATTCATCGACCGACCGGCCGCCGGGCGCGGGAATCCGGGCTGCGTATTTTCGCGAACGGCAGCCGGCGTCGCGGCATCGCGCACTTTAAGCTGCTGGACGCACGCCGCCATCCGAGGTCGTCATGACGCTATCCGTCGCCGGCGCAGGGCCAACGCCTCTGGGACCGCGATCGGCATCGCCCGCGGGCCGTGCGGTGCTCTGCCGATTCTGCGGCAACCCCCTCAGCCATACGTTCGTCGACCTGGGGATGTCGCCGCTGTGCCAGAGGCACATCACGCCTGAGCAGCTCAATCACATGGAGCCGTTCTATCCACTGCACGCGTATGTCTGTGAGCGATGCTTCCTGGTGCAGCTGGAAGAATTCGTGGCCCCCGGTGACATCTTCAGCGAGTACGCCTACTTCTCGTCCTACGCCGAGAGCTGGGTGGAGCACGCCCGTCAGTACTGTGAGCTCATCTGCACCCGCTTCGGCATCAACCGCAACAGCCGCGTCGTGGAGATCGCGAGCAACGACGGCTATCTGCTGCAGCATTTCGTCGCCAAGGGCGTGCCGGTCCTCGGAGTCGAGCCGGCGGCGAATGTCGCGGCCGTCGCCATCAGGAAAGGTATTCCCTCCGTCATCAAGTTCTTCGGCAGCCAGACCGCGCGCGAGCTCGCAGCCCAATTCGGCAAGCCGGACCTGCTGCTTGGTAACAACGTACTCGCGCACGTCCCCGACCTGAACGATTTCGTTGCCGGAATGAAAGCGCTGCTCGCAGAGGGCGGCGTCATCACCATGGAGTTTCCGCATCTGCTCGAGCTGATGCAGCACAACCAGTTCGACACGATCTATCACGAGCACTTCAGCTACTTCTCGTTCACAACGGTTACGCAAGTGTTCCGGCGCCAGGGTCTGACGCTGTTTGACGTGGAGAGGCTACCGACGCACGGCGGTTCGCTGCGGATCTACGGGAGGCACGCCGACGACGGTTCAAAGTCGGTCAGCGCTCGAGCGCTCGAGCTGCTCGCGCTCGAGCAGCGGCTCGGTCTTACGACGCTCGATCCCTACGCGGCGTTCGCCGAGCAGGTCAGGGAAACCAAGCGCGCGCTGCTGGAGTTTCTCATCGGTGCCAAGCGCGCCGGCAAGCGCATCGTGGGCTACGGCGCTCCGGGCAAGGGCAACACGCTGCTCAACTACTGCGGCATCGGCACCGACTTTCTCCATTTCACCGTCGACCGCAATCCGTACAAGCAAGGGAGGTACACACCCGGCACCCATATCCCGATTCTGCATCCTGACGAATTGATCAAAGCCCGTCCCGACTACGTGCTGATTCTCCCCTGGAATCTCAAGGATGAGATTCTGGCAACGATCGGCAAGATGCCAAGCCTCAAGGATGCTCGCTTCATCGTGCCGATCCCCAGGGTCGAGGTGGTCAGCTGATGCCGCCAAGCAATGGGGGCACCGCGGACGCGGTTGCTGCCGATACATGACGACAGCCTTGGTTGTGTCACGCTTCTTTCCGTTCAGCCCGCAAAGGGTGCACGCGGTTTACCAGCGCCTGGGGACTCAGGTTGCCGCGCTGGCCAAGGTGGCGGACCGCGTTGACTGCCTGTTCCTCGTCCCGGCCAGCCAATCTTACCCACCGGATGAACTCAGGGCGCACGAAGAGCGGCTGCGGCGCCTCTGGTCACCGGCGGTGTCGTTGCGCCTTGCACCAACGCTGCGGGAAGAGGAGCCATCGACGTTGTGGCAGCGCCTGGGCCGGGGTGTGTTCGACTTCAATGCGCAGACAATCGCCCACCCGACAAACACCAATGCGGCCCTCGACGCAGTGAGTTCCGCTCTAGATGCGCGTCCCGCCCTCGTCCTGGCGCATCGCCTGTCCTCGATGTGCGTCCTGATGAGACTATCCCGGAGGCTATACGACACTCCCTTGTTCTTCGACATGGACGACATCGAGCATGTCTCATCCTTCCGCCGCCTGCTGCATCATCCTGGCTGGCCGATGGAGCGCCTGATGCTCTTACAGATCCCCAGACTCATGCTCGCGGAGATCCAGGCCATCCGGCTGGCAACGGCGACCTTCGTGTGTTCCGAGGAAGATCGCCGCTATCTGGCGCGCTTCGTGGGCCCAGACCGGGTACGAACCGTTGTAAACAGCGTCAGATTCCCTGCAGTTGCGGCACAGGATATGTCGGAACCTTTGGTCCTGTTCATAGGCAGCATGGGGTACCGGCCTAACGCGCAAGCCGCCGACGCTCTGGTGCAAGAGATCTGGCCAAGCGTTCTCGCCCGGATACCGGAGGCCCGCCTGGTCATCATTGGTGGTCGCCCGGAACTCGCCGCGTCCTACCCGCCACGCGATCCGAGCGTGATTTTCGCCGGCTTTGTCGACGATCTGGACCAGTGGTACCGACGGGCGCGCGTGGTCTGCTGCCCGGTTCACTACGGCGCGGGGACGCGCGTAAAGATCATCGAGGCTGCGGCCCACGCCAAGGCAATCGTGTCCACGCATCTGGCGGCGGAGGGGTTGAACTTTCAGGACGGCCGGGAAATTATCTTGCGCGACACTACGGCGGACCTGGCCGACGAGTGTGTGCGCTTACTCCGCGACGCGCGTGCCGCCGAACAGCTCGGCGCAGCCGCCCGGGACAGGGCTCGGGCCATTTATGACCGCAGCGCGGTGGTCGAGCGACTGGTGCGGATTTTCACTGAAGGCTGGCACCCGCGACACTGAGTGAACACTCCGGAACACATTCGCGCGCCGCAGGTGTCGGTCGTCATACCGATGCACAACGCCGAACACTTCGTCACCGCAGCCATCCGTTCGGTGCTCGATCCGTCGTTTCCCGAAGTTGAGGTGCTCGTCATCGATGACGGGTCCACTGACCGGTCGGTCGCAGAAGCCACCGCAATTGACGATCCCCGTGTCACCATAATTCAGATTCCGCCGAGTGGCGGACCCTCGCGACCCCGTAACGTCGGCATCAAGCGCGCCCGCGCCCCGTTCCTGTCGTTACTCGATTCCGACGATCTGCTCAAGCCCAACAAGCTCGCATCGAGTGTCGCGGCTCTCGATAACTGCCCGTCGGCGGGCTTCGCGTTCGGTGACTTCGAGAAGATCGACACGGATGGCAACGTGTACGAAACCTCCGTCATGTACGCGTACCCGAAATTTCGCGCGCTCGAGTTGACAGCAATCGGAGAGAAATGGCGTCTGGTACCGCAGAGTTTGCTGTCGTACGCACTGTTATACGAGGACTTCATTGGGACCTCTGGCGTAGTGATCCGGACGAGTCTTGCAAAAGAGATCGGCGGATTCGATGAGACTCTCGGGAATTCCAACGACAGCGATCTGTGGTTCCGACTGGCTCACACCTGCGATGCCCTGTACTCCCCTGAGGTTGGCCATTCCTACCGGGTGCATTCCGAGAGCATCGTGCACGAGTCTCCGATCCGCAACGCCATGTCACGCATAAAAGCTCTGCGGCGAGAAAGAGATCGCTGGCGCGACAAGCAGGCGCGGCGACAGGTCGCCCGGTTGATTGCCGATAACTACGCGGCTATCGGGTGTGAGGCGCGCCAGCAGAAGGAGCGCTGGGCCGCCACACTGTCGTTCCTGCGTGCGTATGTTGTTTCCAGAGAGACGCGCTGGCTCGTGGGCATGATGGTATCGGTGCTTTTCGGTCCCGAGGATGAGGCTTAGACCCTATGACTGACGGTGTGCGTGCAAGTGTGGTGATGGCTGCCTACAACGCTGAAAGATACGTTGAACCGGCAGTTCGATCTGCGCTGGCGTCTGACTTGCGCGATATCGAAGTGATTGTGGTCGATGACGGCTCAAAGGATAGAACGCCCGACATCGTTTCAAACATCGGCGATCCGCGCGTGGTCCTCGTGCGATTACGTGCGAGCGGCGGGCCGTCGCGACCGCGAAATGTCGGAATCGCGCGTGCGAAGGCCCCTTATGTTGCGTTCCTGGACTCCGACGATCTGATCAAGGCCTGGAAGCTGTCAGCGGCGGTGACCACACTCGATCGTCACCCGGAGGCGGGATTTGCATTTGCAGATTTCGAGCGAATCGACGCAGATGGAAGGCTTATCACGGCCTCTGCCTTGGAGAGCTATCCCGTGTTCAGCGCGCTCGTCAGCGTCCCCGTCGGGGACGCCTGGTACCTAATGCCGCAGGCGGAGCTCGCCCGCGGCCTACTCTATGAGAACTTCATTGGGACGTCCGGTGTCGTCCTGCGCAAGCACCTACTGACTAAAATTGGTCCTTTCGACGACTCTCTCACTTACTCAGAGGATCGCGACCTATGGTTTCGACTCTGCCATGACTGCAGCGCGCTGTATTCGAACCGCATCGGTCATTCGTATCGAATAACCCCAGACAGCCTTACTTACGGGCCAGCAGTTCGCAACGCCCGTCACCGGATAACCGTATTGCGGCGTGAGAAGATTCGCTGGGAGGATCGCTCCGCACACCGGCAACTTGACCATCTGATCGCGGAGAACCTTGCGACAATCGGCTATGCGCACCGCATTCGCCGCCGTCGGCTCAGATCCGTCGCGATGTTTGTGCAAGCGTTCGCCACCTCTCCGGAGGTTCGTTGGCTGCGGGGCTTGGTGGGCTCGGTCGTTTCTTAGGGCGCCTATCATCTCATCGATACAACAACGGCGTTCGCAGCCTTAGTGCACCGACACGTTGGTCGGTGCCGCGGGCGCTGCCGCCACGCCCCCAATTTGCACCGGGATCCCACGCGACGTAATGTTATTGGCGTCCGTGATGAACAGGTAGGCCGTCGAGCCCGCGGCAAAAGTGCCCGGATTGAAGTTCACAGACACCGAGCCGTCCGCCCAGGTGCGCGCTACCTGAATTTCACGGTGCGTCGAGGCAGCATATGTAGACGCATTGCCCAGCTCCACTCGCGCCCATGACGTGTCAATGTAGACGTCATCGACGTACACAACGGCGCCGCCGTTGCCCGGACAAGAAGCGTCAGAGGGCTGGTCCCAGTAGTGGCCAATACGGATCTGATCGAAATGGGCAGGGCCGTTCTCGGTCAGAACCCCGCTTGAATCGAGGCCCGCTACCTCCGAGTTAATGTAGTGACGGACAGTGCCGTTGGCCTGACCGGGCGACGACTCGTTGTAAACGAGCTGTATGTGCATCCAACCACCGTTGCTGTACTGGGGTCCACCCCAACTGTTGACCTCAAGATTCGCGTTGGCTTGCACTCGGCCCAATGCATTGCTGTTGCACATCCACAGGTAGTCGAGCTGGTAGTTGTCATTGTCTCCGTAGAGACGCCAGGGCTTAAAGTTCCGCGACTTGATGTCTACGTAGTCAACGACCATCCAGAAATCCATGTACAGACGCGTGAACGTCATATTCTTGGAAAGCGAAGCGATATAGGGCTGAATGAAATCATGGCGAGCCGCCATTCTCCCGGTATGGGCTTTTGCACCGGTGTAAGTAACGTTCTCCGAGCCGGCGCCCGTATCCCAGTGTCCAATGGCCGCAGGAACGTCTTGTATCTGTTTGCCGATCGCTCCGCGCTCGAAATCGTCCCATAGGACGGGCTGCGGCTTAGTCTTGTTGCCGAATCCGCTGCCTGTGATCGTGACCGTCTGACCAGCTGACAGGCCTCCCGCCACGCCACTGATAGAGGGCGCGGCGAATGCTAGCGGCGCAGCAGCGACGCACACCACGACCCACGTACCTACCGCACCCTTCGATGCCCTGAACATACTGCTTGCCCCCACACATAGCGTGACCTGCGAAAGCTGGACGCGAAGCCTGCATTCCAGCATACCCGCGCAATCAAATCCTCTGTCTCCGATTGGCGGCGGAACGTCGCAATATCGCGACTCTAAATCAGAGGCAAAGCTCGCGTTTCGAGAAAATGTATAACAGGACCTGCTTGGCTGCACACGAGAACCGAGTCGCCTTTTCATCGGGGAGCAGCGAATGATTTTAGCGATTCCTGTAGCTTCGTGACGCAATACCCCTCTGACCGCCATCTGCCCCGGCGTCGGCGATGCGCTCGCGGGGCCCCTCGGTATCAGCCGCCCTCGTCTAACATCTTCCGCCTCCGGTTCGGCGGCTCGCTCGTCGAGTCCCTTCCACACGGTCCTCATTCGTCGACATGTTAGCGTCCGTCGTGTACGCCACTATAGTCTGTGAATGTCTCTTACAGTCCACCTCCGGAGTAGATACCACAGTGGAGGTCGGAACGAGTCGATCTGGCGGATCCTGCGCATTGTTTCATTCGACAGCACCCGCCGTTCGCCCCATGCGGTACACAATCCTAGCACGCCATCCCATATCCCCTTCGACCACCATTTTATGTAGCCGTCGCGCAGAGAATAGAGAAGCATTGCCAGCGTCTGCCTCACCACGATTCGAAAGCCGTAGCCCATCGGCAGGTTTCTAGCCGCCAGCCAAAGCGTGTTGCGGGTGTCGTAGTAGTAGTTTCGCCACGACGTGCGGCCTTCCGGCGCGAACGAGTGCGTCACGCTGACTGCCGGGCTGTAGATGACCTGCGACCCCTCGTTCATGATCCGAAAGGCAAGATCCGGACCCTCGTGACTCAGAAAAAACGCCTCGGGATAACCCCCAACGCGCTGCAGGATCGAGCCTCGGAAGGCGACGGCACCCTCCGTGATTTCATAGGTCTCGAACACCGCGCGGCAAAACTGCTCTACGCGCCGGTGGTGTACCCAATTGACGACGCGTCCGGTGCCCTCCTCGAGGACTGTAAAGTTGACAGCGCCGATGCGGCTGTCGGCAAAGATCTCATCGAGCCGCTCGAGGGCATCGCGGCTCAAACCATGAATGTCATCATCAAGACATATGATGACGTCGCCAGTCGCTGCATCGAAGCCGAGATTCCGTCCGGCTGCTCCGAGGTTGTGTGGCGCGCGGATCAGGGTGACGTCTGGATGCAGTCGCGTGATGGTCTCCGCCGGAACCCTTGAGGCGTTGTCCACGATGATGATCTGCGCACCGGCTCGTAAGAAGCCCTGCAGTTCGGCGAGCAGGTGCTCGAGCAGATGATTCCGTTCGAATGTGAGCACCACGATCGAGTAGGACAGCTTACGCGCGCCCCTTGCAGGCAAGGCCTCGAGGTCAACGTCAGGCAAAGGTACCACCCTGGCGCCTCCGAAGCCGGGAGCGTGCCCGGGTGTGATGCGCATCACATTGATCGCCAATTCGCCGTGCAGCAGAGCACCTGCTCAAGTACTTCATCGCTACCCGCACACCCCTCGAATGTCCGCCCATCTTCGGGATGGTCGGTAAGCCCGCCTCGAGCCAGACGCCCGTGTTGCACGATAATACAGGTTCGCCGTGAGCTGGAAGTGACGCCGGCCCACCAGCGGAGCGACGAGATGTACTTTTTCGGGTCTTCTGTGACCCCGCCTAGGGTTGATCGTGACCTGCGCACATCGAGCAGCGCCATCGCACGCGGACGTGCGAGCCGGTCTCGTTCGTCACCCATTCCTGTCGTACGTATACTCAGACCAGACGAACATCTAAACGTCTAGGTGTCTGCGACAGTGACTGAGCGCGTAAACGTCCTCTTCCTGATCGATTACTTCCACCGCACCGGAGGAACGGAAAAGCATTTGGCGCAGCTCGTCCAGCGACTGCCACGGCAGATATTCAAGTGCAGCATAGTCGCGTTCGATCTGGGCGCGAATCCCCTGCTCGACGAAGTGCGTGACAGCGGTATTCCCGTCATTCATGTGCCCGTTGGCCGCGAGTACGTGCCGAACGCCTGGCTTCGCGCCGTGCAATTATCAAAGCTCCTCAGGACACTGCAGCCTGACATCGTCCAGACGTTTCATCAGAAATCCGATACATATGGGGCGCTCACTGCAAGACTCTCAGGAGTAAGGCACATCGTGTCTAGCAAACGGGATACAGGTGCGCTACGAGCTCCTCATCATTTCTTTCTCAATCGTCGGTTGCGAAGCCTCTTCGAGAGGGTGATCGTCGTCGCCGACGCGGTCGGGAGCGCGGTCATGACGAATGATAAAATAGAACGGACTCGGATCGTTAGGATATATAACGGCGTGGACGTGCAGGAATTTGCTCCGTCCACGCCCGCAGAAGCGGCAGAATCGCGCCGACGCCTCGGCATCAGCGCTGACGATTTTGTCGTAGGTATGGTTGCCGGTTTTCGGCCGGAAAAGAATCACGACATTTTGTTCGACGGCGCGAGTCGGGCCCTTGCCGCAATCCCATCGTTGAAAATTCTTGCTGTGGGTGGTGGACCGCTACTTGATCACTATCGAAGGGTTGCGGAGGCCGGTCCACTTCATGGTCGAGTTGTGCTCACCGGTGAGGTACGGCATGTTGGCCCGTACCTCGCCGCTATGGATGTCGGCTGCCTCGTGTCAGGAAGCAACGAGGGGTTCTCGAACGCCGTGCTGGAGATGATGGCGGCCGGTCTGCCGATGATCGTGACCGACGTCGGCGGCAATGCCGAAGCGGTCGTCCAGGGCGACAATGGCTTTGTTATTCCGCCGCTCGACGCCGCGGCTCTACAGCGGGCGCTCGTCGCTTGCCATTCCGATCTGTCACGCAGAGCAGCGATGGGACGGCGGGCGCGCCAGCTCGTCAAAGAGAAATTCTCGCTGGAGCGGATGTGCGACGATCACGCAAAGCTGTATCTCTCGCTCTGTAAGCCGCAGCGGCATACAGATGAAGGCCCGTAACCGGGTGTGCAGTGACGGCAAAAGCGTCAGCTCCTAATGCGACGGCCGTTCTTGCGGCCAACGGAGAGTAATCATGAGTCGTTCCTCAGGAGCATCCGAAAGCTGGGCTTCGTGCCACGACGCTCGGGCACGCCCTTCCAGGGGCAGCCATGCAGCGCAACGGCCGAACGCATACCGTTGTGTATCGCTTCTGGGGACAAGGACGTCTGAGAGGCTGAAGCCTAATATGTGCACCTACCCCACCTGTGTGAGTTTTTGCACGTGAGCTCACTGCAAGCTCGGCGATGGAGTGTCGAGGAGTGGATGAACAGCGAAGCCATGTGGGCCGGACTCCTGGCGCAGTCGGACGCGGACAGTCTGTTCCTGTCGTGGGAATGGCTAACGCAATGGTGGTCGCTTTTTGGCGCAACGAGTGGTCGCGTGGCTAACATTCTGGGCTTCTATCGAGATGGGAGCCTCGTCGGAGTAGCTCCGTTCTATCAGAAAACGGTCCTGCGGCGGGGCCTCGTGCCCGCTCGCTCCGTTCAGTTGATCGGTCATTCCTGGCGCGACTCGACGCCGCCGTCCACGATATATCTCGATGTTATCGCACGGCGGGGCGAAGCGGATGCCGTACGGCACGCCTGCATGCACGAGCTGTTCGACAATAGTCGCTGGTCAGAGCTAGCGATCGGCTACACAGCGGTCGGTACGCAATGGAAGGCCGCGGCTGCCAGCAGTGACTCTCTCCGCTACTACGTGCGCGAACTGGACCGCATAGTGAGCTTTCAAGTGGACCTCGGCCTGGGATTCTCTCGGTATTTACAGTCTCTCGGACAGTCCACACGACGCAGCATTTGGAACCTGCGCAAGCGTTTGGAGCTACGTGGACCGGTACGTCTGGAGCATGTGAGAGTGACCGATCTTGCCGAGGGCTTCCGCGACCTCAATCGGCTGCACAGATTGCGCTGGCTCCGGCCGGCATTCGCGGACGCGCGCCTCGAATTTCACGAAAGTCTCGCGACTCAGCTCAGCGCCCGCAAGGAACTCGCGTTCTCAAGGCTGTGGGTCGGAGGACGGGTTGTGTCGGTCCTATACGATATCCGCAAAGGCTTTTACCAATACAACATCAAACTCGCCTTCGATCCTGCCTTCAGCAATCAACTATCGCTAGGCTTGCTTCATCTCGGCTATGCGCTTGAGGCGGCAGCACAGAGCGGTGTCAGCGTCTATGATTTGCTGGCTGGCCCCGGACGCAAGAGCGATTACAAGCGGCACCTGAGTCAGGTGCGGCGCGAACTGAGCTGCGTGCATATCCTTCGGGGTCGGCTGTTGCCAGCGCTCTATCGCTGGCATGACCGGGTCAGGTGAGTTCGCGGACCTGCGGTTCCCTTGGGCTGTGTGCAAGTTCGTGAAATCCAACGCCATCGTGTTCGCGCAGGTCAGATGAGCCACGTGTATTCCACGCGCCTCGCCGCGACGGATGAAAAGCTCACGGTGGCCGGTTCGGTCATGGCCTCGGATGTCCGTTGGCCGATTCTGGGCAATGATTCACGCCATCCGTTCCGGCCGCGTCCGGACGGTGAGTCACCCAGAACTGGACCGTGGCAAGTACATGGCTTAGATTGATCTTCCGATCCCACCACTGCTGGTGCGCGTGACGGTGCAATCGCGGAGGGATATTCCTGGAGCAACGGCAGTCGAGCGCAAATCTTAAGGGGTTGCCATAGGCGCTGCTCAGCGGATTACGGAGGCCTTCATGAGAAGCTTGATCGATTTGACAGAAAACTATCCAACGTCATTCGATGTCGAACGACTGCGCGCCGAACTCAAGGGCATGGAGGACAAAGACTGGGTGCGGCACTACGATTCGACGCAACCCAGCGGTTGGACGACGCTCGTGCTGCGATCCATACACGGCTCCCTCAGTGGTCCCGACTCTATCCGGCACGGCTCGTGGGAAGACTACAGGAACACAGCGCTTTTGGACGATTGCCCGTACATGCGGGAAGTCGTGGAGTCGTTCAAATGTCAGATTGGGCGGGTACGACTGAGCAAGATGGCACCGCATACAAAGATCAATGCACATCGCGACATCGGGGATGAGGTCGCTTCCGTTGCATTTAACCAAGTGCGGCTTCACATCCCGATTACCACCACCAATAAGGTCGTGTTCTTTGTCGGCAACGAGCAATTCCAGATGGCTGCGGGTCGGCTCTATTACGTCGATTTTGCCAAAACGCATTCGGTTCGCAATGACGGCGACGCGACGCGCGTACACCTTTTTCTGGAACTAAGAATGAACGATTGGCTGCGCAACATTTTTCCTGAGTTCACCCTGAGTGAAAGGCTCGACATGGCCTCGCAGCGGATCTACCGTCCAGTGTTCTGGAAGGTCCGAAACTTCTGGCTCTTCAGCAAGTATGTCAGGACTGCTAAGCACATGTACGAGGGTTCCGCCGCGCAGACATTCGTTAGGTGGACTCGAGGCCGGAGCCGCATCAAGACGACCAGCGGTCACACCTGAGCAGCGGTGCGCGCGCAGGGCTGAGAGGAGTGGCTCCGCTTCTGAGACAGATTTCTCTTCGGGATAAGTGGATCTGTCTGGGCGGTTGATGATGATGATCTCTTCCTCTTCGGTCTTCGTCAATGTCTTCACCGCAGTGGAGTCTCACGCCCCGCAGGGGCGGAAGAAGCTCCGCGAGCTTCAGGCTGCCGCCGGCACGGTGTCGGCCAGAGCGTCGAAGTACACCTCGTCGGGCGTGGCGTAGCCGAGGGTCTCGTGCAGGCGTCGCGCGTTGTAGAACGCGAAGTACTTCGACAGCGAGTGCTGCGCCCCGTGTCCGTTCGCGTACGCTCGCAGGTAGACCTCCTCGTATTTCACGCTCCGCCACAGCCGTTCGATGAACACGTTGTCGATCCAGCGGCCCTTGCCGTCCATGCTGATGGCGACGCCGGCGGCTTTCAGCGGTGCGAGCCACTCCTCGCTGGTGAACTGCGAGCCCTGGTCGGTGCTGAATATCTCGGGCGCGTCGAGCAACCTCCCACTTCGTGATGGGGCGCGCGCAGTAGGGTAGCAATCGAGCTGTCTACTGCACGCAGTATCGATACTCCAGCATCGCTTTGTGCAGACGGCCTCTCTAATGACCGTATTCGTGGAGTGTCGTGATTGCGACGACCGTCCCATCGACGAACCGGATGTTCACCATGAACATGTTCGGTCCCCGGTCGTAGGTCCAAGTTTCGACGGGAACGGCGGCG
>Ga0137419_10000779_pt1 | contig 12549 bp, 11 predicted proteins | sample CZODoug3_1_2_16f_FD_108279 | JGI IMG/M metagenome (GOLD analysis project Ga0137419, IMG submission 108279) | Vadose zone soil fungal communities from Angelo Coast Range Reserve, California, USA - CZODoug3_1_2_16fungal (Illumina Assembly) | ecosystem: Environmental > Terrestrial > Soil > Vadose... | reverse complement strand
GCCATCCCTCCGGCGCCACAGGTTGACCCAACCCATCACAATGGTCCAACGCTGCCCCAGGCCGCGGCCATCGCTCCGGCGCCGGACGTCGACGCTGCGCCGCGAAATCAGCCCTCTCTGGCCACGGCCGTTATCCCGCCCCCGCCGCAACTGGAGACTGCGACGAACCGGCTGAGCGCCATGAACATCGGACGCGCGGAGGCGGTCGCGCCGGCGCCGCAGCTTCCTGTGGGGGAACAGCGATCTCGGAACCAAGCGGCAGGCCGGCAAGCGGGTCAGGAACTGTCCGCGGGGGCGGTACCTCCGCCGCCGTCGATTTCTTCGAATGGCGCAAGCGGAGGCGGCCGCGTGATCGCATTGAGCGTGAACCCGGCAGCGCCGGACCAGCCCGTGCAGCCGCCTGCTGGTAATCGGCGGGGAGAGTTTTCCGCAGCGCCCGGAGGCAATACGGTCGGCTCTGGCCGCCCTACCATTACGGAATCGGGCGGGGAGAACAGCGCGAGTACGGGCAGCGCCGCCTCGGTTCCCGGCCTTCCTCGCGGAATTCGCATCGGAGAACCCAGCGCGCCCCAGTCCTCGACTGCCAACGCCGGCCCCGAGATGACGGCCAGTATTACCATCGACCGCCATCCGATCGCGTCCATCCCGCCGCCGCGCGTCGACGCCACCAGCCGCAAGGCCGCCACCATCTCCGAACGCGCGCCCACCGAGACCGAGCGCAAGGTTTTCGGCCCCCGGCGTTTCTACCAGATGACGCTCAATATGCCGAATCTCAATTCCGCCGGAGGCAGTTGGATTGTTCGCTTTGCGGAACTGCAGGACGCTCCCAGCCAGGGTGAACTCTTTTCGCCGCTTCTCACGGTTAAGGCTGACCCGGCCTACCCCTCAGAACTGCAGCGCGAGAATGTACACGGTACGGTGACGCTTTACGCCATCATCCACAGCGATGGTAGCGTGCGTGATATCCGTGTTCTCGACGGTGCCGACGAGCGCCTCGACCAGTACGCCCGGGAAGCCTTGGCGCGTTGCCGCTTCGAGCCTGCCCTCAAAGATGGCGTGCCGGTAGCTCTGGAAGCAGTGGTGGCCATACCGTTCCAGCCCCGCAAGCTTGTCCCGGTTAGGCCTTAGCTCCGACCCGCTTCTCCCCCGTCAGGCACGCGTACAGCGCCGCGTTCGTGCACACCTCGTAATAGCGCTGCCGCGTCCACCCATGCACGGTGTAGTCCCGCGGGTCGGCCAGCGCCACATGCCCTTCGCGGATCAGAATCGTGCGGAACACTTCCCGGTCCACCGGGACGAGCCCGCGAAACAGGCGCGCAGATTCCCCATCCCACAACCGCGGCAATTCCAGCGAGCACTGCTCCAAGGAAATTTCCTGCTGCAGCTTCTGGAACGCGGCTTCGCTCAAGCGAATACCATCAATATTGAACTGCGAAAGCAACTCGACAAACGTATCTCCCACGGGCACATCGTCTACCGTTTGAAATGCGTAAACATTGAACCCTGCCGCCTGCCCCTGCAATGCCCTGCGGGCAATCTTGCTGCAGGACGAAAGCCGGTCGCTCTCGTTGAGCGCGTCAGAAATCATGATGGGGCGGTCGCCGTCGAGCAAGAACAGTGGAGCCGAATCCTGATAGCAAATGCCAATTCCCAGCTCAATCGTCGGCAAGCCCGACTGTTGCAGCCGTTGGTTGTAGCCGCGAACGATTTCGATCATGTCCCGCCCCAGCGCGCAGGCCCGGCTCACCAGAAAACCGGCATCGCTTTCCGTTTCCACAATGGAAAGAATGATGGCATCGCCTTCCAGGAAGACCTTGTTCGCTTTATACCGCGCCAGCAACAAATTCACGGGATCATAAAAATTAAGACTAAAGTACGACGCCGGATTCAGCCCCAACTGGATCAGTGACCGGGTGAGCTCCGTCGAGTCGCGCACGTCCGCTTTCAGGATCACGTGCCGCGACAGACTCTCCGTGCTCTTCGAAGTCTCTTCCCGCAGCAGAAACTCATGCAGCAGCCCATTCACAGACGACAGTTCGCGCATGCGCTCGTTCTGGATGACGTTCACCGAATCCGCGGCGGCGTTCAACGCTTCCAGGCGCTGCAAGTCGCGGTGATAGCGCATCAAATCAAACAGGAATCGCGCCCCCACCCGCGCCCGCTCGCTGTTGCCGCACGATGCAATCCGGTCGACGGCTGCATGCAGGTTCACTGCCGCCGAGCGTCCCAGGTCTTGCACCAGTTTCTCAACGCGCTCCAGTTCCTTTGCCGAAATGAGCGCATTCTTCAGTTGCTGCGGATTGACCCTGCTTCCATACTCCGCCAAAAGGGGCACGGTCTCATAAGCCGCCAGCACCAGCGGCAGTAATTTCTCGGCTTCCAGAAGCTCCACCCACGCTTGCAGCCGCGCGCTTCCGGCGCGCGCTTCCGGCGTCTCGCCCGGCGTCCCGCTGCCCACCAAGAGATGCGCATTTTCTGGAACGCTCAGCCACGAGGTTAGCTCGCTGTTACTTGCCCCCCCGAGCTTGGGGCCCAGCGAGCGCAGGAAGCGAACCGCCACATCCCGCAATGCCGCAAACCGGTCACTGTCTTTATTGAAGTTTCCCCAGAGCACGTACTGCTCTGCATTGGTCGTATCGTCGCGGCCGTCCTCGGTAAACAAAAGTGGATTGAGCAGCAGTTCGTAGCCCGGCAACTCCCCATCGCCAAACATCGAACGCCGCGTGCGTCCCAGCGTTTCCTTTTCGATCTCGCGCAGGCAGTGCAACACTTCTTGCATGGTCTTGCGCAGTATGTTTTTCTTCCCTACCTGAAATGCAGCCACTTTCTCGCGAATTTCCAGCGCCCTCTGTTCTCGCACACCCTCGCAGGCCTTCTGGCGGATACGGCAGCGCTCGACAATCTCGGCGAACTGGGCGAGTACTTCGGCGCGCAGCAACTTTACAATCGCCACCCGCCCGAGCAAGTCGATGGCAATGTTTCCTTTTTCCTTGGCGCCTCGTAGCGTGGAAAGATGAATGTCGGCCAGGAGCCTCTTGATCTCGGTAGGTTCCTGCCGCAAGGCCCTGGCCCCGGCCCTGGCTCCGCTTGCCGGCCCATTCGCGCGGAGGGCAGGGTTGGTCGCCGAAGCCGAGGTCACGGGACGGACAAACATCTCCCGCCCTTGCTTCTCGTCCACGGGAGAGGGGTTGTGCTCGTCCAGAACCGTCTCCACCCCGCCGTAGCGCACGATAAGCCGCCCCAGATGGGTGCGCATCTGCTCGCAAAACTTGGGACTGAGGGAGACATCACTGCGAAGGTTGTCAATACCCGGAGGAATTCCATCCAGCGGTAGCGCAGGCAGGTAGCCAGCCAGTACCGGTGGCGGACTCACGGGTCCTCGACTACGAAGCTTGAATACGGGAATACGCGGCATTGGGCTGGACAGGACTCCCCCAACAAGAGGCTAGCATCAACCAAACAGCCAGGAACGTTACCACCGTTACCAGGCTCGGGTGGAGATGGTGGAGATCCACGTCAAACCGTGCCCCGTCCTGGTCGCGCCAGCGACCGAGGATTCAGTCCTATTGCATGCCCGCCTTCTCCGAGTCTTTCCGCGCCGCCTCAAACTCATCCCCCGGCTCCCACTGGATCAGCTGCGGCAGCATCGCCGCCTTCCAGCCCAGCGCCAGCCCGAACCGCGCCATCACCGCATCGCTGCGGAAGTCCATCTCCGGGCGGTATTCGTCGCTCGGCTGGTGGTAGTGTTTCGCCGTGTATTCTTCCGCCTGTTGCATGCCCCATTCCGCCGGATGGTCCCGGTACTTCATGCCGGCATTGATGGAAAACGAAGGAATGCCCACGCGCGCCAGGCTGAAGTGGTCGGAGCGGTAATAGTGTCCCGCCTCCGGTCGCGAATCCAACTGGATGGCCAGCCTGAAGTCCTTCGCAGTCGCTTCCGCGACAGGATAAAAATCCGTGCGTTCCGAGCCTGCAATTTCCGTTTCTTCCGGCTCGCCCAGCGGGGGGACGTCATCGTAGTTCAGATCCAGCGTGATGTGGCTTGCCGGAACGGGCGGATGCAGGCCCAAATACTCGGACCCGCGCAGCCCTTGCTCTTCCGCCGTGACCGAGGCAAACAGGATCGAGCGCGGCGGCGGCGCGCCTGCGGCAAAAGCCCGCGCCAGTTCCAATAGAATTCCGCATCCCGTGGCGTTGTCGTTGGCGCCGTTGTAGATGTTGTCGCCGGCCTGGTCGGCGCGCATGCCCAGATGATCGTAGTGCGCCGTATACAGCACAGCATCGCCCGCACGCTTCGGATCGGAACCGGCCAGTTTCGCCAGCACGTTATTCGATTCAAACTGGCGAACTTTTGTGATCATGTGCGCCTTCAGCCGCGCCGGCAGCGGCACAGAATGGAAATCGCGCGACTGCGCGTCAGCCATCATCTTGTTCACGTCCATGCCCGCAGCTTGTGCCAGCTTGGCGGCCACATCGAGCGTGATCCAGGACGCCACCTTGAGTTGCGCGCTGCCATCCGCCCGCAGGCGCGACTGCTCCCCTGACCAGGAGTTGCGCACGACTTCCCACGGATAACTGGCCATCTCCGTTTTGTGAATAAGAACAACACCCACGGCGCCGTGTCGCGCGGCTTCTTCATACTTATAAGTCCACCGGCCGTAGTAGGTGAGCGCCTTGCCCTTGAAAAACTTCACGTCGTCCGAGGGCGGCTCGTTCACGAGTATGAGCAGAACCTTGCCCTTCACATCGGTTCCCTTGTAATCGTCCCATTGGTATTCCGGCGCCGTAATTCCGTAGCCCACATAGACCAGCGGCGCATCCACGACCGACTCGGCGTTCTGCGAGTTATCCGTAGCCACGTAGTCGTCAAAGCGCCTCAGGCTCATCACCTCACCGGAAACCGGAACCACGGAAAACGTGGTCGCGGGCTGCGTCTCCAACCCGACCATGGGCACCTTTTGCAGATACGTTCCGTTGTCACCGGCCGGCTTCAGGCCGTAAAGCGCGAACTGCGTGGCTATGTATTCTGCCGCAATGTCGCCGCCCCGCTGCCCGGTGCCCCGGCCCTCCAGCAGATCATGCGAGAGGAAGCGCACGTGCGCCCGAATGCGCTCCGGGTCAATCCCCCTCATCTCGGCAAACGCCGCTGGCGGAAGTTGCACGGACTTCACCTTACTGGCGGGAGCCCCAAATCCAACACTGACCAGCCCAATGCTCACCGTCAACAACAAGGTCTTCCGCATTCCGCTCTCCCCTGGCCTTATGAAACTCGTCCCATCCGCGACCGCGGATCAATTCTTCGACCCTCAACCAAAACGGAAATCGTCGATCTTTTCCTGCGCCTGAATCAGTAGAGCCGGTGGTATTTTCCTCGCCTCAGCCATCCTTGCGCTCATCGCCTCATAATCCTTGCGGCTCCATCCGACTGACGAGACCTCAATCTTCCCGTTGCTCCCAATCCAGAACACAGTCGGAACATTCGTAAGCCCATAGGCATTCGACACCGGATACGCATTCGTGTCGTCCAGCAGCATCGGGAAGGTGACGCCAAAACTCTTAGCGAATGCCTCTGTCTCCTTTTTCGGATTCTGCGATACGCCCACCAGAGTCACGCCCTGATTTCCATAGGCCTGATAGAGCCGCTGGTAAAGAGGAAAAGCATACTGGCACACCGGACACGACTTCTTAAAAAACGCGAGCATCACGGGCCCGCGCTCTAGAGCCTCCTGCAACGAAAAGCTGGTGCCGTCCGTCACCGGAAGTGTAAATGGCGGAGCCTTCGCTCCAGCCTTCAATGTCTCCATGCGCCCTCCCATGTTTCCGGATGATCCCCACCGCAACCATCGAAACATCTTATCCTCGCTCGTGTGGTTTGTGGGGCGCGGTCGCCCGCGTTGTCCCGCCGTGAGTTCTCAGTTCAGAATCTCCGCCGCCCGCAGAATCTTGCGGGCCAACCCCGTCAATGGAATCTCCCCGAGCTGCGTCACGGCAATTCTCTTCTCCGTCTTGTTCCTGATCTTGGCACCGGTGTCGCGCACGACCTTGACATCATAATTCGTCGTTGTAATCGAGTGTTTCAGCCGCAGCCAAACCTTGGGCGGATTACCATTGGGCGGCATTTCCGGCAATTCCCACAGCAAGGGCATCACCGCCGCCGCCTTCGGTCTTTGCGTCAACCTGACCTTCCCGTCCCAGCAGTCCAGAGCATAAAACACAGTTGCCTTGGTCGTCCTCAGTGCTTTCTCGACCGCAGGCAAGGTTCCTCGGGTTGCGCATGCGCCGGCCACGGGACACAACCGGCACTTCGGTTCTCGCGGCACACATACCGTTGCGCCCAACTCCATCATCGCCTGATTGAAATCTCCTGGCCGCTGCGCACTCAATACCTGTTGCGCGAAGTCCCAAACTTCAGCAGACGCCAGACGCCGGCCCAGCAAGCGCTCGGCCAGGCGCTCGACGTTTCCGTCGACGACGGCCAACTTCTCGCCGAAGGCAATACTGGCAATCGCCGCCGAGGTATACCTGCCGACTCCCGGCAGTTCCCTCCACTCTTGCGCCGTCGCCGGAAGCCTTCCGCCGCGCTCGCCCACAACCACCCGCGCAGCCTCATGCAATGCCCGCGCACGCCGGTAGTACCCCAGCCCGCTCCATGCCGCCAGCACCAACGGTTGTGGTGCCGCGGCCAAACGTTCTACCGTAGGAAATAGCGCGAGGAACTGCGCGTATTTTTCGATCACTGCGGCTACCCGCGTCTGTTGCAGCATGATCTCAGAGAGCCAAACACGATACGGATCGCCATCCCTGCGCCACGGCAGCTCCCGCCGGTAGGCGTCATACCAGGCCAACAACCGCCGCCGAAACGCACTGCGCGCGGGCGCTGCCAGCAACGGTTCGCCCGGGGTTGGGCTCTTGCTGGCCGGTTCCTTCGCTACCGATTTATTCGCTCTCGAGACTCGTGCAGGCACTACCCGATATTCTAGAGACGCCGCGCACAGCCAGGCAAATGTACTTCCGGCTGGTAACCACCCAAAAACTCAAACCTGCATTCCAACTCACCCCTGTCGAAACGTATCTAATGATTAAGCAAAGACGGAAGGATTAAGGAAAGACGGAAGGCAGAAACCTCCATGCGTCCCCGGTGGCACCTCCGCGTTGTAAACTATCTTCAGTTTCTCGCGAGGTCAGCCTATGGAAGAGTTCAGCCGCAAGGTCGAGGAAGCATTCCGCAATGTCGAGACGAAAATCCACGAAGCCGCTCCGCACCTGAACGAGAAGGTCGCCGGAGCCAGCGCACACATCGAGAAAGACGCTCAGGAACTCATCGCTTATCTGAACGACGAAGTCGTCCCGGCGATCCGCACGCAATCGACGAAGGCTCTGCGGGTAGCTTCCGAGAAGCTGAACGAGCTAGCGGCCTACATCGAGCAGCACAGACAAGGGTGAGGGGCCGCCGCCCACTTTGCTTCCCTCCCGCATCGAGCGCCGTATCAGTCGTTGTTTTGTTGGCTGTGTTTCTAACGGCGTGCGGCAAAAAGCCCGTGCGCGTGAGCACGCCGCCGCCACCGAGTGCACCTGCTCCCAGCCAGCCGACGCGCAGGCCGGCTCCACCGCCGGCTCCACCGCCGGCTTCAGGCAAGAATGCTCCTGTAACTCCAGACGACGAGGAGAATACAAAAGCGGACAGTTTCGGCCTTCCGCCTGATGCTGTTCCGCTTTTTACTACCACCGGCATGGCCAGCTGGTATGGGCCGCCGTATCACAATCACAAGGCATCGAACGGCGAAGTCTTTGACATGAACGCGATGACAGCCGCCAGCCTCACGCTGCCGCTCGGAACGATTGTGCGCGTGACGAACGTCAAGACCGGCGATTCCACGGTGGTTCGCATCAACGATCGCGGGCCATTTGTGGAAGGGCGCGTCCTCGACCTCTCCATGGCGGCGGCGAAAAAGATTGATCTCTGGCGCGCCGGCGTGGCGCGGGTCAAGTTGGAAGTTTTGAAGACCCCCTCCCCGCTCGACACGGGCGGCCGCTGGTGCGTGCAAATCGGGTCACTCCAGGAGGAAGACTCCGCCGCCGCGTTGCAGGAACGTCTGCGACGGCGCTATCACACCGCGAAAGTGATCAAATTCCTAAGCCCGGTTGGCGTCTGGTGGGTCCGAGTGCGCGTCGCTGACGACGACCGCTCCCGGGCGGAACAACTGGCGCGGGAGACCCAACCGGACGAGGGCACGGTGTTTCTGGTGCGGCTGGATTAGCCCGCCCGGGAAGGCTGACAGCCTTCCCCGCGACTCTCGATTCGCCCTACCATCCTTACTCGACTGCATTGCGCGCAATGACTTCCTTGTACCACTCGGCGCTGAGCTTCGGCGTGCGTTTCTGCGTCTTGAAGTCGACGTAGTGGATGCCGAAGCGTTTGCTGTAGCCGTCGGCCCACTCGTAATTGTCGAGGAGACTCCACAAGAAGTAGCCCTTGATCGGATAGCCTTCCGAAGCGGCGCGCCGCAAATGGGTTAGATGGTTGCGGAGATACATGACGCGATCCGTGTCTTCAACGTGTCCGTCCGCCGCGATCACATCGTCCGCGGAACAACCGTTCTCGGTGATGTACAGCGCCTTAGGTTTCCAGATGTCGCTCACGTTGCGGACTGCCCAGTAAATGACCTCCGGACCGATAAAGAGCCAAGGCGACGCCATGTGCGGATAAGAAGTCTGGCGCTTGAGAACCTCGTAGCCGAGCGGTGAAGCGTCGGGGCGGACATAGTCGGGTGTATAGACGTTGAGACCGACGAAATCGAGCGGGCTGCCGATGGCTTTCATGTCGCCCTCTGCGGCCTTCGGCGCGTTCGCGCCCTCGCGCGCGAGATAGGCATCGGTGTACTTGCCTTCCATGACAGCGGTGAGGAAGGGGGCGTTCTCCTCGCGCGTGGCTTTACGGGCCGCTTCGACGTATTCAGGGCTTTCGATGGAGGGAACGTAGACGTTGGCATTCTCCGCCAGACCAACCTGCGTTCCGGATTTGGCATTGGCACGGATAGCCTGCACGCCCAGTCCATGAGCCAGAATGGCGTGGTGGCGGACCTGATTGACCGGCCCGGCAGGCAACTTGAGGCCCGGAGCAAACTGCCCGGTTCTGTGGCCAAGGTCACTGATGCAGACAAATTCGTTGGTTGTAAAGAAGTACTGGACGCGATCGGAGAGATGCTTGGCGACGTATCCCGCGTAGTCGGCGAAGGCCTTCGAGGTGTCGCGAGACTGCCAGCCTCCCGGCAACGCCTGCGGTAGATCCCAGTGAAACAGGGTGATGTAGGGGGTAATGCCGTTCTTGAGCAGTTCGTCCACGACACGATCGTAATAAGCCATGCCTTTGTCGTTCGGCCGGCCGGTGCCGTTGGGGAAGATGCGCGCCCAGGCGATCGACATGCGATAGACCTTCACGCCCAGGTCCTTCAACAGCTGTACGTCCTGTTTGTAGAGATGGTAGGAATCGTCGGCCACATCTCCGGTATCGCCCTGAAAGGTTTTGCCGGGCGTGTGCGAAAAAACGTCCCAATTGGTTTGCCCGCGTCCGTCTTCGTTCACCGCGCCCTCAACCTGATAGGAAGCGGTGGCGCAGCCCCAGAGGAAGCCATCGGGGAAGCGCAAAGCGGCTGGAGACTGGGCGAAGGCGAGGCCGGGAACTGAGGCGGCGGCAAAAGCTGCTGCCGAGGTTCCAGCCAAGGTTTTGCCAAATTGGCGGCGGGTTAACGTTTTCATACCGGGAAGATCGTACCATTCGGAAGCCATCAAGATCAAAACGCTCGGCGGTTCGCCTATAATTCGGCATCGTTTCCTCCTTCCAAATTGCGATGGCCTTTCCCTACTACTTCGAGTTCGAGGGCCATCGGCTTCACCCGCACACGGTGTTCGAGGGGATGGCATACGTGGTCGCCGCTGCTCTGTATCTCGGCTTGCGGCGGCACTTGGGAGATGCCATCCCGACGCCGATTCGGTGGACGGTGGTCGCGGCTGCCGTAGCCGGGGCGACGCTGGGATCGAAGCTTTTGTATTGGCTCGAGGATCCGCAGGCAACGCTGCTCCACCGCAATGACGTTGCCTATCTGATGGGCGGAAAGACGATCGTCGGGGCGCTGGTTTTCGGCATGATGGCCGTGGAAATCATGAAGCGGTACATCGGGCTCGAGCAATCCACCGGAGATCTGTACGCGATTCCGCTGGCTCTGGGAATTGCCGTCGGGCGTATGGGCTGCTTTCTGACCGGACTCGCGGACAACACCTACGGGGTAGCGACGAGTCTGCCCTGGGGCGTGGATTTCGGCGATGGCATCCGACGGCATCCGACGCAGCTCTATGAAATTGCTTTTCTGCTCGCACTGATCCTGGTGTTGGGCCGCGTGTTAGTCCGCGTTCCTCGTTCCACCCCTCCGTCAGAGGCACCCGAGGCTGCCCCCACAACAGGTTTCCGCTCCGGGGATGTCTTCAGGGTTTTCATGGTCGCATACCTGTCGTTCCGCTTGCTTTTGGACTTCATCAAACCCTACCCCCGAGTCTTCCTTGGGCTGGGAACGATTCAGTGGGTTTGTGTTCTTGTTTTGCTGTACTATGCGCGGGATATCGTTCGCTGGCTCGAGGAACGGAGATAGTCCCGTGAAAACACTGGTCACAGTCATGCTCGGCTTTGTGGTCCTGATCACGGGTTTCGCTTGTTTCTGGTTGTCGATGTGTGCGATCAGCGGTGACGGGGGTCAAGGCGGGAGTCGAGCGAGCTATGCGCTGGTGGATCTGGTGGACATCGGAATCATGGTGGGAGCGATTCTGCTCATTGCCAAACTGAACCAAAGGAAATCAGGCGGCAGTTGAGAACCGAGGGGACTATGGCGCTGGACTTTGGGTGGCTTGCACTGCACTTTGTTCTTTCATGCTGTCCTCGTGCGCGTTGAGCAGCAGCAGCATACCCGCGCAAGACCGGCACGGATGCCGCCGTTTTCGCGCTTGTTGACGCCTGAGGTGATCGTTCGAGGGCTCTGGGCTATCCGGAGACTTAACCGAAGAAAGTCAAGAAAGTAAGGACTTGCTGATGGAACGTTGGGCCGCCAACACGCTACGCACGCTCGGCATTGTCGTGCTGGCTGGCTTTGTTTTGATCACAAGCTTGATCTTACTTCTGCTATCGGTGTGCGCGTGGCAGGGCGGCTTTGGTGGCGGCAGTCACCCGGACCAGGGCTTGGGGTTCCTGCTAGCGGCCGCGGTGTTGCTGGGGGGAGGCATCTGGGGTGTAGCGCGCCTCTCCCGCAGCCTCATGCGCTCGGTTGCGGCCGTCAATGCACAAAGCGCCTCGCCCGTTGGCGAGGTGGGGCCCGCGTCTTCGGAACCGTTCCCCATATCCCCTCGCGGTCAACGGGCTGTCAACCTTCTGGCGCAGGCCATGGGTGCACAGATCGCTCTGAGCGTGTTGAGCTGGCTGTGGAACCAGTTCCATTACTCCGCGGCAGCAAGCGGTCTAGCTCCTCGTAACTGGACCTTGATCCTGCTCGGCCCGTATGTCTTCTATGTGGTGCCGTATGCAATTCTGATCTATAAGCTGGTGAAGCAGCCGGATCGTCGTACGTTTGCATACTCGTTGGCGGTTCCCAGCGTCATCCTGTTTCAATCCTTGTTCAGCCTGTCCATTTTTGCGTATGCCTACGTGCGCCAACCTGCGGGGTTCCTGTTCCTGCTCGTTCCCTGGCTGGTTCATATCCTGATCCTCGTGCTCGCCTACAAGGCGATCCAACAGGTCGGGCTACGCCCGGAACCGCCTTTGTTGGTGAGGGCAGCGTTGGTCACGTTTGGCTATTTCGTTTTCGTCCACGTTGCCACTCCGTTGCTGTTGTACCGTATTTTCCGGAGATGACCCATGGTTGACAAGAAACGTCCTTATCTCTTCTACGATATCGCCATCTCCATCTGCTCCACCTGCTTTCGAAAGGTGGAAGCGAAGACCGTCTTTCAGGACGGGAACGTCTATCTACTCAAACGCTGTCCGGAACATGGTCACGAACGAGTCCTGATCGCCGACGACGTCGACTACTACCGGCGTTGCCGTGAAGTCTTTATCAAGCCGCCCGAGATGCCGCTCGTCTACAACACGCCGGTGAAGTGGGGATGCCCTTACGATTGCGGCCTATGCACGGACCACGAGCAGCACTCCTGCCTGTCGCTGGTAGAGATTTGTGACTACTGCAACTTGCGCTGCCCTGTGTGCTACGCCGCGAGCGGGCCAGAGCGGCAGCAGTTTCGCGACCTGGCTTTGATTGAGAAGATGCTCGACGCAGTGGTGCGCAATGAGGGCCATCCCGACGTGGTACAGATTTCCGGAGGCGAGCCGACGATGCATCCGGAGTTTTTCAAGGTTGTGGAAATGGCGAAGGCCCGGCCCATCCGGCATTTGATGGTCAACACCAATGGGGTTCGCATCGCGCAGGATGAAGAGTTCGTGAAGCGGCTGGCGGATGTGGCGGAAGACTTCGAGGTCTATTTGCAGTTCGACTCCTTTGAACGCGAGCCACT
>Ga0137419_10000773_pt1 | contig 12572 bp, 11 predicted proteins | sample CZODoug3_1_2_16f_FD_108279 | JGI IMG/M metagenome (GOLD analysis project Ga0137419, IMG submission 108279) | Vadose zone soil fungal communities from Angelo Coast Range Reserve, California, USA - CZODoug3_1_2_16fungal (Illumina Assembly) | ecosystem: Environmental > Terrestrial > Soil > Vadose... | reverse complement strand
CGAGGCGACCGGGCTCGACGTCGAGCCGCGATGACGCCGCGCGTACCTGTGGCAGGCCACGCACGACATGAACCGGGCTCGCGGACCTCGCTCCAATGACGCCGCGCGTACCTGTGGCAGGCCACGCACGGCATGAACCGGGCTCGCGGACCCCCTGGAATGAATAGCGACGTGTGGAACGGAGCCGGACCGCGCCTGGGCTCGGGCCACCCACGGAGTGCGCCGGCCTCGCGGACCCCGCTACAATGACCGAGCGGCCGGCGCGCCCAACGCCCGCGAAACTCGAGCTGCTCGTCCGGCGAGACGACGACAGCTTCGAGGTCCGCGAGATCGGCAGCGCGCTCGGTTTCCTCGAATCGCGCCCGCAGCGGATCGGCGCCGCCGCCTTCGAGATCTCGGAGGTGCAGTCGCGCGTGGCCGGCGAGCGGACCTTCATCCTGAAGAACACGGAGACGGACCGCTTCCTCCTCCTGACCGAGCACGAGCGGTTCCTCTGGGAGCAGATGGACGGCAACACGTCACTCCAGGGCATCGCGACGGCGTACGTCCTGGAATATGGCGAGTTCGACTTCGACATCATCCCGAACCTCATGCGAAAGCTCCAGCGCGCGCAGCTCCTGACGCTGGTGCCGCGCTCGCGCCTGCGGCAGGTGCTGGCCCTGAACCGGCGCGCCCGCGTGGCGCGCGCGGTCGAGACGACGCTGTTCGGCCTCGAGCACATCAATCTATCGAGCCGCCGCGTCCAGCCGTTCTTCCAGGCGCTCCACCGGTGGGGCGGCTTTCTCCTCTTCACCCGCGCGGCGCTCGTCATCTGCCTGGCGCTCGGCGCAGTCGGGACCGTGGCGCAGGTGGCGCTCCTCCGGGAAGTCGCGGACGTGTTCTCGGGCTTCGGCGGCCACGCGGTGCGCGGCGTCATCATCGTGAAGCTCGTCTTTTTCGCGTCGGTCGCCCTCCACCAGCTCGTCCACGGCCTCGCCTGCGTCCACTACGGCCGACGCGTCCGCGAGTTCGGGTTCACGTTTCTCCACGGCTTCGTGCCGACCTTCTATGTGGACGTCACCGACATCTTCATGACGAGCCGCCGCGCGCGGGTCGTCACGGCCGTCTCGGGCACGCTCGTCCACCTCGTGCTGGGCGCGGTCGCGTTCATCATCGCCGCTCGTGCGCCCCTCGGGAGCTTCACCCAGGCCTTCGCCACGGCGTCGGGGATCATCCAGGCGCAGGCGCTCGCGTTCTCGCTCTACCCGTTCTGCTTCATCGAGATGGACGGCTACCACGTCTTCGTGGACCTCCTCGGCGTGCCGACGCTCAAGCACGACGCGCTCGCTTACGTGAAGGCGCTCCTCACCGGCCGCCTGCGCCCGCGCTGGAAGCGGCTCGAGGCACTCTGGGTCGGCTACGTCGTACTCTCGACGATCTCGATCGCCGCGTTCCTTGCCTTCAACGTCTGGATCGTGGTCCGCGCCACGTCCTGACGCTCACGCCGACAGCTCGTCGAGCAGCGCCTCGACCGCCCCCGCGATCTCCTGGGCGCTGCGGGCGTCACCGGGCGGCGCCGCCTCGCCCGCCGCGAGGGCGGCGGCCTGCGCCTCGGGCGTGAGGGCGGCCACGGCCGCCTGGGCGCGAGCGCGCAGCGCATCGCCTGCGAGCGCGGCGAGCTCGACGACCGCGGCGAGGGCGAGCGCCGCCCGCGCGCCGCGTCCGCGCGCGGCGCCCACCAGCTCGACCAGCACGTTGCGGAGGTGCCCGGAAATCCGGATGCGCCCGGGCTCGACCGCGACCAGCTCGCGTGGGAGCGCGTCCCACTCGAGGGTCGCGCCCTCTGCGGCCGAGCGGATGAACGGCGCGAGGGCGGGAGCGCTGCTGGCGGCGATCGCGGCGATGATGCCGCGCCGGATTTCCGGAAACATGACCCGCGGCGATGGCGGCGCTGGCTCGGGCTCGAGCACCTTCAGAAGATCCCCGGCGCGCGAGAGGAGCAGATGGTCCTCGAGCGGGCGCCCCAGCGCCCAGAGGGAGCACACGACGCCGGCGCGCGTGTCCCGCACACGCTTGGGCGCGTGCCGCGCTACGTTCTGCCAGTCGGGGCGGTAGTAGGCCGCGCCGCGGAAGACGACCTTCTCGACCCGCCCACGGAGCTGGACGTAGAGGCCGTCGGCGGGGAAGAAACGCTCGTGGGGCGCGGGCTCCCATTCCACGCCGCCCGCCATGAAGGCGGCGAGCGGGTCGGCGGCGGTGCCGACGTAACGGAACGACTCGAGCAACGCCGTGAAGAGCTGCTCGGTCGGGTAGGGGCCGCGGTAGACGAGCCGCTTGGCCCCCTGGGCTCGCCCCAGCTCGGCGATGAGGTTCAGCACGGCGGCGCCGCCGCCCGGCGGCAGCCGCGCGGGCTCGGCCAGCGTTGGAATGCGGTCCACACGCGCCCAGTCGAGTGTCTCGAACAGGGTCACGGGCGTGCGATCGGCATCGCCCCGCTCGGCGGCGTGCGTGATCCGATCGGAGAGACCCCAGGGCCCATCGGCCGCGCGCGGCTCGATCGCGAGCCACGAGCCGTCCGGAATCCTCACCCAGCCGATGTCCAGCTCGCCCCCGCGCGTCCAGGCGACATCGGCCACGCGGGTGCCGCGGCGGTCGAAGGCCTTCACCACACGGAATGATACAATGCGATCGGTCAATGGAGACGTGGCGCTCCGCTTGCGAGATCGCCGAGCTCGTCCGGACGAAGAAGCTCTCGCCGGTCGAGGTGATCGAGGCCGCCCTCGCGCGCATCGACAAGCTGAATCCCGCGCTCAACGCGTTCTGCCTCGTCGCCGCCGAGCAGGCTCGTGCCGCCGCGCGTGAGGCCGAGATCGCGGTAACGAAGGGCGAGCCGCTCGGCCCGCTCCACGGTGTGCCGGTGTCCGTCAAGGACGTGGTCTTCACGCGTGGCCTCACCACCACCGGTGGCTCGCGCCTCTTCGCCGACCACGTGCCCAACGAGGACGCGATCGCGGTGGGGCGCCTCCGGGCCGCCGGCGCGGTCGTCCTCGGCAAGACCAACACCTCCGAGTTCGGCCACAAGGCGGTCACCGAGAATCCGCTCTTCGGCGTCACGCGGAATCCCTGGAGCCCGGCGCTCACGCCAGGCGGCTCGAGCGGCGGCGCGTCGGCTGCGGTCGCCGCCGGCATGGGGCCGCTCGCGCTCGGCACCGACGCCGGCGGCTCGATCCGCATCCCGGCGGCGTTCTGTGGCGTGTACGGCCTGAAGCCTTCGTACGGTCGCGTGCCGCACCGCGGTGGGTTTCCGGGCTTCGAGCACGTCTCGCACGTCGGGCCGATCGCGCGCACCGTCCGCGATGCCGCGCTGATGCTCGATGTCATCGCGGGCGGGGACGACCGCGACCGGGAGTCGCTGCCGCGCGAGACGGTCTCGTACCTCGAGGCGTGCGAGGGCGACGTCAAGGACCTCCACGTCGCCTGGACGGCCGACCTCGGGTATGCGCGGGTGGACTCGCGCGTGGCGGAGATCTGCGGCGATGCCGCGGCCGAGTTCGAGTCGCTCGGCTGCCACGTGGAGGTCGTCAACCCAGGCTGGGAGGATCTCGAGGGGCTCTTCTCGACGATGATCGCCGCGCAGTTCTACGCGGGGTGGTCCGATCACCTCCCCGAGGCCGAGGCTCTCCTGGATCCGACGCTCGTGAAGTTCATCCGGCGGGGCGGGACCGTCACGGCACGTGAGTACGTCCTCGCCTTGACGCGCGTCGAGGCCTACTGGCGCGAGGTCCAGGCGTTCCTCGAGCGCTTCGACCTCCTCCTGATGCCGACGGTCGCCGTGCCGCCCTTCCCGGCGGGCGAGGCGCCGCCGCGCGAGATCGAGGGCCGACGAGTTTCGGTGCTCGGCTGGATGCCGTTCACGTTCCCGTTCAACCTGACCGGCCAGCCGGCGGCGTCCGTCCCGGCGGGCTGGACCGCCGACGGCCTGCCGGTCGGGCTTCAGATCGTCGGCCGCCGTCACGCCGATGCGACCGTCCTCGCCGCCTCCGCAGCGCTCGAGGCGGCGCGACCGTGGAGCGATCGCCGTCCAGGGCTCTAGGTCCGCTCCCGTGAGCCGATGACCGATCGCGCGCGCTGGGCGATCGTCTCGGGCGTTCTTTTCGTCTCGCTGACCGCGGTGATCTGGCTCGTGGTGGCCGATGCGCCTCTGATCCGTTGGATGATCCGCCTCTACGAGGACAAGCACTTCCTCAAGGAGACGGTCCGCGCGTGGGGCTACATGGCGCCGCTCGTCTTCATTGCGATCCAGGCGATCCAGGTCATCATCTCGCCGATTCCGGGCGAGATCACCGGCCCCGTCGGCGGCGCGCTCTTCGGCGTGTGGTGGGGCGTGGTCTACTCGACGGTCGGGCTCACGATCGGGACGCTCTTCTGCTTCTGGGTGGGGCGGCGCTGGGGCGAGCCGCTTGTCCGGCCCTGGCTCAGCGAGCACAACTGGAACCGGATGAACTTCATCCTCGAGGCCGAGGGCGCGATCATCTGCTTCATCCTCTATCTGATCCCCGGCTTCCCGAAGGACATCATCTCGTATCTCTTCGGGATCAGCCCGATGCCCTTCTGGCTCTTCGCGGTGGTCTCGACCGTCGGGCGGCTGCCCGGCACCGTGATCTCCTCCTACTTCGGTGCCCACGTGGCCGAGCAGCAGTACATCTACGCGATCGCGTTCATGGCGATCGTCCTCGCCTGCTGTCTGCCGTTCTATTACTACCGCGACTACCTCGTGAAGCGCTTCCACAAGCCGAAGGCCGACCGGAGCAAGGCCTAGAAACCGCTTGACGGGCGGGTCGTACGCCCGGTACAGTGGCCGTCACTTATGGGCAGCCTCGTTCGCTGGTCCGGGTTCTTCTTCTACTTCGCCGAGGTCTGCCCAGGCGCTCTGAGCTAGGACACAGAGAGCCGCGGGCGGACCGAGCGCCCGCGGCGATGCCACCGTCGAGGCCGCGGGCTACTCCCCGCGGCCTTTTTGTTTGCGTCGACGGTGAAGCGGGAAAGGAGAGAGACATGATCATCGTGCTCAGAGCCGGGTCGTCGGACGCCGAAGTCCAGGACGTGTGTCGTCGCATCGAGCGGATGGGCTACCGCGCCCACACCATCCGCGGAGATCTCCGGACGGTCATCGGCGCCGTCGGCGACGATCGAGGCAAGGAGCGGCTCAAGAGCCTCGAGTCGCTCGAATGCGTGGAGACGGTCCAGCCGATCCTGCAGCCCTTCAAGCTCGCGAGCCGCGAGGTGCGCCAGGAGCCCACGATCGTGCCGGTCAACGGCCTGCGGATCGGCGGCAAGGCCATCGTGGTGATGGCGGGGCCGTGCTCGGTGGAGTCGCGCGAGCAGGTGCTCGACGTCGCCAAGCAGGTGAAGGCGGGCGGTGCGCGCATCCTCCGCGGTGGGGCCTTCAAACCCCGGACCTCCCCCTACTCGTTCCAGGGGCTGGAGGAGGAGGGGCTCAAGTACCTCGCCGAGGCCAAGCGGGAGACCGGCCTCCCCGTGGTCACGGAGGTCATGGAGCCCGAGAAGGTCGAGTTGGTCGCGCAGTACGCGGACATCCTCCAGATCGGCGCACGTAACGTGCAGAACTTCTCGCTGCTCCGGCGCGTGGCGGAGACGAAGAAGCCCGTGCTGCTGAAGCGCGGCATGGCCACCTCGATCCAGGAGTGGCTTCTCTCCGCGGAGTACGTCCTCGCCGGGGGCAACCCGAACGTGATCCTCTGCGAGCGCGGCATCCGCACCTTCGAGACCGCCACCCGCTTCACGCTCGACCTCAATGCGGTGCCGGTCGTGAAGAGGCTGTCCCACCTGCCGGTGGTCGTCGACCCGAGCCACGGCACCGGTTACTGGGAGTACGTGGAGTCGATGGCGATGGCGGGGGTGGCCGCCGGCGCCGACGGTCTGATCATCGAGGTGCACCCAAAGCCCGAGGAGGCGCTCTCCGACGGTCCCCAGTCCCTCAAGCCTGAACGGTTTGCGGCACTGATGGGGCGTGTGAGGCGGGTGGCCCAGGCGCTGGACCGCGACATCTGAAGCGTATAATCGGGACGATGCGCGTCACGATAGAGCTTCTGCGCGGGCGGCCGTGGATCGGTATCGCGGGATCGCTGCTCCTCCATCTGCTCGTCGTCGCCGCCCTCGTGTGGGTCAAGCCCCCCGTGGGCCGGATAGAGGTCAAGCGGGGCGAGCCCCTCTTCGTGGAGCTCCCGAAGGCTGACGAGCAGGCGTCACGAGGGCTGGCCGGCGCCCCCGCCGCGGAGCCCACCAAGCCGGCGCCTCCGGCGCCTCCGGCGGCGAAGCCCGCGCCGGCTCCGAGATCTCAGCCGAAGCCCGTCGCGCCCTCCGTGCCCGCGCCGCCGGCGGTTGCGAAGGTGGCGCCGGCGCCCGCCGCTCCGCTCCCGAAGGAAGTGGCGGCCGATCCCGCCGCGGAGAAGCTGCCCGTGGCGAAGCCCGCCGAGCCCCAGCCGCAGGAGGTGCCGCGCGAGACGGTCGAGCCCCCGCCCGCGCCCCAGGTCGCGGCCGTACCGCCGGTGCCCGAGGCGCCTGACGTCCGGTCGGCCCTACGTCGCGGCGCCCCCGGCACGGGTGGCGCAGGCGGTCGGGGGGAGGGACGGGCCGGCATCGAGGGGGAGCCGATCCCGCTCGACTCGAAGGACCCGAAGTACAGTGACTACCTCGACCGAGTCCGCCGGATGATCAAGGAAAAGTGGGCCTACCCCTGCGTGAGGGACCAGGCCTCGGGACGGTGCGACTACAAGTCGACCTCACTCGTGATCGAGTTCGGGATCCTCAAAGACGGCCGGGTGCCCTTCGTGATCGTGCGGAGCCAATCGGACTACGACATCTACGACGCCTACGCCGTGAACGCGATCAAGCTTGCCTCGCCCTTTCCGCCGGTCCCGGATTCCCTGACGGGGGGCAAGCAGGGCATTCCGATCCTCGCGAGCTTCACCTATATCGTCGAGTCGTCGTTGACGAATCTGCTGAGGTAGGGGTAGCATGGTCGCTACTCTGGATAGGCTCGTAGCTCAGTGGGAGAGCGCCTCTCTGACGCAGAGGAGGTCGGCGGTTCGAAACCGCCCGAGCCTACCATTCACAACCCATAGGGACGAGCGCACCACTGTCTGAAGAAGAACGCCATCTCAAGCTGATCGGCGAGTCCGACTGCGATCCCTCGCCGCTCGCGACGCTCCGGCATTCCACCTCGCACGTCATGGCCCAGGCCGTGAAGCGACTCTTCCCCGGCGTGAAGGTGGCCATCGGCCCCGCGATCGAGGACGGGTTCTACTACGACTTCGCGAAGGACGAGCCGTTCACGCCCGAGGATCTCGCGAGGATCGAGGCCGCCATGCGCGAGATCACGAAGGCAGACTATCCGTTCGAGCGCCAGGAGATGCCGCGCGAGCAGGCGATCGCCTTCTTCCGCGAGCGCGGTGAGCCCTACAAGGTCGAGATCCTCGAGGGCATCGACGCCTCGCGCGTGTCGCTCTACCGGCAGGGCGACTTCATCGATCTCTGCCGTGGGCCCCACGTCTCGTCCACGGGCCACGTGAAGCACTTCAAGCTCCTCTCGTCCTCGGGCGCCTACTGGCGTGGCGACGAGCGGAACCCGATGCTCCAGCGGATCTACGGCACCGCGTGGCTCACGAAGGAAGAGCTCGAGAAGCATCTCTGGCGGCTCGAGGAGGCGAAGAAGCGCGATCATCGGAAGCTCGGCCGCGAGCTCGCCCTGTTCGAATTCTACGACGTCTCCCCCGGGGCCCCGTTCTGGCTCCCCCACGGGTGGACCCTCGTGCGCGAGCTGGAGCGGTTCGTGCGCGAGGTGCTGGACGCGCGTGGCTACCAGGAAATCTCGACGCCGATCCTGGTGAACAAGAAGCTCTGGGAGCAGTCGGGCCACTGGGAGCACTTCCGCGAGAACATGTTCCTCGTGGAGTCCGAGGAGCAGATCTTCGGCCTCAAGCCGATGAACTGCCCGGAATCGACGCTCGTCTACCGTCACGCGCTCCGCTCGTACCGCGACCTTCCGCTGCGCTTCGCCGACATGGGACGGTTGCACCGCAACGAGCGGTCGGGCACGCTGACCGGGCTCTTCCGCGTGCGGCAGTTCACGCAGGATGACGCGCATATCTACTGCCGTCCCGACCAGCTCCAGGACGAGATCAAGGAGCTTCTCGAACTGGCCAGCGACTGGTACAAGACCTTCGCGCTCGACCCGATCTTCAAGCTCTCGACGCGGCCGCCGAAGTCGATGGGGACAGACGAGCAGTGGGAGACGGCCGAGCGGGCCCTGCACGACGCGCTCAAGGCCAACGGTCTCGCCTACGACCTGAACCCCGGCGACGGTGCCTTCTACGGCCCCAAGATCGACGTGGACGTCCAGGACGCGCTCGGGCGACGCTGGCAGCTCGCGACCGTCCAGCTCGACTTCGCGCAGCCTGATCGCTTCGCGCTCGAGTACATCGACACCGACGGACAGCCGAAGCGCCCCGTCATGGTCCACCGCGCGATCTTCGGCACGTTCGAGCGGTTCATCGGTGTGCTCGTCGAGCACTACGCCGGCGCCTTCCCGACGTGGCTCGCCCCGGTCCAGGCGCGCGTGCTCCCGGTGAGCGAGAAGCACGCGGAGTACGCGCGCGCGGTGCACGCGAGGCTCCGTGCCGCGCGTCTGCGCGCCGAGCTCGACGACCGCAACGAGAAGCTCGGCTATAAAATCCGCGAGGCGCAGCTCAAGAAGGTTCCGTACATGCTCGTGGTCGGCGAGCGGGAGAGCCAGAACGGCACCGTCAGTCTCCGGCACCGGACGGGCGAGGATCTGGGCGCGATCCCCCTCGATCGGGTGCTGGCCGACCTCGCGCGCGAGATCGGCGCGCGCGCGTCCAGTCTCACCGTGGGCCGCTCGTGATCGGGCGGCCGGCCGTTCCCACCCCCACGCCGAGCCCGGCGGCCAACCAGGAGGAGCCACACACCTGAGCCAAGCGAAAGAAATTCGCATCAACGAGGGGATCCGGGTGCGGGAGGTCCGGGTCGTGAGCGCCGACGGGGCGCAGCTCGGCATCCTGCCGATCCAGCAGGCGCTCGAGACGGCACGACAGCAGGAGCTCGATCTGGTCGAGGTGGCGCCCGAGGCACAGCCGCCCGTGTGCCGCATCATGGACTTCGGCAAGTACAAGTACACGCAGGCGCGGCGACTCAAAGAGGCGCGCAAGAAGCAGACGACGATCCAGGTCAAGGAAGTGAAGATGGGGCCGAAGACCGAGAAGCACGACTTCGACTTCAAGCTGAAGCACGTGCGGCGCTTCCTCGGGGAGGGCCACAAGGCCAAGGTGACGGTGCGCTTCAAGGGCCGCGAGATGGCGCACACCGAGCTCGGCTGGAAGATGCTGAACAAGATGGTCGAGGCGACGCAGGACATCGCGACCGCCGACAACAACCCCAGGATGGAGGGGCGCATGCTCCACATCATCCTGAGCCCCAAGTCGCACAACTAGGAGCTGGACGCGATGCCGAAGATGAAGACGAAGCGTGGCGCGGCCAAGCGCCTCAAGCGGACGGCCTCGGGCAAGCTTCGCCGCGCGGGCGGCTGGAAGCAGCACAAGCTGGAGAAGAAGAATCCGAAGCGGCGTCGCCATCTGCGCGCGAACAAGCTGATCGACAAGGCGGACGAGGCCCGCCTCCGGGTGCTCGTGCCCTATCTCTGATCCAGGAGGAACCGAAGCATGCCACGGGCCAAGGGCGGACCGAAGACGCGCCACCGGCGCAAGAAGATCCTCAAGCAGGCCAAGGGGTACGTCGGCGGACGGCGCAAGCTCTACCGCACGGCGGCCGAGACCGTCCTGCGCGCGGGCGCCTTCGCCTACCGCGGGCGGAAGCAGAAGAAGCGGCAGATGCGCGGCGTCTGGATCGTCCGGATCAACGCCGCGTGCCGCCAGGTCGGGCTCTCCTACTCCGTCTTCATGGCGGGGCTCAAGCGCGCGGGGATCCTCCTCGACCGCAAGGTGCTGGCCGAGCTGGCGGTCAGCGACCCCCAGGGGTTCGCGAAGCTCGCCGAGACGGCCAGGGCGCAGCGCGGCTAGTTCGTGGGCCACCCGCGCGTCGACGCGATCGCGGAGGAGGCGCGTCAGGCCGTCTCCGCCGCGCGCACGTCGATGGAGCTGGAGCAGGTCCGCGTTCGCTTTCTCGGGCGTCAGGGGGCCCTGACGCAGCTGCTCCGCTCGCTGGGGACGCTCGCGCCCGACGAGCGTCCGCTGGTCGGCGCCGCGGCCAACGAGGTCAAGCGCGAGCTCGAGGCGCTGCTCGAGACGCGGCTCGCGGCGACCCAGGATGCCGAGCGGCGAGTGCGGCGCGCGACCGAGCGGCTCGACCTCACGCTCCCGGGGCGGCGGCCGCCGTGGGGCTCGCTCCACCCGCTCACGCGCGTTCACGACGAGATCGTCGCGATCTTCGCCGGCCTCGGCTTCTCCGTCGCCGAGGGGCCGGAGATCGAGACCGACTACCACAACTTCGAGGCGCTCAACATCCCGCGCGACCACCCGGCGCGCGACATGCAGGACACGTTCTATCTCTCCGAGTCGACACTCCTGCGCACCCACACGTCGCCCGTCCAGGTCCGCACGATGCTCGCCCAGAAGCCGCCGGTGCGGATCATCGTCCCCGGGCGCGTCTTCCGTCGCGACATCTTCGACGCGTCGCACTCGCCGATGTTCCACCAGGTCGAGGGGCTCGCGGTCGACCGGAGCATCACGATGAGCGACCTCAAGGGGACGCTCGAGCTGTTCGCGCGCGAGATGTTCGGGCGGGAGTCTCGGACCCGGTTCCGGCCGTCGTTCTTTCCGTTCACCGAGCCCTCCGCGGAGATGGACGTGCTCTGCTTCGTCTGCCACGGCAGCGGCTGTCGGCTCTGCAAGCAGGGCGGCTGGCTCGAGATCCTGGGCTCGGGTATGGTCCATCCCCAGGTGCTGAAGAACGTCGGCTACGACCCCGAAGAAGTCACGGGCTGGGCCTTCGGCATGGGGATCGAGCGGATCGCGATGCTCAAGTACGGCATCGACGACCTCCGTCTCTTCTTCGACAACGATCTCCGGTTCCTGAAACAGTTCGTCTGATGAGGATCCCGTACCGCTGGGTCAAGGAGTTCGCGGACCTCGAGCTGAGCGCGACCGAGGCGGCCGACCGGCTGGTCAACGCGGGCATCGAGGTGGCGAGCGTCACGGCGCTGGCGCCCGCCGGGCTCGCGGGCGTCGTCGTCGGCGAGATCGAGGCGATCGAGCGCGAGCTCGGGGAGAGCCACGGCCACCGCCTGCTCCTCTGCCGCGTCTCGACCGGCCGCGAGCGCTTCTCCGTGATCTGCGGAGCGCCGAACACGAAGGTCGGCGCGCGCGCAGCGTTCGCGCCGCCCGGCGCGGTGCTCCCCGGCGGCCGTCGCATCACGGCGGCGAAGATCCGCGGCGTCGAGTCGCAGGGAATGCTCTGCTCCGAGCGCGAGCTGGGCCTCGGCGACGAGCACGAGGCCGGGATCCTCCTCCTCGACGGCGACGCGCGGCTCGGTCAGGACCTCGTCGCCCTCCTGGGCCTGGACGACCACGTCCTCGACGTCGAGGTCACGCCGAACCGCCCCGACTGCCTCTCGGTCCTCGGGATCGCCCGCGAGCTCGCCGCGATCACCGGCGCACGCCTCAGACCGCCGAGGCCCGTCCTCAAAGAGTCCGGCGAGCCCGTCAAGAGGCTCGTGCGGGTCCGCATCGAGGCGCCCGAGCTGTGCCATCGCTTCACCGCGCGAGTCCTCAGCGGCGTCACGGTCGGGCCGTCGCCGGCGTGGCTCCAGGCCCGCCTGCGCGCGATCGGTCTACGCCCGATCAGCAACGTCGTGGACGTGACCAACCACGTCCTCTGGGAGCTCGGCCATCCCCTCCACGCCTTCGACTACGACGCGGTGGCCGACGCGACGATCGTGGTGCGGCGGGCGGGGAAGGGCGAGCGCTTCACGACCCTCGACGGGCAGCAGCGCGTCCTGGACGACTCGATGCTGGTGATCGCCGACCCGAAGCGCGCCGTGGGCCTCGCGGGCGTGATGGGCGGCGCCAACACCGAGGTGACCGACCGGACGACGCGTGTCCTGCTCGAGAGCGCCTGGTTCGACCCCGTCTCGATCCGCCGCACCTCGCGCGCGCTGGGCCTCCGGACCGACGCCGCGTACCGCTTCGAGCGCGGCGCCGACATCGAGGCGCTCGTGGACGCCTCCGCCCGCGCCGCGCAGCTCATCTCCGAGCTGGCCGGCGGCGCGATCGCCCGAGGGATGGTGGACGTCTATCCCCGGCGTCGCAAGCCGGTCCGCGTGCGCCTCAGGCTGTCGCGCGTGAAGCGCGTCCTCGGCGTGGCCCCGCCCGCCGCGCACGTCCGGCGCATCCTCGGCGGCCTCGGCCTGCCGCTGCGCGCGCGGGGCGGGGTGCTGGACGTGGAGATCCCGAGCTTCAGGCGCGACCTCTCGATGGAGGACGACCTGGTCGAGGAGATCATCCGCGTCTGGGGCTACGACAAGCTGCCCTCCGGTGCAT
>Ga0137419_10000767_pt1 | contig 12594 bp, 5 predicted proteins | sample CZODoug3_1_2_16f_FD_108279 | JGI IMG/M metagenome (GOLD analysis project Ga0137419, IMG submission 108279) | Vadose zone soil fungal communities from Angelo Coast Range Reserve, California, USA - CZODoug3_1_2_16fungal (Illumina Assembly) | ecosystem: Environmental > Terrestrial > Soil > Vadose... | reverse complement strand
CAACAACCGCCATCTCGTTACCGGCATCACTTACGCAGCGCCTTATGGAATCACGGCAACTGCGCCAGCAAGTTTTGCTTACGATGCTGCTGGCAATCGCACTTCGATGAGCGATGGTACAGGTTCTTGCACTTACGGCCACGATCAACTCTCACGCATGACGTCGGAAACGCGAACATTCGCAGGACTGGCGGGTTCTTCTTACACACTCGGCTACGGCTACAACCTAGCAGGCCAGATAAGCAGCATCGCAGAGCCCCCTCAATTTGGTTCGAACGTTAGTTATACTTACGACAGCGCTGGGAGGCTGAACAATGTTACTGGAAACGGCTTCGCAGGCGGAGTTTCGCAATTTGCCTCAAGCATAAAGTATCGCGCCTCGAGTGCGGTTAAAGAGATGGACTATGGCAATGGTTTGCGACTGAGCAATAGTTTCAACTCGCGTTTGCAGTTGACCAACTCCCAAGTGAAGGTGCCGAACACTCCCGTGGGCCAGGGTGAACGCGTGCGCAGTGATTACGAATACAACGCCGATGGGCAAATCAAGGCTGCCTACGACCGCACCGATGAGCAGTTTAATCGTGGATATGCTTATGACCATGCCAGCCGACTGATCAATGCCACAACTGCTTCGGCTGCCTATTACGAGAGCTTCAGCTACGACGCCTTCAGCAACATGACTCAGCGCGGCAACGGTTCCTGGCGGCACTACGATACGACGGTGAGCCAGTACCAGAACAACCGCAACACACAGACGACAATTTGGCCCTCTTCTTACCCAAGCTGTTGCCCGCCGCAACCCAGCTTCTGGACCTACGATGCTAATGGCAACGTAATGCACGATCACAACAAGGAATACACCTACGACGCAGCCGGCAATAAGACGCGCGTCCTGGAGACCACCGACCTGGGCGGCGGCTTTACGAAGAGGTTATGGATCTACCAGGACTACGACGCCAACGGAGTGCGTGCGAAGCGAGTAGAGCAGGACCAAACCAATTCAGGGCCATACACCTTCTTGACGAGTTACTACTTGCGCTCCTCAGTGCTCAACGGCAAAGTCATTACCGAACTCAACGAGAATGGGCAAAAGCGTGAGACCCATGTTTATGCGAACGGCACAATGCTGGCGCAGCAGAAGGACAACCAGGTGCAGTGGATGCATCTCGACCCTGTCACGAACAGTATGCGGCATACGGCCACAGACGGTGCCCTAGTCGGGCGCTTTGAGGTTGACCCACTTGGAAACGATGCTCCGCTGCAAGACCCGCAGCCACCGGAGATGACGCCTGATTATGAGTACGTAGGGAACTACGGTAACAATGGCAATCCCTATGACGGTCCCTCAGGATGTATGATCGATGGGCAGCAGGTGCCGTGCAGTATGGCCATGCTCGTGCTTAACTTCGGCACTGGTCGCGGCGTCGGAGGCAGTGATGGAACTGCAGCCTCGGTGACGATGCTCAGTCAAATATGGGTTGATGAGTGGGAGGATGTCGAGACACCAGCGGGGACGGCGACACAGGGAGCGGATAGAAATTGGACTGGGTCAGTTACCACTCAGATTAGAAATGTTGGATACTTCACTAGTGTTTCCAGCCAAGTTGCGACTACCATTCAGCGACGCCAACCACTCCCGCAGAAGCCCAACCAGACAGTGATCGACCTCGTGAACAACATTTTGAGCAATCCGGATTGCCAAACCTTCATGAAAACAGTGCTTAATAACGCATCGACGCGCAAAAATCCGGTACTCGAAGGCGGCGACATTCAGAAAATATTTGGAGATTTCCTCAGCCAAAGCAAAGGCGGAATTTCAAGAAGAAGACTCCCAGGTAGTGCGGGATGGGGAAGTCCATCTGGAAGAATCAAAGCTGGCGGGAAAGGTAACGCAAACATCCATTTGCCCCTGATTAGAGGAAACCAGGACAAATACGATGCAGAGGGTATCGTGAATGAATTACCTCATCTTTCAGGTAGTGCGGGTGGGTGGCCCGATCGCGACGAGTATGACGATTATGCTCTGGCGCAAGCGGTGCAAGGTACTTCATACGCTTCGCTAAATACTTTATCCGCTCCGATAAACCCGTTCGATCCGAACTATCCAGGCCGAGACAATCGTTATGATAGGCAATGGAGCACTTATTTCCACGAAATTCTAAGGAAGGCTTGCGGGTTAAAAAAATGAAGAGGCAATCACCAATCAAACAATTTCTCTTCCTTCTGTTGATCCTATTTTCAAATGATCTTCAGGCAATCGCTAAAGACTGGCGTGGAATTGTCCCCCTAAAGTCAACCCGATCTGACGTTGAGCGCTTACTAGGAAAACCAAATGAATCGGGACGCTACCAGTTTCCAACTGAGAAAGCCCGAATCACCTATTCGACTGGACGCTGCGATCACAAGGAGAACTGCGAATGCCGGACTCCTGAGGGTACAGTGCTTTCAATCTACGTAGTTCCTGAAGATAGAATCAGGTTCTCGCAGTTATCTCTCCCGAAGTCCAAATATCAAAGACTCAAGTCGCGTCCCGATTTGCCCTCAGCTACTTACATTAACGAGATCGAAGGGCTGCGCTACATGGTGAACGAGCGGCTGGATTTGGTTGAGAATATTGAATTTCTGCCAGCCGCAAAAGACTGTCAGGAGCTTCTGGCCGGCCAAGCGGTGATGGTGTCCGCTAATCGATGGCGTGGGATTCGTCCTTTGTACTCAACTAAGACTGATGTCTATACGTTGCTCGGACCACCAAAGAACTCAATCGCCCACACTCTAATTTATGAAACAGCTAGCGAAAGAGTAGATGTCATGTACGCATCCGGGGATTGCAAGTTGACGTACGAAACGTGGAATGTGCCATCGGGAACTGTTGTTTCAATCGAAGTTATTCCAAAATCACCGATGCTTGTTCGAGACCTGCTCTTGGATAAAGTCAAGTACACCAGGCAGCAAGGCGTTCATCCCGCCAATATCGTTGACTACGAAAACTTGGACGATGGCATTGTTGTGCATGCGATTGTAAACGATAGCTGCGAGCAAGTCGTGAGCATTATTTATGGTCCGGCTAGGAGGGATGCGATCAAGAAGTGCCGACGATAATCTGCTGAGCTAATAAATTAGATCAGTTTACCCAACAAGCGGTGGGCATAATACAGTCATCATTCAGACTCTTCCAGTGGTTGCTCAGCCCAAAACCTAGCCTCGATTTTTAGTTCAAACATGCTTTGAATCACGCAGCAAAGGTTATGACAGAGTATCTTGCAGAGTGCCTCATTCACTTGTGCTGTCTTAGTCCGACTCCTCAGCCCGTCGCCAAACTTCGCCTTGATCATTGAGAAGGTAGATTCGACGTTGCTCGCTTATGGTGCTGCTGAAGGAACCATTTTTGATTATAGGAGTAATAATGAAACATACGGCGCCAGAGAGTGTTGGCGCTGTTGAGGGCCGGGGCACTGTTCGACTTGAACGGGATGAAAGCATCGCCGCGTGATCGTGCGCCCGTATGGTCGCCTGACGGAAACAAAGATAGCCTTTCAGAGCGCGCGCAATGGGACGAAGTACCAGGTCTATGTAATGAATGCCGATGGTAGCGGCCAAACCAACATTAGTAATAGCACAGCGAACAACGGCCAGCCTTCATGGTCTCCAGATGGAACGAGGATCGCATTTGCAATTGATCGCGATCATCCCGGGAAAGCTTCCATCTATGTGATGAACGCAACGGGCGTAATCAGACGAGGCTGACATTTAGCGGAAACGATGTGATTGATGGTCAGCCCGTTTGGTCGCCTAACGGGACTAGAATCGCTTTTGTCAACACTCGAGATAGTGTCGTCGAAACCGTCTGGAAGTTTTCATTAACATATGTCATGATAAGCCTTCTCATTCTAGCCGAGCGATTTGATAGGTGACCTCGCACCTAGACTTCCAAGGGATCTTACCAACCTAAGGAGGACGCCAAAGATGAGTTCTCACCAGACCGGAAAGATCACCCCGGGCCATGTCGGTATTTTTTCGTCATTCTTAATTCTTGGTTTTCTTTTTCTCGATGCACCGAGGATTACGTGCCAAGTGCAGCACGTAGTGCCGCACCGTATGCAAACAGCGCCTACGACGCCATTCCCTTTGGTTGAGGCCAAGGAAGCACAGGAATTCGACCTTTTACCGAAGGCTGAGCAGATAGCGAAACTGGCGAAAGATGGTCCAATGTTTCCCGCTCAATACAATCTAAGCAATTTCTCTACAAGAGTACTTATCAAAGGTAATTCGTCGCTGTTTATCGATTATGCGTTAGAACCGAACAGCGTTGCATTGCTAAAACTCAGCGGTGATGCCAGCGATCTGACCATAACTCTGACGCCATCAGACACATTTTCCAACGAAATTCTTAGAGTCGTGGAGGGAATGCCCCGCCTCCGAAAGTCGATGCCAGGATCTGGATTCTCGCACAAACCGCCGCAAGGTTTCTGGTCCAACCCGAAAAAGGTCGAAGACGGTTGATAGTAGAGATTCCCAGCGAGTTTGGTGAGACAGTACAGGCGGGCAAGCTGTCGATTCAGGCTTTCCACCAGGACCGTGAAAATCCCGGCGCGGCTTACTTTCGTCTTTACGGGTTGGCCATGGGTCGAGGTGCTATTGTCGGCCTGTCGGCAAGGATTCGATCAAGGCGCACTGAAGCGAAGTCAGACCATTCCCACGCCGTTGGTTTTGGCGGAAATGCAGGATCCACGGCGGTCGACCGAATCATTCTGGCACCTAATAAAGTGAACACCAGTCGAAGAGAAACGGTGAAATATCAAATTCATTCGCGCTCCGCATTCAATACGATCAAGGTGGTTTTCTATCGCGTTGAAGATATTGGTAATACTTCGTCAGAAGATGCGGTATACGTCGCCGATCTCGGCCCCATCACAGAGAACGGCTGGCTGCGTCCACATGCGTGCGAATGTCAATGGGACGGTAAACGCGGAGGCAGAACCTCTGTAGGAAAACACGATCTCGAAGTTCGTGCTTATGTTGGACTCGCCGCAGAATGGGCCAGTGCTTGGTCTGATCCCAAGACAGTCAGAATTGACTAACCCGCAGCCTCATTTTGTTGAGGAAGCACTGTGCGTTTATTTGTTCTCAAACGACAACTTGGCGTTTATTGGCGCAATGTCAAACTTCGAGCTGCGACAGCGGCCTTGGTGTTGGCCATTGCAGTAATACTTCAGTATTGGCTCGTCAACAGGCCGGTGGCTGTTGACGTTAACGATCAGAAAATATACACCTGCGGTGGTTAAATCTCATGAAGAGGAACTCGTAATTGAAAATCCAATTTTCGAACCGGACCGGGTTGTCTTCTCTTTTGACGGTCGAATGAATCAAATTATCGATGTCCATTTTGAAAAGGCGCAACTGACTGGAGATACGTTCGCGCGTTTTCAGAGTAAAGCGGTACCGCCGCCAGTCGAAGCACAGGCGATCGATCTAGTCACCGACCTGAGCATGCAGCCTACAACCCAATCTGAAAACCGCACGTGCCTTGCATTTCTAAAGGTAGAGGTTGCGCCGGCATCAAGTTTTCCGACAAGCGAACGTTTCTTTCAATTATCGAGTTCCATCACTCAGCGAGATTTTTACATGCAAGTAGATTCTGACCTGCTTGTTTCAATGAAAGTATCGCCGCTGTTAACTGCCGTTGATTCCCCGGCGGTCTGGCCTTCAGGATGTAGAAAGTTATTAAAGGTTGGTAATTGGGAATGGCATAATGCCGGCTATTGGGAAATCTTGGTTAAGGCGGCGGCCAATTATCCGATTCATCTGTCGATTTCCGGTTTGTGGAAAGACGCGAAAGAGCCTTTCCAGCCTTTCAACTTTGGAGCGACGCCACTGCAGGCAAGGGCCATCAGTATAAACAAGTTGACTTCGAGCAACGATGGGCCCGCGTTACTAAACGTGAGCGCATCTCCTGGAACGTTTCTCAACATTAGCACTTTCACATTAAATTCCGAGCAAATACAGCTGGATTACTCAGGCCGCGCTTTTGTAAAGATTCGTGGCAAATACGTTACCGCGAGTTTTCGCGACTATTTTAAGAGGTATCCCCTCTTTGAAGCGATCCTGACTCCCGCGATTCTGGCTTTAGTCGGTTGGTGCCTCCTAACTCTTAGGCTTTTGTTTCGTGGCGCTCGCCAAGATAATTGACATAGGCTGGGGAGTCTCGGCGTTTACTAAACCGACCTATTACAACGCAATGGTGGGGTACCGACACCGACACCCGTTCCGTCAAACGAGAAGTGGAAGTACGAATACAAATCTTGACATCGCCAAAATGAGAGCACCTGATTGCGTGCACTTAGTGACGTCTACCCTCTTAATCCGCCGACGGTAATGTTCACAGCAGCAATAAGCGCGCCGCCGTCGGCGACTGTACCCAAGACGGGCGACACGGCATGAACAATAAATGAGGCCGTATTGCATCAATCTTATGTAGTTTCACTATCGTCATTCCGTATTGCTTGCCCGTCGTCTCCCAGGACGCTTCTAAGCCTCGCAAGTTTCAGACGAGCGGATTATTGAGCGCCTTTTGGAAAGCTCCTCGCACTTGAAAGTGAAGAGATACTAATTTTCAGTGCCATTTGAGCCGCACCCTATTCGAGCCGTTGTAGCATTACTCATTGAGATCGGTATAAAGCATCGACCACGTATCTGTAGCAAATAATTACGGTGTTCAAAACCCAACAGACGAACCTCAAACTAGTTTCATTAGCTCCTCGACTGTTGTTACTCCTAACGTCGTTCGCATTTTCTGATTACGACGTCTTTCCGCAGAGATTAGGCCATCCTCTCCCACTCCGCGATGGCTACGTCAACGTCTATACGGGCCGCCTCACAAATGACACGAACCGAGAACTAGAAACAGTTCTCTCGTACTTTGAGGAAGATGGCGCCGTAGAGCTGGTTGTAGTCTTCGTCCACAGCACGGAGGGGTTAACCATCGAAGAGTACTCGAAGGCAGTGATGGAAGGATGGGACATAGGCAAGCCTCCTCAGCATAGAACAGGTTTGTTACTCCTATTTGACGTCTCGGACCGTCAGTATTATCTCCGCTGGCGGAATGAGATACCGGAATTACCAACGAAGTTTCTAGTAGATACTTCGGCCAACATTGGAACCTCTTTTGTGAAACATCATGATGTTAATGAGGTCGCGGTTGAAACCGTTCGAGCAATTGTTGACCGGATGGGACAAACCAAGGGATTCAGCTATCAACAATTCGCAGAATATGCCCCTTATGCAGATCGGCAATATACATCCGGCGAACGCGAAACCACCACGCAATCTCGAGGCTCTTCCGGAATCGGAAGGGCGTTACCGGTTTTAGTACTTTTCGCTCTGATCGTAACACTCATCCTTTTTGTTTTCGTCGCTTCGATAGTGGTCCTCCTCAAGATCGCCCAGCGAGTTTACAATTTCGGCCATCATCGGGAGTTTCGAGCGCTCACGGCTTGTTTATTACTTCTCCTTGCGTTTCTGGTGTTATTTCTATCGGGTTCCGCACTGTCAAAGCAGGTTGCGCTTGTTCGCTCTTGGGATAAGAGAGTCGGCCCCATAAGAGAAACAAACGCTTGGCTTCAAAAACTGTTCGGCCCTCAGCCGAACCGATACGAGGTGGATCTTTGGGGGCACGTTACAGAATTGCACTTGCAAAACGTGCAAATCAAGTCTTTGGATGAACTATCTGGAATAAATGAGTTGGGTTCTCTGCGCGTCTTTGAGTTATCTGGCGCACCCTTGGAGGGAGTCCTGGATCTTTCCACCTTTACGCAACTACAGGAAATCTATCTTAGAGGTACAAAGATAAGCGAGTTGCGCGGCTTGGAACGATTATCAGAGCTCAATGTCTTGGAGATCGATGGCAGTTCCATGGGCTCTTCGGTCCAAACTCTTGACCTCAGAGCTCTCAGGTCAGCCACGCAACTGGAGCGGATAAGTCTTACTTCATTGGATCTGCGGTACGTTACCGGCATAGAAGACGCATGGGCCGTCAAGAAACTCAATCTTTCGAATTGTACGTCTCTTCCGCTCCAGCAAGTCGCTCACCTATATAGTCTCGAAGAGCTAAAACTCGATTACTCAGACGTTCGCAAGTTGGGCCCTCTTTTACCTTTAGCCAACCTGAAGTCTCTATCCATTGTTGGCACAGGGATAGAAAACATAGCCGATTTTGAGGGTGTAAGGCCCGCGTTCCTGGACGCCCGGGAAACTTCTTTGAAAGTTGCAGACGTAGAGAAAGAGATCCAACACCAGATGGCTATGGTTTACGGAGATAAAGCCTTCTGGCAGAAAGTACAGCAAGAACAGAAAGAGCGTTCAAGCCGATTCCGCAAATTAGCATACTTGACACTCATATTCGCAGTTCTGCTCTATTTACCAGCTCCCAGGACTTGGCGGGGATATCGATTCCTGGTGGCTCGCCGGATCGGAAGGCGACTGCTGGTTGGGTTCTTGTTTATCGCGTGGCTACAACCAGGGGTCTATTCAGAACTGCCGATACACTTTTTCAACCTAGACAAGCCAGTCCTGCTTGACCTCTTTACGCCGCACACGAAAAATCTTTGGGCGGTTTTTGCCGGTGTCCTATGGTTCGTGATGATTCCGCTGTTTGATGTGTCGCTGGAATCAATGACGCTCGGAACAAGTCATTGGTGGCCCACGATCCAGCGAATATCACGTCTGTTTCCTGCTCTGGCTCTCGGTGGGCCAATCATTCTTGTAGTGGCCATTCTCTTGGTGTTAATGATTCAGCCGCAAGAGTTACCAGTAACTCTTATTTTCCTTGTGCCCTTGATACTGATTCTCTTGGGCGCGTTAGTGCTGGGTTTTATTCTTTATCTTCCGTCTCAACTGTGGAAGCAGCGGTTGCAGGACCTAAACTACCTCATAACTAAGGAAGCCGATTCAACGCAGATTAAGCTGATGGTGGTTGCACTTCATTACAATGTTATGGGAACAGGCATCAAGGCTACGCTGGCAAGTCTCTACGACTCCTTGCGCTATGACATACCGGCCAGGAAATCACCGATGTCTCACCTGTTGATGGCACCTAACATCGGAATGTTAGCTGGCATTTCAATGAAAGCTGGTTTGGCAAAGGCAGTAAGCGGCATAGTCTTTTTCTTACCTCGCAAACAGTTAGAACAAGCGCGCTCCTGGGAGTTAGATCTCTTACGAGATTGGACCACTAATCTCTATCAACACTCGAATGTTCCGATTTGGATTGTTGCTGATTGGATCGACGATACAGCAGTTAAATCAGCGGCACTTGTCTGCAATGTGAAAAGGGTGACTACCCTCCTTCCTTATCTGAGCGGACTTGAGAAGAATCTTCAGGCCGATCCTTTAGTCATCATTCGCACGCCGCCGGAGAGTATTAGTGATTGTTTGACAGCAAACAACTTAACTCTTCAGACGACACTGGAGGTGAGGTCCATCAATGAAACGATAGAGCAGGCGTTCACTCCGGTCGCGTCCCTGCTTAGAGGTGTCTTCAGTTATGCCAGCCTGCTGGATCGTCTGGACGCACTATTGCGGGCAACCGAGTTGTCAATTGCGTACTTCACATTGGCACTCGCTGTTGACTTTGAGCAACAGCAATCAGCCTATGAAGGCGACGAAACTCAACAATTGAAAAGGAGTATTGCGTCGCTTAACCGCCGGCTTTCATTTAGCGGATGGCAGGCTCTTTTCATTGCCTTAGTAAGGCGCAGTCAGTCCAAAATAGCGAACGATCTACGGAGAGCACTGTCGGCTCCGGCAATCGATGAAGCCAACCTCGTGATCCAGCTATTAACTGCAATAGGCGGCTCAACCGAAGAAGTGCCAAAAAAAGTCAAGACTCGTGAGAGCAGTATTTCAGTGCTTCGAGCCTTACGAAATGTAACTACCGCCCACGGTCCGGCCAGTGCTCGAATAGGTGCGGATCTTTACTCGAAAACACTGGCGACCGTCTTAGACTTTGTTTCGAGTCTACCCTGGCAACGTGCAACCATTCAGCACATTTCGCCTACAGGTGTATCGAGCACTTTCAGAGGATGTCTTCCGGAGAGAAAAACGATCGAAGGCGAAAACCCGGGAATCTATTTGGTGGGCGACGGTGATCAGCCTCGACCAGCAGCCTTGGATGCTTCCAAGTATTTTTGTTACGTGGACGATGTCGACTCCGTCGCGATCTATATGGGCAAAGATGGTTATCTTGAACCGCTCTCGGGAATTCGAATACCAACCTAAACGATATGCTCTGGTCGCTCTTTTATTGGGTGTTAACCAAATACCTAACGCTGCTGGCGTTCATCATCACTCTGATCGCGATCCGAATGCTGGCAGCCATCGCTCGGAGAAACCTTCCCTCAGAGACCGCGGCCAAACTCGATACGTTCTTTAGAGGTCTTATCTATGTCACGTGTGGAATGCTCATAGCCGCAGTCTTCTGGTACTTCCGAGAGCACATCGGCATAACGTGGATCTCGAAAACCGCTATCTACTCAAGTTTGACTATAGATCTCTTTCTCTTTGGTGGAGTTGTTTTTTACTTCTACTCTCTGAGACATCTTAGAAAAGACCCGGACCAATTCCCGTTCAAAGTGTCGATCACGCAGTCCGCAAAATGGCCGGACAGCGGCATTGTGACTCGACCGATTCGTCTCTGGCTGTCTCACCTGGCGATTGCCCGAAAGTGGTCCGCGCCTGAGCTACAGATTGCACTGCAGGATTTCACGCGACATTTAAGGCGCGATATACGTTTCGTGGATGAGGTTTTAGATCGCGGGCACTTTGGTTTCACCCCAGCTGCGCTCGAGTATGTCCCTCACCTCGCGCCGGAAACTCTCAAATCGGAAGAGGACAGCGCTTACAAATCAGAGACAAATGGGAAGACGTCGACTTTCTCTAGCGACGCCCAGCGCATTCTGAATAGAGCTCTCATAGCCAAACTCCCAGACGAGCTATGGAGCACTTCGACTCGCTTATGCCAAACTTCGCCGCAAATAATATGTGCGACCTGGAAGCAGTTTTATCAACAGAAAAGCCTGCGCTTGCGTTTGGCCTCACTTTTTAACACAGCCGATATGTTGGAACGGCTAATTGGCGCACTCGCGTTGGCCGTTTTACGCGAGGAAGGCTCGCCCGAGATCGAGAAGCTATCACCACCACAAGGGAATTGGAATGCAATACTGAAAGCTGCGTTGGAAGACGAAACGAACCAGAATTTAGCGCCGCTCCGCCGAGTGCTGCTTACTCCGCGCAAAGATTTTCAGAGTTTGTTGGAAAAGTTGAAGCCTCTTCGTGAGGTCCTCGGTGACGGTATATTCAATATTAACGAATCGGAAAGTACGCTGGCGGGGTGGAGACTACTTGAGGTCTTGCGCAACAAGTTGATCGGCCATGGCGGCGTAGGTTGGAAGTTGAGCGTCGATGTGACACGTAACCTGTCTTGTTTGCACTTTTTCTTTCTTGCGATGATGCAAGACATATCGCGATTTGATTTAGGATTGCTAGCCGTCCAAAAGGGGAAGGACTTGACCGTTATAGGACTAGATCAAGGGTTTAATCGTGCTTTCAACGCAAGCGAGTTGTGCTCTGTGTTGGCTGTACTCCCCGAATCCCAAAGTACAGTAGAACTCAATCCTTACTTTAAATTCAATGACGGTCGATTATTAGTTCTGAATAGATATTCTAATAACCAGGGCAAAGCTGAGTACATCGATTACAATTCGGCCAATCCTCTTGAGCCCTCCTTTTTCAGCTTCCCTGAAGATAAGAAAGCATTCTGGGAGAAACGGCCGGCGCCGGACCTTTCATTTACTGCCCTTGGGAAAAGTTTAAGAATAGACTTACGCCAAAATGAAGCCGTTCTCCAGGAAGTAACGCAGAAGACGAATCTGGCCGCGAGTCTGATCTCTGATGACAAATGCGAAGAAGCTTTATTAGTTATTGATGACGTCATTGAACGATGCAAGCGTTTTTCGGGGAAAGCAGTCAAATTTTCCCCAATTCTCGCAGAGTTGCTTTTCGCCTACGCAATCAAGGCCAGATGTCTTCTTAAGCGTGAGCGAACCAAAGAGGCTTTCGCCGTTGCCAGACAAATTTGGAATCAGACGCAGGAATTGTGGGATGTAGTCGAGGATCTCGCATCGGTTTGGGACCTGTTAATTCAAGAGCAACGAAACCAAGTAATAAATGAAGTCGCATTGTCACTAATAGAACTTGGTAGTTCGCTAGTTTACTCCAGGAAATTCGCCTTTGCCTTAATCTGCAACCACCTCGCGTGTTTAATGTTCGAAAATATCCCAGAGGAACATCGGAAGGATGTGCCAATCTTTTCTTTTGCCAGCGCCTCGTTTGACAAGAGTTACTCGTTACACGAACTTTCAGATCCAGCCCAGGCGATTACAAGTTACAAAAGAACGATCAACCTGTTCGAGGAATTGCTTGATAAGGTGGCAGAGTTGGAGAAGTCGTTTGGGAACCGTGTGTCCCAGCTTGATGACCTCTCGAAATCGGTAAGTAACAAAGTGTATGGCAGTATGAATCGGGTGCCGGCTGCTAGTATCT
>Ga0137419_10000765_pt1 | contig 12596 bp, 8 predicted proteins | sample CZODoug3_1_2_16f_FD_108279 | JGI IMG/M metagenome (GOLD analysis project Ga0137419, IMG submission 108279) | Vadose zone soil fungal communities from Angelo Coast Range Reserve, California, USA - CZODoug3_1_2_16fungal (Illumina Assembly) | ecosystem: Environmental > Terrestrial > Soil > Vadose... | reverse complement strand
CTCGACGCGGTATTCACCGGCCGGAAGCGTAGCGTTGCCCGCCGTGAAGGCAAAGGGAATGTCCACCACCATGGGCTCCTGGGCTCGCGCAACTTGAGTCGCCGCCATGCTCGAGAGCAGCAGCAAACCTATCATCAAAAAAGATTGCCTTTTCATGGGACCCTCCTCTTTCTTTCTTGCCGGCGCCGTCCAAGTTGACCTGCTTTTTGACCTGGCTCGTGTTAGCTGCCCAGCGCCGTAACATGTCGCGCACTCTCGCGCATTCCCCGAGGCAGCGCAATGCACCCGAGATGAACTGAAAAGCGACTGTAAATGAACAATGAACACCAAGGGAATACAGGACTTAATCGAGAGGCGCTGCCCCCATCGTGGTTTTTCCGGGGAGTGTTATAGTCATCGCAGGCAGAAGAGAATCCATGTCGTCTCCCGGCCGATCCTCGGGCGTCGCGCGGTTTGATGTGTTCGAGGTGGATCTCCGCGCGGGAGAATTGTATAAAGCAGGTCGCAAAATCAAACTGCAAGTTCTGCCGTTTCAAGCGCTTGCCATGCTGCTGGAGCGGCCGGGCGAGGTCGTCACACGCAAAGAGTTCGAGAACAGGCTTTGGCCCGGAGACACGTTTGTGGACTTCGATCACAGCCTCAACACAGCCATCAAGAAGTTGCGCCTGGCTTTAGGCGACGACAACAAGAAGCCGCGTTTCGTCGAAACCCTGCCGAAGCGCGGCTACCGATTCATCGGCAACTTGGATCACGCAGCGCCGCCTTTGCCCGCGGCGCCATCTTCCGGTGTCGGCCGGCTCGCAAGACTTCGCGCTGATGGCGAACTCTCTTTCGCTTTGGTGTCCGTCGATGAAGAAGCCGCCGCGGAGAGAGAGAAGCTCGAAGCGGCGAGTGACGACGTGGGGCTTTCTCTTTTGATTGCGTCACAAAAGCTGCTAATGGTGCCCGACGGGACTCCCGTGAGAATCCTGGAAATTCGGCAACTGGATTCGCGCTGCCAGGTGCGAATTCTTGAAGGCGAGCACTATGGCAAGACGGCCTTGGTGCTGCTCAAACAACTTGCGGAATAGTCCTAGTTCAGAACGAATGCGGGCGGTCAGGTTCCAGCATCGGCCGGTCGAGCACGCTCCGATGGCTATTCATAGCGGAGAGCTTCGACGGGGTCGAGCCGTGCGGCCTTCCAAGCGGGATAGACGCCGAAAACAATGCCGATCAAAGCGCATAGGATGAGTGCGGTGGCGATCCAGAAAAAGGAGAGGACCGCGGGCATCTTGAGGCCATAGCGCATCAGCAGGGAGAGGCCGGAGCCGAAGAGCACGCCGATGACGCCGCCCACGGCGCTCAGAGTCACGGCTTCCATCAAAAATTGCACGAGAATGTTGCTTCGTTTTGCGCCGATGGCCTTTCGAACGCCGATCTCGCGGGTACGTTCGGTGACGCTCACGAGCATGATGTTCATCACGCCGATGCCGCCGACAATCAGTCCGACTGAAGCGACGGCGAACATCAGGATGAAAATCAGGCCGCTGATCTTGTTCCATAAATCGAGAAAATAGTCCGAAGTGAAGAGCGCGAAATCGTCAGGTTTGTTGTTCGCAAGGCGGCGCTTGCGGCGCAACATATCGCGGATCTCTTCGACGGCTTCGCCGACGTTACTGGGGTCCTTGGCCTTTGCGAAAATGACGTAATCTTTTTTGTTGGGGTACAGCTTGCGGAGCGTGGTCACCGGCATGATGGCAATATTGTCTTCCGGATTCGAACCGCCGGAGATGCCCTGCTTCCGTTTTTCGAACGAACCGATGACGGTGAAGAGTTGACCATCAACGGTAACTTCCTGTCCGACGCAATGTTCCGGAGATTCTGGAAAAAGAATCCGTGTGGTGTCGTAGCCCAGCAGAACCACAGGAGCGCGATGTTCGGTATCGGTGTCGTTGAAGGGGCGTCCAAAAGCCACCTTCAAATCAAAGATCTGGCTGATGGAAGGTGCATTCCCCTGCAGGATCACATTTTTCGCGCGATACGCGCCGCGGCGCACGTCCGCTGTACCAGATCCGAAATGCGGCTCAAAAATGCGCATCGAGGGAGAGGCGGCGGCCACGTGCGGCAGCTTGGCAATGTCCTCCGCCCATTCCGGTTGCAATTCCTTCCGCGTAAACCATTCGCTGGGAGGTCGCGAAAGCGAGGCCCAGGGGAATCGGTAAGCGATGATGGTGTCCGATCCCAATTCGCGGATGCCGCCCAGCACATTTTCGTTCAATCCGTTGATGACTGCGCTGACGGTGATGACCGTGGTGATACCGATGACGATGCCGAGAATGGTCAGCGCGGAGCGCAGAGGATTCTTGCGAAGCGTATCCAGCGCCAGCAACACTTCACCGCGAAGCTTCAGCGCGCCTTCCTTTCGAATCTGGGAACGCGCCGGGAGAACGGCGGTTTGCGGCAGTGTTTTTCCGAGCGTGGCCATAGAGATGATGCCTATTCCGATCGCAACGCTTCCACTGGATCGAGCTTGGCAGCCTTCGATGCCGGATACGTGCCGAAGAACAAGCCGACACTGAGAGCGACGGCCAGTCCGCCGATCACCGACCAGAGTTGTACGGCGCTCGGGAGCGGCGAGACCCAGGAGACGAGCTTGGCCGCCAGCACGCCGAAGAAGACGCCCAGAGCCCCTCCAATTACCGAGATCGTGGAGGACTCGATGAGAAATTGGCGCAAGATGTCTCCGCGGCGGGCGCCCAACGCTTTGCGGACGCCGATTTCGCGGGTTCTTTCGGTGACCGAAACGAGCATGATATTCATGATGACGATGCCACCGACGACCAGCGAAATCGAGGCGATGGCGATGGTCACGGCGAAAAAACTGCTGCTGATGTTCTTCCACAAGGATAGAAACGAATCGCTGGTTTCGATCGCAAAATCATCCTTGGTGCCGTAGGCCAGATGATGACGCCCGCGCATGATCTGGCGGACTTCGTCGACGGTCAACTGAATGTTGGCCGCCGAACCGGCGCGGGCGGTGACGCGCAGAGAATTCTGCTGGTTGCCGTATTCCTTGTTGTAGGTGCTGAGCGGGAGGATGATCCAGTTGTCCAGCGAGGTTCCCAGAGAGGAGCCTTCTTTTTTTCCAACGCCGATCACTTCGCAGGGGATGTTGTTCCAGCGAACCTCTTTGCCGAGGGGATCGACGCCGGGCAGGAGGTTTTCGACGATGTCCATGCCAATCACGCAAACCGGTGTGGCGCTACTTAAATCCGAATCGGTGATGTGACGGCCGGAGACGAGGTCCACGTCGTACAACTCGGGCATCTGCGGCGTCCAGGCGCGAAGGTTGGTATCTTTCAGCGAATTCAGGCCGCTTTTCACTTCGAGCCGGCCGCCGAGCGAGGCGCCGATTTCTTTGCAGGATTTGCAGAGGTCACGGACCGCTTCGTAGTCGTCGAAAGTGATGCGCTTGCGTTTCTGGAATTCGAGCCAGTCGTCGACGTTGGTGATGATGGAGGGCTGTTTGGAGAGGCCAAAGACGTCGGCGCCCAGACGGAAGACGCGCGTGGCGACGTATTGATTGGCGCCGTTGATGAGGCTGACGACGGCGATGACCGCAGCGACACCAATGACCACGCCGATCAGCGTCAAGACGCTGCGCAGCTTGTGCGCCCAGAGGCTGGAGGCGGAGATGGCCACAGCCTCGGACAAGTTCATTGTGGTTGGGCGCGGCATAGAGCCTGGGGACAGTAATGCACCTCATGCTAACATACGCGCGGGACCGTGCAGAGATTACCGGCGTGTGGAGACTGACGTAAACCTGACACGCTCTAAGTCGAAGAAAATGAGCAGAGTAGACAGATAGTCGGCTAGGGATGCAGAGCTTTCTGGATCATTTCGATCATCTGGTGCGCATCCGGGCCATCGGGCCACCTGCCCAAGGCCCAGTAGGTCTTGGCTCGAATGGAAGCCCCTCGTAATCATACCCTTCGCAGCCACTTGCGTGACAAAAGAAAAAGGAGGGCACATGGCAGCGCCCTCCGGGAAGAGTTGCAGTTAGAACACCAGACGCAGACTCAAGCGCGAACTGAACGGTTGCTGGAAGAAATAGTTGTTCATGCCGGTGGTTGCAAACGGCAGCTTGAAGTCTTGGTTGGCAACGCCGAAACCTTGGTCGTCGTTCTGGTTAATGAGAGTCTTGCTCTTTCGATTGGCGATGTTGAAGGCATCGAAACCGAGTTTGAGGCTGACACGCTCAGTCAATTTCCACGGATACTCGAGATGGGCATCAATGCCGGCTGTCGTGGGCGCACGACCGAGATCGCCGCGACCGAACAACGGCACTTCACCAGCGTTCTGATAGGCTTGCTGAGCAACCAAGGTAGTCAGCGGCAAGCCGGTCTGAATTTTGAGGCCCCCACCCAATACCAAGCCCTTTAGACGGCTGTGATCCAAGACATAGACCGGAAAAACATTGATTACGTGTCTGCGATCGGTATTTAGAGGACCGATCCCCTGCTGCTTAACCAGCAACCCGAACGCTCCTTCGGTGAGGTCAAATAGGGAGCTAATACCCGGGTCAGCCTGGTTGTTATCATTGCGAAACGCACCTTCGTAATTGCCGTTGAGACGGGCGATCCGCCAGTTTGCAACAAGAGCCCAGTTGTGGCTGAAGCCCTTATTGAATTCAATCTCCACCGCCTGATAGACGCGCCTTGGATCCTTGTAGGTGTCCGGCTTGCCGTCAGGCTGAAATTCTCCGCCGAAGAGGGCATCGTCTTTTGGAATATATTTTGGAGCCGTGGGGTCAACCGCTGGATCGTATTTCGGATTCAGCTTCATCCAAGCGGGATCATTCACGGAGGGGAAGCAGGCGCTTCCCAGCACTGTTCCAAAGGTATTTGCTACGTTTGGCGCAACGTAGGGCGTGGGTTGATTGTTGCCGTCGACACAGCTGGCCGGGAGTCCCAGAGCTTCGACGGCTGCGGCATTGGCTGCTGAGGGATTATTAATCGCGTTTCTAAGGGCACAGTCGAACGCGCCATGCTGGTTTCCGTTTGCAATCGTGTCGCCGTAGGCAGCGCAAGTAATATTCGTCTCGTCCACGCCGGCGAAGGTCTTTTCGTTCGGGTTTACGAAAATATCTGATTTTGAGTTCGGGTTTCCGATGAAATAGTTGAGGCCGCCGCCGTTAAAGGCCAGGGCATTGAACTGCTCCACGGAGATGCCCCCTTCGTCTTCAATGACGCGCTTCAGCCGACGATCAATGTAGCGGACACCGAAGACGATCCCATTGCGGAATTCGTGCTGGAACCCGGCGACGTATTCGTCGGTATATTCCATCCGGATGCCCGGCTGGAACGGTTCACCGCCGCTAAGGCCAACGTTTACAGCAGCGTTGACGCCGCCCGAGGCTAGATTGAGAAGGTGGCCAGCATCAGGCTTGAAAAGGTTGGCATAGTCGGGGTGGCCGCTAGAGTCCGTCACGATGCAAGAGGACCCCGAGGGCGTGTTTGCCGGGCAGCCTGTCGTGGTGGAATCTGGCTGCCAATACGCGCCCAGGATGTCATCTTCAGCGCTGAGGGCACGAATAGCCGCATCGAGCGGCAGGATGAAGGCATACCGGCCATAGTTGGCATAGAACTTGGTTTTCCGGTCGCCTTTCGGATCGACGACAAAGCCAAATCGCGGAGACCACATATCGTTGAAGACCTTGTTTGTCTGGTTGCCGATCAGGCGCTGCTGTTCCCATCGCAAACCGAGGTTCACGGTGAACCGTTTGCCGAGAGCCCAGGAGTCGTTTACGTAAGCGGCGTGGTATCTTCCGCTGCTCTTTGTAACCCCACCATCAAACCTGCCGCGAGACTGGACCAGCACGACCTGAACTGGATTACCCCCGCTGGCCAAGTCAGCCATGTAAGGGCAGGCCGTGCAACTCGTGTGGGTTGGATCGCCTGGAAAATTAGGATCGGGTGCCGCGGCCCCGGCGAGCTCGAGGACCAGACCTGCATCGGTGAGTTTGCCGGCGACGGTCGGGTTCGCGGCGGTCCCGTAGCCGGGATCCCCATTGGAGGCATTCTTGTCAGGAATGGGGAACTTGCCTCCAGAGTATGAAGTAGTGTCGTTGTAAATGGGGAACTGCCAGGTATAGCCGACGCTGAAGGTGTGCTGGCCGAGGAAGTGATAGCTCTTCGAGGTATCGAACGCAATGCTGCGCGTGTTGGAGTCGTAAGGTTCGAGGAAGCCAAACCCCTGGGCGTTGAATGTACCACCCTGAAACAGACCTGATTCGTCTACGATCTGGGTTACGTCCGCCAGCGGGGTCTCCGTGAAGTGATTCCAGCTCCAAGTAAATGCGCTGTCAATGAGCCACGTCGACGTGAGCGCCCCATCGTAACGCACGGCCCAGTTGCGCGTGCCAAAGTCCCATTTCGAGTTCACGGTCTTGTCCGTGGCGTTCAAGGTGGCCCAAGGAACATTGTTGGTATGCGAGGGGTCGCCGAAAACCGAAGACTCGACAGTGTGCCGATCGTTGATCTTGTAGGTCAACTTGCCGGCATAGTCGTAGGATGTCTTCGTGCGCTGCAACTGACCGTTGTAAAGTGTAAATAGTCCGGAAGGCGTTCCATCACTCGCAACGGCAGGTGCGACATATTGATTGTTCACGCTGGGATTGAAGTTCCCGAAATAGAAGAGGTGATCGCGCAATTTTCCGACGGGCACGTAACCGCCGAGTTCAGCATCACCCTCGTAGTTGGCATTCCCGAGGTAGCGGCCAAACTTATTCACGGTGCCAAACTGGGCGTCGTCCGCATTAAGCGGAGTGGTCTGCATCCCCAGAGGGTGAAAGTATCCGCCGATCTGGCCGTGGGTCTTTGTGCTGCCGGATTTAGTGACGATCTGAACGATGCCGCCGCTGGCGTGGCCATACTGCGGTTCGAAGCCGCCGGTCTTGATTTGCACTTCCTTGACGAAAGACTGGTTGATGCCGCTGCCAAGCGCGCCGTAGGAACGTGCCCAGACGCCCAGGCCTCCGAAGGCCGGGTCATTGATGGAAACTCCGTCCGCGATATAGGAATTCTCGAGTCCGCTGGAGCCGGAAATAGAAGGGTTGTTGCTGCCGGTCTGAATGCCGTCGACCGCGCCGGGGCTCAGATAGAAAAGATTGGCGACACCACGCTGAACGGGAATATTTTCAAAAAAAGTGTCGGAGATATCCGCCGTGACTGCCGAGGTGGAAGTGTCCACCGTGACGGTGGCGGCGTTGACTTCCACGGTCTCTGAAATCTGGCCCGTTTCGAGGATGACTTCGATACTCGTCGTCTTATTAATCTGGACTTCGGCGCTCTTCACGCTGGCGACCTTGAAACCTGCCTTCTGCACCTTGATCGAGTAAATACCGGGAATTAGGGTGGAGAAAAGGAAGGAGCCCTGTTCGGTCGTCGACTGAGAAAGACTACCAATGGGACCGGTGATCGTGACCTGGGCTCCCGGAACCGAGGCTTTGGAAGCGTCATAAACTATGCCGCTCAGATTGCCGCGCGCGGCCCCCTGGTCCTGCGCAGCGGCCAAAATCGAAAAGATCATGCCAAATGCCAAAACCGAGCTGATCACGAGCCATTTACTTTTCATAGCGCTCGACCTCCCTTCCTCACGTCTGATTTATAAATCACTTAGTTTTGGGTTGCAGATGGAACGGAAACAGATACAGGGAGCGCACTCCCTGGAAACCCCGGACATACTCTCACAGACTCTGCATAAAAACTGCCAAATTCGAAGATAATTTATTCAATACTAAAGTTCAGAAATTCAATAATTTATGGTTAAGCCAGATGGCCCAGCAGAGGAAGAGAGGCGCTTTATTCTTGATTCCTGGATAGATATGCAGAAATATGGATCAGAGAGAGTAAACAACCGAGCTGACGCGGATGCAGGAACTCACTGGTGGGCGTGGTCTACGACCAAGAGAGACTTGCCCTTCCGCGCCAAGTCTGCCGCCTTCTGTGAGTTTCCAAGTTCGCTGTAGTACTGGGCCAGGGCCAGATAAAATGGACCCTCCTCAGGGCGGGACAGAAGGGCCTTTTCAAGGACAGAGATGGCCTGTCGAGCGTTTCCTGCCCTCTCCATGCTCGTTGCGATCCGGAGAATGGTCTCTGAGTCCGTTGTTTCCGTTACTCCCGTGTCAGAGAAGAGGCTGACGACGGCGGCATAGTCCTTCTTTGAGAAGTAGGCGTCCACAAGCCGGGCGCGGGCGACGTCGTTGGAGTGGTCCAGTTGCAAGGCGCGGCGGAACCACACGCGGGCCTCATCATACTGACCGATAGCCCAATAGCAAAGGCCCCGTTGCTGGTCGAGGACACCCTTTTCGGCGTCCTGTACGATTCCCGGTTCGAGCACGTCCCATGGTTCCAGCGGAGAAGGAGCATCGACAACTTTGAAATTCATGGTTGCGAAACCGCTGTGCTTGGTCTCCGGATTATTCACGGTGACGTTCAAAATATAACTGCCGCTGGGTTGCTGCTCGAGCGAGAGCTTCTTCCCGGTCACCAGGGAACCTGCAGCGTCGAATTGTTCCCTGCTGACTTCGTCTTTGACCTTGGTGGCGCTGCCCGGAGCGGCGGGCCGGCCGAAAGCGTATTCGACGTCCAGTTTCTTTCCAAGATTTTCGCGGGGATCCGAGGCCGGGGCCCAAATCTGGTAGACCAATTGAAGGTTGGTGCCCGGGGTAAGAGTTGGGGCGCTGCTGGGCGTGGGAGTGAATTGCACGCCGCCGACAGTGAAGGGCATCAGATCGGCGAGGCCAGGATCGGCGTTTTCCGCGGACAGGAAGGGCAGCACACTGGGCACAACCAGAGAGTCTTTTGTGGGCATGGGGATTGAGATCTCCCGCACCGTGTGGAAGGCCGCTTTTTTGGACCAGTCCGTGAACTGAAACTCTAAGTGATACTGGCCAGGCGGGAGTGGGAGTGTCCCCTCGTACCCGAACACTTTGTCTTTGATGCTATCGAGGAGTTTCTTGGTAATCGAATCCGCTAGGGATTTTTGTTGCGTGAAGATGATCTTTTTCTCGGAACTGAAAACGCGGACGCGAACCTCCACCGAGTAGGAATAGCGCCCGTCTTTCTCCTCGGCCATGCTGAGGTCGTTCGGACTATGCAAGCGGAGGGCGTAGTCGAGGCGCGTGCGTCCGCGGGAATCGCGAGCCGGGAAGGTAACGATGTCGAGATTGCGGCCCTCGAGGACCAGTCGTGAGGTAACCGTTTCGTGGTTAGCTCTTCGCCGGAGGATATCGTCTCGATTCGCCGGCAAATTGGCGAGATTCTTGATGCTGTTCAGCAGGATGTCGGATTGTAGGCTCACAATACCTGTGGTCTCGTCAACTGGTTCGTCCGGCAAGAGCGACAGCGAGATTCGCGCCACTTCCGGCCCGGCCGAATTGTGAATCATGCGAAGTGCCGCCGATCGCGAATTTATGGCCTCCACGCCGGTAGTCAGCTTATCGGGGCCGTCGGTGTAGGGGCTATAGAAGCGGTAATCGCCGCTGCCCTCGCGTTGGTAAAACATGACGTAGAAAAACGGCGGCAGAGCAGGGTTGGCGCCGCCGTAAAACCAGATCTCGATGGGATAGAGATTGGCGGAGTTACGGAGGACCTGTTTTTGCTGCGGCGGGCCCAGGGTAATGTAGGTACGGCCGCGATCGGTGCGCCAGCCTTCCACACCTGAGCCGATGCCGAAACGCGCATCGGCAAAAGCGATGCGCTGATAAATTTCATCTTTGTACGTATTGGTGGGTGAACCGGGAGAGGGATTGCGGATTTCCCAGAAAGTTTCAATGAACTTTTCGCGAGCCTCGTCGGTCGTCAGTTTCAGAAAGGCGTCGCGTTCGTCCTTAGTGATAATGTAAGCGGCGTCCCGCTCCAGCCAGTTGCGATAATCTTTCTCCAGTTTTTGTTTTTTCTGGCCAAAGCAGATTCCGCTGCATGCGAAGAGGATGGCGGTAAGAAGCACGATTGTCCTGCGGAAAACAGCACCGAGGTGGCGCCGCCCGTTCACCCTTGTTGCGTCGCGGCGAAACCCGTTCGAATGCAGGCGATCCATCGCAGAATTCCTCAATCAATTCCCTGTGCCGTACTGCATGTGCAGACGAAAATGGATTCGACCAAGCTTCCTAGCCCTGGTGGCGGATGCGTTCGGCGAGAGAGCGGGCCCGCTGCCGGGCGATGTCGACAAACCGGGAATCTCCTGCGATCTGATCGAGCATGGGCAGGACGCGTTGTGGTTCGGGCATAAGGCTGCGGTTAAGATCGGATTCGAATTGTAGCAAGGCGTCGTTGATTCCCAGGCGGTCGTATTTCATGCGCCGCGAAATCAAGTCCACGTGTTCCTGCTGACGCGCCAGCCCCTCAAAAATCTGCAGGAGCTGCGCCGCTGCTGAATTCAAAGTGTAGTTGAATTTTGCTTCATGAACCTCGGTGCCGGATTCCCATCGAAAGGTCTTCTCGCCGAGATTCGCGATCTTGCGGTGTACATCCAGATCCTGTGCTTGGAAATGTTTGAGTTGCGCCGCAAGATCGAACATCTTTGTGCGCCACGCCGCGCTCACCTGAAAGGGCAATGAGCCGGGATCCTCGTCCAACTGGCGGATTTCATATGCGGCGGTATCGGAATCTTCCCGCACATTAATCTCGATGAATTCCGGTGAGCTTCCTTTGAAGACACGCCGAAATGTCAGCTTGGCGCCGGAGGGAGCCGGGACGGAAAACACCGCGGATCCCGCCAAGCAGACCGCGGCAATCAACAGAAAGAAACGCAGGAGAGAATTCTTCATCGCAAGGATACGATGCGTGGCAACCCGCCACGCGTTGCGCCGCCGTGCCGAATCTCGTTTGGCGATCGTGTGGAATCTGCCGTGCCCCGGGGCGCGCGCGCTTTCGCCGATGAATCCAGATCCGGCAAACCAAATCGCCTCCGAGCCCGTTCCGTCTGCAGGTGGCAAAGCGCCACGGCCAGAGCGTCGGCGGCGTCGGACGGTTCTGGCGTCTCGTTCATCGAGAGCAGGGCGCGTACCATCAACTGCATCTGCCGCTTGTCGGCATGTCCATGACCGGTGACGGAAGCCTTCACTTCTCGGGGTGCATAGCTGTAGACCAGCACCCCGTGCTGTGCCGCGGCAAGCAGGATCACGCCGCGCACTTCGGCCAGCCGCAGCGCCGTACGCATATTCAGCGCCGTGAACACGCTCTCCACAGCCATCGCGTCGGGCGAATATTCCTCTATCAGGCCGCACACCCGAACGTGCACATCCTGCAGTGCGGCGCCTGCGCATTCCTTCTGGCGCTTGGCCGCCACTTTCAGGGCACCATAGTGCAGCATACGGCAGCGCCGTCCGTCGCTCTCGACAATTCCGTAGCCGGTCGGCCCCGTCGCCGCAGGGTCAACCCCTAGAACGCGCATCCATCCGTTCTTTTCATTCTGCCGGCCCGATGAAATCGTCCTGCTCATGGCCCCAAGTCTACGGCCTTCCGCGCATCCCTGCCAGTGCTTTGTGGTGTGCATGTCAGGCAGAACCGCAGCGCGTCAAACAAAAACGGCCAGCCCGCGTCACGGACTGGCCGTAAGACAAACTGCAGAGTGAATTAGTTCGCGCCGACCGCGGCCTGAATTTCGGATTCGTCGATATCGAAGTTCGCGTAAACGTGTTGCACGTCGTCGTGCTCTTCGAGCGCTTCGACCAGGCGCACCATCTGAGTGGCCTGTGGGCCCGTCAGCTTGATGTAGTTTTGCGGGACCATGCCGATTTCCGCGGACGCTGGCGTAATTCCCGCCTTGGTCAGCGCTTCCTTCACCTTTTCGAGCGCGTCCGGCGGCGTCACGATGTACCAAGCGGAGCCATCGTCCTTGAGGTCCTCGGCGCCCGCTTCCAGCACAAGGTCCAGCAGTTTGTCTTCACTCGCCGCTTCCTTGGGCACGGAGATTTCGCCCTTGCGGCTAAACATCCATCCGACCGCGCCAGCCTCGGCCATGTTGCCGCCGTTCTTGCTCATGAGATGACGGAACTCGCCGACGACGCGGTTGCGGTTGGTCGTGACGACCTGAATCAACATGCCCACGCCGCCTGGGCCGTAGCCTTCAAACATCGCTTCTTCGTACTGCTCGCCCTCGAGCTGTCCCGTGCCGCGGAGAATGGCGCGCTCAATGTTCTCGTTCGGCATATTTTCGTTCTTTGCCGCAAGAATCGCCGTGCGCAAGCGCGGGTTGGAGTTTGGTTCGCCGCCGCCGATGCGCGCGGCAATCGAAATTTCCCGGATAATTCTGGTGAAAACGCGGCCTCGCTTGGCGTCAGTGGCGGCCTTCTTGTGCTTAATCGTGGCCCATTTTGAATGCCCGGACATGACACATCCTCGTTTGTTTCACGTGACCACGGCATCGCCGAGGTCATCGATAGGAGAATTTTTGCGCCGCAGAACGGTTTCGGAACATGCCGGCCAAGATGCCGCCGAACGCTGGAGATGACTGATCTTTGGCCGCAAGAAAATCGACACCAGTGCGGAGACTACGGTGAACCGCAAACCCCTGCGGAACCACGGTAGTTTAGCACAGCCCTGCACCGCGCG
>Ga0137419_10000764_pt1 | contig 12598 bp, 4 predicted proteins | sample CZODoug3_1_2_16f_FD_108279 | JGI IMG/M metagenome (GOLD analysis project Ga0137419, IMG submission 108279) | Vadose zone soil fungal communities from Angelo Coast Range Reserve, California, USA - CZODoug3_1_2_16fungal (Illumina Assembly) | ecosystem: Environmental > Terrestrial > Soil > Vadose... | reverse complement strand
TGACGGCGATCCCCCAAAACATACTTCTACCGGACGGCAACAACGTTCCGATGTGGGGGCTGGTTTGCGGCACGAGTACCACAGCTGTCCCTCCCTCAGCCGCCGCCCCTCCAACGGGTGGAGCCACTTGCGCGACCTCGAATCCCAACGCCGGTGCGAACTGGTCCCCGGTGGTCATCACCGTGCCCCCGGGCATGCTCACCATCAATCTGGCCAATGGCCTATCTTTCCTTACACCTTCCGGCGCCAGGAATACCGTGCCCACTTCACTGGTGATCGTGGGTCAGCTGGGTGGTGGCTTGGGAGGGACGCCCACCAGAACGCCGAGTCCGCACCATGGGCAACAGGTCGCTACGTGGCCTATTGCGGGCACCACTCCGCCTGCAGCGGGTGATCCGGTTTTCAATCCGCCACCTCAGATGGATCGCGTCCAGTCCTTCGCAACCGAAGTGCTGGCCGGAGCAACGGCTTCGCTGACTTGGTCCAATCTGAAACCGGGCACCTATCTGATCGAGTCAGGAACACATCCCTCGATTCAGGGCCCCATGGGTCTTTACGGAGTATTAGTGGTGACCACTGCGCCCGCAGGAGGTGCCCTGGGCACGGCGTACCCGCCAGCGGGGACGTTTGCCGGCGTTACGTACAACGCGGAAGTCCCGTTGGTACTCAGCGAAATTGATCCCGTGCAAAATGCCTCTGTGGCTGTCGCAGTCGCGAAGACCGGTTTCTCCGAGACCGCAGTTTGGTCCGGCCAGCCGGGCGGTTGCGGGAACCCCACTTCCGCGACGTTCAACACTTGCTATCCCCCGGCCGTAAACTACGATCCACGCTACTACCTGATCAACGGAGTGGCGCTGGAGAAGAACAACCCGACTCGTTCTTCATTTCCAACCAATCCTTCTCCCGCCACTGGCTCAGTTCTCGTGCGTTTCGTGAACGCCGGCCTGCGCATGCACGTTCCTTCCATCGTTGGGGCGCAGACTAACGACAGCAGTTCGGGCACTCTGAAAGTCGTCAGTGGCTTCTCACTGATCGCGGAAGACGGCAACGTCCTGCCCGGTAACTTCAGGGTCCAGAACGAGGTCTTTCTGGCCGCGGGGAAGACGTACGATGTAATGATCAATGCGCCGGTGGGTGTGGGTACGGCCGCGCCTCCAGTTCTTCCGGTATTCGACCGCCAGCTGAGTCTATCCACCAACAATCAGCGCGATGGTGGCATGCAAGCTTACATAAGCGTGAATAGCGCCAGCACTCTGCCGGTCAGCCCGGGAACTGCTGTACTTCGTGTCGACAATTACTTTTGCACCGTGGGCGGACAACACGTCCCGCTCGTCATTTCTGACCCCGGCAAGGGTGTGATCGCGAACGACACCGGTGTCTACGGTGTGACGCTTTCAGGCCTACCGACCGGAGGCACAGTGGTCCTGAATTCGGACGGTACGTTCACGTACACCCCAACGCCCACTCCGGCCACCAGCAGCGCTTGTGCAGGCAGCTTCCGTTACTCCGCGAATGGCAACACCACAGTCACGGTTTTGGTCTCCATAAACGCGTGTACATCTACCGGAGGCTGCCTCGGAGGGGCGCCCACCGCGCGTTCGGACTCCTATACCAGCAACATTTCCGCCAGGCTGCAGATCGCGCCTCCCGGAGTGCTGGCCAACGACTCGGATCCACAAGGCCATCCGTTGACAGCTCACATTGTTGCCGGTTCTGTTTCAGGCGGTTCTGTCACGCTCAATGCGGATGGTTCCTTTACTGCAGCTCCCACGACTCCACCAACGGGGGCGACGCCTGCCACCGTTACCTTCCGCTACCGAGCCCAGAACTCACAGACCACCCTGAGTAATCCTACCGGGGCGCTAGTCACGGTGACGTTCAATGGCGGCAGTGGCCTTGTGGTGGCCGTCAAGGATGCGCCCACGGGAGCTGGGATTCCTGACTATCGCTGGATTATCGAGGAAGACCGCACATTCCAGATCAATCCCGCCACCCAAGTACAGAACGGTGGGACTAACGTTCCAAGCATTGGAACCAGTTTCCACACCAGCTATATGCCGGTGGTTGCGTCGGGCTGCGCCGGGCCAACGGGTGCTGTCGCTTGCGAGTCCGGGCAGAAGGTCATCGATCCGGTGTCCCACGCGCACATGCCAGCCGTGTGCGATGTCGGGAACGGCGTTTGCCGGACGGATGCTTCGCAACAGGTCGCGGTCGATCCGGGCCAGGCGCACTTGGATCCGACCAAGCATTACTACATCTCGATTCTGCCCGGCGATGCCGGCAACTCGTTCACTTCAGGAGCAGGTGGTCCGCAACCGGTGGACTCGAACAACCCAAACGGGCCGCAGAGACAGTTCAGCGTCGATCAGGATTGCGGCGCTTACGCCACCAGTGGTTCGACCGCGGCGAATTGGGCTCCAGGGAGCGGCACCTGCGGTCACGCCATGGGCGGCGCGCCGATCGCGCCTGGGCAGACCTCCGTCAATGTGCTCTTGCAAGAGACGCCACTGCCGACGGCCAAGATCGCGGTCTTCGTGTTCGAGGATGATTTCCCGCTCAATGGTGAACACGACGCCGGCGGGGGAATCGACGTTTTGGCAACGAGCGAGCACGGCCTGTCAGGGTTTGAGATCACGCTCTTCGACGACGCTGGCGGCACCGGGGATGCGACCGGACAAATGACGTACGACATGTTCAACATGCCGTTGTCGAACAGCCTGGCGGGAACGATCGATCCGGCGACCGGAATGGATGCATGCCCGATATCGAAGAATAGCGACGGCCTGGTGGGAATGATTGTCACCTGTCCGACATTTGAGTCGGACGGCGTAACGCTGTCATCCCTTGCGGGTCAGGCGATTGTTGCCAACATGATGCCCGGCAGATACGGTGTCGTCGCGACTCCGGGAGCCGACCGAATTGCCCGAGGAGAAGAATGGCTCCAGACAAACACCCTCGACGGACAGAAGGCCCATGACGCTTTCATCAAGGTAGGTGGGCCATCGTACTTCCAGGAGTTCGGACCCGCAGGATTCCACGATCTCATTGGCTTTGCGAACCCAGCGATCATCAATGCCCGTAAACCTGCGGGAGGAACGAACACGGTCACGGGCACGATCACCGACATGCGTATCAGTCGTTCGCCGGACCAGCGGCTCTACAGCAGCGGTTCGCACGATGCCCTGGGCTTCACCCAGTGCTATGTGACGATCGGCGATCCGGACGGCGAAGACTTCGCGTTCACCAAGTGCAGTCCTGATGGCACCTTCAGCATCGGGGGCATCCCCAATGGCGATTGGAGAATCACGGTCTTTGATCAGTGGAATGACCAAATCGTAGATGGCCTTTCCACCCCAGTAAGGCTGACGGGCAGCGGCTTCAACATGGGGGACATTCCGCAACAGCAGTGGCACACGAATCTCGTCACGCGGACGTTTTTCGACCTCAACGGGGACGGCGTCTCCAATGTCGATTCCCAGGGGAATCCCACTGAGCCCGGCCTCACCCTGCTTCCCACCAACGTCCGATTCCGAGACGGTAGTTATTCCAACTTCAACAATACCGACCTCAACGGTTTTGCCGGCTGGAACGAGATTTTCCCGCTGTTCAACTGGTACGTCGTCGAGGCGGATACTACACGCTACAAGCAGACGGGTGTTCACGTGGTTTACGACGCCGGTGGACCGGCGGACTGCACAACCCCTGCTGGCGTCACGCCCCCTCCCCCCTGTTCCAATATTGCCGCGAACCTTGCGGGCACGCGGGAGTCAGCCACTGCCCACCTTCCCACCAACCTGCGCGTACCGGGTGCGGTGTATTGCGACAACGCGGACTGTACAGGGTTTTCGATCGCGAATGGGCCAGCAAGCAGCTCCGCCACCCCGTCCACGGGCCGAGTTGACCCGCCATGGGTGACGACTGAGGGATGGCAGGGCTTCCTCGGGCAGTACTCGTTCATCGAATTTGGCAAGAAGCCATACGCGGTGGGTGAGACCGGCGGCATCCACGGTGAGGTCATTTACGCTTCGACGCGGCCCTTCGATGATCCCGCGCTGCTCATCCACACCAGTTGGACGCCGGATGTGCCGGGCGTGACCATTAACCTGTATCAAGAGCTTACGGCCACAGATGGAACTCAGACCCTGAAGCTGGCGGACACCACAAAGACCAGCAGCTGGGATGATTGGGCACAGGGCTTCCGCTCGAACGGCGTTCCTAACATGAACTGCCCCGGTCAGGAAACTGCCGGCAACGGCAGTCTCTTCTTCTATACCTTGCGGAACAGCCGGCAGTGGCTGAACCCCAATACTCCTCTGCCCAATAACAGCCAGTTCAAGTGCTACGACGGCATGCTCATGTTCAACCAGGTGCAGCCGGCACCTTACGACGGCATGTACCAGTTCCCCAGCATCATCGGGAGAAATCCCGTAACCGGCGCACCCACAGGAACGGGATCAGTAAACGGCACACCCGGGTCCCGGCCCGGTTCGAACTGCACTATCTGCGTCTCCAATCCGACGGATGGCACACCGATGTTGCCCGCCGGCAAGTACGTAGTCGAGATGATTTTGCCTCCGGGCTACGAACTGGTGAAGGAAGAAGACAAGAACATTCTGATCGGCGACAACTACATCGCGCCGGTGGCGCAGCAGTTCGGTGGCCTGGGCGGCATCTTCATCATGCCCGATCAGGCCGCCCTGAGCAGCACCTACAACGCCAACAATCCCCAGAATCCGACCACGGATTTCGGGGCCGTTCCAAGACATGAGGGAGACACAGGAAGCGTCGAGACCTTCTGGCCCTGCGTAGGCGCACTGCGGGTTGTCCCCGACTTCATCGGCTTGTTCCCGCAATCAGGGGAAGTAGCGCCGTTCGCGGGAGCTTCGCGTCACCTGTGCGATCGCAAGGAGGTGACGCTCGAGGATCAGAGCGCCGCGCTTGCCAAGTTCTGGGTTTTCACCTCGGCCCACGTCGCGGCCCACTACACCGGCATCATCACCGACGACTTCGCTTCGGAATTCGATCCGTTCTCGCCGCAATTCGGGGAGAAGTTTGCCGTCCCCAACCTTCCGATCTCCTTCAAGGATTTCAATGGAAATGAGGTTTCCCGCACCTATAGCGACCAGTGGGGATTCTTCGATGGCTTGAATTACTCGACGTGGGAGGTCAACCCACCGAATCCGACCGGGTACGCACCCACGATGATGGTCACGTGCATGAACGATCCGGGTCCGATCCACTCGAATCCTCTCGATCTCACCAGCCCGCTCGTCACCGATCCGCTGTACAACCCGTCGTACAGCCAGTTCTGCTACGAGATCCCGTTCATGCCGGGACAGACCCAATACATGGACACGCCCGTGGTGCCGACCGCGGCCTTCGCGGAGGGCTATAACCCACCGGATTGCACCTACCCGGATGCAACCCCGGCGGTTTCCACCGTCACCGGCGATGCGAGCGGTGGTGGTGCCGGACCCTGGGTGAGCGCAGTGGGTCACACCTTGACCATCACTGCCCTGGGCACCACACAAACTGCCGCAGGCACAGTTGCAAATTCCGGCATACAAGTGCCGAACTACGCATACTCCGGGCCATCGGCAACCAGAGCACCGTTCAACCAGAAATTTCTTACGCGCCACTACGGCTTTGGCACAACGCAGGGAACCGGATCCGTAACGATTGCGGGAGTAAATGCGCCGGTGACCTCATGGAGCGACACGCAGATCCAGGTGACCGTACCAGAGTTGGGGACAGCGTCGACTTGCACGATCCGGCAGATGGGTGTGTCGACCCCGGCCGAGTGCGGTGAATTGGTTATCACATCCGGCAACGGCAAACGGTCGGTTGACACGGTCACCGTCACCATCGGCGGCAAGGCGCCGAGCTACATCAATGGCGAGAATGCTTCCAACCATGCGATTCAGGCCGCGATCGACGCCGCTACCCCTGGCGACCTCATCATCGTGGGGCCGGGCACCTACTACGAAATGTTGCTCATGTGGAAGCCGGTTCGGCTGCAAGGGGTGGGCGCGGGTGTGGTAACCATCAATGCTAACACTCACCCCTCGGGCAAGTTGGATGGCTGGCGCAAGCGCGTCAATTGTCTGTTCGGATTGGCGATCAATGGTCAGCCCTACAGCACACCTGGCAATCTCGTTCCCCTACCGTTAGGCGGAGGTTTTGAGCCACTGAATGTTTATGATCCCAGCGGTGCAACCCCATGCGGAGGCTGGCCTGGCTTCACGGCCACTCCCAACAATCCGCAAGTGGATCGGTTGCCGCTGGAGGGCATCGTCGGATGGGACACCACGGTGAATGGCAACCTCGCGGAGCAGTTGCAGGAGCCATCGCTGATGGGAGCCTATGAAGGAGCTGGCATCACCGTCCTGGGGAAAGGAGTCAGATTCCCTCCTGGAGTTGACGTGTTCGGAAGTGGGCCTGATACAGCGGCAGGGGACTCAGTGGCGCACGAAAGTCAGATGCCCGTGCCTACCATTGAGCTCACCAACAGCGCCGCGGATTGCAACGACTACCCCAGCAACTTCCAATGCAATCCTTCGCGCATTGACGGCTTAGGTATCACCAACAGTTCCCAGGGCGGCGGTGGCATCTTCGTGCACGCGTGGGGACATAACCTGGAAATCGCCAACAACCGGATCTACAGCAATGCCGGAACGTTGTCGGGTGGCATTAACATCGGCCAGGGTGAATCTCCCGATGCTCTTCTCTCCGGGAACGGTGGCGGTCCGCTCGGCTACAACGGCGGGGTCTTGGCAGGATTCGACCAGCAGCCCTGGACTTGCTTGCCCGGGGCAGTGGTCGCGACCAACACCTCTCCTTACGGCTACGATGAGGTGGCCTCGCCACCCGGAACCGTTACCGGGCAGCAGTTGCCGTACTGCTACAACTTGAACGTGCGCGCGCACCACAACTCGGTCAGCAGTAACGCTTCGTACGGCGATGAACTGTTTTCCAGCACTCCGGCGGGCGCCGGAGGAGTGACTTTCAGCACGGGTTCCGACTTCTACCACTTTAACTACAACTGGGTGTGTGGCAATCTGAGCTCAGGCGACGGTGGTGGCCTGGTTCACCTAGGATTCAGCTACAACGGCGACGTTTCACACAACTCGATCCTTTTCAACCAGAGCACCAACCCGACGATCCCGACTCATGGCGGCGGCATTGCAGTGCTGGGTGCGGCCCCGGATGGCCCCGGTCCTCAGGGATCCGGTATCGCTGAGTGCGGCTCCGTGACCGACGTGGATTGTCCTCCGGGGGTTAGCGACGGCACGGGTCCCGGTCTCGTAATTGACAGCAACCTCATTCTGGGGAACACGGCCGAGAGCGGCAGTGGTGGCGGCATTCGGCTGCAAACCGTCAACGGTACCGAGATTTCACGCTTCCCCAGCACTCCGGACCAGTGGTACGGGGTCACGGTCACCAACAACATCATCGTGAACAATGTCGCCGGCTGGGACGGAGGCGGTGTCGCTCTGCAGGATGCTTTGAAGGTGAACGTCATCAACAACACTGTGGCTTCGAACGACACGACGGCTTCGGCGGGAGTGCTGTTCAACGCGATCGGTGCTCCTCTCACCAGTGCGGGTGCACCTAACTGCGTTCCGAGTGCAGGCAATGCCGTGTGCACCAGCCCGCAGCCTGCGGGACTGGCGACTTCGGGACACACCGCGAACCTTAGTGGGTCGTTCCCAGCAACGGGAATTACCTGCCCTACCGACCATCCCAATTGCACGACGATCTCGTACCCCGTTTTGGAGAACGACCTTTTCTGGGGAAACCGGTATTTCAACATCAGCGTTGGTGGCCTTGGTACGGGGTTCCTGAGCCAGCAGAATCTGGTCACGCTGGTGCCGGTATTGAACCAAACCGCAACGGGACAATGCGTCAACGGAGGGACCTATTGGGATATCGGTATCCGTGGCGACACGGGACCGACTAACCATGGCTCGGGATTCACGCTTGTCCCCACAAATTCGATCCTGAGCAGTCTCAGCGGTGGTTACACGGGAAATGGGAACTTGGCGCCGGGAGCCAGTCCGGTGATAGCCCAGTACTGCAACGGATCGCGAGTCCCGCCGGAAAACGGTGGGCTGGGCTACGTGGTGCCTCCGGGCATCGCCGATGCGACCATGCCCAACCCAGTGTTCAACCTGACTGCGGCCGCAACCGTGGATGAAGGCAACAACTGGGTCAACATGGTTTACGGGCCGTTGTCGTTGTTTAGTCTATCGAGCACTACGCCAAGTACAACCCCGCTCGGTAATTACTCGATCGGGGCGAATTCTCCCGCCGTCAATACTGCGTCTGCTTCCGGGGCACCGAATCATGACTTTTTCGGTACCCAACGGCCGCAGGGCGCTGGATTCGATATTGGAGCGGTAGAATTCGTGGGAACACCGGCGTTCCCGATCGCGAGCGTGACGGGCGGACCGCTGAACTTTGGCAACGTGGGGGTGAGCACGCCCGTCACCTCCAGTACGCCACGAACCCTCACGTTGCACAATACCGGCACTGCCAATCTGACAGGTATTACGCTCGCCTTCTCGCCGGGCTTCTCGCGGGCCACGGGTCTGGCAGCCGGCACCTGCGGCGCAACGCTGACACCGGCGACTGCGACCTGTACGATCAACGTGGTTTTCTCGCCGAACGCCATAGGCGCGTTCACGGGAACACTTACCATCACAGCGAATGCTGCTGTCACTGGGTCGCCGGTGAGTCTTAGTGGTACGGGGGTGGCACCGGTCGTGGGTGCCTCTCTGGCTCCAGCCTCGCGCGACTTCGGAAATGCGACCAGGGGCGTAGGCGCGCTGGCTGCCCCGACGCAGGTCTTCACGCTCACCAACACGGGCAACGTGACCCTCACAGGGATCACGCAGGGGACGATCTCGGGCACCGACGCTGCTGACTTCCCGGTAGCGCGGGTGGCGTCGACCTGCGGACCGGCTGGTGGCGGCCAGTTAGCGGGTCAGACCACGCTGGCACCGGGTGCGGTTTGCGTGGTCACGGTGCAGTTCCGGCCGCCCACGACGGATACAGCCGGCGCGAAGGGCCCAGCGACGCTCAGTATCACCGACGCTGCCGGCACTCAAACGTCGACGCCGTTGACCGGCACGGCACAGTAGTGTCGTCCAGGTCGACAAAAACCTGAACACTCGATGCTGCTCGCACCACGAGCAGCATCGCTTTCAAATCGAGGTGCGCAGCCAAGTCTGGAACTAAGGGGATCCGAGGAGTATACCGTCGTGAGAATCGCTCGAATCCTTTGCGTGCGTGCCCCGCTCGTTCCACGATTGGCGGTGGGCACTAAGCCTTTCCGAAATGAAGCGTTTCGGAAGAACGGAAGGAGCCCACGATTTTTTCATTTGCGGTGTGCTTGGCGCGCACAAGACTGGCGTGAACGACGAGAAGGCCAACGAAGCTGTCGGCGGGAGAAGGCCGGACCGTTGTACCGAGCAGCGCACGGGAGTGGGGACAGTTTACCGGACAGCGTTGTCCAACAAGGAATCGCTTGGTCGCCCTGGATTCGGTCAGCGTAGTCATTGGAAGGTTTCAAGTCGAAGGACGTGATCGTACATCTGAGCAGGTGGCTTGTATCTCTGGGCTGTGGGTGCCAAATATCGCCTTCACGAAACGGGAGCATCATGCAGACGTCGGAATCAAATCCACAGAAGTCCCGGCTGCTGGGAGACAGCGGCACAACCCCAGCCTGGCCACCGGTATTGGGCCTTCTCGTAGCTGATGCCTCTCTGAAGGTTCTTTTTGCCAACCACGAGGCAATTGCAATTCTGACCTATCCGGGGCCCTCACTACAGACCATCGCCGATGTGTTCCATAAGAAGGTGCGTCCCGGTCTTGTCAGCGCTCAGACTTCCCTGAGAAACAGCAACCACACTCATCCCATCATGAAATTCAAGTCGGGACGCCGAACGTATTTCTGCCGTGCGCTTCTTCTGGACAGCAACGGCAAAGATTCCGGTGGCACCGCGACCCTGATTCTGCTCGAGAGGGGAATGTCGGGACCTCTTGCCCTGTCCCAAGTTGCTCAGCAATTCCACCTTACCCATCGAGAGCAGCAAGCCGTGGCGCTATTGCTGCAGGGACTCAGCAATAAAGAAATGGCGGAGAACATGGGGATCAGTGCGAATACGGTCAAGGCTTTTCTGCGCATGGCCACAATCAAGATGGGCGTTTCCAGCCGTTCCGGAATCGTAACCAAGATCCTGGGCCTGGTTTTGTCCTCCAGCAACTTGGAGCCAACCGACGAGCGTGATAGTCGAAAGTCGTCGGAGGCCTGATGCCACTGCTGCGCTTTGGAGGAATCCTGGCGACATTCAAGTGGAGTTTCCAGGATCACTAAAACCGACCTTTCCATGAGACAGGAGCAACTCGCGACCTGTCCGTCTTATAGCGACTTACTTGTGCTTTCTGTTCGACCTAAACGCCAGGATGCAGAGTTCCTCGAGCTCTTCAATAGTGCGAATTTAACGGCGCGGCCACCGTGAGCGACCACGCTCCGTGGAGCTGCTTTTCAGTCCCGAACAAACTCTGAGGCAAAAATAGCGCTCGGCAGCTAGGGCTTGGCGTGTACTGGTTCATGACCTTTGTTGTCCTTTGGTGGGCCCACTCCATCACGCCCCTAATTCGAGGGGGCTACTATCAGGTCAATCAGGCCGTGTTGCTGGCCCATCTCATAAATCCTGCCGGGCCGTAATCCCAGAACGGAACTGCTTGCGGATTACCCCGTCCGGTCGCCTGCTTTCGGTGTTTCGCAGGGGACTAGGGACAGTCAGCACAACCGTCAATCCTCAGATGCGGATCACGGATCAAGAGTGGAGCATTGGTTCGCGTGCTTGGGGGAGTTCACGAGAGCCGACCTGCTCAGTTGGAAATCGTCCGTACGAAGCACGCCATGCACTAACCGTTATTGGACCCGTTAATTGCCGTTATTTGCGGGGTGATTTCGGTTGCCTCAGTCGGTCCTAAGGCCTCTCCCCGAGGCCACTTCGAGCTCTTGAAGGGTTCAGTGGACCTGCAGGTCTGCATTTCTAGCCTCAATGACTGTGCCTGCGGGAACTCGAGCACGTCCGCACTGGGCAGCGACTCAGGTTTCCGGCTGGACCAGCCCGAGGGCAGCAGGATGCACATCTCTTAACCCTCGCCATAACCTCTTTTACCTTGAGCCGCGACACGAATGGCAGTAACAGATAGGGCGTTTGTGACGAGATCACACGCAGGAGCGGCTGGTATCACAGACGGGCATGCCGGCGGGCAGCGAAAGTGGACCCGGAGCATTGTGAACGGCCTCCTGGCACCCAAGCTGAATTTACCGACACTCCTGGAAACAAGCTCGGCCCAGGCCGGAATCCGGCTGGTGGGCAGCCTCGCGATTCTCGCGCTGTTCTCGTGGACAATTCTTGCGCAGACGCAGGGACCCGAGTTAATCGTGAGCAAGCAGATCGACCGCCCCGTGTTGACAATCCACTCCAGCGGCGCCCAAGGAAACAAGTATGGTTTCGAGGGCGGCCGAGTTCTGAAGATCGACAACATGTACCACTTGTTCACTTCGGAGATGGTCGCTGACCCGCACTGGGTGAAGATGAAGCTGGCCCTTTGGGTAAGTTCCGACCGCCTGCACTGGAGCCGGCGCGCGACCCTGCTTGAGTCCAGCGGCGACTTCACCGGCAAGGACCAGCGAGCTGCGCTGTGGTCGCCCATGCCGGTCTACGACCCGAAAGACGGACGATGGAATCTGTTCTACGTCGCCTACCAGGCGGCCCCCGATACCCCAAGGGAATGGCTGACGAACCACGAGGGGCGCATCTGGCGCGCGGTGTCAGCCGTGCCTGGCATCTCGGGTATCAACGGTCCCTATGAGGACGCCGGCATCGTCATGCAGCGAGGGAAGGACTCGGACCGGTGGGAAGGCCTGCAGGGCACGGACTCCTTCTTTCCGTACCAGATCGGCGACAAGTGGTACGCCTTCTATGGAAGCGCTCATACCGAAACTCTGCCGATTTCTTCCTGGCAGGTCGGTTTGGCCAGTGCGCCAGATCTGGCAGGGGCGTGGGTGCGTCGCACCGAAGTCAATCCTCTGAAAGTCGAACCGCGCTTCATTGAGAACCCAATCGTGACTCGTTTGAAAGATGTGATGTTTGTCGCAGTGTATGACACGGACGCGCCGAACGCGATTGGTTACACGTTCTCAACCGACGGGATCTACTGGTCAGCCGGGCAGCATCTTGTGGTTCAAAAGGACGCCGGCCTGTGGGCTACTGAGGTGCGCACGCCGCTTGGGCTCGTGGAAGAAGGCCCCGATTCCTTCACGCTCTTTTACACCGCAAACGAAAAAGTTGCGGGAGCGTCCACCGACAAGAACGGTATTGTGTTGACCCCGGGTTCTATGGGAATGGTCGAAGTCCAGCTGAAGCGAGGGGTCGCGACGGCAGCCGCTGGACATTGACGAGCTTTGGACCGCTTCCTTTGGGAAGCGATGGAAACGAAACTAGCAATCTTGCGTTGCGCGATCGAAATCAGTTGCAGGCTATCGGAGGCCATATGCGGAGAGTTCAATCGTTAG
>Ga0137419_10000763_pt1 | contig 12600 bp, 8 predicted proteins | sample CZODoug3_1_2_16f_FD_108279 | JGI IMG/M metagenome (GOLD analysis project Ga0137419, IMG submission 108279) | Vadose zone soil fungal communities from Angelo Coast Range Reserve, California, USA - CZODoug3_1_2_16fungal (Illumina Assembly) | ecosystem: Environmental > Terrestrial > Soil > Vadose... | reverse complement strand
GCCCCTAAATTCAACTTTGCGCTAAACCCCGTGGTTTCAATCATCAGCAATTTCGCTCAACAATTTCCACCATGGCCATATGTGCGTCAAGCCCAGGTTTGGTCCACCGTTTGCTGATAACCGCCCCGTGAAGATTCAATCTTCCGGAGGATTTCATGAAAAAGCAGGTTTGCTCTCTGTTGTCACTGTCGACAGTCGCCCTATTACTGGGTGTCGGTGTAGCGCTAGCGCAGCAGCAGGATCCGCCGCGTCGCCACGACCCTCCCCAAACTCAGGACCCGCAGAATCAGCAACAACCCAACACCCCGCCGGACACAGCTCCACGGCCAGGAGACAGCGGCGCGGATAACGCCAACCAGACCCCGGTAGGCAACTCACAGACTTTCACTGGCACCATCGCGAAGTCCGGCGACAAGTTCGTGCTGCAGGACGTAAGCGGCACCACTTACGATCTCGACAACCAGGCGGTTGTGAAAGATTTTGAAGGCAAAAAGGTCAAGCTTCACGGTGTCCTGGACACGAAGACCAACATGATTCACATCACCCAGCAGTAGAAGCAGGAGTAGGAGTAGGAGTAGGAGTAGGAATAAAGGAGTAGGAATAAAGATGACTGACGGACCCTTGCCGTAACACGCTTGCCGCAAGTTGATAAGCCGCGACGAATCGTCGCGGCTTTTCTTCGGTCGTGGCTGACCGGGCGACACGTTGGAATCCTACCGGAAACGCTCGAACACAAAGAAGACAACGAAAAAACTACCCAAAATCCCCGTCAAACTACAGTGTTCTCCGCGCTTTTGCTACTCCATTTCCCCTAGAGCGGTAGGACGTATTACAAACATGTACAACTCATTCGAGCCGCCTAGAAACAAACCCGTTTAGATTCAGTAACCGGCTAGACCTCGCACTTCCCATTCCAGCGCAATTCCAGAGTTTGGCAAACTGTGTGCCTCCCTTACCGCAAAGCAGAACAATCCACCTCAGGAGATGTCATGAAGAAACAGATTCGCCGCTTTTTGTCTATTTCGCCGGTAGTCCTTTTGCTTGGTGCTGGTACTTCTCTCCTCGCGCAGCAGGATCCACAGCGTTCCGGGTACTACGCACAAACGGAACAGCAGCCGGACACAACGCTGTACCCCGGCGATAATCCAACCGACAGACCTGTCGCCGAGACCACGAGGATGAACAGCCAGTCTTTCACTGGCACCATCGTGAAGTCTGGTGGCAAGTTCGTTCTCCAGGCAGAGCGCGGCAACACCTATGATCTGGACCACCAGGAAGCGGTCAGATTGTTCGAGGGCAAGAGAGTCAGCCTGCAGGGCAGGTTGGAACCGAAGACCAAACTTATCCACCTGGGGCAACAGTAACCGCTGACCGCATCAGGTGCCGCTGGCCCAAATCGGGAAATCCTCGACAACCATCGCGGTTTTCTCGCGCTCTCGCTGATCCATACTCGCCGATCCATAACACCGAAGACGGGTGCCCCATCCTTGCGCATTCGCAGGGGTGGGGCGGCGAGGCCGCGAAAACAACCGCTTGCGGCTTTGCTGGTTTGAGCGTCCTTGGCCTTGGCTGATTGCAGTTTCTAAAGGGAAGGCGATGCAACGCCCTACTGAGAGCGCTTCCGCACCGCCGCCAGCGCCAGCGTATTCGCCTCGGCGTTCATTTCTCGCCCCACGTGCGAAATGGAAAAATCCATCGACCGAGCCAGCTTCCGGCAGGTCCAGTGCAAGGAATAGAGCAGGGCGCTGCGGCACTGGTATTCCCCCGTCATCTGCTTTACCACCACTTGCGAATCCGAATACACATGCAGCCGTTGCGCCTTCAAATCCAGCGCGCACTGCAACGCCTCCACCAGGGCCACATATTCCGCGACATTATTGTCCTGCGTTCCAATCCACTTGGCGATCCGAATCGTCCCCGCCGCCGCCCCGTCAATGACCACGCCCACGCCCGCGGGCCCCGGATTTCCCTGCGAGCCGCCATCAATATACGCCACCAAATTCGCCATAGACTCCGCCGCGTCGCTTGTCTCACATTGAGGCACGCGCGCAATTTCGTCAAGACACAAAATCCACGCGCTCTCGGCACTCGTGTTCTCATCCTAACCTAACCCTGTGCATTGTCCTGTGCAAAACCTTGCCAGAATTTCATCGTCTCTTCATCAAGCATTAACAATTTCAATAGCTTGCATTCGCAGGATTTGCACAGCAAAATTCTCCGCTCTGCACCGAAAAACGGCGTTGACTTTTCTGCGTCAAATGTTTAACTTCACTCTCGTCGACGGCAGAAAAGGTTTGGCGAAATTAAAAAGTCGCCGGTCCGAAGTAAGCTGGGTGATCGGCTCGAAGAGGTAACTCGCCGAGTCTCCAAACCTGAAAAAACCGACTGCTCTGCGAGGGGTCAGCCGGGGTTGGGAACCGCGAAAGCGGTGGTCGCATCAAGGGCTGTGACGGTACATGCATCCACGCTGTTGGCTTCCTCGCAGGAGCTGGCGGCTAGAGCATAACCAATGTCACAGCCTTTTCCATTTCTAGCCGCAATCGCTTCCCACCCCTGCTTCTCAATACCCTTCGCGATTTTCTGTGCGTCCAGTCAGAGAGAATTGCCCCTTTCTTGCATAGCCTGCTCGAGGTGTGGACTCCAGTTGTGTGAAAGTAAGGCGGCATGGCCCATCGCTGTTGCAGCGACAGGGCGGGGATTTCACCGGGGTCCCCAAAACAAGCCCTCTTTTTTTGCCGGAGTGGGGAAGATCGCCTGTCTCGAACCTTACTTTTCCACAGTTCCGCAAATATCCAACTGCCTTGCAAGTCATAGAATAAGTAGATAATGCCCGACTTCGTACACCTCCACCTCCACACCGACTACTCCATGCTCGACGGCGCCTCCGACGTCGAAAAGCTCTGCCGCCGCGTCCAAGAGCAAGGCATGTCCGCAGTCGCCATGACCGACCACGGCAACATGTTCGGTGCAGTCCACTTCGTCAACGCCGCCAAACAACACGGCTTGAAACCTATCGTCGGCTGCGAACTCTACGTCTGCAAAAAGGACGACCACAACACCAAACGCACCCCCCCAGACGGCGATACCTACAACCACCTCATCATCCTCGCCGAAAACGACGAAGGCTACCGCAACCTGGTAAAGATCACCTCCGAAGCCTCCCTCCACGGGCACTACTACAAGCCGAGAATTTAAGACGTTTTTGGCGGAACATCATCAGGGGTTGATTGGGTTGTCGGCCTGTTTGAAGGGGGAGGTGGCGGAGAGGCTTACGGAAGGGAAGTACGAGGCGGCTAGGGCTGCGGCTTCGGGATTTCAGGACATTTTTGGGAAAGGGAATTTCTTTCTGGAGATTCAGGATCAGGGGCTGGAGCAGGAGCGGAAGATTGCGGAGGATTTTTACAAGCTGGAGAAAGACGTCGGCATCCCCATGGTCGCCACCAACGACAGCCACTACCTCTGCGAGGACGACGCCCATGCGCAGGATGTGATGGTTTGCATTCAGACAGGGAAGTCGATTCATGACACCAACCGGATGAAGTTTGAGGGGACGCAATTCTTCGTGAAGAGTGCGGAGGAGATGGCGAGGGTTTTTTCCGACGCCCCGCAGTTGCTTGAGCGCACCGTCGAAATCGGCGAGCGCTGCCACATGAAGCTGGAGAAGCTGGCCAATTCCTTCCCGCAATTCGAAGTCCCGCCGGGGTTTACCACGGATTCTTACTTTGAACACGTAACCCGCGAAGGCTTCGCCAAGCGCCTCGAGGTCTTGCGCCCGCTCGATCAGGCCGGGAGGCTGAAAAAGCCGCTGACCGATTACGACCAGCGTCTTAAGTGGGAGCTGGAGATTATCCAGCAGATGCAGTATCCCGGATACTTTTTGATTGTCTGGGACTTCATCCGCTACGCGAGAGAACACAAGATTCCCGTGGGGCCGGGGCGTGGGTCGGCCGCTGGGTCGCTGGTTTCGTATTCGCTCGGGATTACCGACATCGATCCCCTGCAGCACGAATTGCTGTTTGAGCGCTTCCTTAACCCAGAGCGCGTGTCGATGCCGGATATCGACATCGACTTCTGCATGAATGGCCGCAGCCAGGTCATCGACTACGTCACGAGCAAGTATGGACGCGAGAATGTGGCCCAGATTATTACCTTTGGCACGATGCAGGCCAAGGCGGCCATTAAGGACGTGGGCCGGGCGATGGATATGCCCTACGCCGACGTTGATCGCATCGCGAAGCTGATTCCGGCAGTCTTAAACATTTCGCTGGATCAGTCGTTGAAGGATTCGCCCGAGTTGGCAAAGGCCTACGAGTCGGATTCGCAGATTCGGGAGCTTTTGGATACGGCGCGGAAGCTCGAAGGGTTGGTGAGGAATTCCGGGGTACATGCAGCCGGAGTTGTGATTTCGCCGAAGCCCCTCACCGAGCTCGTTCCCCTCCATCGCACCAAGAACGACGAAATCGTTACGGCCTTCGACATGGGGGCGATCGAAAAGCTTGGCCTCCTCAAGATGGACTTCCTCGGCCTGACCACGCTCACCATCCTTGACGACGCTCTCAAGCTCATCCAGCAAACTCGCGGGATCACGCTCTCTCTCGAGCAAATTCCCCTCGACGACCAGGAGACCTACCGGAAGGTCTTCCACAGGGGTCTTACTTCCGGCGTGTTCCAGTTCGAGTCGGGGGGCATGCGCGACGTGCTCCGCCGCTACCATCCCGACTCCATCGAGCACCTCACCGCCCTCAACGCCCTCTACCGTCCCGGCCCCATCCAGGGCGGCATGATTGATGACTTCATCGAGCGCAAACTCGGCCGCCGCAAAATCGAGTACGAGCTCCCCGAACTCAAGGAAATGCTCGAGGAGACCTACGGCGTCATCGTCTATCAGGAGCAGGTCATGCAAATCGCCAACCGGCTCGCCGGCTACTCCCTCGGCGAAGCCGACCTGCTCCGCCGCGCCATGGGCAAGAAGCAAGCCGATGAAATGGCCGCACAACGCGACCGCTTTGTCCGCGGCGCGCACGAGCGCGGCTTCCCGCCCAAAAAGATCGAAAAGATCTTTGACCTCATGGCCCAGTTCGCCGGCTACGGCTTCAACAAGTCGCACTCCGCCGCCTATGCGCTCCTCGCGTTCCATACCGCGTACCTAAAAACGCACTTCCCGGTCGAGTTCATGGCCGCCCTGCTTACGTCGGTCACCGGCAACACCGACGATGTCGTAAAGTACATCAAAGAGTGCCGCGAAATGGACATCGCCGTCGAGCCTCCCGACATCAACGTCAGCGACGCCAACTTCACACCGCACGGCGAGGCCATCCGTTTCGGCCTGGCCGCGGTCAAGAACGTGGGCCGCAACGCCATCGATTCCATCGTCGAAGCGCGCACGAAGAAAGGCCGCTTCGCATCGATTTTCGAATTTTGTGAGAATGTCGACCTGAGGCTGCTCAACAAGCGCGTGCTGGAATCGCTGGTCAAAAGCGGGGCGATGGACCGCTTCGGGGATAGCTTCGGCCGCCGGGCCCAGGTCATGGCGTCCCTCGACAAAGCCATCGAGCTTTCGCAAAAAGCGCAACGCGACGCCGAATCCGGCCAGCACGGCCTCTTTGGCGTTTTCGAACCGGAACACAACACCGCCGAGCGCCTACCCAACACCCCTGACTGGGATGAACAGACGCGCCTCAGTTATGAGAAAGAGATTCTGGGCTTCTTCATTACCGGCCACCCGCTGGAAAAGTACGCCGATAAGCTTGCCGACTTCAACGCCAAAACCGCCGAGGAAGTGCTCACCATGAAGTCAACGCCTAAGGGCGTCGACGAGATCTACGTTGGCGGAATCCTAACCGGCGTCCGTGCCGCCAAGTCGCGCAAAGGCGAAATGTATGCCCAGGGCGGCCTCGAAGACATGACCGGCAAGGTCGATATCTTGGTCTTTCCCGAAGCCTATAAGCGCTTGCAAGAGAAGCTCAAGCTCGATGTTCCCGTCCTGGTCCGCGGCGGCGTCCGCGCCGAAGAAGGCTCGAATGCGAAGCTTACTTTGAGTGAGATAACACCGCTCGAAGAGGCCACCCCCAAGCTAGCCCGCGCGCTGCGCATCCGCATTCCGCTGGAGACCGCCACTGCTGCCACCGTGGACGCTCTGCACGTGCTGTTCGGCGAAAAGAAGGGCGCGGCCAAGGTGCTGTTCGACGTGGAGAGGGCCGGTGATTTCATGGCCGTGATGGAGGCCGAAGGCTATAACGTCCTGCCGGACCGGTATTTTATGTCGCGGGTGGAGGAGTTGTGCGGGCGCGGGAGTGTGAGGGTGATCGACTGAGGATGCAGTCCTGCCCAAAACTACTCCGGCGGCATGATCATTCTCGGGCTTAGGTACGAACAGAGTGCCGGAGTTTCGCAGGATATTCCCGAATCGCTCAATTCGATAATGAAGCCAAAGGAATGCGGCTGCAGGGCGAATCGAATCACACTGCGGTGCTGTCCCACCGCCATGGCAGTGCGGAGGAGACCGGCTGCGGCGTGTCGGGTGGGATTCGTGGGATGACATGGGATTCGAGGGCAAGCCCGATTGGTTGAGGACTGGTATAAGGCGGGAGCAAAAACGGAGGACCGGCGATGTATTTTCATGGAGAATATCTTTTACGCCGGAGACACCAAATGGGGTCGTCGGACGGCCGGCAAACTGTCCCTGAGTTTCCCCATTTCCAAATGTCGCCGCCGTAGAGCAAAACAGTCCGTAAGGACCTGTTTTGGGGAAGCTAGCGACTGGGCCGGAGGGTGGCCCAGGTCTTGGATCTGTCTGGAACCACCGAGCCAGCCGGTGCGCCGTGCTTCGCAAAAGGACGCAAGTCCGGGGCGCCCGAAGGAGGGGACAATGACTCGAGAACGGGCGCTCAAGGGCGTGTTGGTGGCGGTGGGCCTGCTCTTCACGGCTGCAATCTATCCATTGACGATGTTCTTCCGGGCCGAAGCCGCCCTGGCGATGATGCTGAGCCTTTATGTCACGCTCGGGATTTTCCTGTTGCTGGCGGCGCGAAACCCAACGACGCACCGCAGCCTGATTGCTTTCACCGCATGGTCGAGCCTGGCTCACGCCGGTGTTATGGGGACGCAGGCATACCTCAATATAGTCGCACATGGGGAACTGGTGGGCGTGGCTGCACTGGTTCTCATCGGCATTGCGCTGATTGTGCTGGCTCCGGCCAGGGCGGGTGGCGCAGGCTCTTGATCCGCGTGGTCAGTTGTCACGAGTGACCGGGTATGCGTGACTGCACTGTTGCTGTTGGCGATTGCTCCTCAACGGAACGAAGTGTTCAGTTGCAACGCCTCACGCAACAGCGGCTCGGGATTATGCCGGATGGTCGCGGCTTCTGGGCCCAGCCGCTGTTCCAATTCCTTTTCCATCTTGCGCAACGGGTCTCCTTCTGGACCGCTCGACTGCGAAGACCCCAAGGACTCCGACTTCAGCACACTGGCGTAGACGAAACGTGCCGGGAAGCCCGAACCCTGCAGCGACACCGCATACCCGTACCAATCGACAGCCTCACTCTGCGGATCGTTAAGTCCGGCATCCAACTGGAGCGCCCTTTGGTAAAGCAGCACCGTTTCTTTGGTCTGCCCGAGCTTGGTGCGAAGCGCAGCTTCGGCCACGTTGGCAAAGCTTTCCAACTTCTTTTCTCCCGTTTGCGCCGCCAGCAGGCGAGCCATTTTGTAGTACTGCAACGCTGCATCCGTGCGGCCCCTGCGGCTCTGGCAATCCGCCAATTTCAGCTCCACCCCAATCAGGTTCGCGGCCGGCGGCAGGCTGGATGCAGGTCGCAGCGCCACCTTCTTCAGGAAGGCCGAGTAGTGGCTGATAGCATCGTCAACCCGACCCTGCTTCTCCAGTTCTTCGCCGAGGTAAACCTCGGCTTCGGCCTGGGACGGATCGACTGCCAAAGCTTTCTGCCAGTTTTGTTCCGCTTCGCTGTCATGCCCGGATTGCTTGGCCAGAATGCCGTGATTCACCAGCAGCGCGGCATCGTGGGGTGCCAGTTCCAGCCACTCGGCGGTTCGCCGGTAGGCTTCGTCGAGGCGCCTCTCTCGTAACAGATATCCCAGCCACGCATCGCGCGGAGCTGGATCGTTGGGGTTTGCGCGCATGGCGTATTCCCACGCCGTCTCGGATTCCTGCGGAATGCCTTTTTCCAGAGACTCGCGGGCCACGCGCAGTTCGAGCGATGTATCGTAGGGAGCTAACCACGCTGCCCGCCTCCAATCCGCAAGCTGGTTGGTGCGCAGGGCAAAGTAGTAGTGGGTTTGATCGACCACGCCCCAGGCCAGCAGGATGCAGGCCGTTCCCACGCGCAGCCTGTGCGCCGCCGGGCTCGGTCCGGCCAGCCAGCGAAAAGCAGCCATTGCGGAACTGCCCGCCTCGCGACTGCGTTCCACGATGTCAGCCCGCGAGTTCACGAGCAACCCGGCGATCCGTTTGTCCCGCAATTTCCAAATGGCGCCGTCCAGGATGAAATGGTGAATGTTGACGAGCGCCGTAAAAAGCAAGAAACTCCGTGTGAAATCAAAATGGAATACCAAGCTGGAGAGCCAGGGCCCGGGAACGAAGAGCGCGATGCCCCCGGCGATCAGGATGGTGAAATAGGCAAGCGGCCGCCAAGACCTTCCGGGCGTGGCCGCCGCTTCCCGCCGCGCGTAGTAGCTCGTTATCCAGAGATATTGCGCGGAATGCATCACCGCGAGAACGCCCGAGCTATAGCGACTCAGCGGAATCTCGAGCCGCAGCAGCGAGGAAAGCAGCGACGGCGCCAGAAACCATGCACACTGCGTGGAGAACAGTGTCAGTGACGGCGCCATCTTGCGCAGCCCAATTTGCGCAGCCACGCGGTAGAGCCCAAAACAGGAACACGCCACGAATGCCAGAAGCAGAATCGGTTGCGCCTTCGAGGTCAGGGCCTGAGACAGATTCAGTGAGACAAACAAAGGATCGGTAGAGGGGCCTGTATGGAAGTTCAGTAGCAAGATCAGGTAGGAGAGGATGAACGCAGCATACAGCGCACGCCGCACCGCTGCGGTGGGCTGCGCTCCGCCCCGGCGTGCGAACATCATGAACAGGCCGTAGTTCTGCCCGCTATAGTGCCAGGGGCTCGCCGAGAGATACAAGGTAAATATCCACGGTAAGGCTCCATACCACAGGTGGGACACCACCACCGTCAGCGCCACCAGCAGCGTGATGTGGACTGTGAAGATTCGGTACTGATGGAAATCCGCTTGCGTGTGATAGGCACGATAAATCGTCGCCATGTAGTGCGGGTAGTTGAAGAGCAGCGCCAGCCCGTAGAGCCCGAGCGACCATGCTCGCGTGCTCTCAACCGGCGAAAAATAGGCGAGCAACAGCAAGGGAACGGACCACGCACCGCATCCTACCACCAGGTCTAGCCAGGGCCGGTAGATCCAGAGGGCTGCGCCAGACTGCGATTCCTGCTTGCTTCGGGGCATAAATGACGGTGCTGCGATCCCCTTCCTTCTGAGTAGGGTGGGATTCCGTTCGAGACCGACGGAGAGACTAGGTTTAGTGTTACGTGGGGGGCGGGCGCGAACAAATTACGAACGTAATAAAAGGGGCAAGGGCACAAGAAAGGGCTGCGCTTTTGCGCAGCCCCTTTTCGGCAACTGACTGTCTAGAACCGGCCGCGTCCGCCACCACCACCCGGACCGCGTCCGCCGCCACCGCCGCCGCCGGGACCACGGCGTCCGCCCGGTCCGCCACGTCCACCGCGTCGCGGAGGACGTCCGCCACGATCTCCGCCGCCTGGTGGGCGGTCTTGGCGAGGAGGACGGCTCTCGCCTACAGGAGCGCCTTCGACACGATTGAAGTTCGGCTCGTCGCTTTCCTCAAAGTCTGCGCCGCCTTCGATGACGGTGGAACCGGCTACTGGGGCAGGACGCTGCGGACGAGCCGGCCGATCCTCGTGAGAACGATCCTCGTGATCGTGATCTGGGTGAACCTCGCCACCATCGGCGGACGGTGCGTCTCCGCCCATCTTTGCGCGTTGTTCCAGGAGTATGGCTTTGCGCGAGAGCTTGATGCGGTTGCCATCCACGGCCAGAACCTTGACCAGAACCTGATCGCCTTCGTTGAGCTCATCGCGCACGTCGCGAATGCGATGCTCGGCGACTTCGCTGATGTGCAGAAGGCCATCGAGGCCAGGAAGGATTTCGACAAAGGCGCCGAAATCGGCCAGGCGCGAGACCGTGCCGAGATAGGTCTTGCCGACTTCGGCGGTGGCGCAGAGGTCACCAATGATTTTCAGCGCCTTCGCCGCCTGCTCCTGATTGCTGGAAGAGACGTTGACCTTGCCGGAATCCTCGACGTCGATTTTGACGCCGGTTTCTTCGATGATGCTGCGAATCATTTTGCCGCCCGGCCCGATGAGATCGCGAATCTTGTCGGTGGGAATCTGAACGGTGTAAAAGCGCGGTGCGTGCGAGGAAACTTGCTCGCGGCCGGAGGTTAGGACTTCTTCCATTTTGCCAAGAATGTGCAAGCGTCCTTGACGGGCTTGCTCCATGGCTTCGCGCATGATCTGGGCCGTGATGCCCTTGACCTTGATATCCATCTGCATGGCGGTGATGCCTTCTCGCGTACCCGCCACCTTGAAGTCCATATCGCCGTAGTGATCTTCAGCGCCGGCAATATCGGTGAGGATGGAGTAGGCATCGCCTTCCTTGACGAGGCCCATGGCGACCCCGGCCACTGGAGCCTTGAGGGGAACGCCCGCATCCATCAACGAAACCGACGCCCCGCAAACGGAGGCCATCGAAGACGACCCATTTGACTCAAAAATGTCGGAGACGACGCGCATGGTGTAGGGCCACTTGTCGACATCCGGAAGAACTGCGGCTACCGCACGTTCGGCGAGCGCTCCGTGACCAATTTCGCGTCGTCCAGCGCCGCGCATGAAACCAACCTCACCCACCGAGAAAGGAGGGAAGTTGTAGTGGAGCAAGAAGCGCTTCTTGCTTTCACCCTGGAAGCTTTCGAGGCGCTGTTGATCGTCGGCGGTGCCCAGGGTGGTGGTGACTAAGGCTTGGGTTTCGCCGCGGGTGAAGATGGCAGAGCCGTGGGCGCGGGGCAGGACGCCGGCTTCGATCCAGATGTCGCGGATTTGGTCGAACTTGCGGTTGTCGGGACGGCGGCGCGAGACGGTTACGTCTTCGCGGAAGATTTTCTCGAGCAAGAGTTCGTAGTAGTGCGAGAGCTTTTCCAGACCGGCTTTGTCGTCATCGGCGATAGCGGACTTGAGCTCCTTCTTCAGTTCCGCAACCAGCTTGTAGCTTTCGGCCTTGGGGTGTTTCGCGGTGTCGAGGGCGTCGGCCAAGCGGGCGCCGATGTTGCTCTTCAGGTTGTTGAAGTAAGCCTCGTCGAGTTCGACAGCAGCGACGTCGCGCTTCTTCTTTCCGGCGCGCCTGGCTAGGTCGCTGATGCCGGCGCAGATTTTTTTGATTTCGGTGTGGGCGAACTGGATGGCGTCGAGGATGGTCTCCTCTTTGACTTCTTTGGCGCCGGCTTCGATCATTACGATAGCGTCGGCAGAGGCAACGACCATCAGGCTGAGGAGGCCGTCGCTCACCTCTTTGTATGTGGGGTTGATGATGAGCTGCCCGTCAAGCAGGCCGACGCGGACTGCCCCGACTGGGCCGTCAAAGGGAATGTCGCTGAGGGTAAGCGCGGCGGATGCGCCGTTGATGGCAAGGACGTCAGGGTCGTTTTCGGTGTCGGCGGAGAGGACTAGCGAAATGACCTGGGTTTCACAGCGGAAAGTTTCCGGGAACAGCGGGCGGATGGGGCGATCGATTTGGCGGCAGGTGAGGGTTTCGCGGTCACTCATGCGGCCTTCGCGCTTGATGAAGCCGCCGGGGATGCGTCCACCGGCGTAAGTGTATTCGCGGTAGTCGACGGTGAGGGGGAAGAAGGAGACGCCAACGCGGGGTTCGGCGTTGGCGCAGGCCGAGGCTAAGAGCATGTTGTCGCCGCTGCGGACTACGACCGACCCGTGGGCTTGCTTGGCAATCTTTCCTGTTTCAAAACTGATCTTTTTGCCGCCGTGGAGTTCAACTGAGACTTCTTGTACGTTCATCTGTTTCCCTTTCGTGGGAGAAATGCGTCGCGGCTGTGAGGCGGGAGCAGCGGCGGTTGGAGGTCCGTGACACGGCACGGATCACTAATGAGACCGAACGCTAATGGGCATGGTACGAATTCACTTGCTGGGCACCAACTGAGGGTTCGAATGCGCGTCTAGGTGCTGGGAACGGATTTGAAAATTACCTGCGGACCTCGGAAGATTCATACCAGGATGATTCAAGCCAGGGAGAATTGGTTCCGGCCGGTCCGCACCTCAATTGCATATCCTCTTGATTTCATTTGCAGAGCCGTTTGGATCTGCAAACCCCAATTACGAGAATTACTTGCGGATTCCGACCTTCTGGATGACCGTTTTGTAGCGCTCGGCGTCGTGGGTTTTGAGGTAGTCGAGCAGGCGGCGACGCCGGCTGACCATCATGAGAAGGCCGCGGCGCGAGCCGTGGTCTTTCTTGTGCAATTTGAAGTGT
>Ga0137419_10000761_pt1 | contig 12607 bp, 8 predicted proteins | sample CZODoug3_1_2_16f_FD_108279 | JGI IMG/M metagenome (GOLD analysis project Ga0137419, IMG submission 108279) | Vadose zone soil fungal communities from Angelo Coast Range Reserve, California, USA - CZODoug3_1_2_16fungal (Illumina Assembly) | ecosystem: Environmental > Terrestrial > Soil > Vadose... | reverse complement strand
GGAGATCGGCAGGTCGTCTTCGGTCCGCAGCCGCGCCACGGCCTGGCCCATCCGGGAGTCACGCAGGTCCTTGAGGCTCGAAGCGAACGAGCTCATGATCGTGGGGAGCGACCGCGCCAGCGCGATGATTCCAGCCGAGGCGACGGCTCCTGCCCCGATGTAGAAGACGAAGCTGGCGCGGATCTCGCCCGGACTCATATCGCGGATCAGCTTCACCGCCGGGAAGCCGAACGGCTCGGTGAGGCCGGATCCCACGAGCTTGATCGCTGGAGCAAGCACGAGGTAGGCCAGGCAGCCGCCGGCGAACAGGTAGCCGGCAATCCGCGGACCGATGATATAGCCCACCCCCAAGAGCTCGGGGGACGCCTCCGTGAAGACGGCGGCCCCGGGGTAGAAGCTCAGCGCCCTGCCCGGAACGTCGGGCCAGAACTTGAGTCCCGCCTGCAGGAACTTGTAGACGAAACCCACCCCGAACGCCTGGAACACGCGCTTCGCCTGGAGGCCCCGCTCCTCGCCGGCGATCAGCACTTCGGCGCAGGCTGTGCCCTCGGGGTAGACCAGGGTGTCGTGCTCCTTCACGATTAAGGCACGGCGCAGCGGGATCATCATCAGGATCCCCATCAGGCCGCCGGCGGTCGCGAGTACCGCGACTCGGCCGATGTCGAGGTCGTAGCCCATCAACAGGATGGCGGGGATCGTGAAGACGACGCCGGCTGCCACGGAGTCGCTGGCCGATCCGGTCGTCTGCACGATGTTGTTCTCGAGGATCGAAGTCCGGCCGAGGGCGCGAAAGATTGTGATCGAGAGTACGGCGATCGGGATGGAGGAGCTGACCGTGAGCCCGATCTTGAGCGCCAGGTAGACGCTCGACGCGCTGAAGATCAGGCCGAGCACAACGCCCAGCAACAACGCTCGCGGGGTCAGCTCCGCGGGCGACTGGCTCGCCGGGACGTAGGGTTGGTGGTCGGGCATAGGGGCCTGAATCTGAGGGCGAGCGGCAAGAGGCGATAGAGGGAGCGGGACCACATCAGGCCAGCGCGCGTGTGCTCGTCATCACGCTCGCGTCGTTATCCTGCCGTTTCCCGCTCGTGACCGAACTGCGCACTCCGCGCGGAACCTCGCGCACACCCCTCGGGGTAGACAGGCCCCGTGACGGTCACAGCCGACCCACTCCTCCCGAGTCTGCAACGCGCCCTCGCGGGGCGCTATGTGCTGGAACGACGCCTGGGACACGGCGGCATGGGGGTCGTGTACCTCGCCCGCGAGTTGCGCCTGGACCGCAGAGTCGCCATCAAGCTGCTGCCGCCCGAGCGGGCCATCCAAGCGAGGGCGCGGGAGCGCTTCCTGCGCGAGGCCCGGACCGCCGCCCAGCTCTCGCATCCGGGCATCGTGCCCATCTTCGCGGTACACGAGGTCTCCGACTTCGTGTACTTCGCGATGGCGTACGTGGACGGAGACACGCTGGGGCGGCGGGTGCGTCAGCGCGGGCCAATGCCGCACGACACCGCGGCCCGGCTGCTCGAAGAGGTGGCTCGCGCGCTGGCATACGCGCACGACCGCGGCGTGGTGCACCGCGACGTGAAGCCCGACAACATCCTGATGGACCTGGCGACCGGCCGCGCGCTGGTCTCCGACTTCGGGATCGCGCGTGTCGGCTCGGACGCCACGACAGGGCCCCAGCGCGTGGTCGGGACGGCCGAGTTCATGAGCCCGGAGCAGGTGCTGGGCGAGCGGGTGGACCCGCGGAGCGACCTGTACTCACTCGGCGTGGTCGGGTACTTCGCGTTGTCGGGCGAGCTGCCGTTCGTCGGCCCGGACGACATGACGGTGCTCGCGCGCCACGTGAACGATCCGGCGCCCCCGCTGGCCTCGGTGGCGCCCGGCGTGCCGCCGCGCCTGGCAGAGACGATCGACCGCTGCCTGGCCAAGGATCCGGGTGCGCGCTTCCCCAACGGCAAAGCGCTCGCCGACGCGCTCGCCGCCGCCCTCGATCGGCGCGCGGCCGTGGCCGTGCGGGCGTTCGCGACCGAGGCGCGGCAGCTCTCGACCTCGGCGTTGCTGTACGGCGCGTTCGCAGCCGTCGCCCTCCCGCTCCTGACGATTCGGTTGTTTGGGGCGGACGAGCCTCAGACCCGGGCCGCGATCCTCGCCGCAGTGGTTGCGATCGCGGCGCTCCCGGTCGTCGTCATGGTCCGGCGCGTGCGCCGTCTCCGCAAGGCGGGATACGGGCGAGACGACCTGGTCGATGCCTTGCGTGGGGAGCTGGCGCACCGGCGCGAAGAGCTGGCGTTCCTGTACGGGGAGGGGCGGTCCCCCCTGGAGCGCGCGCTGCGGCGACTGTGCTACGCGTGCGTCGCGGCGACGGGAGGCGTTGTTCTGGCCATGGAGCGGTTGCCGGGGTTAGCGGGGGTGGTAGGGGTGCCCACCCTGCTGGGCGTCGTCGCGGGGACCGGGCTGCTGGCCGCGATCGCGGCACGGGCCCGCACCGAGCATCGCACCGATCCCAAGGCCGAGCGGCGGCTGCGGTTTTGGAGCGGGCCGCTGGGTGGGTGGCTGTTTACGCTGGCGGGGCTGGACCTCACCCCCTCGCTCCCCCTCTCCGCAACTGCGGAGAGGGGCAAGGGGGGTGAGGCTACGCCCGTACCGGACGCGCGGGACGCCTGACGCGGGCGAGGCGCCGCGCCGCCTCGGCCAGCATCTCCTCCGTCTTACAAAACGCGAACCGCACCAGCCGCCGGCCCAGCTCTGGGCGGCTGAAAAAGCTCGAGCCCGGCACGGGCGCCACCCCGATCTCCTTCGTCAGCCAGAAGGAGAACTCGTCGTCCGGGAGCTCCGACACGCCGGAGCAGTCCGCCAGCACGTAGTAGGCGCCCTGGGGGGGCGTACAACGAAACCCGGCGTCGACCAGGGCGCGGCACAGCAGATCCCGCCGCGCCCGGTAGTCGAGCGCCAGCCGCTCGTAGTAGTCCTCCCCCAGCGTCTCGAGTCCCGCCGCCACGGCCTCCTGAAGCGGGGCCGGGGCTCCCACGGTCAGAAAGTCATGCACCTTACGGATCGCGTCGGTCGCGCCCGGCGGGGCCACGATCGTGCCGATCCGCCAGCCGGTGACGCTGAACGTCTTCGACGCCCCACTGATCGTGATGGTGCGCTCGGCCATCCCGTCGAGCGTCGCGATCGGAATGTGCTCGCCCTCATAGTAGATGTGCTCGTAGATCTCATCCGTCACGGCATACGCGTCGTGCCGCCGGCACAGCTCGGCGATCGCTTCGAGCTCGCGCCGTGACAGCACCCGGCCCGTCGGGTTGTTCGGGGTGCAAACGATGATCGCGCGCGTCCGCGCCGAGAACGCGGCCGCGAGCCGATCGAGATCGAGCTCCTGGGTCGCCGCCAGCGGCACATACACCGGCTTCGCGCCGCACAGGATCGCGTCCGGCCCGTAGTTCTCGTAAAACGGCTCGAACACGATGACTTCGTCGCCCGGATCGACGATCGCGAGCAGCGCCGAAGCCATCGCTTCGGTGGCGCCGCACGTGACGGTGATCTCGGCTTCCGGGTCGACGGTCATGCCGTACCAGTCGGCGTATTTCCGGGCGAGCGCATCCCGCAGGCGCTTGGCGCCCCACGTGATGGCGTACTGGTTCACTTCGTCCCGGATCGCCTTGGCCGCAGCCTCCTTCAGGATGTCCGGAGCCGCGAAGTTGGGAAATCCCTGAGCGAGGTTGATGGCCCCGTGCTCGCTCGCGAGACGGGTCATCCCGCGGATCACCGACTCCGTGAACGAGTGAGTGCGTCGGGCTGTGTGCATAGACCCGGAAGTTACAAGAGAAAGGCCCCGGCGAAACCGCCCGGGGCCCTCACGTGCTACGCTACCGATGCTCTAGAAAAAGAACCCGAAGTCCTGGCCGGGGACGACCTGGCCCGCGGACAGCACGATCGTGAACCCCCCTGGGCTGCCGCATGCGGTCCCGAGCGGGGTGGTCTGGATATTGAAATTCCGCTGTTGCGCGCAGACCGTGTAGCTGCCGGCCGAAAGACCGGTGAAGGCATAGTTCCCGTTGGCGTCCGTCTGCACCGGCGGAACCGTCGTGCCGGCGAGCATGACGAACCAACTCCCGAGGCCGACCTCAGTAGGATCACGCAGGCCGTCGCCGTTGGCGTCATTGTACACTGCCCCGCTGATCTCCCCACCTGTGGGCGGGAGCGGAGGCGGCGGGGGCGGCGGCAGCGGGTCCCCGACGCAATCGTCACCGTCCTGATCATGCTTGGCGCCGGCGTGCCGATGTCGCGCGCGCTGCTCGTGCCGCCCGTCTTGCCGAACCTCGAAGGACCGGGGCGACCCGTGCCGTGCGGCGCGGCTTGCGTCGTTGTCGCATTTCTCGTCGTTATCGTTCTGATCGCCGTCGTCCCTATCGTTCCAGTTGCCGTTTCGCCCGTTCGAATTCCGAAGGGCATCGCGGTCCGTCGGTGCCGGGCGGGTGGGCCCGGTACGATTCTGGGAGACGCTCGCGCATATCGGCGCGGCGACCAAGGCTAGCAGTACAATGACCGCACGCATGACACCCTCCTGACGTTTTTGGGCTGAGGAGGGGCGCAGCGGCCTCAGCGGAGCTGCCTCTGTGCTGAGGGCCCCGGCCAAACCACCCGGGGCCCTCACGTGCTACGCTACCGATGCTCTAGAAAAAGAACCCGAAGTCCTGGCCGGGGACGACCTGGCCCGCGGACAGCACGATCGTGAACCCCCCTTGGGTGGGGCCGCATGCGGTCCCCGGCGGGGTGGTCTGGAAATAGAAATTCCGCTGCTGCGCGCAGACCGTATAGTTGCCGGCCGAAAGACCGGTGAAGACATAGTTCCCGTTGGCGTCCGTCTGCACCGGCGGAACGGTCGAGCCGGCGAGCATGACGAACCAACTCCCGAGACCGACCTCGGTAGGATCACGCAGGCCATCACCGTTGGCGTCATGGAACACTGCCCCGCTGATCTCCCCACCTGTGGGCGGGGGAGGAGGAGGAGGCGTCGGAGCGTCGCACTTGTTGATATCCATGTCCGGGTGCAGGTCCGCACGCATCGCGCAATGCGCGTCGTCGTGACCTAAACCGGGCTGGGTGACGTCCGCCGGGCGCACGCTGGACTTGCCCTTCAGCGTACGACCTTGGGCGACGCCCGCGACGTACGGCGTCGCGACCAGGGCCAACAGGACTAAAAGGGCTCGCATGAGCTCACTCCTCACTTTAGTTAGGGCTGAGGAGGGGCGCTGCGGCCTCAGCTGACCTTGTTGCGGGGTGCATCACCGCACGAGTTTTTGTCCCCGCCTACCAATCCGGCTCGCCTTAAGAGTCGCTTAGGCGACTCGGGCGGACCGTGTGGCATATCACCCAGTTACCTAAGCACAAGCGGGCGTGCCACTTACTATTCCGGAATGGGGATAGAGCAAGAAGGGTGCCCTATGCCCACGGGCCCTAGAAACACGTCACTTGGCCAACTGGTGATTGGCATGTAGACTTGCATAACGCGATATTTCGTGCAGAAAGTAGTATAACTAGACGTGCTATGTGCGTCGTTGGAGACGCAATAGTGTCGTGATGGTGTTACCGCAAGAGTTGCTTCGCGATGGTGTTCAACTGCATGTTGCTCGTCCCCTCGTAAATCGTCCCGATCTTGGCATCGCGGTAAAACTTCTCCACCGGGTATTCCTTGGTGTAGCCGTAACCGCCAAACAGCTCCACCGCGAGCGACGTGACCCGCTCGGCGACCTGGGAGGCGAACAGCTTCGCCATCGCCGCCTGCGTGGTATATGCCTCCCCCGCGGTCTCGAGCCGAGCCGCGTTGTACACCATGAGCCGGGCGGCCTCGAGCTCCGTGGCGGCCTGCGCCAACTGGAATTGGACCGCCTGAAACTCCCCGATCGGCTTGCCGAACTGCTTCCGCTCCTTGGCGTACCTGAGCGCCGCCGTCAGGGCACCGCGCGCCACGCCGATCATCTGCGCCCCGATTCCGATCCGGCCGGTATTGAGTGTCTCGATCGCCACCTTGTAGCCGACGCCCACCTCCCCGATCACGTTCGTTTCCGGGACCTCGCAACCGTCGAGGATCAGCTCGCACGTGCTCGAGGCGCGGATGCCGAGCTTGTCCTCTTTCTTGCCGACCCCAAACCCCTTGAATCCACGCTCCACCGCGAAGGCGGTGATCCCCTTGTAACCTTTGGCGAAGTCACTGTTCGCAAACACCACAAACAGCCCCGCCTCGGCGCCGTTCGTGATCCACAGCTTGCGGCCCTCGAGAATCCAGGTGTTCCCGCGTTTGGTGGCGCGAGTTTGGAGCCCGAACGCGTCCGAGCCCGAGTCCGGCTCGGACAGGGCGTACGCGCCCAGCAGGTCGCTCGCCAGACGGGGGAGAAAGCGCCGCTTGACGGCATCGCTCGCCCATTTGCGGAGCAGGGTGTTCACGAGGGTGTTCTGGACGTCCACGAAGATCGCCACCGAGGCGTCCACCGCCGACAACTCCTCCACCGCGAGCACCGTCATCAGGAGGCTCCCGCCCGCGCCGCCGTGGGATTCCGGGATGTCGATGCCCATGAGACCGAGCTCGAAGCACTTCGCCAGCAGGGCCGGGTCCACCGAGGACGCCCGCTCCATGGCGGCCACGCGTGGCCGAACTTCGCGCTCGGCGAAGTCGCGCACGGTGTCGCGGAACAGCTCCTCTTCCTCGGAGAGCTTGGTGAGGGGGGATGTGGTCGTGAGTTCGGACATCGGTGCCCCAATCTATCCTCGCCGCGGCCGAGCGCGACCGTTTTGATGCTCGCGTGGCATAGCCGATGCGTGACGTAAGGCACAATCTGCCTCCCGGACCCTGAGTTCGACCGATGAGTGTTGCGCCGTCGCAGCCCATCGAAGCATGCCCGTGGCGGGCTCGCCACAACGGCCGGCCGCACCAGCGGTCGGGACCATCGTCCACCCGGCCGCCGCCCCCCAACGCCATTTCATAACGAGACGCTCCTGACGTATGTGGGGGAGTGTGTCCGTCAGCGGTCGACGATGCAACGTCGGCGCCCGCGCCGAGCCCATTCCCCGCCGATCCACAGCCAAGGAGGCGACGTGAAGACGATGCGCCCCGTCATCGGGGCGGTCCTGCTGACCGCCCTGTGGGGCACCCCCGCACTCGCACAGCGATCACTGCGCGGAACCGTAACCGACCTCGAGACCGGCTCGGCCATTCTCGACGCGCACATCGCGGTCAAGGGAACTCGCACGGCGACCGCCACCACCGCCGACGGCCGCTTCGCGATGATGGTGGTCGATAGCGCGATCGTGCTCGACGTCCGGCGCATCGGCTACCAACCGGTGTCGATTCCGGTTGCGGCCGGCCAAGGCGAGGTAGCGATCAAGCTCAAGGCCACGGCGCTGCAACTCAGTGAACTGGTCGTGACGGGCCAGGCGACCAGCGTCTCGCGACGGAACTTGGCCAACGACGTGCAGTCGGTCGCCGGCACGGACCTGACACGGACGCACAGTGAGACCATCGAGAACGCGCTGCAGGGCAAGGTGCCGGGCGCTGTCATCACCGCGAACTCCGGTGCCCCCGGGGGTGGCCTCCAGCTCAGGATGCGGGGGGTGACGTCGATCTTCGGCCGTTCACAGCCGCTGTATGTGGTCGATGGCGTGCCGGTCGCAAATACTGCGATTCCGAATGGCTTGAACGCGGTCACGGCGGCGGGCGCCGGTCTCGACGCGTCCATCCAGGACAACCCCGTCAACCGCATCGCCGATCTCAACCCGTCGGACATCGCGACCCTCGAGCTGCTCGAGGGCTCCTCAGCGGCCGCGATCTATGGCTCGTCCGCGGCGAACGGCGTCATCGTGATCACCACCAGGCACGGGACGCCCGGGCCTGCCCACTTCTCGGTGTCGCAGAGCCTCGGCACGCATGCACTCTCGAACACGCTCGGCTTACGCCGATTCAATCGGGCCGATGCCATTGACTGGGCGGCGCCGACGTTTTGTAAGGGGAACCCGCCTCCGCTGTGCGCGGCAGACACGGCCGCCGTCGACCAGATGTTTCAGGCGAGCGGTGGGTTTCAAGATCTCGAGCGGCAAGTCTACGGGGACAAGAGCCTGTCCTACACGACGAACGTGAGCATCGGCGGCGGTAGCGAGAACACCCAGTACTTCTTCTCGGCGCTGAACCAGCATGACAACGGGATCATGTACGGCACCGGCTACGACAAGCAGGGGCTCCGCCTCAATCTGACGCAACTGGTCAGCTCGAAGCTCCAGGTGAAGGTCAACACGAACCTGATCCACTCGCTCACGAAGCGCGGCATCAGTAACAATGACAACGTCAACGTCACGCCGTACTTCGTAATCGGCGAAACCCCGAGCTTCTTCGACATGCGCCCGGACCAGAACGGCGTGTATCCCTTCAATCCGTTCACCTTCGGCAGCGGGACCAACCTGCTCCAGACGGTGGCCCAGTTCCAGGCGCCCGAGGACGTGTTCCGTCTCATTGGCTCCGTGAACGCGACGTACGCGTTCCTGAGCGGCGAGACGCACCAGCTACGGGCGACCATCGACGGGGGGATCGACGCCTACCAAGAAAAGGTGAACATCTACGCGCCGGCGACGCTCTACTGGCAGCAGACCAGTCTGCCCGGGCTGGCGACCGATTTGAGCGGCGCCGAGACGCAAGCCACCGTCGCCGGAACGCTGACTCACAGCTACTCGCCGGAATCGAAGGCGTTCACGGCGACGACGTCCGCTGGGGTGCGCAGCGGGTATGACTATCTGCGCACCACCAACAACGTGACGCAGAATCTCCTCCCGGGCCAGCAGAACGTGGATCGGGGCTCCGCAGGGAGTGTGTTCGCGAACCGGCAGCGGACGCGCACGCTGGCGATGTTCGCGCAGGAAGAGCTGTTGCTGCTGGGCGAGCGCTTGTTCGTCTCGGGCGGCGTGCTGGCGCAAAAGAGCACGAACAACGTCGACGTCGGCAAGCTGTTTTACTATCCGAAAGCTGCAGCGTCGTACCGCTGGCCGATGCTCGGTCCGTTCGAAGAGCTGAAGCTCCGTGCCGCGTACGGTCAGACCGGAAACGAGCCACTCTATGGACAGAAGTTCGCGGCGCTGTGCGGTCTCAGCTACACGGGGCAGAACGCCGTCGCCATTCAGGCCCCCTGCAACATCGTCGCCGACCCGACTCTCCACCCGGAACGCAATCGCGAAATCGAAGCCGGGATCGACGCTGGGCTCTTCAATTCGCGGCTGGCTCTCTCGGCGACGGTCTATCAGAAGAACAACACCGACCTGATTTTGCAGCAGACGCTGGCACCGAGCACAGGATTCGCGCAACGGGTCTACAACGCCGGTAGCAGCGCCGAGATCCGAAATCGTGGCATCGACGTCTCCGTGTCGGGTCTTCCCGTGCGTACCAAGAACGTGAGCTGGTTGGCGCGCGTCACGTTTGCAAAGAACGTCGGTGTGATGAAGCTGGACACGCTCCTGGTTCCGGCATTCGCGCCACCGAACAACTTCGGATTCTCGTACGGAGCGGGGTTCATCCAGCAGGGCGCCTCCCCGTCGCAGATCTACGGGCGCGACGGCAAGGGCGGGCTTGCCAAGATGGGCGACTATGAGCCCAAGTTCACGATGGGGTTCTCGAGCGACATCACCTACAAGAGCTTCCGGCTTTACGGGCTGTTGGATTGGCGGCACGGCGGCGACGTCGTGAACGTCACACAGAACGTGTTCGACGAGGACCTGATCGCCCCGGACTCCGCCGCGTCGGCGGACCGGCTGGCCGCCTTCCATGCAACCGGAAAACGCAAGTCGATATACGTCCAAGATGCCTCGTTCCTCAAGCTCCGGGAACTCACCCTGTCGTATCAACTTCCCGACAACATCATCCGCTCCCTGTTCGCCGGGAACGTGACAGGGGTACGCGTCGAGGTGAGCGGTCGAAATCTGGCGACGTGGAGCCCCTACGCGGGCCTTGACCCCGAGGTCTCGAACTTCGGCAATCAAAACATCAACCGCGGGCAGGATCTCGCGCCATACCCGCCGTCCCGCAGCTACTTCTTCACTCTCGCGGTGGATTTCTGATCATGGCCACGCGACCCAACTTCAGAATCGTACCGCACGTGGGGGGACTCATGCGGATCACTTATCTGGCGGTTGCGCTCGGCGCGATGATGGTCGGCGCGTGTGATTTGCCGAGCGACCCCAACTTGAACAATCCGAGCATCGACGACTTCTCGACGATCTCGGACCTGCCGCATCTCCAGGCGCTCGTGACGGGCGTACTGCGTGGCGACCGGGTCCAGAACGAGAACGAGATCATTTACGGGTCGACGATCGGGCGCAACGCCCTGCGCCTCACAGGATCGGAGCCGCGCTTCGTGACCGAGCTGCTCGGGCCGAGCACCATCGACCCGAGCGACTTCCTGGGTGGGGCCTTGTGGCCGTTTGCGGCGATTCGACTCACGACAATCGGTCTGCACGGGATCAGCGGCGCGCCTCCCACCCTCCTCGACACGCAGGGCAAGCCTGCCACGACCGGCTTCGTCCAGACGATCAAGGCGCTTCTCATGCTGCGGGTCATCGAAACCCGCGACACCGCGGGGGCGCCGATCGACGTGGATCGAGACCCCACGGGCCCCCTGGCGCCGCTGCGCTGCAAGAACGACGTGTTGGCCTACGTCGCGGCCCTGCTCGATACCGCGGCGACGAACCTCGCGGCCGGCGGTTCATCGTTCCCGTTCGCGTTGCCCGACGGCCTTGCCGGTTTCGACACTCCGGCCACGTTCCGCAAGTTCAATCGGGCGCTGGCGGCCAGGGTTGATGTCTACCTCGCGTTCCGTGGCTATGCGCCGCTGGGTACAGTGGTGGGTACCATTGATCCGGTCTATCTGGATTCGGCTGACGCCGACCTTGCCGCATCCTTTATGGTCCAGGACGCGACCAAGCTCGACGTCGGCCCAGCGCACGCTTACAGCACCGGTACCGGCGACGCGCAGAACGGCCTGTGGGACCAGGGTATTGCGAAAACGGCCTTCCGGGCGAATCCGAAAGTCGTATCTGACGCGCGTCCTGGGGATCAACGGGTCGCTCGCAAGCTCGTGACGGGGAGTTCGATCGCGGTACAAGGGTTCGCGTCGGATCAAGTGTTCACGCTTTACCCGGACGCGACGACGCCGACGCCGATCCTCACGAACAAAGAGTTGCTGCTGTTACAGGCCGAGGTGAACTGGGGGAGAGGTAGCTATCCCACCGCGCTGGCGGAGGCGAATTTCATTCGCACTAACGACGGGGGATTGGCGGCGGCCACAAGTGTCGTTCCTGACTCGGTGCTCAACACCATTTTGTACGAGAAGCGCTATTCGTTGCTGTGGCAGAGCGGCACGCGTTGGCTCGATGCACGGATGTTCGGGGAGCTGAACATCAACTCCCCGCCGGCGGGCGTCGGGCCGGAGCAGGACGCGAGCGGGGCGCCGGTTTGGAACTTCCCGATTCCGTTCAATGAGGCCGCGGCTCGCAACAACGAACTCACCAAGCAGGCGTGCACTTTGCCCTGAGCGTTCCGCGAACCGGTACAGGCAACGCGAAAACGGCCCCGGCGATCATGCCGGGGCCGTTCGCTACCGGTCTTTGACCCGCCGCACGAACTTGAGCCCCGACCACACGTCGTCCACGGCGGCGACTTTCACATCCACGAGGCCATGCGCGAGACCGATCACCCGGATTAGGTCCTCAGTGAGATCGGTCGCCACCCCGGACGAGCGCTTGGGCCAGGAGATCCACAACATGCCGGCGGGCGCGAGCGAGCGCGCCAGCACGGCGAACCGGCGCTCGAGCTCGCGCTTCTCGTTGGTGAAGAACTGGACGAAATCGAGCGGGCCGACGATGCTCGGCCGGCGCGTCACCCGCGGCGGCAGCTTTCCCAGCACACGATCATAGCCCTTCGGCGCATTGAGGATCGCGATCCTCGTATCCGGCTTGATCCCCAGCTTTGCGACTAGCGGTTTGCCCGAATACCCAGCCACCTTCAGCGCCCTCCACCGCCCTCCACCATCCTTCACCGCCCTCTATACATCACCCGCCAGATCCTGCCGGCCGCGTCGTCGCTGATGTACAACGAGCCGTCCGGGCCCACCGCCACGCCCACCGGCCGGTGTTGCGGACCGGCGCCGTCCTGATGCCAGAAGCCGTCCGCGAACGTGTCGTACGTCCCGACCGGCATGCCGTCCTTGAAGGGCACGAACACGACGCGATAGCCGGCCTGGGGCAGCGGCGCGCGGTTCCACGAACCGTGGAACGCGATGAACGCCCCATCGCGATACCGCGGGGGGAACTGAGTGCCGCGATAGAACACCAGTCCGTCCGGCGCCCAATGCGCCGGAAATGCGACCAGCGGCTCCTTCTTCTCCTTGCAGCGTCCGACCGTCTTGCCGTCGCCGCCATACTCGGGCGCGAGCACCAGGTGACCCAGCTCGGAGTCGTGGTAGCAGTACGGCCAGCCGTAGTCGTCCCCTGCCGAGAGCTTGAAGAACTCCTCCGAGGGTTTTTCCGCACTCTGCGCCAGCGTGAACAGCTTGGACCAGTTCTGACCCAGCTGATC
>Ga0137419_10000760_pt1 | contig 12608 bp, 4 predicted proteins | sample CZODoug3_1_2_16f_FD_108279 | JGI IMG/M metagenome (GOLD analysis project Ga0137419, IMG submission 108279) | Vadose zone soil fungal communities from Angelo Coast Range Reserve, California, USA - CZODoug3_1_2_16fungal (Illumina Assembly) | ecosystem: Environmental > Terrestrial > Soil > Vadose... | reverse complement strand
GCAGAAAGGAAAGACAGCAAAGAAAGCGAGGAAACTCGCGACTGTGCCTACCGAAAACTCCGTTCAGCTACTTTCACCCGAATGTAACATTGTTATATTTTGTTTGCCTGGCTAACTCACTTCAGTTTCATCGTTTCATCTTCTTGAATGTCGCGACGTTCCCACGTTCCGCAAAGAAGTAACAGAAATGGTGGGCATTGGCTTTGAGTTCCCGACTCAAAGCAGCGTTGTTGCACCCAATGCACCCAAGAATTCGACCAACCTTCAGTAGTGAGTGTGGCCCAAGTGATTGAAAACTTGAGAGAAGAATGGCGCGCCCGGGGGTCTCGAACTCCCGACCTTCTGGTTACCGCGCCAGACGGTCCCAGTGAACTTCGCTCTGATTAAATCATTTAGATTCAAAGAGTGGTGCGCCCGGGGGGACTCGAACTCCCGACCTTCTGGTTCGTAGCAAGATAGTACAAAACTCTAAGTGCTGCATCTGGTGTCGCTTACAGAGGAACGCGCCATTTATCTCGCTCTTGAGTTGGACCGAAGTTGGACTGAAATTGATGGGAATGTCTGATAGCAAGGTTGTAGAAGGTCCGTTCGAGTGAAAAGCGAGTCGCCGCGCGCGGTGATCTATCTACTCGCCGCCTTTAGGCGTTGACCAAGTTTACTCGATTCAGGGACCTGTCCTCCTGTGAAGTCCGAGGAATCATGGGCGAAATAACAATTCGCCAGGGACAGGTTTTCCGAGAAGTTCGCAATATCAGTTGACGGCGAACGAAATCGACCCTGAGTTACTCGAGCCAGGGTTGTTTACAGCCAGCGTTGCTGTACCAGCCTGAGTTACGTCAGACGCGGGGATCGCAACCGTAAGGTGAGACGCGTCGACAAATGCGGTCGTGCGCTCTGCACCGTTCCACGTCAAGACGGCCCCTGGAACGAAATTGGATCCAGTGATGGTGAGCGTGAAATTGCCGCTTCCCGCAGTGGTACTAGATGGGGAGGCTGAGACTAGGCCGGGCGTCGGATTTACGGTACTCCACTGTGGCAATACGAAAGGCCCGCGCATCAAGAAAATTTGTCCTGAACCCGGCGTGCTGTTGCCGAAGGCTCCGCCGTTGCTCGTATGCCAGGCGAGACCGTCCCTTCCCCATCGCAGGAGGTCAATTCCCTGTATGGCGCTGGTGAACTGCTGCATATCCACCAAGAGATACCTTTTGATGTCAAAAGACAACAAAACCGGATTGGCCGTGCCAGCAAGAGTCTCGCCGAGAAAGAAAGCGCGGCCGAGCGGCGGATCCGGAGCAGCGCCGGTGCCTTCAATACTTTGACCGCTCCCCTGCGCCGAGTTGATGGCAAATTGGCCCAGTTGTGTTGGCGGCGTGGGGGACGGGTCGGCGACACCTCCGGCAAATCCGTAAACGAGGCCGTTGGCAAGTTTGTAAGCACCGGCGAATCCACCGATTCCGTTAAGAGTGTATCCGGTATTGTTATTTAAAGTGAGACCGGTGCTGGTGACAGTCCAGCGATAGAACTCGGCCCCGCTCGTGTCACTGTCATAAGTATAAACGGTAGTGACGTTGGGGAATGCGATGTTGGAGCCGGTGTACGTGCCCGCGAGGTTTGGCCGCATGGTCGCGGTCGAACCGGAAATATCGAGCAAGCCAACCCCGCCGCTAGCGTAGCCAGGATCAATTACAAGGAGGTTGTCATTGCCGGGAGCAACCGCGAGGTCGCGTGCGGCAAACGGAGTGGTGCCGCCCGGGAGCATTAGAGGGTAGACCGGCCCTTGAGTCATGGAAGTCAGATCGACGCGCGTGAGGCTTTTGCTCCCATCCAATCCAATGTAGAGATACTTGCCATCACTGGATTCTGAAACCTGATTCGGTTCGCTGCCAACGTTGAGCCGAGTGCCCAGTGATGGGCCAGCAGGATCGATAGCGATCAAGCTGTTTCCCGCAACCTGTGTTGCCGTGCTGGGAATCGAGGCGTACAGCTTGCGAGTGAAGGGATCAAAGCTGAGCCGGTTTACATCGAGGCTGATGACCTGATAGGTGGTCAACGGCAGGCTTGAGGAAGTCCCGCCCCCGGGAGTGGGACTCGCGACGTTAATCCAAGACCACCCCATAGAGGCCACGTTGCTTGCGTCCACAGTCGCCGTCAACTGGGAGGGGCTGACGAAACTGGTGGGAAGCGCTGAGGAGTTCAACTGGATCGTGGAGCTGGACACAAATCCGGAACCACTGACGATGAGAGTGAACGAATTCGAGCCAACTTGCACAAAGGCAGGAGAGATAGACGTCAGCGCTGGGAGGGCATTGTAAGAATTGCCGGTCACAGTAGTGGTCGAGGTCACCGTGTTGTCCGCAGGGTTGGGATCCCCTTGAGGAGCACTAACAGACGCTGTGTTCATCAGCGTCCCCGGCAAAAGCAGGGTGACGGTTATTTGAACAGTCGACGAACTGCCAGAGTTCAGATTGCCCAGATCGCAGCGGACGACGGCCCCGCCACTGCAAGTGCCTTGACTCGGCGAAGCGCTTTGGAACGTCGATCCATCGGGAATGTTGTCAATGAGCGTAGCCGGAGTAGCGGCTAATGGCCCAGCGTTGGTGACCTTCAAGGTGTACGTCAGGTTGGCCCCAGTCGTACCAGCGCTCGGAGGATTAACTGCCGTTACGTTCAGGTCGGCCAATGACGTGGAGAGGTCGCGAACCAAAGGAGAACGAAGAACGTAAAGCTGCGTACCGGTGGTGAATGCCAGCCCATCTTGGCCCCACCGCTTCAGAGAACCTGGGTTTTGGCCGAACGAGTTGACATCTGCTACCGGAATAGCGCCTTTCAGTACAAAAGTGGAGAGATCGTAGGTGTTGATCTGGAACGTCGAACCAAAGTTCGGATTCACGAGAACAAAGCCTTCTCCAATGACCGAATCTGGCGCGACCGGTCCATTGGCGTTCTGATTCTGAGCAACCGAAAAGACTCCGAGCTGGGCTCCTGTGTTGGCGTCCAGAATGACTCCGGTGGTGAGATAAGCTCGTCCGTTATCGACCCGCAAGTCGTTCGTGCTGACGTTCGCGTTCAGCGATGTGGCCGAAGTGATACCGGTGCTGTCGACCATTGCTAGGCCGTAACCGCTTCCAGCTTCGTACAACTTTGTTCCCGTAGAGTCGAAAGCCAGGCCGGTGACACCATTGCAACACTGGACGGCTCCGTTCTGCGCGTTTGTTCGGACTACGCCGCTGTCATAAATGGTCACCAAATTGGCGTATGCAAAGCCGGTAGGAGTCGCAACGGCAACTGTATTCGGAAATCCCGGCATGACCGCCAAAGCGTGAGCGGTACTTGGCGGGTTGTAGATTCCAGTACCGCCTCCCAGAGTAAATTGCAACCCGGCCGTCTGCGTATTCAAATTCACTTCGCGAACTGCCCCAGCGCCGTTCAGCGCCACCCAAATCACGCTGCCGTCGCTGGAGATGGCCATTTTGCCTGGCTCACTTCCCACAAAGATGGGAGTGCCGATGACCCCTGTATACGGATCGACCGGCACGATGCTGTTGCCGAGCGAAGGTCCGCCGCTGCTGGGAACCGAGGCATAAAGCAGTTGGGTGCTTGTGCTGTAAATCAGATCGTTAGCGGGTAGAGACAGGTATGTCGTGAATGCTAGGGTTGAAGAGGTCCCTCCCCCTGGGGCTGGATTAAAGACGGTTACACTGCTATTGCCGAGCGACTGGATATCGGTGGCGGAAATCGTGGCCGTAAGTTGGTTTCCATTTATAAATGTGGTGGGGCGCGCGGAGCCGTTCCACTGAATTGCAGATGTGGGGACAAAGTTCGAGCCGGACGCCGAAAGTGTGAAGGCTGCGCCTCCCATAGCTGCAGAGGCCGGGGAGATAAAGGACAAAGTCGGGACAGGATTCGGCGTGATAGTGATTGTCACGGCGTTGGAGGTGAGAGAACCTGGATTGCTGACCGTTATGGACAGTGAACCGACGGACGTGAGACTTCCCGCGGGAATCGTGACGAAGATGAAATTGGGGTTCCAGCTGTTGGGGTTAATAGTGCTTCCGTTCACTTGAACGGTTGAGAACGAAGTAAATCCACTCCCCTGAATGGTCACTAAAGTGTCCGGCGAGTTGACCGTGATGGAGCTAGGACTGACGCTAGTTATCGCCGGTACAGGATACGTGTTGATCGTCAGCACTGCGGGAGCGGACGTGCCACCGCCGGGGGCGCCAGTAACAACGGTGATCTGCGCCGTAGTTGGCGTTGCAATGTCGCTTGCGCTGAGAGCGATGGTGAGAGTGCTCGAGCTGACGTACGTGGTAATTCGAGCCGCGCCGTTAAAGTACACCACTGACGTGGGCGAAAACCCGACTCCTATGACAGTCAAAGTGAGAGGCTGGCCACCGGCGACCACTGCGGCTGGACTCAGAGAACTGATTGCGGGTACGGGATAAACGATATTGATTGGGCTTGGCGAAGCTGTACCACCACCGGGGGCGGGATTCACAACCGACACTTGCACCGAGCCCACGGTCGCCACATCGCTTGCCAGAAGCGTGAATTGAAGCTGGGTCGCACTCACGTACATTGATGTGTGCGTCGCACCGTTCCACGTAACGGACGAATTCGTGAGAAAGCCGCTGCCTGTTATGGTTACTAACGAGCCCACGGCCATCGTTGTAACCGTGCTGGGAGAGACTCCAGAAACTTGCGGGGCGGGATTGTTGATGGTGAATGTCGCCGCGCCGGACGCGCCCCCGCCTGGTGTCGGATTTACGACGACAATCTGTCCTGTTCCTCCGGCAGCCAGGTCCGCAGCCGTTAGCATAACCTGCAGCTGCGTGGAACTCACAAACGTTGTGGTGCGATTACTCTGGTTCCACTGCACTGTGGAAATCGGAATGAAACCGCTGCCGTTAACAGTCACTGTCGTTGCGCCTGCACTCGCGGTTACAGTAGAAGGTGACACAGAACTTATAGTTGGTACAGGGTTCGACTGAGGCGGTGGTGCCGACGCACCTCCACCGCAGGCGCACAGCAAGAAAGTCGAAGTAAGCAGCAAAATTGTAGTATGGTTGTTCTTATGGAGTTTACGCGCAGCTGCCCACCGGAACATGAATAATCCCTTCGTCCAATAAAAGGAGAGGAAACCGGCAATTAAAGTATGAAAAATTGGCTGAATTGGCAAGACCTAAATTAGCCCAATGCCCATTCTTATGCGAAGGCTTGGTGATCCCGGCCTCAAGCCAATGGAAGCTCGATGGAAACGTGGTCCGGGAGCCGGGAGCTAGCTCCTTCGGGATTATCTTGCGTAGTACCACTGACAGCGACCTGGTCCGCAACGATGTGATAACTTGCCAGGGCCCTTTGTTCCGCCCACGTGGAAAATGAAAAACGCGGTAATGTTGACCGAACCTGACCGAACCGATTGACATTTCGTAAGGTGATGCTGCCCTCAAATTGCTGGGGAATTCCATCTCACTATTGGGGGACGATCACGACCCAGGTCGGCACGGGCCTCGACCTGTTTGACATCCTTGGTGGCCACGGGCTCGTAGGTCGGCAACGGCTGGGACACGTTAGCAAGCAGGGCAATACATTGTTGCGCTTCTTGCTGGGAGAAGCAGGTCAAGCAGCCGCACGGTGCAACCAAAACTGGCGACGTCGGTATGTGCACCTGATGATGCGCCGGGGAAAAAGAACTGCCAAAGTGGCCATAGCCAGAAAACTCGCGGTCAGGTCGTACTGGATGTGGCGAAACAATTGGCAATATTCGCAGTTGGTTGAATTCGGTTCGAACGCGGGAAAGCGCGGAACCGTCCATGGCGTGAAGTAGGGCGTCGTGCACATGATTGGGCTCCCTGCAAAGGGAGTTTGAAGTAGTAATCATGGTCGAAGTTTTGATCGGAGGGATGTTTGGGTCGGACCGAATCCGCCCGACAGATTACGAGCGAGCCGTGGTCGTCAATGCAGAGGGTCAAGGAAAACGAACAAGACCACTCTTACGAGTGAATGGAGCGGTGTGCAAAAAAAAAAGAAAAAAAAGAAAAAAAGACTTGACAAGGCCAGCATTGTTAGAGATGTGCGATTACGGCTTTATCGGACGCCTTTCTCCTTCTTTTTCCGCCCTTTGCTTCGCAAACGAAAAGGCCATGGAGAAGGATTGCGCCATGCACATGCTCTTGAGGTTCAGAAACCACCTGTGCGAGAAAATTGCGAGACCGGAAACCGAGCCTTTTCAATGCGTTTGAGATTTTTGACCATACGCCCACAAAATCCTATCGGTGATTAACTTCGGAGGAACGCGGAGGCTCGCAGGAGATAATACCCTTCCCTTCCTTCACTTTGTAGAAGCGGTCGGCTGCCAGATTTGTGAGAGTCTCCACTTTTCCAGAGGGCCAGGTAACGTCGGCCTTATCCACGCGGTCGTGGCTGCCAAGTCCGAAGTGAAGGCGAAGATCGGGCTGGGAGAGATAGCTGCCGCCGCTGACGACTTCGCTGGTCTGGACGAGATCGCCGGCAGTCGTCCTGACGCGGGCGTTCAACGCAAGACGATTGCTTTGCGTTCCCTCCAATTCGAAGCTGATCCAGTGATTCGGCGGGAGACCCTGGGGTTGCAGGATGACCGGCTCGCCCTTGAGATTTTCAACGACGATGTCGATGCGGCCGTCGTTGAATAAATCGCCGTAGGCCACTCCCCTGCCGACCCGCGGGACCTGGATGGCGGGGCCCACGAGTTTGCTGATGTTTTTGAATTTGCCGTTGTGGAGGTTTTCGAAGAGCAGCATGGGTTGGCGGTATTTCGTACCGACATCGGCCGTGTCCACCTGCGGATAGACATGGCCATTGACCATGAATAAATCGGGCCAGCCGGTGTTACACCAATCGATGAAACCGTCACCCCAACCGACGTGGGCTGTGGTGCTGGGGGCGATGCCTGAGGCGTAAGACTCGTCAACAAAATTCATGCCGCCATCGTTGCGGTAGAGAACGGCATATTCGTCGCTGAAATGGGTGATGACAATACTGAAGCGGCCGGTGTGAAGGTAATCGCCCAAGGCAACGCCCATGTTGGCTTGTTCGACGCCATCCTGACTGACGGCGACGCCGGCGAGAAACGCAACGTCCTTAAAGTGGCCCGAGCCGTCGTTGCGATAGAGATAGTTAGGCTGACCGTCGTTGGTGACGAAAAGGTCAAGGTGGCCGTCCCGGTCAAAGTCGGTCCAGACAGCGGTAAGGCCAAAACGATTTTCGGGATCAGAGACGCCCGCGGAACGGGAGACGTCCGTGAACGTACCGTTGCCGTTGTTGTGGTAGAGATTGTCCGGCGAGCCTTTGAGACCGCGCGGTCCGCATTGAACGTTGATGCCGTGGTACCGGCAGGTCTTGCTGGAGCCGAAGGCGGGTAAATCGTCGAGGCTGAGGGCGACGTAGTGTGAAACGAAGATGTCCGCAAAGCCATCACCGTCATAATCGCCGAACGCGCCACCAGTGGCCCAGCCCGAATCACGCGACAAACCGGCTTGCCTGGTGACGTCCGTGAAGGTCCCGTTGCCATTGTTGCGATAAAGCACCACGCCGCCCAAACAGGTGACAAGCAGATCGGGCCAGCCATCGTTGTTATAGTCGCCCACGGATGCGCCCATACTCCAGCAGGGATAGCCGACGCCCGCTTTGTCAGTCACATCGGTGAAAGTGCCATCGTGATTGTTGTGGAAGAGCGCGCTGCGGGCCTTCTTGCCAGCGAGAGCCATTTCCACGCTTTGAGCGTTGGTGAAATAGATGTCCGGCCAGCCATCGCGGTCATAATCGATGAGAGCCACGCCAGCGCTCATGGATTCGACGATGTATCTTTGCTCGGGACTGGAAAGATGTTCGAAGTGGATGCCGGTGGAGGCAGTAATGTCCATGAGCAGTGGCAAGGAGCCGGCGGTCGAGGAGTTGGCCGTGCGAGCGGAGGATTGGGCAGAAGTTGCAGTCGGCTTCTGCGGTTTGGGCTTGGCAGGAGATTGGGAATAAAAGGCGCAGACCGCGAGAACGTATACCGCACCTGCGCCGAAGATGGTTTGGGTCACGCGCATCGGAATATCCGCGAATCAATTGTAAATGGCGCGGCGAGGAATACCTCTAGCGGCCGCTATTGTGTATTTGCACGGCGTAGAGTGAGCTGCGCGCGGCGATAAAGAGAGTTTTGCGATCCGGTCCGCCGAAGAGAATCTGGGAAGGCCGCTCGGGGACGTCGATGGTGTCGATGAGCTTGCCGGAGGGATTGCAGACATAGATCTGGCCGGCGGCGATATAGACGTTCCCTTCGCTGTCCTGGGCGACACTTTCCCCGCCTCGATCGACGAAGAGCTTTGCGTTGGTGAGAGCGCCATCGTCGCCAACCGTTGCGCTGTAGGTTTTCTGCTCCGATTCGTCGGAAACGTAGACCGTCTGGCCAACAGACATGGGAACCAAGCCGAAGGCGCGCAGTACATCGTGGATTTTCGAACCGTAGTAGAGTTCGCCGGTCACAAAGTCCTCGCCGGCGGGAATGAATGTGCTGTGGTCCGGAGAGACATACTGATAAGGCTTCTTCTTTTCGACCATTCCGGTGAAGTCGTTTTCATTGCGCCAGAAGTCGACGGGAAGGACGGGAGTCATCCCGGGGCGTGGAGCGATTGGCTCCGGCTTGAGAAGAGTGAGCTGGTCAAAATCGGTGCCAGGCTTGAAGGTGTAGACAGTTCCGTCGCCCTGGTAGGAAATAACCAGCAAGTTGCCGGATTTATCGAAGGCGAGCTGAACAGGATCGATAGGATTGTCGCGGACGATGGAGAGCTGGCGCGTCTGGGGAGACCAGCGATAAATCATCTGCCACTTGGCGTCGACAAAGTAGATGTCACCGGAAGCGTCGATGGCGCCGCCGGCGATATTGAAGAAGCCGCCAGCAACTTTTTCGATCTTTGCGCCGGAGGCGAGCACCGGGGAGGGTTCGACGGTGCGCGGCCGCGGCCCGTTGCCGGAAATGTCCAGCCAGGCGAATTCGCGCTGGCGAATTTCGACGTCGTGCGTCTGGTCGTAGATGGCATTGTCAAAGGAAACTTTGCTATCGCTATAACAGTGGACGTTGCGGAAACGGATATTTTTCGAGTTGACAACTTTGACAGCGTACGGAAACGGCTGATAGCTGCTGACAACGCGATACATGTGCAGGTTGGCAACGGTAACGTCGCTGGAATCGCGAATCTCGAGGGGCAGCGCGAAGCCGCCCTCGCCGCGTTCTTCTTCCGTTTGCAGGGCGTAGATTTGCCAGTTGGAAACGTTGTGCAGCACGACTTCGTTGCGCACGTGATGTTCGCTGGAAAGTTCGTAGACGCGCCCGCTTGTCGAGGTGTTTGAGACGTAGAGGCCGGCCTGTGCAAACGTGCTGGGAGTCCAAATGTCGACGAAGGTACCGCCACCGCCATCGGTGACCCACAGGCTGGGATACTGGCCGTCCCAGCGCCGGTTGATGTTGGAATCAGCGGTGTGCGTATTGTTGTAAATCTGCTGCCAAACTTTGCGAGCCTCCTCGGGAGTGGAACCAGGTTCCACGGTGCCGTGACCACCGAGGAAGCGGACATCGTTGATCATCGAATCGCTGCCGGCCATCCACTTTGCGGCCACGGCACGCGGATTGGTGCCATTGGTGTAGAGACCGATGCCGGTGACGATGTTCGTGCCGCCCTTGGGCGTTTCCAGCAACGCTTTGGGGCTGCTGACCCCCTGGAATGCGGCCGTGCCGTCGGTGATCAGGATGCGCGTGACGCTGGGATGCATACCGATGAGAATCGTGTCCGGCTTGAGTGTGATGGTATCCGTGACGCGATACTGGCCAGAGGGAAAAAAGAGCGTTTTGTGCTCGGCAATGGCTTTCCTCAGTGGTTCGGTGTCGTCAGCAGTGCCGTCACCGCGGACGCCAAGCGAGAGAACATTCACCCAAGTATTCATCGGCGGCAGGTCGCGAATATCGGATTCCCTCGGCGGAGGAAGCTTAGTTAGCGGCGTGGCGTCAAAAACACTCTGGATCGAAGCGACCGCGCCGATGTCGTCGTAATGGAAGCCGTGAGAAAACGCTTTGACGGCGTACATCTCTTGCAGACCGGCAAATTGCTTGCCGCTTTCGCGGAAAGACGCGAACACGGGCACGCCGCGGCAGATGACGTTTTCCATGTTGATTTCGGTGCGCGCGCCCTTCTCATTGCTTATGATGACGGCGGGGCCGCTGACGTTTTCCATGCGCGCGTCTTTGACCCAGAGTTCTTCGGAATAATTGGGATCGATCGAAATCGCCGCGGGAACATTCTTGAATTGCGGCCGGATGAGCGTTAGGCCTGCCTCATGTTCGCGGATGGCGGCTTCGCTTTGGCCTTCAAACGTGCTGTCCATGACGGTGAACTGCCAGCCGGGTGAAGGCTTGCGCGTCCAGATGCCGTATTTGCCCCCAAAAAAATGTAAGTCATAAGCGACGTTGCCGCCATCGTGAATTCCGGCAAGCCCGGAGCCGATATGGAAATCCATGTGCGTGAGGAAACAGTGTTGCGCATAGTGCGCGCGAACTCCGACAGCTCCGGGATTTCCATCCTGAATTTCGATATCAACGTTGCTCATCGCGGAGTAGAAGGTTCCCGGACTGGCGTCTGGTGGAGTTTCTGTTGCGCCGGATTTCGCTTCCCGCCGAGAGCGTCCCGTGCCCGGCAGGCCACCGGCGAAGAAAATCATGTACGCCGGCCCTTCCTGAAAGCCCGGCGTGTTGCGACCTAAGACGAGGACAGGGCGGGTCTCGCCGTAACCGATGACGCGGATTCCCGGCCACATGTAAATGGTTTTTGTGACGCGGTAGCGGCCGGACGGCAGGAAAAGAATCCCCTGGTTGGTCGTTTGCTGGACCTTGTTGATGGCTTGCTGTAGGACGTCCGAATCATCGGCGACGCCGTCTCCGTGGACAGGAAACTTGTCGCGGGTGAGATAGATGGCCTTCGCGTCGTCCAAGCGGTCCGCGTAGTAGGAATTGGCAAGCAGCGGACCAGCAGAAAACAGCAGAGTCGCCAATGTAAGAAGCGTCTTCATCATCGCAAAGGCCTCTTGTTTGATATTTGGTAAGAACTGCACTTGCTTTTCGTTCTTGCGAATTACCGCCCAACTTGTTATCGCGGCGTATGTCCTTGCGACGTGCGCGAGACGCCATACAGCACGAGCGCGGCCACAGCACAGAAGGAGAACCACTAATTGCTAGGCTCGTCCTCGTTTTCTATTTTCTCTGGCACCAGGCGCATCTTCCTGTAGAGCTCCCGGAGCTTTTCCTTCATGTCTTTATATTTTTGGTATTCCTCGAGCTCGCGCTTTGCATCCGCCGTACGGCCGATCTGCCTGTAGACCGTGCTCAAGCGAAAGTGCGCCACCGCGCTGGTTGGATCCAGTTTGACGGCATGCTCCAGCAGCGGCAGAGCCTTCTCGGACTGATTCATGGACATCAGCGTCTTCGCCAGACCGATGTTGGCTTCGGCATCGTTCGGCCGTAGCTTCAGGGCACGCTCGTAGTGCTCGTTCGCGGCTTTCGGGTCGCCCTTTAACGCGGCCAGATCGCCGAGCCGGCATTCGGACTTCTCGTCGAACCCATTGACGGCGAGGGCAGCTTCATACTCCTTCTTAGCTTCCTCGCGACCGCCGGGAACTGAGGAATTGTTGAGCATTTCAGCCAGTTCAAAATGGAGGCCGGGAAGTTTCGGATCGATCTTGAGAGCTTCGCGATAATTTGCGATGGCTTCGTCGGCTTTGCCTTGCCTGGCGAGTTCGTGGGCCATCATCTGGTGGGTGCGGGCGGAATTGGGGGCGACCACGATCAGGCTGAGCGTGGATTCGTCGGCAAGATCCGAGTAGATCCGGTACGCGGTGTATATAAGTTCAACGCTTGTGGGGTCCAGTTCGCGGAGGACGCTTACCGTCGCGGCGGCCTTATCCAAATCGCCTGCCATTGAATAAGTGTCGATCAATTCCATGCCCGTCTCAATGCGAATCTTTTGCTCCTTGAGCTTTGGGAACGCATTTTCCAAATCGTCAAGCGCGCTTTTGATGTCCCCGGTCCGCTTTTCCGCCATGCCGAGCAGCGCCTGAATTTTCCAGAGAGCCGACTGCAGCTTCAGCGCGGCGCGCAACTGGGGAATCGCCTCAGCGTACGCTCCCTGAAAAGACAGCAGGACGCCGAGGTTGCCGCGGGCGTCGACGTTGTTGGGTTCGAGGGCGACGATGGCTTTGAATTCGGGCACGGCAAGATCGGGCTTGTTCTCTCTCAAATATTCCTGCGCCTTGCGGCTGTGCTCTTCCACTTGTTGCTGGTGGCTCGGAGCGGATTGCGAGAAGCAGGAAGTGGTGGCAAGCAGGAGTACAGCGAACATGGAAACACTACCTTCTTTTATCCGCATGTCGCTAGTATACGGCGAGTGAATAGCCTTTCGTGGTTTCGTGTTAACGAAAATCGGGATAGGGGGAGCAGTCACCTGCTCGCCCCTCCCACAGTCGCGGTAGGGACGCGAGTTAACCTCGCGCCCCCCGCACAGATCCGTACGGGCAGGATTGCTGCATACGGCTCTTACCTC
>Ga0137419_10000757_pt1 | contig 12615 bp, 8 predicted proteins | sample CZODoug3_1_2_16f_FD_108279 | JGI IMG/M metagenome (GOLD analysis project Ga0137419, IMG submission 108279) | Vadose zone soil fungal communities from Angelo Coast Range Reserve, California, USA - CZODoug3_1_2_16fungal (Illumina Assembly) | ecosystem: Environmental > Terrestrial > Soil > Vadose... | reverse complement strand
TTCACGGCATGGTCGAGCTTTGCCCACGCCGCGCTTATGGCGGTGCAGGCATTCCGCAATCTGATCCCACGCGGAGAACTGTGGGGGGTGGCTGCGCTCGTCATCATCGGTGTAGCCCTGATCGTGCTGGCTCCGGCGAACTCGATGGAGCGCGTGTCGGCAGTCGTTGCGTAAGGTCGCACTCTCGGAAGCCGACATCCCGATACTCAAAGAAGCCAAAGCCGAGTGCGCGAACCTGCAATTGCACGTTTTCTCGAAATCACAAGAAACCGCCACCTCTTATGTCCTCAGGGCATAACGGTGTCATCAGTGCTTCTTTGTTGCCGCCTTACGGCTACGACCCGTCTTGATTCGGGCTCCTCGTGTCCGCCCATCAACACCACCCTTGTTCATCAGTCCATCATGCGATGGGACTCGTCCCTTCTTGGGCAAAGGACTCAAGCATCGGTTTTAAAACCATCAACGCACGAGCGCACTGGCTGTCGCCGATCGGAGAACTTCAACTGGGCCATCCCACAACGACCCCAGCAATGCCAGCAGCTCCAGCGCTCCAGCAACGCCACCTGAGCCGCAAACTGGGCAAGTGGCACCAACGGCGAGAAGAATGCGCCTATCACGGTCAATGTGAAAGCCCAGTAGAAAAACATGATCGCGAACTCCAAGTGGACACTTTCAACCGTTGCCCACAAAGCCAGAGTGTGCCCTCCCTAATCCCCTGTCCAGACGGTCCCGCGGGACGCTCACCGTATATCGCCCGGTCCATCCCAACGCACCGTCTTTCGGGTAGTGTCCTGATTTGGATTTCAGCGGTCGGACAACTGAATGGGATTGCCGTCCGGGTCCTTATCGTCGCAAAGACAAGCTATTTCCCCCTGCCGGACCTTGCCGAAACTTGCGCCGCGCGCACCAGCGTTTCCCGCAGGGCCGCGACGTCCTTGGCGTGGAATACAATCTTCGGACCCTTGCGACCTGGCGATGACGGGCCGGAATGCAGTCCGATGCGGGCGCCGCCTGCCGCAAACTCCTGCCAGCCTTTTTCATTCGTGACCTGCTTGAGGCCCAGCCCTTCTCCGTAGAATTTGCTCATCGCATCGATCTGGCCAGTAAACAGGATCACGCGCGCCATTTTCATTTGAGGGTCTCTCTATTTCGACGTCTGCTCGACCAATTCCTCAAGCGTCCAGAACCTACAGTACATCGCGAAGCATCGGCAATTCGGAAATCACGCAGTCAGCCGCCGCCCCATTGTCTACTTGCGCACACGCGACGTTTGGGTTATGGGTTGGAAATTTCCGCATTGCGACCAAACGGGCGGAGCCCCCTGTCCTCGATCTGCAGAACGTCATTCGTTCGTTTTTGAAGGTGTGCACACCTTCCACGGTGCAGGAATGAAGGCATGCAATCTTGAATCTTAATGCTGTCGAGTGCCCTGAAGCGCTGTACGCCGCGAGCGTCGATATCAGCAGCGGACCACCCAATAAAGCCGCTCTGGGTAGTTACTAAACTGTCGACCGCTGTCTGCGGCGTACTGCAAGTGAGCCCGAGGGCGTTCGGACGGGTCCGCAATTCCTGCTCGAATGCGATCAGGGGCAACGTCGATGTACCAGTCGCCGTCCCGGTTTGATGAAGGGAGACGCCGAAATTCGCCAGACCGGCAGCGTAAGTCGACACAGCCGTAAGGCACCGCTTAATGGTTGCGCCCGGGGCACGGGGTTCATCGAACCGATCGTCGACCATCCGGAATCGTGTCCCTGATGGTCGCCACCCTGACGATCGGATCGCCTGCGTTTGCGCTCACCTTTGCGGATTGCGGGACGAGGCGATCCTTTCTCAAGAACGACCTGATGAAACCCTATGAGGCATCAGCTCACGCCCATGCTCGGGAATCCAGCTCTCCCTAGTCTCGGTCGAGATTCAAGCTGCTCTCGAGCGACGAGGCATGGGCGTCAAAATTGTTGAGAGGCGGCAGCCCGAAGCGCTTTTCGATTGTCTTTAGAATCGAGAGAGTGTCGTGTTGGGTGTGATCCACAAAACCTCGCTTGGCAAACGGGCCGATCACAATTCCAGGAACGCGCGAGCCATCCCCCCAAATGCCATTGTTGGTCGGCGGAGACACATGGTCCCAGCGCCCACCATGCTCATCGTAGGTCACGATGATGAGACTGTGCTCCCAGTAGTCGCTTTCCCGCAGAGCATTCACGATATCGGCGACGTGCTGCTGGCCCTGCAACAGGTCGGCGTAGCCTGGGTGCTCGTTGTTGGGGCCAAGCGGCTTGATGAAGCTAACCGCTGGAAGACCATGATTTTGCAAATCGAGAAAAAAGTCGTTCTCGTCCTGCAAGTGCGCAGCGGAAACTGGATTGCGCTCGCCATTTTCCCACGGAGCATAGTTGTCATAGTAGGCAAACGGTTGGTGATGCCATTGGAAGAGTGGGTCGACGGGCGGGTTCGGAGGAACCACTCGGTTGTTGGCGGGATTGCTGGCCGAGCTGGCGAGTGCATTGTCCCATCCACCGGAGTACCACTTCCAGCTCACGTGCTTTTCGCTCAGCCGGTCTCCGATGGTCGGGATGTACGGTCGAGCCGGATCGGAAGGGTCGCTGTCATTCTGCGAGGGCAGCAGGCTCGGGCTGCCGAGGGTGGAAAAAACTGGAACGAGATTTACCGAGAAGATGGTGTTGACGGCATAGTTCTTGTCGAAGGTAGTGCCCGGAATGCTGAAGGAGGGCCCGCCGATTGGGGTGATATTGCCATCATGGACGATCTTGGCGGTCGTGGCATTCAAAGCGAGTTGTCCAGTGCCATCCAGTGTCGGCTGCGTGCTGAGCGGGGCATTCGGATAGACCGGGGCGGCGGCGGCGATTAGGAACTGATGATTCAGGAACGATCCACCGAAGGCGGCATGGAAGAAGTTATCGTCCATCGTATAGTTCTGGGCCAGTTTCCCCTCCGGCAGGTTGGTCGCGTCAAAGTAGCTCATGACGAGTCCGGGGTTGTCGCTCCAAGTGGCGAACCAATCCATGCTCCCGTGGTTGATTTGTGACTGTTCGTGCCAGAAGCGATGCACGATGTCGCCTGTCTTATCCGAGTCCTGAAGGTTCGTCTTCGTGACAATGTTGTAGGGGAGCAGGGTATTGAGACCGGCAGGAAAGCGGGTATCGATCTGCGCCGGGCTGAGATTCGTGTTAATGGGCTGCGGTGGGGTTGTCAGCGAGAGCGAACCGGACACCAGGTCGAACGGTTGGCCGAGTTGTGAGGCGTAGGGCTGGCCGGTGACACGGTCGCGTTGCGTGAGCGACACAGCCGAGGACTGAAAGAGTCCGTTCGCTCCCGGGAACAGGCCGTATAGGGAATCGAAGCTCCAGTTCTCTTGGTAGATGACGATGATGTGCCGGATCGGTCTTAGTTTTGGGTCAGGAGAAAGAGCTCTCCCGCCCTGGGCAGTGCTGTGGGGTGGAATCAGAAAAAGCGCAACCACAAGCAAAAGCGAGGCCAAGCGCCAAGGCGCGCGGCTGGAGTGTTTCGGTGCGGCGTAACGTTCCATTTAGGTTTGCCTCCTGAGGTTTTGGGGGTTGTCAGACGCCAGAGTGAGTCGGATGGAAGGCTAGGCAAGCCGTGTTACTGAAGCATTGCGGGAATGTGAATTTCCCGTTAAATCCACCATCGTGCGGCTGCGCTCACCCATCAAGTTGTTCGGACGAGAATCAGCCATTTCGCTGTCAACCGAATGGCCGCACATGGTCTGAACATGGATCCTCAGAGGGGAGCCGGGACCGGGCATCTGCGGGGCGGCGGTAATTTCGGTCGAACCGATGCTGGGGGAATGACGGCCCAAACGGCCGCACTCGGTATGAAAAACCGACGGCCAATGGATCGCGTCAGCGCCTAGTAACTTTCCCGACAAACCGCTTGGCGAGGACAACATTCGGCGTGGGTCCGCCCGCTGGATTGCAGGTTAGTAATGCTCCTTGCCGTCGGTGACTGATGCCTTCCGAGCCCCGGTTCGCGGAGTGATTCACTCTGGCCTGTGGATAAGTTTTTATCATCCAGTAATCTACCCACAACACTGAACTCCTATGCTTGCGGGCGGTAGGTTTCTGGTGTTTATTCCCTTGTCGTCTGGACCCCTTAGTCTTCGAGCACTCAACGAGTCTTTTCTAGGAGGATTAGCGCATGAACTGCAATTTGTTACGCGCAGTTTGTTTTGCGGCTGCCTTGGCCGTGTCGAGCCTGGCTGGCCGTGCCGCTCATGCGGCGTCGCAATCGGATGTTCTACCGACGGGTGCAACCATTACTCCGGACGCAGCACCGGGGTCGGTTTTTCAACCTCTGACCGTTGATTTGCCCGATTATCCAAATCACGCAGTCGATGGTGCTCAGACGACAGCGGTGAGTCCAGACGGCAAGACCTTGCTCATCCTGACCAGCGGTTTCAACAAGCTGCGGGATGCAAGCGGCAAAGTGCAACCGCAGGATTCCAGCGAATACGTCTTCGTGTACGACCTATCGTTGCCGCGCACGCCGGTCAAGAAACAGGTCGTGCTCGTCCCAAGAGCGTTCGGGGGCCTGGTCTGGAGCCCGGATGGTGCTAAATTCTATATCGCCGGGGGACCGGACGATAACCTTCACACGTACGCCCAGAGCAACGGCCAGTGGGCGGAAGTGGGTACACCGATTTCCCTCGGGCACAAGGGCAACCTCATGAACCAGGAGACGCAGATCGGTCCTACCGCCGCAGGCGTGGGTATTACCGCCGACGGCCGCGTCCTGCTGGTGGCAAATTGGGAAACCGATTCTGTTACCGCCGTCGATGCTGTCAATGGCGTCGTGCTGGCGGAATACGATCTCCGCCCGGGTATCATCGATCCGGCACAGTCTGGGGTGGCGGGCGGCGAATTCCCCTTTGGGGTGGCCGTGAAGGGTAGCGATACCGTCTACGTCTCAAGCGCACGCGATCGCGAAATCGATGTCCTCCACCTTTCAGCGGGTGCCCTGACCCTCACCAGCAGAATCCCAGTCAAAGGCAATCCGAACAAGATGATTTTGAACAGGACGCAGAGCAAGCTGTACGTTGCGGTGGACAATGCCGACGCCCTCGAGATCATCGACACAGTTGCGAATGTCGTCGTCGGCAAAGTCAACACCAGTGCACCCGAGGGCTTATTCGGCGGCGAAAGCACGGTGCCGAAGGGCAGCAATCCGAACAGCGTGGCACTTTCACCGGACGAAAGGATCGCCTACGTCACCAATGGCGGCACCAATGACGTCGCTGTCATCAGGCTTGGTGACGAGCCATCCGTAGCCGGATTGATCCCGACCGGCTGGCAGCCCAACTCGGTCAGCGTCAGCCCGGATGGCACGACTCTCTATGTTGTCAACGGCAAGAGCAACACCGGGCCCAACCTGTTGAACTGTCGCTTGGTAGCCGCGGGCGGAAATTATGGGTCGGCCTGCCAAAATCCTCAGGCACAAAACGGTTCCGGAAACAACTACGCTTGGCAAAACATGCATGGCAGTCTCCTGGTTTTGCCCGTGCCGAGCCGAACCGATCTCCAGCAGTTGACTGGTTTGGTCGCGGAGAACAACGGCTTCAACCTGCGGGTGAGCCGAGACGACGCCGCAACCCTACGTTTCTTGCGTCGGCACATCAGGCACGTCGTCTACATCGTCAAAGAGAACCGCACCTACGATCAGATCCTGGGCGATTTGCCGGTTGGCAATGGGGACCCAACGCTAACGCAGTTTCCGCAGTCGGTCACGCCGAACCAGCACGCCATCGCCTCCAATTTTGTGGATTTCGATAACTTCTACGACACGGGGAATGGAAGCATGGATGGCTGGCAGTGGTCCACCGCCGCTCGCACCCTGGATTTCGAAGAGAAGAGCCAGGTAATCAATTACGGAAAGGGCGGCTCAGCCTACGACAGCGAAGGTACGGATCGTAACGTCAACGTCGGAGTGACCACGGTCGCAGAGCGGCAAGCGTGGCAACCGCTCTACCCGAATGATCCCAACCTATTGCCCGGCACAGCCAACGAAGCCGCGGCCGATGGCCCCGAGGGTGAGGAAGGTCTCGGCTACATTTGGGACGCAGCGATTCGTGCGCATCTGTCGGTTCGCAACTACGGATTTTTCCTCGATCTCGGCCGGGGGTTTCAGGTCGACGTAAACATCGTTGATCCGTGCTCGGCCCACCCGCCCGTCCAGGTTGCTTTTCCAGCGCATCCATCCCTGGTCCCGAGAACCGACTTCTGCTTCCGGGGCTATGACAATTCCTTCCCCGATTTTTTTCGGTACAAGGAGTGGGCGCGCGAGTTCCAGCAGCAAATTAACACCAAGACCTTCCCGGCACTTTCGTTGGTTCGTTTCTCGCACGATCACTTCGGCAGCTTTGGCACGGCAATCTACGGTGTAAACACACCCGAACTCCAGGCAGCGGACAACGACTACGCCGTCGGGCTGCTCGTGGACCGGATTGCTCACAGCCCATATGCCAGGAGCACCCTGATCTTTGTTGTCGAGGATGACCCGCAGGACGGCGCTGACCACGTCAGTGCGAACCGCAGTGTGGGTTTCATCGCTGGACCTTATCTGAAGCATGGCGCCGTCGTGTCGACTCACTACGCGACGCCGAACATGCTTCGGACCATCGAGGAAGTGCTCGGATTGGAGAATCTGGGCGTGCATGACGCCGGCGTCCCACCCATGATCGACGCTTTCGACATCAATCAGTCCAGCTGGACCTTCAACGCGTCCCCGGCGCCGGTGCTCTTCAACACAACGCTTCCACTGCCCAGCACAGTCACAACGGTGGGGTCGATGCCGAAACCGACCCACGACGCGGCTTGGTGGGAGGCCAGAACCAAGGGCTTCGATTTCAGCAAGGAAGATCGGGTCGATCCGGAAGCGTTCAACCGGGTCATCTGGCAGGGCCTGATGGGAGACAAGCCCTATCCAACAACTCGCTCCGGTGCCGATCTGCGACGCAACCGGGAGCAGCTGCTAAAACCGGTTGTTACCCGGCAGTCTGTGGCTGTGGGGACAACGCCGGACTCTGGAAACTGAGAACCAGATCCCGATGCGCACGCTTTCTCCTCTCCGAGACGGGAGCGGTGGAAAAGCGGGCGGGTCTAACAAACGTCCCGTGGGCTCATGCCGAGCAATCCCAAGCATGGAAGGAGTGTTTCCTGTGAAGGCCCGTTTTTTCACACTCGCTTTGCTGGTGACTACGTTGCCCGCTGCCGCGCAGCAGACATCCCCAGGTGCAGGCAATGCCGACGCCGTGGCGCTTAGCCAGAAGTCGCCGATCGTCCAATCGGCGTTTCGTTTCCTGATCGCTCAGAGCCAGGGCTTGCGAGATCAAAATCTGCGCAGCCAGACGCTAGAGGCGATCAGCAATCCGCACACCTGCGTGCAGCATCGCGCGGGAGTGACGGCCGACAAGAAGAATGCCATTCTGCAGCAATTGCTCACCGTCGGACTCGTAGACCCGAACGACAACGCAACCTTTCCTGGGGGATTGCTGGCCGGCGTGTTTCCGCCGTTGGTCAATGACGGCAGCGCGTGCCCACAGCTTCCGCAGACGTTCTACTCAGCGCCGGGCAGCGTGTTTGGTGGACACCACTCCTATCCCGGTGGGCTGCCCGTTCACGAGTCCAACAACGATATCTCTGATGTGGACCTGGCACATCAGTACCGGGCCGTGTATGGACACGCGCGCAGAGGTTTCCCCGTTGTCGAGGGCGAAGTGTTCGAGCAATCCGCGGATGCCACGCAAAGCGAAGTGTTTGTCGATCAAGATGTGATTGTGGGAGCACCGATCTGGCATGATTGGGCCAAGAGCATGGTGTTCCAGTGGAATGCCGATGGCACCGAGTTCCAGGAACTAAACTTCGGAGGCAACGGCGTGACCGACAGCTACGGCGCCGCAGGCAATTCAAAGACCGGTGGACACCACATCATGAGCGTGGCGGAGGCGATGGTGCGCGGACTTGCTCCGGCGTTCGTGATCACGCAGGCCTGCGCACACTCGGCGCCCACTTCAGGGAATGAATACAAGGTCGTGAACTGGCTACGTGCGGCGGCGATCCTCGCGCAAATCGATCCGGTGCGAGCAGGGTACCTCGTGCTCGATGCACAAGGCCACCTACGATTGCCGGTGTTGCGTAGACTGGGCGACATTGATCTGCTTGCGAAAGGCCAGATGAACCTGCTGGCCGAATACACCCTGCATAACCTGTCGGACGCGGACTTCACCTACTCCGGGCCGGCGGTAAGCCAAGTGCAGGTCATTCTGCAAACGCTGGCTCCGCGCTACGGCTACGACCCGTCGAATGCCGCTGTCTACAACAATAAGTATCGCAACCCGGCACTCAGCTTCCTGACTGGGGAGCGGCTGTTAATTCTGTACACCGGCCAGGGACTGGCGGGGGTGCAGGCAGAGCTCGACAAACTGAGAGCGGCGGGCATTTTCTAAGACGACCCTCAGGAACCGTGGATTGTAGGAGGTAAAGCCAGAGGTTGTCGGCAAAGAGACGTCTTGGGTCAAAGGTAGGGCTGTCCCGAGTTGACGTGCCTGGTCTCTCACCGACACCTGGTCTCGAAACATGTCCGGCAAGTGATGGTTGAATTTCGTTTCTACCCGCCCCGCCCATGACACCCACAGAGTAAGCCCAGCACCCTCATGACTCTGCACCCCGATCCCGCCCGACCGCCCGTTATCCTTTCGCCCAGATGCCGTGCCCAGAGCGGTAACTGGTGGGCTCTCCCGAAAAAAAAATTGCTCAATGCCGAGGATTCGCATAGAATCCCGCCCGGCAGGTTGGCCCCGTTGCGATTGCTCTGTCTCCCATATCCCGACAACAACCGCATCCCATGTGCGCCATTGCTCTTGGATGAACATTGCGGGATTTCCATGGGTTCGCTGACATTCATCACAAAGGAGTAACTCTGTATGCCGAAGCGCTTCGGACTCTTGTTCTTCGTGTGTGCGGTGCTTTGCGCACTTCCAGGAAGTGCAGCTGCGCAGAAGTTGCCAAGAATCACTCCCCGAAAAGTGCAGGATGACAAGAATGATCATATGTCTGCCATGGGCCATTTGGCGGCCCGAGTCAGTGCAGCTTTGCAGCAGAAAGGCATCGTTACGGGGCGCGCGCTCGTCGCTCCCCCCAATCCCACCGGCGACAAAGGTTGCACCAACGCCCCGGATTGTTTCGATGACAATGACGGTCCGGCGGGCGGCCAGGCTGAGACCTCCATCGCCGTCGATTCCACCGGCCAGCACATCGTGGTCGGGTTCAATGACACACGCGGGTTTGGTCTAAATCCAATTTCGGTCTCCGGCTACTTCTACTCGGATGATGGAGGAAAGACTTTCATCGATGGCGGTCAACTTCCTTCTCCCGGCAGCGATACCATCGGAACCGCCAAGTTCCCCGAAGTCTTCGGTGATCCCGATGTGAAATACCTGGGCGCCTGCACGTTTGTCTACTCTTCCATTATTCTCAAGAAATTCTCCGCCACCACAGTTGCACAAACCATGGGCATTCACCGCTCCACCGATTGCGGCCACACCTGGACCGGACCCTTTGAAGTCACCTCGGCCACGAACCCCAACGGTTTTACGACCACCAGTGGCAGCCCGGTGGACGCCGCCGACAAGGAATTCATGGACATCGACCGCGCGACCGGTCGCTTGATCCTGAGTTGGACGAACTTCACACCGGTGGCCGTAGGCGGGATCGAGATGTCCACCACCTACTCCGATGATGCACTCAGCGGAAATCCACCCACTTGGTCGACGCGCCAGGTCGTGTCCGCCACCGTGCCCGACGGACAGTCCTCCGTGCCTCGCTTCGGCGGCAACGGTAGCAACGCCTACGTGGTCTGGCGTAGATTCCCATCCTTCTACACCAACACGTTCGCGTTCGCCCGCTCCACCGAGAACGGAAATACCTGGAAACCTTCCGTGGATCTGACCAGCGAATTTTTCACCACCGACTCTGAAATCGGGAACGACCGGCCCAACAACTCCCCCTCACTGGCGGTCGATCAGCACAGTGGCACCGTCTACCTGGTCTACGCCAACAACAATGCCCAAGACGGTTCCGATATCTACTTCCAGAAAAGCGCCGACCGCGGGGTGAGCTTCTCCACCCCCCTCATCCTGAACAGCCGGCCCGGGAACGATCGTGCCCAATGGTTCCCCTGGGTGACGGTCGATTCCAGCACCGGCCGCGTCTGGATTTTTTATTACGACCAGGGCATCGACACCTCAGGTGATTTGAGCCAGGTCACCTATACGTTCTCCGACGACGGTGGCAGAAAGTGGAGCCAGCCCACCACGCTCACGGACCGCTCCTTCCACGCCGGTTGGGGCAACGATACCGGCCAGCCCAATCTCGGCGACTACAATCAGGCTGTTGCCCAGAACGGCGAGTTGTTCGCGGTTTTCGCCGTGGCCTCCCGGCCGCCGGCGGGATTTGTGGATGGTCAGCCCACTTCCGCCAGCTTCACCGTGCCCGACGTGGTCTTCAAGCGTATATCCGGGAAAAATCGTGAATCCAGGCCCGCCACTCTGGACCTGGGAGGCTTGACGTTCACCGACAGCGGCGGAAACGGCTTCATCGACCCGAATGAGACTGTGGACGTGCGAGCCGTACTCCGGAACTATGTCACTAATCCGCTCAACGCTGCGAACCTCCGCGAAGTCCAAGCGACCTTGTCAACGTCTACCCCCAACGTCATGATTGTGCGAAGGTCCTCGGATCTGGGCAACATCAGCCCCGGACAGAGTGCTACCGCCAACTTCCGGCTGCAAACTCTCCCTGGGTTCGTGCCAGGCACGCCGATCGAACTGGTGATTAAGGCCGGCGCCGATGACACCGGGCGTGCCGTACTCCAGAACACCCTATTCACCGGAACACCGGTTGCGACGGAGCTCTTTGCCGAAAACTTCGATGAAATTACACCTGGAACCTTACCCCTCGGTTGGAACCCGGTTCACGGAGCCGGTGCCAACACCGTTCCCTGGACCACCCGGAACGACTTCTGCGGAACCGGTTCCAACGCGGCATTTCACGTCAACGCCAACGACGGCCCCACCGGGGGCTCTCCTTCCCGCTGGGAACGTCTGCTATCACCCCCGATCGCCATACCCGCCAGCGCCGAATACGTCACGCTGGATCTGGACGTCTGCTATGACACGGAAGACGATCCTAACTTCAACATCCTGGCCTACGACGGCATGTTCCTGAGAATCGCGGATCTGACCACCGGCCGGATTCTACGCTCGGTCCTGCTGGAAGCTTTTGAAGACGAATTCACCACAGGGCCGATTCAGAGCATGCCAAAACATGAACCCCGCAGCAGAGACCGGGGATATTTCCCCAACGGCGATATGGCGTTGTGGGCCGGATTCTCCAACGGACCGCAACACGTCCACCTGCGCTTGCCTGGCATGGCCGGCAGCAGCGTGCAATTCCGTTTTGAATTTGCACAGGATGGCGGAGGCATCTGCAGCGACGTGAGGCCAACCCACACCGACTGCGGAATCTCGGTAGACAACATCGTGCTGAAGAGTGTAGTCTCCGCCCCGTCGCAACCGCAGAACGACTGAGCGAAAACGAACGCGCGGGCAATTTCCACTGACGGCCAGACCGCGTTGCATGTCCGTGTCGAGGCCTGGAACGGTGAGCTTGGGTTGGCGAAAGGCGGGCCCCGGTGATTGAGTAAGCGTCCAGGTTTTTGTCAGGCGTTCTAAGGGTTAAAAGCCAAAGGTCGTCCAGTGCGACGACGCTTGCAGCGCGGATCCACTCAGAATCTCAATGGCGTCGGAGGGTTTTGACGGACAAGAAGTCGCAACGCCGATACATACTGGCAGACGGTGGCCGGTGCCAGCTTCTTGGTCTGAAACAGATGAGCCTGATGCTGCCGGATCTGCTCGGGTTCGAGCGTGTCGGCGACTGCTGAAAGCGCTCCGCGAACCCGCGGACGGTCCCGATGTTTGAGGTACGATGAGAGTAATTAAGAGGCTGGAGTTCTGATCGGTTCGCCAGCAAGCCAATCCTCGGGATGGTGTCGACTTCGAACACGCCGTCGTGGTTGGGCCTGTCAGCGAGGCTAGTTACAGTGCCGCCGTCGAAAAGGTTGCGCTCTCTGCGCTCTGCTAACGTGCCCCGTAGCTTTCCATCGTCAAGCCGTCTTGCGTGTCATCGCTGGCCATGCATGTTGTTGAAAGTAGGTCGCACTGTGGGACTCGAATCGCGCTCTGGCCGCCCGACCCGTTAAGCAGCAAACCTCACAAGTCGCCTAGGGCGCAGGCCGCGTCCTCAAGACGACAATGCGCGAATTCGCCGTTCCGGGGGCGAGAGCGCCAGCAGAGTGGATGACTGTCATCCCGCTTTCTCCACTTCATTCGTACTTCGGCGCTATTGTCCCGGGGGACCAGGTGGTGGCAGCTGGATCGTGAATGGGCCGGGCTTGTCGTCGACGATCTTGTAGTCGCCGGGTACTGAGAACAGGGACGGATCAGGCTCCGAGGTGTTGACGCTGCTGAACTGCGTCTTCAATTCTCCGGCCCAGGGATCATCGTGCTTGGTCATCACCGTCACCTTC
>Ga0137419_10000756_pt1 | contig 12628 bp, 10 predicted proteins | sample CZODoug3_1_2_16f_FD_108279 | JGI IMG/M metagenome (GOLD analysis project Ga0137419, IMG submission 108279) | Vadose zone soil fungal communities from Angelo Coast Range Reserve, California, USA - CZODoug3_1_2_16fungal (Illumina Assembly) | ecosystem: Environmental > Terrestrial > Soil > Vadose... | reverse complement strand
GGCTCTGTGAAAAAACGGAAGGTGCCATCTGAGCCGATCGGAGGAACCGACTGACCGTTGATGATCAACGCGGCGCCAGGTTCTGTCTTGCCGTAAATCTCCACGGAACGACCGTTCATTCGGGTGCCGCCAATTTCCAGCATCATTTCCTGGGTACGGCCCTGAGCGAAGATTGCAAATTTAAAGGTTTCGCTGACTTCGCTGTTCTGTTTGTTGGCATCGGTGGCGAAGACGTTCCAGAAATAATCGCCGCCGTCGAGGCCGGAGACCTCAGCGCTGGTGCTCGAGACTTTCACCTGTTTCACCATCTTGGTGAACATGGCGGTGGTGCTGATTCGCACCGTATAGGACACAGCGTCCTTCACCGGTTTCCATTCAAAGCGAATGGTTGCGGCGCGAGGAGTCTCGACAGTGATTGGAGCGAGATTCAAAGGTTGCGACAATTCAGGCGGCGCGAGAACGTCTGCCTTGGTAATCGGACCGGTGGAAGGAATGGTGGCCCTCTGGAACGGCCCCAATTCGACTCTTTCGTTGCCGCGTTTCACTTCGGCACTACCGTTGCCTACCTGAATTTCGCTTTGTTTATTTTTCGGATCGGACTTAACTGAAGCACGGCTGTTGGGCCGGATTTCGGCGGTGGTGTCTTCCATGCTGACTGCCGCATGAGAATTCGGGGAGGTCCAGTTCGGAGTGGAGAGGTCCACGGCGCCGACGTTGACGCGGACGGCGGTAGTGGCTTGATCGTGAGTAACATTATTTTCTTCGACGGTTACCAGAGTATCGGCTTTGATGGTGTAGGAAGTGGAGTCGGCAAAGGCGATGCGAGCGGCGCCATCGCCGGCAGTCTGAATCAAATCGCCCTTGTCAAGCGTGGTGCGATAATCGGCTTCCACCCATTGCACGGAATTAACCTTCTTGACCTGCACGCGTCCATCAAGATTCACAAATTTTGCTTGGGTGTTGGCAAGAGGCCCAGGCTCGGGATCAGTGCCGGCAACGGCGTTGGTCACCTTATTGAGCACGGCGGCGTAAAAACCAGGGGTAACCAGATATGCGGCGCCAAAAATCAGGGCGACGAGAATCAGGGCATAGGCGACCAATTGCTTGTAGGTCACCGCGTGCCAATACACCTCTACCCGCTTGACTCTCTCGGGGCCAGTCTGGTGATGCGGATTGTTCGGTGGCTGTGTATTCACAATGGGGCGCAGGTATGCTGCGCCAATTCTAAAATCTAGCACAGGGAAAGGAGTGTGGGGCGCGTCGGCGAGGACAGGCGTAGTCAAACTGCAAATAGCAATCCGGTTACACGGGAAATTGAGTGGAGGCGCGCCAAGGTGAGAAGCGCAGCTGCAGCAGTCCGCGTTGCGATACCCTAATGGCTGCAGGGACGATTGCAGGAAGTTCGTGGGGGAAGGAATTGAGAAAATTCGGATGGCTGGCGAGGGTGGCTTTTTTTGCTGCGCTATTCATGGCTGCGGACGCCGGCTGTTCCGCGCAGGTTGCGTTGGAGGCTGGCACGGTTTCATCGCGAACGGATGCCTGGCTAAAGTGGTACGTGGAAAGCGGAGATTTCAGCGGAGTAGTGCTGCTGGCGCAAGGCGACAAGATACTGTTCCAGAAAGCGTACGGACTGGCCGACGCTCAAGTGCATTCGCCGAACCGGATCGAGACGCGGTTCCGAATCGCTTCGTTGAGCAAAACGTTTACTGCCGCGGCGGTGGAAAAGCTGGTGCGCGAAGGGAAGCTGCGGTATTCCGATCGCTTGAGCAAGTACGTACCAGAAATTCCGAACAGCGATTCCATCACGATCGAACAGTTGCTTACCCATGAATCGGGTGTGGGAATCTTGGATTCCGAGGAGATTTTTCGCGAGTGTCTGTCGCGGCAGGATTTATTGCAACGGCTGGCCAAGGCGAAGCCGCTGTTCGCGCCGGGGGAAAAATCGCAATACAGCAACGAAGGTTATTTTGTGCTGGCCAGCGCGATTGAGCGAGTGAGCGGCGAATCGTACAAGGAATTTCTGGGCAAGAATATTTTTGCGCCGCTGGCCATGGGAAATTCCGGGACAGCGTGCCGTGACTTGCCGGATGGCAGGAATGCGTATGGAAGAGTTGCCACTGCGTCCGAGGAAGGGTCTCGGCCGCTGCCCTACAACGAAGCCGCGCTGGACGGGGCCGGCTCGGTCTACTCGAACGCCGAAAACCTGTATCGCTGGCTCCGCGCAATCGACAAGAATCCGGAGTTTGAGGTCAGCAAACTTGAATATCCGTACGGATGGGGCAAACGAAAATATTCGACGCGAGAGTTGATCGAGCAATCCGGCCAGCTGGAAGGTTTTATTTCGCACCTGGCGTTTTATCCGAAAGAACACATTTACGCGATTGTGCTGAGCAACGTGCAATCGGGCTTTGCAAACCGGATTGCCAGCGACCTGGAGGCGGTGTTGTTTGGCGGAACGGTGTCGCAGCCGCCGGCAGTCACGGCGGTCACGCTAGGGGAGCGATCGATGCGGCAGTATATCGGCGGATATCACAGCAAGGAGACTCCGTACAAGCAGACGCTGGCGATTCGCGATGGCCAGATTGCCATGCATTGGGGAAGTGATCCGTTCTGGCGCGAAATGACGATGGTGGGCGGCGACACATTTTTTCTTCGCGCGGAATATGCGCAGATCCACTTCGAACGAGGCGCGGACGGACTGGTGCACGGCATGGTCTGGAATTGGCCTGGGGGCGCGCATCTGAGCTTCGAAAAGGACGCGATCAGCGCGAATCCGCCACCTGTAGTTCCGGGAAATCAGTAGCAGGCGCGCTGGAGCCGAATGCCGTCTGGGTTTATTTGCAATTCACTCTGTTGCGGAACTAGAAACGAATATAGGGACCAAACGCTACGCGCAAATTATTGTGGGTGCCATGATTGAAGTAGATCTCGTCGCCGACATCGAGCCGCAGCCCGACGGGGCCCACGTGGCCCTCGAGTCCACCGCCGGGATACAGGGAGCCCATCAAGTCCTTAGCGCGCAGATCAGCAACGCTACTGGTAAAGGTTGCAACGGTCGCAGGAGCGGCGTCAAATCGGGAATTCAGAAAGCCGCCTTTGACGGTGAGGAATGGATGGAAGTTGGAGTGTCCGAGAGCCACCTTGGGGCCAAAGAGACCGTGCAGAAACCGGAGATTCGATCGCTCCACGGTAACCGAGGTTCCGTTGGAAAAGTCTTCGTTAAACACCTTGTTGAAGTCGTAGCTCATCTCCGCTTCCAGCATCACGCGATGGCCGACGCCGACTCCCAGCCGGCCACCAAGGCCCGCGAAGTCGGTGTCAGTCTGGCCAAGCCGGAAATAGTCCACGAAGCCTCCAACCGCGACGTGATCTTGTGCCGATGCTACGGGCATGATCAGCAAGCCGCCAAGCAGAAAGAACAGCGCAATACGCCTCATTCGGGTCTCCTAAATCGATATTCTAAATGTGATTCTGGCGAGAGAGCCGGAGGGCACCCGTCACGAAGAGGGCGACTTCTCTAAAGCTTTAGACGCGCGGCGTGAACTCGATGTTGCCCAGAGGTTTACCTGACTATTGCCGGCGGATTGCTGTAGATTTGTGCAGTGCGAAGAAAAAATCTTCAAAATTCGAATTTTGCGATTGACGACATGAGTGCAAAGTACTACGGTACTACCTTGCTGGGTGGGGTGTTCTGGTACTGATACTCTATTGTCCGACCCACGGATGATTGAGAAGATGGCCGCATTGAGGATGATCAGTAGTTCCTCGGTGGGCCAGTAACAAGAACGCGGCAAGTTTGCCGCAACTGCTTTTGACGGGCTGGCCTTCTGTCGGAAGCATCCTCAAGTTCGAATCCAGCAGGAGTACCCGGCGTAACGTATGTCCCTACTACACTTTCGCTGTAAAGAGCGGCGGCGCACCCAACGAGTGTCATTGAACGTACCGCTGGTGGTGCACGGGCAGGCGGAAGATGGCCAGAAATTCAGCATTCACGTGAAGTCCAGCGCGGTGAGCCAGCACGGCGCGCAATTGGAAACCGAGTATCCGGTGGTGGTTGGGCAGGTACTGCTTTTGTTGAATGAGAATAACGCGCGGAAAGTGGAATGCCGAGTGTGCTCGATCCTGCGCAAGCGTGACGGAAAGACCCACGTAGGGGTGGAATTCCTGTCCGGCGAAATCAATTTCTGGAATATGACGTTTCCGATACCCGGCGCAAAGCCGCTGCGGCGCACGGTTCCCAAGGTTAGCGCGAACAAAGTGACCGCTTAGTTTTTCCTGCTGAAAATCCTGCAAAATTCCAAGGAATCAACGCTTTTTGCGAGCGGCTGACCTGCGTGATTTTGCGCGACGCGAAGGCGAATTGACCAGGAGGGTTTGGTCCTTTTTGGGCAATTTGGCGACGACCAAGTCGTAGGACGCGCGCAGCAAATTTGCCAACTCGCCGCGGGCAAGCGCGTCGCTGGTCTCCAGGGCCACCCACTTGGCGCGCGCGAGATAGGGCGCGGGAATGATGTTGGCGCGTTCGGTGAGCTCCGCGAAAGATTCCTCGGAGCACTTAAAGCTAAGGCAGACGGGAGCGGGCTCCAGCGGAGCAACGGCAAACATTTTGCCGGAGATTTTGAAGACCAGGTCGCAGCCCCACTGGACGTGCTCGGACGCGTGAGGAAACGTTAGACAAGTCTTGCGAAGCCAATCGGCGTCGATCATTTGCGGCACTCCAGCTGAAGGCAAATTATAGACTGGCTAAAGAGATTGGCGTCAGATGAGATTTCGGCTGCTGGCCGACCACCAGTGACGGACTTATTTTGCGCGACTAAATTCCACGTATTCGCGGCCAGTGTAAAGCCGGAAAGCGCCGTCGGTTGCGGAGGTCACTTGCAAGGGGACGGGGCGCTTCATTTCGGTGTCTTTATGGGAATCGGTTTTGAACAGATCGTTAGCAGCAAGATCGAGGACTATGAATTTTCCACCTTCCACGAAGCCTACGCCGTAGGCGCCGGGCTTCAAAGTTTGCGAACCGAACTGAAGGGTCACTTCGGTGATGAAGTAGGCCTGGTATTTCTCGCGGATGCCGGTTGAGTAGCCGGAATTATCGACCAGTGCAGCCAATACATAGAAGCCGTCGGTAAAATGGATGCCACCGGCGTTGCGCATTTGAGTTGGCGCGGTCTGTCCACGGAAGAAGACTGATTCCGGAAGTAGTTTGGGTTTTATATCCGAGGCCTTGAGCACGGAATCTTTTTCCGGTTTCGTCGCAGCAGACTGTTCCAGCGAGGGCGCCGGAATTACCGCAAACAGAAACGCAAAAAACAATATTGACCCGAAGAACTGATTTTTCCTTACGTTCATTTTTCCTCCGCATGCTCAGTTAAATCGCATAGAGATTACACCAAGTTGTTGGCCACGGAGGTGAGCAAAGTCACATCGGTTGGTGATACCTGTGCTAATGTACGCGTCGCGATCTTTGATGGGAGGGTGGGGGAATGCTCAAGCGGCGCGAATTCATGAGAGTTTTTTCGGCGGCAGGATTTGGCGGCACATTGCTGCCCGGAGTGTTGTGGGCGCAGGCGCAGGGAAAGGCCGCGATCAGCAAGGAAATGATTGATGATGCGGCGAAGATCGCGGGCATCGCTATCACAGATAAGTACAAAGAGATGTTGGTGGAGAGTTTGAAGGAGCATGGCAAGGGGTTTGACGAGATTTTTGCGCTGCACATGGCAAATTCGGTGGAACCGGCGCTGTTGTTTGTTCCGGATATGTCCGGCGTCAAAATAGAAACGCAAAAGATGGCGCTGAAAATGTCAGGTGCGCCGGCGATTGCGGTTAGTAAAAGTCCTGAGGAACTCGCGTTCGCCACGGTTCGCGAACTCGCGGAGCTGCTGCGAACGCGAAAAATGACGGCAACTTCACTTACGCAGCTGTATCTCGAGCGGCTGAAACGCTTCGACCCGCAACTGAAATTCATGGTCACACTGACCGAGGAGCGCGCGCTGGCGCAGGCCCGTGAAGCCGATCGCGAAATTGTGGCCGGAAAGTATCGCGGCCCGTTGCACGGGTTGCCGTGGGGCGCCAAGGATCTGCTGGCGGTGAAGGGTTACCCCACAACGTGGGGCGCAGGAGGATTTGAAAAGCAGGTGATCGACGAAGACGCCACGGTGGTCAAGCGATTGGATGAGTCAGGCGCGGTGTTGGTGGCAAAACTTACGCTCGGGGCGCTGGCGAACGGCGACCATTGGTTTGGCGGGATCACGCGCAATCCGTGGAATGTGCAGCAAGGATCGAGCGGTTCGTCCGCGGGGCCTGCTTCGGCAACTGCCGCAGGTTGCGTGGCGTTCAGCATTGGCTCGGAAACGCTGGGCTCGATCTCGTCCCCATCGACGCGCTGCGGGTGCACCGGATTGCGCCCGACGTTTGGATTCGTGCCGCGGACCGGAGCCATGGCGCTTTCCTGGAGCATGGACAAGCTCGGACCGATTTGCCGCAGCGTGGAGGATTGCGCGCTGGTGCTGAATGCGATCGATGGACCGGACGGCCGGGACCGCAGCGTGAATCAGCACGCGGTGTTCAACTGGGATGCGAGTCTCGACTGGCGCAAACTGCGGGTCGGCTATTTGCACAAAGATTTTGAACCGTCGCCGGAGCCAGCGGAAACCGAAGAGAAGCCCGCGGCCACTCCTGAAGAGCAGAAGAAGCGCGAGGAAGCCAGCAAGCGACGCGAAGCACGTCGTGCGCGGATGGCGTACGATCGCAAATTTAATGACGCGGCGCTGGAAAAACTGCGGGCTATCGGCGTAAAGCTGGTTCCGGTTGAAATGCCGAAATTTCCCTACGACGCGATGGTGATGATGCTGGAATCGGAAGCGGCAGCCGCGTTCGATGAACTAACCCGAACTGGGCGCGACAAACTGTTGACCGAACAGGGCGCCGACGATTGGCCGAACACTTTCCGCTCCGCGCGGTTCTTTCCCGCGGTGGAATATATTCAAGCCAGCCGCGCGCGCCGGCTGGCGACGGAAGCGGTCGGAAAAGTTTTTGCGGAGTTCGATGTCATCGTGAGTCCGACGTTCAGCCAGCAACTGGTAATTACGAATCTCACCGGACACCCGGCGCTGATCCTTCCCAACGGGTTTCGCGGCGAGGGCGCTCCGGCGCCAGCCTCGACGGAGGACGGCGCGGACGAAAACGTTGGCGGGCCGGGAACACCGGTGAGCCTGACGTTTCTAGGAAATCTATACGGAGAAGCGAAGATGCTGGCGCTGGCGCGAGCGTATCAGGAAGCGACTGGATTTCACCGGCTCTATCCGAAGCTCAACGGGTGAAGAGCGAGAAAAGCTAACTGCCTTTTTGAACTGGGAACCCTTTTTCGACCCAATCGGCGCTGAAGCTTTTTGGAAGAATCAGTACCCGGAGCCGGGCTAATGGAAAGTCTTTCAGTGCGCTGAAGGCCGGCCGTAGATTCGGACACTTCTCCAGCGGACAACATCCGCAATACAGAATGACATCGGAATTTTTTGGCAGCCCAGCCGCGTATTTTTTCAGCTCGGCAATTCCTTGTTCACTTGAGCCGGGACCAAAGTAAATAGCTCCTGGAATGTGTCCGCCAGTGTATAGCGTACGAACGCCGACATAGATTACGAGCGGATGGGGATGCCGCGAGTCTTGCAGTTCGGCGACCAACTGTGCCGGTTGCACGGTCTGGGCGGGGGTCCATGGATCGGCCGGAGCGCCGACAGTGAAGTTCGCGGCAAGCGCGCAGGCCAGCACGACGGAGAATCGCGCGACACAGGAAAGAAGGGAACGAGCCAGAATTCGCTTTACGATCATAGGCAAAATCATAACGAGCCATCGACGCACCGACAAGCTCATCGCCGGACGACGGGACTAATTCTTGGGCGCGGAGCGTTGACGCATCAATTTGACCGCGGAGGAGCGCAAGGTTTCCGGAATGTTTTTGTTCATGCCCAGTTTCTTGAGGTCAGTGGCATTAATCATCGGGAGCAGGCCGAGAGTCACGTCGAGCGGAGCTTTGCCGTTGTTCAACAGATTGCGGACGATGTTGTAGTTCTTGCGAAAGTTGCGGTTTTTTCCGATCAACCTAAGAATTTCGTCGGTCAGACTGGTCATGCTGGCAAAGGCCTCCACTTCCTGGTTGGTTAGGCGAGGTGATTGCAGCACCGCCCGTTGCACCACTTTGTTGGTATCGCGGACCAGCGTCCGGCGGGCCTCCGAGCCTCCCATGATGGCAAACTTCACGCGTTGCGCGACCGTCATGGTCGAGATTTGCTGCAGCAGGGTCTTGCGGCGTTCGGGGTCAGGCTCTGCTTCTGCGGCGACTTCCGCAAGCAATTGCTGATCGGGCAGAGCGTCGCTCAGCAATTCGTTCAACTGGATCTTCTGCTCAAAAGTGACCGACGTTGATTTTTCCAGAGCGGCCGCAAGTTCCTTTGAATCGCTGACGCGCTCCAATTCGTCCATCAGCGATTGAACTCCGAGAGCCGAAAGATGTTCGACCAACGGGACCAGGTGTTCGGCGGGGCAGCTCTTATTCTTGATCAGAGCATCGGCGACACCCGGCTTGGCGGCCAGATTTTTTGCGGCAAATTCAAAAAGAGGTTCCAATGCTTGTTGGCGATTGAGCGCTTCGACAAAATTTTCGATAGGCAGGGCCAGAACGGATTCCTGGGCGTGGGTGGAGATAAGCGGGTCGGAATCAAGGGCGAGAACAGTGAGAACTTCGGCGAGATCCGGAGGAGGAAGTTTGACGCCTCCGGTACACACCGCCAGTTTGTCTTCACGGCTGGCAGTGCCGTTGCGCAGGTCCGCCAGAGCTTCAGGGCTGAGTGACTCCACTGTTGGTTGGCCTCAAATCTTTCGACGACAAGGAGATTGTACCGGAAGAGCCGGGCATGCCGAGGGGAGGAAGTTCGCGGCCGTTCAATTCCAGCAACACCGCGGAAGAGTCGGCGGCGGAGACTTGAAAATTGTCGCGGGCGGAAAAGTGCAGCGATTGTCCAACGTGGAGAACGGCGTCGTAGGCGACGGTACCGTCGGCGGCGACGCGCACCCGGGTGGCTGCGGATGAGGCGACGGAAAGCTCCAGTGAGACCGGGATAGCGACGGTGGGCGAAGAATCTTGTGCTGGAAGGATCACGTTGGCTGTCGGCTTCTTGGCGGCGCGATGTTTCTGGAAGGCCTGCCAGGCGTAACGCCCTGCGACGAATATTCCGCCAAGCAAGAGGATAAGCAGTAGAACGCCGGCGACCGGGATCCATTTGGGGGGCGAGGGAATACGATGCTCTGGCTTCTGCTCGGAGGCGATGCTGGATTCACCGCGAGCCATATCGTATTCGGAGAGCAGGTCTTCTTCGCTTAGGCCTAGATAACGGGCGATGGTCCGGACAAAACCGTGGCCAAAAACACCGCCAGGAAGTTTCTCCCACTGTTCATTTTCAAGGGCTTCCAAGAACTTGGCAGAGATACGTGTGGCGGCGGCAATTTCGTTCAGCGGAACTTCACGTAATTCACGTTCGCGCTTGAGGCGCTCACCAAACGTACCCTTGGCCATTTCGTCGGACCGATCCTCGATAGTAGCGGCTGGCCGCGGACGCTCCGCCAGAAAATTTGGCGGGGAAAAGCGGCAAAAAAGTTCCCCGACGCACTATAGGTTCGCCGCCGAGGTGCTGTCAAACCCATGAAAAAGAAAAGGATGGCGGAGGATGCGGAATCGAAGGCAGATTGCGCAGCCACCCGTGGATGGCGAGATGGGAACGCCTGTACCACGGACAGGTTGCGCGGGAAATTCATGGGCGCCTATACTGGCGGAGAATCGCAGAAAGAGGGAAGCTGCGAACGGCGTCGTGTATTTGGTGTCAACACGGCGGCCGAACCAGAAAGGGACAGGACCGTTCCGCGTGGAAGATCCAAAACAATTTCCGGCCGTTGATCGCCGCCGGAATCCGGGACAACCCGGGGAGAGACGCGAAGCCGGCGAAGTCGCGGTCTTCCAGGAACTCGGAAAGGCGCTGACGTCGTCGCTGCAGCTGGACCAGGTGCTGCGGACGATCATGGAGAAGATTGACGAATTTTTGCGTCCAGACAATTGGTCGCTGTTGCTGCTGGATGAGGCCAAGCAGGAATTATATTTCGAGCTGGCCGTCGGCACGGCGTCGACCGCGTTGAAAGATGTGCGAGTGAAGATGGGGCAGGGCATCGCGGGCTGGGTGGCGCAGCACGGCGAGACGGTGGTGGTGCCGGACACCTCGAAGGACACGCGTTTTTTTTCTCAGGTGGATGAAAAGACCAAAACCGAGACGCAATCCATCGTTGCGGTGCCAGTGAAATTCCGCGACACCTGTCTGGGCGTGATCGAGCTGATCAACTGCATGGGCCCGGATGGATTCGATGCGCGCGATTTGAAATTGCTGGAAGCGCTCTCGGACTTTGCCGCGATTGCTTTGGAAAATGCGCGGCACGTGAAGCGCATTCATGAGCTAACGATCACCGACGATTGCACGACGCTGTATAACGCGCGGCACATGGGATTTATCCTGGAGACGGAAATTTACCGGTCGCAACGGTACAACTACGAATTTTCCCTGATTTTTATCGACCTGGATCACTTCAAGCAGGTGAACGATACGCAAGGGCATTTGGTGGGCTCGCGGCTGCTGTGGGAAATCGGCAACGCGCTGAAGGCGCACTGCCGGTTGATCGATTTTGCGTTCCGCTATGGCGGCGATGAATTTGTGCTGCTGCTGCCGCAGACGTCGAAAGACAATGCCATGCTGGTGGCGCGCAGGCTGCATAAGATGTTGCGCGAAGCGACCTGGCTGCCCGGCGAAGGACTGAACATTAAGCTGACCGCGAGCATGGGCGTGGCGTCGTATCCGGTGGATTCGCGGACAAAAGAGGGTTTGTTGCACCTGGCCGACGAAGCGATGTACCTGGCGAAGAACACCAACCGCGACAGCGTGGCGGTTGCGAATGTTGGAATCCTGGAGCCGTTGCCGGCAGCCAACGCCGAAACCGCGGGATAGTAAATTGGTTTTTATTTAGTGTTCAGAAGCTGGCCGTCGTTGAGGCTCAGTCACTCCTAAGTTCTCTTTCCGCTGTTTCAATTCCTGGTCCGCAGATTCTTGCGATCTTGAAGTTCACCCGCAAGCAAACGGCACGGTGAAAAGCTACCAGTCGAGGTCGGTCAGAATCACCGCGTAGGTTTCGATGCCTTGCCAGAATTGTCCGAGGCGGAGATTTTCGTCGGAGCTATGCTGGTGATTGTCGTAGTTGACGATCGGGACGCCGATCCATGGCAGGCCGAGGTCTTCGAAGATGTACATGGGGACGCTGCCGCCGAGAGTGGGGGCGACCACGGTTTGGCCGTCGGTGGCTTGCTGCAGAACGCGCACCAGCGCTTTAGAAACGGGTAAGTCCATCCTGGTCCGAGAAGCGCGATAACCGCCCTGGTCGATGACCTTGGCGATGAGCGGGTGTTGGCGACGCTCGTCGAGCGTGGGATCCCGATCCACGACAAAAAATCCCTGCTTGCGGATGAAGTTGGCAATCTGCTCGAATTTTTTGTGCGGGTCTTCACCCTTGACGAGGCGCGCGTCGAGCGAAGCTTCGGCTTTGTCGGGAACAATGTTGGTGGCTTGTTCGCCGACACTGCCGCTGCGAAATCCGCGGATGTTGAGCGACGGCAGCTGCAGGAGTTCCATTAATTTCTTGCCGGAGCCGTCGGGCTTAGCGATTGCCAGTTCGCGTTGCAGATCGGAATCGTTCACGGGCATGGCGTCAAGTGCGGCTTGTTCGGTCGGCCCGAGCGGTTCGACGTCGTCATAATAGCCGGGGATGATGACGCGACCTTGATCGTCCTTCATTGCAGCCAGCAGGCGGGCGAGTTGCAGTGCTGGATTGGGCGCCCAGTTGCCGTAGTGACCGCTGTGCAGCGAACGCACCGGGCCGTACACGGTGATGTCGAGGCCGATATCTCCGCGGTTGCCAAAGAAAACCAATGGCCTGCCGGACTGATGAACGGGCCCGTCGCCGGTGATGAGCAGATCCGCCGGCAACAGGTTCTTGTGGAGTTGCAGAGTCTGCTGGAGATGAGTTGAACCGGCTTCTTCTTCGCCTTCCAGAATGAATTTCAGATTTACGGCGAGCGCGATATTTTTTTCGCGGAGGGCGTCGAGCGCGGCGAGGATGGCGACGATGGGGGATTTGTCGTCGGAAGCGGAGCGGGCATAAATGCGCCAGTCGTCAGCGTAGGGGCCAGCAGTCGATGGATTCGGAAAAGGGATTGGTTTGCCGCCGGCTTCGATGGAGTTGTCGCGAAGAACGGGAGTGAAGGGAGACTTGTCGGTCCAGGCGGATGGATCGACGGGCTGGCCGTCATAGTGCGCGTAGAAAATAACGGTATGCGTTGCGCCTTCGGCGTTGAGTTTGCCGAAGACGATGGGACCGCGCCCCTCAATCGAAAGAAGATGCGTTTCGATGCCGCGTGCTTCGAGCATTTCCTTGAGGCGGGCGGCGTTTTTCTCGATATTCGGAGTGTCGCTAGCGATGTTGGGAATAGCGAGGAATTCGCGGAGTTCGCGGATAATGCGGTCTTGGTTGGCGAGGCGGTAGGTGC